>ERZ1066122.1489-NODE-1489-length-18687-cov-5.366520_pt1 | contig 18687 bp, 21 predicted proteins | sample MGYA00382769_ERZ1066122 | MGnify/ENA primary metagenome ERZ1066122 (study PRJEB33369, sample SAMEA5778352) | biofilm metagenome | biome: Industrial cooling water; feature: Water cooling tower basin; material: Biofilm | place: United Arab Emirates | collected... | reverse complement strand
GCGAGGATGGTCTCGTTCGTTCCCGTCTCGCGACGGCAGAAGGTCAGGCCTTCGCTGTCGATGCTCGAAACGCGCGCATGCGGGATGTAATCGACGCCCGCGCAGGCCTCGGCGCGACGCCGCAAGCCCATCACCAAACGTTCGTGTTCGCAGGAGAGGCCGAAGGCGCCATCGGCGTAAGGAAGGCGAATCGGCTCCGTACCATCGTCAGGAAAGACGACGAAGCCTTCGCAAGGAGGATGCTCGGCGGTTTCCTCGCGCAAGGAAATATCCAAGCTCTCCAGAACCTTGGCGCCGGGCGGATGGATCCACTCGCCTGCGAACCTCGAGCAGGCTTTGGGATTGGCTTCGAGCAGCAAAACGCGAGCGCCTTTGCGTGCGAAAGCCACTGCGGTGACGCAGCCCGTCGGGCCCGCACCTACCACTGCGATATCGTAGTCTCGACGTAGAAGTGTCATCGTCAGGCAAGCGTTCCACAGCGCGGCCGCTCCGCGCCGCCCTTATTTGGAGGCAAACCTCTTCCGGTGCAAGGGCATGAACACGCTATCAGTCGCTCGACTGAAAGCGCGAAAATGAAGGTCGATGTTGTCGTGCCGAAACACCACGGCGCTTTCCCGTCTAAGCAGGGGACCACAGAAGCCTAGGCGAGTCAACAAAGTCCTGAACGGCCGAGGTGAAGCTCGGGCAGAGACTCGCTCGATGCGTCCACTTGTGCGCACGCCTTTCCTTTGTTAACCGAGCAGCGTGCTCGAAGGCCAATGCGTCGCGGTCGTGATTCCTGCCCACAATGAAGAACCCTTCATTCGGCAGGTCGTCCTTTCGATCCCTGCCTTCGTGGACCATGCGATCGTCGTCGACGACGGCAGCGACGACGCCACGCTCGCGCAGGTTTGCGCCGAACTTCGCCCGGGGCTGCACTGCATCCGGCACGCGACGCGGCGCGGGGTAGGAGCCGCCATCCTGCAAGGCTACGATCTTGCGCTGCGGCTGGGCGCCGATGTGGTCGCCGTCATGGCGGGCGACGGCCAGATGGATCCCGACGATCTGCGCACCTTATTGATGCCCGCGCTGAAGGGAGAGGCCGATTACGTCAAAGGCAACCGCTTGGCGCATCCCGAGGTGCGCCGTCGCATGCCCAAAGCCCGCTGGCTCGGCAACCGCATCTTCTCGACGCTGACGCGCTGGCTCACCGGCCTCGCCATCGAAGATTCGCAATGTGGCTACACCGCGATCACGGCGAAGACCTTGCGTGCGCTGCCTTTGGAGAAGATCTGGCGGAGCTACGGATACACCAATTCCCTCTTGGGGGAGCTGGCCTTCGGCGGCTTTGCCGTTCGAGAGGTCGTCGTGCGGCCTCGTTATGGCGAGGAGCAGAGCGGCCTGCGCGCCCACCACGTGATGGTGGTGATCCCTTGGGTGCTGCTGCGCATCGGCGGACGGCGTTTGCGCGCCGCCTTCGCCTGATGCGTATCGGCATGTTGACCAGCGGCTATCCCCGCTGGCCGGGGGATCTCTGCGGCGCTTTCGTCGCCGGTCTCGCCGAGACCCTCGCCGCGCGCGGACACGAGATCGAGGTTCTGGCCCCGCGCGCCCTCGGCGGGCAAGGGCCTGCGCGGAAGGCGCTCCAGCTCCTCGGCGAGAGGGCTGCTGCCGAGACCCTCTCGCGTGTTCACTGCAGACGCCTCGCCTACGCGCCTCATGCGAAACTCGAATCCCTTTTTCATGGCGAGGGCTTCCCAGAGACCTTGCGCAGGTCGCCGGCGCGCGCCTTCCTTGGCGGTGCGGCCTATTGGACCCGGCTCCGTTGGGAGCTGCATCGATCTTCCGGGGCTTGGGATGTACTGATGGCTCACTGGGCCTTTCCCCTCGCCTTGGCTTCGCCGCTTTCTCCCGCCGAGCTTCCGCTCTTCGGCGTCTTTCATTCGGGCGACCTCGCGTTGCTCGAAAGCCTGCCCCTGCGCTCCAGGTGGGCGGAGCGCCTTGCCGCGCGCCTCGCTTGGAGCGTCTTCGTCAGCGACGATCTGCGCCGCCGTTTCCTCGCCTTACTGCGACCGGCCTCAGGCGAGTTCCTGGCGTCGCGCTCTTCGGTGCAAGCGATGGGCATCGCACCCAGCCCTCCCGTCGATCGAGAGCGGGCACGCGCGCTGCACGACTGCCGCGGCTTTATTCTCCTGACGATGAGCCGACTTTCGCCCATCAAAGGCGTCGACCGAGTCCTCGCCGCGATGAAGCAGGTCGAAGGAGCGACGCTTTTGGTCGCAGGTGCCGGCCCCGAGCGCCCGGAGCTCGAAGCTTATGCTCGTCACCATCGCTTGCCCGTGCGTTTCGTCGGCCTGGCGCAAGGGGAAACCAAGAGAACGCTCTTCGCCGCTGCGGATGCCTTCATCGCCGCTTCGAGGGTGCTCGACGGAGGCCGGAGCGAAGGTTGCCCCACCACGGTACTGGAAGCGATGGCGACGGGGTTGCCCTTGATCGTGAGCGCCAGCGGCGGCCTGGGCGAGATCGTTCGCGAGGGCGAGGAGGGTTTCGTCTTGCCTTCCCCGGAACCTTCACTCCTCGCCGAAAGGATTCGTGCGCTCATGGCCGACCCTGCGCTTCGCGAGCGCTTCGGAGAGAGGGGCAAGCGCAGCGCCGCCGCATACCTATGGTCGCGCGTAGCACCGCGCTTCGAAGACTGGTGCGCGAAGGCTAGAGACGGGCGCGCCGCGTACCTTTCGGAGCCTCGAAACGAAAGACTCCGTCGTCGACCTTGGCGTTGAACTTCATATCGGAGAAGTTGAACCAGTTGAGGTTGCCCGAGGTCTCGACGATGAGGACGCGGCGTACGGCACCGAGGGCGTCGCCTTCTTTCTCGACGAAGAGCACCAAGGCCTCGAACTGAGGATTGGGCTTTTTGGGCAAGAGCTTGAGGACGTAGCCGCGCTCGAACTCATAACGTTTGGGATCGAGGAGCTGAAAGGAGAAGTCGGCGTCCAGCCGCGCGGTGCCGAGCAAAAACGAAAAAGCCAGCGGCAGCTGATGCCCCGCGATGGCTTGCTCGAAAATCTGCCCCGGCTCCCCTCCTTCGGGCGGGTCGTACACTTTGACGACCTTGCCATCGGAGACGATCACCTTGCCTGCCGGATTCCCGTAGCTCCAGCGCATCTTGCCGGGCTTTTTGACGACGACCTGGCCTTTGGAGGTCACCTTCTTCTTATAGAGACGCAGGTAATAGACCTGCTGGAACTTCGACTGCACGGCTTTGGTGCGGTCGTAGAAGGCCTGGACCCGTTCAGCGACTTGCTTCGCGTCGGCTTTAGGGGCGGCCTGTGCGCTCGTATTCGCAAGCGCGCTCAGCAAAACGACGAGCGCTCCCGAGCGCCAGATGCAGGAGGAAAAGCGTGAGCGGAAAGAAGAGGGTAGGGACATAAACACCTAGGACGTCTGCAGCGGCGATTCCTTCAGGCGGCGCTGAACGCGAGCGGGCGGGTGCCGAGATAGGAGAACTCGTATGCCGAGGCCGCCGAAAAAAAGGCAGAAAGAGCTTGTAGCGCGCCCGCTCGGCTTTGGCCCATGGTTTTGCGCCGGAATGCTGCCCAAGGGCGCCTCGGGACGCCCTGAAAAAAGGCAGGCCACTCTCTAATTGTCCTGCGAGTTCGAGGACTTGGCGTCGTGTTTCGGCGAAAAGGTCGAGTCTGCTCGAGCGCCCGGGTCGGGATTGCCTCTCCGAGGGGGCATTGACTTTCTTCGGGCCGAGGCGTATCGCTTGAAAGATCCTGCGCTTGTTCTTTGTTGCTTCCTATAGCTTGGATGGAGACATCACAGCAACACCATGGAGGTCGAGACATGCGTCAAACGCAGGCGAAAGCGCTCTCCGAGCGTAAATACATCCAGTGGCTGACCAAAAAACACCAAGAGCTGAAACAGCGGGTCGCTGAGCTGGAGAGTCGAGCCTACCGTAGCGTTCAGGAAGAGCGCGCCGTCCAGGATCTGAAGAAACGTAAGTTGGCCACGAAAGACGCCATCGCCGAGTTCGAGCGAACCCTTCGCGTCTAAGCCGCTTCCGCTGTCCGAAGCGATCGCCGCATCCGAACTACCGCCTCGCGCTTTCGATTGCCGAGTGCTGCTGCAGCGCAACCTGCCCAAAAGGCTTTGCTCTTTTCGGCCGAAACGCGCTTCATTTGGCAGTCGAAGCGAGGGGGTTGGATCAGCTCCCTTCCATCGGCGGAGGGGGCCATGAGGTCTCCGACCAGCGCGGAGCGCCGACCGGTTGCTTGAGCGCGGACGCCCGTTCCGCGCCTAACTGGGTGATGTACTGACGCAAGGCGGGGACCGCCTCGATCAGCGGCGAAAAGTAGCGTCGATCGAGGAAGAGCAGGGTCGAGGCCTTCGTGGTCTTGACGTCTGCGGTGGCGTGTTCCGTGCCCAGCAGCGCGATCTCGCCGAAGACTTCACCAGGGCCGAGCGTTGCCACGCGCCGCGACCCGGAGCCTCCTTGATGAAGGACTTCGGTCTCGCCCTGGACCACCAGAAAAAGTCCTTGTCCGGGCTGGCCCTGCTGGACGACGAGGGTTCCGGCAGGGACCTCGTGCAGGGTGAAGCGCCGCATCAGGTCGATGCGCTGTTGTTCTTTCAGCGGGCGAAAAAAGGGCGCGGCGTTGAGCAGGTTGTTCAGCATGCGCTCGCGGCTGAACTTCGCCAGTGCCGTCGCGATGACGCCGAGACGCTCCGAGGCGGCAGCCAGGGCACGGCCGTCGAACTCCAGCAAATCGACCTCGCCGACGGCATCGACGCTGGCGACGCGGGCAGAGGCCGAAACCAAGGCCATTTCACCAAAGATCGCGCCTTCGCCGAGCGCGGCCAAGCGTTTCGACTCCCCCTCGGGATTTTGATGACTTACCTGAGCGCCGCCGCGTACCAGGACGAAAAACGAAGTCCCGACGTCCCCTTGCTGAAGGATCCGCTCTCCCGCTTGGCAGCGCCTTAGCTGAATGGAGTGGAGGACGGCCGCAAATTCTGCGGTCGGCAAGTCGCTGAGCAGAGGAACGGAAGGCAACTTTTCCGGAAAGACCATCTGGCTTTCGTCGAAGCTACTGCCGATGGCCAGGCATTCATCGCGTAGGGCGGGGCTGTCGGCAATCTCGCCCAGCTGCAGTAGATTGGGCGGGAGTTCGGCCTCGGGTTCGCCGATCGTCGGTCGTGCTCCACGCCCCAAGCGAGGCGAATCGGCGGAGTAGAGCGCGGCGAAGACATCCTGCAAACGCGCCAAATCAGGGTGCAACTCGGCCATCAACTTGAGTGCGACGATGGCGCGTAGAGGGTAGCCCGCATGGGTCGCCAGACGGGCCAAGGTCGAGTAGACGGAGGCGGCTCGCTGCGCATCGCCCATCGCCAGAAAACAGTCGCCCAGGCGCAGGCGGGCATCGAGATCGCTCGCTTGATGCCGCACGATCAGCGCGAAGGCGCGGAGGGCTTGCACAAAATCGCCCGACAGCAGACAATTCGAAGCAAACTTACCCAGGTCGGAGAAGGTTCTCAAGGCTTGCTCCCTGGCTTGTGGTGGATAGCTTCGGACCGTATCCGCTTCGTGCTAAACTCCCATCCTTGGCCCCCATGATAGCGGATGAGCAGAGCGAAAATGAAGCTTTGATTGCGCTGAAACGTGAAGCGTTCGCAAGCCAGGGGCCGCCATGTCGATGTTATCTTCTCGAAAATCGATGCCCGTAGAACCGCGCGATAGGGTTTCTGGACCTCCGCCAAGCTCCTCGTCGAGTGCGGGGGCCGGGCACTCTTCTTCCTCCCCGCCGGAAGAGGGCAGCCACTCTTTTCGGCGGCCTTCGCTCTTGCCCTCTCGTCCTCCGGTGCTCGCTTCCAAAATCCTGCAGGAGGAAATGGAGCCCATCGAACCGGGCAAAAATGCATTTCGGCGCTGGTCGGCGCTGCTCGGCGCGCTCGGGCTCTCGGTTGGCGTCACCTTCCTCAATGGCTCGCTCGCGCTCTGGTTTTCCTCTCTGCTCTTTTCTGCGCTTCTGAGCAGTAGTTGCCTCTCTCTGCCCTACGCATGGCGAGCGCTCTCGACCTTGAGCCTCACCTCGCTCTGGCTTTTGGTCTCGTCGGTGCTGCCCCTCGATCTGCCCTTCTACGAGAAGTTGCTGCCCTGGGGCCTCGTGGTCTTGAGCGGTGGACTGGCCTTTCGTGCCACGTACCGCGCCTCGCGCCGTTCGCGTTTGGTCGTAGCGCTGGGAGCCTTGCTGGTCCTCATCAGCGCCGCTCTGAGCGGGCAGTTCGCTCTTTTCAGTCACGTCGGCACCGACTGGAAGTCATGGGCACCTTTGGCCGATCTCTGTGTGCTCCTCCTTCTTCTTCTGCTTTCCTCGTTGGCTTTTATGGGTGCGTCGAGCACTGGAGGAGGAGGCTATACCTCGGTGGCCGTCCTCGTCTGGTTCGCACTTCATCATGCCCTCCATCTCGGCATTGCCCATGCCCGATCGCAGGCCGAGGGCCTCTCGCTGTTGCGATGCTTCGGCGCCTGGACGCGGAGGCATGCGGGTTTCTGCGATGCGGCAACCACGGGTCATGTAGCGTACCGCCTGACGGTTCCTCTGGTCGCGGCGCTCGCCGCTTTGGCTTTTTTTCATCTGCTCGCGGTCGCAAAGTCTGCTTCGCGCCGCAAAGCGTCGGCGGCCAAGGCGGGGCTTCGAGAGAGCGAAGACGGCGCCTGAGCAGCGCGCGCCAAAATCCCATCGAAGGCCTGCGCTGCGCGCAACCTCCATTGCCCAGGAGCGATAAGCGGCATGGAGGAAGAAATGCGTTTCGACGAACTCAGAAGTCGTGTCGTCTCACAACGTGAGGCGCTTCGGCAGTCACTGGACGAACTACGCGTGCAGAACGAGCGCTACGCTCCGCTGCTCGCGCTCGCGGAGATCGAGGTCGACGAGCAGTCGATCGAGGCCGCGCTCGCGGCTCTTCCTCCTTCTGTGCAACCCCATGCCTTGGTCGGAGGTCGGATCTATGTCGGTTAATCTCTCTCCCATGTCGACGAATCAGGTGTCGACGAGCCCCGCGCTTTCCTTTTCGTCTGCCGTTTCCCCGGAACAGCTCTTGGCCCTCCTGAGCTCGCGGATGCGCGATCTGGACGGCCAGCTCTCCGGCATTATGACGAAGATCAATGCCGACACGGCGCGCGCCACCGAGCTAAGCGAAAAGCTCCAAGCGCTCGAAGCCGTGAACCAAACCATTAAGAAGAGCGACAAGGGCAAAGCCATCGACGCCGATGCGACGACGCGTGCCAACTTTTACTCCTCGGCGCAGAAGACCCTGAGCGAGGATATGGTGCAGTGGCAGGGAAAATCGCAGCCCGCGATCCAGGTGCTCCAGCAATACGGTTTGCAAGACGTCGTCGGCAAAGACGGAAAAGTTCATGCCGAAGCGCTCGATAGCAAAATGCAATCCCTTCGGCAGCAGCTCTCTGATGCCAACAAAGGCAACGAGATGACGATGATTCAGCTTCAATCGCTGATTCAGCAGCGCTCCGAGGCCTTGCAGAACGCGACCTCCATGATGAAGGGCGCGCACGATATGAAGATGGAAATCTTGCGTAATCTGCGCTGAGGTCGAGATGAGCGTACAATCTTTTGTAAACCTACCCGCGATCCGGCAGGCGCAAGCTTTGATTCCCAAAGAAGGCGACCTCCTCGTTCGCCGCGTCTCTACGCTCCTCGACTCCTCGGCCTCCTTTCTCAAAATGCCGCTGCTCTCCGCGAGCCGCAACGCGGATCAAGCGCGCATTCTCAACGATATGAAGGCGGGGATGGCTCTTTTGCAGAGCTTCTCGGGCGATCCGCGCATGCTGCTGCAGCATGTGTCGGCCGCACAACGTCACGAACGCAGTGAGCAAGGGAGGAGCGAAGCATTCTCGGAAGGAACACGCTCCGAAATCTCCTTTGACAAGGAGCGGAATTCCATCGAGAAGGCTCGCAAGACGGCCAAACGTATCGGCACGCTGATGGGTTTGAGCAAGGTCCTCCAGAAGCTCCTCAAAGTCGCTTTGATCGCGGCGAGTGCGGTCGCCGGCGGCGGCGGTGGAGCTCTCCTCGTCGGAACCTTGTTGACGCTCGCCGGTGGGGAACTGACGAAAGTCTTGCAGAAGAGCGGGGTCATCAACGGCAAACAGGCGCGTCTTTTGACGATGGCTTTCGAGCTGGCCGGCTCTGCGCTCATGGGAGGGGGATTGGGTGGATTGGCGCAGCAGCTCATTCCCTTGCGCGGTCCGCAACTGCAGCAGGCCGCCCTGCAGTGGACCTCAAACCTGCAGAAGCTGCAAAAGAGCTTGGAGAAAGCGCCCAACCTGCTCTCTTTGGCGACGGATCGGCAGCTCTATCAAAGCGTCCTGCAGCTTGCGCAAGGAGCGGGTCTACGCCCGGGAAAGCTGATTTCGGGCGAGGGGGCGCTGAAGCAGATCGGCCAGCTCCTGGATCAAGGGATGGACATCTTAGGGGGTGGACAAAAGGGCGGTGGAGTGCCGCTCAGGCAGCTCCTGCGCGCGGCGGACTGGCAGCGTTCGGCCTGATCGCAGGAGGACCTAGCGGCTTTCTGCCTTAGGCCCGGCAGCGACGAAAAGCCTATTGGCCCGGGGCGGAGAACCTGCCGTCCAGGGCCCTCCTGGCATTGATAGGCCGGCCTGCGCACTGTATAGACCGAGGGTGCGACTCGAAGATCTGGCGTGGGACGACAAAGGCCTAGTAACGGTCGTGGTGCAGGATCGGCACGAGGGCGACATCCGCATGGTCGCCTTCGCCAATCTCGAGGCGCTGCGTGCCACCTTGAAAACTGGGCAGGCGCACTTCTACAGCCGCTCGCGGCGATCGCTCTGGCGCAAAGGCGAAACCAGCGGGCATGTGCTCAGCGTCGCGGAGGTTTGGGCCGATTGCGACGGGGATGCGCTGGTCTATTTGGTCGACCCCGAAGGGCCGAGTTGCCATACCGGGGTCCGCAGCTGCTTTTTCCGGCGTCTCGATCCGGAGAGCGAGGAAGTCGTCGAGAGCGAGAGCGGCGTCCATCTCGCGCTTCCGACGCTGAGTCGTCTCTGGCAGCGTCTGCAGGAGCGCACCGCTCTCGGCGCGGCGAAGAGCTATACGCGCTCCTTGCTCGATGCCGGTTTGGCCCATCTCGCGGGCAAGGTTGAGGAAGAGAGCGGCGAGTTCAACCAGGCGCTGCTGGAAGAATCGGACGATCGCTTGCGTTCGGAAGCGGCCGATCTTTTTTATCACGCGCTGGTGGCGCTCATGGGCCGAGGCTTGACAGGGCGTGCGGTCTTGGGAGAACTTGCGGCGCGTTTCACGCAATCGGGGCACCAAGAAAAGGCGTCGCGTAGCAAAGGACGGAGCGAAACATCATGAAGGCGAAAGACGAGTTGCTGAATCTGGAAGGCTGGGCCCTGATCCTGGGTGCTTCGAGCGGTTTTGGCGCTGCGGCCAGTCGTGCTCTGGCGCGAGCGGGCCTCAACATCCTCGGCGTCCATTTGGACCGCCGTGCCACCATGCCGGCCGTCGAGCAGCTCAAATCCGAAATCGAAGCGAGCGGCCGCGAGGCCTGGTTCTTCAACATCAACGCGGCGGACGAGGGCAAGCGTCAGGCGACCCTGGACGATGTGCTGGCCCGCTTCCAAGAGCGCGAAAAGAGCAAAGGCAGCACGCCGCGGATCCGCGTCATGCTTCACTCCTTGGCTTTCGGTACGCTCAAGCCCTACTTCCTTCCCGGCGCCGGCGAGGCGGAGCTGATCTCCAAAACCAATATGGATATGACGCTCGACGTCATGGCGCATAGCTTGGTCTACTGGGCGCAAGATGTGCTGCGGCGCGATCTCTTCACCAAGCCGGCGCGCATTTTTGCCATGACCTCGTCGGGCAGCACCTCCGTATGGCAGGGCTACGGCGCCGTCAGCGCCGCCAAAGCCGCGCTCGAGGCGCATATCCGTCAGCTCGCGGTCGAGCTTGCTCCTCAAGGCGTCACCGCCAACGCGCTCTGCGCGGGCGTCACCGATACGCCGGCCCTGCGGAAAATCCCCGGCAACGAAGAGATGATCGTGGCCGCCAGCGCGCGGAACCCCTACAAGCGTCTGACCACGCCCGAAGACGTCGCCAACGCCATGGTCGCGCTCGCGACGCCGGCGACCTCGTGGATCAACGGCAACGTCATCTACGTCGACGGCGGCGAAGAAATCGCCGGCTAGTCTCGAGACGCCTCGTCTCGAAAGACGCCAAGCCCTGCGGAGCCAAACGCGCGCTTCTGGACACTGAGCCTTTAGCGCGCCAGGCCGAGCAGGGCTTGAAGCGTCTGGCGGAGTTCGTCGAAACGGGGTTTGACCACGTAGGCCGCGACGCCCGCGTTGAGCGCGTCATCCTTCTCGTGTTCGGTGGCGCCGAAGAGAAGGGTGCGCACATGGCGCGTAGGCTCGTGCGCCTGGAGCCGCTGCGCGATTTGACGCACATCGAGGCCCGTCACCGCCTCATCGACGATGACCACATCCGGGCTTTCGAGGCCGATCGCCAAAAGCGCGTCGACCGCGTCGTGGAAGATGGTGACGTCGAACTGCGTCCCGAGCTCTTGCTTGAGGTTCTCGAGCGAGGAGGAGTCATTGCCGAGGAGCACGACGCGCGGCGTGCCTTGCTGCAACTCTTCCGGAATCGGGTAGCCGTACTTCCGCAGGAAATCCAGCACATCGACGCGCCGGAAGCGGAGATGCCTTCCGGGGGTGCGGAAATGGCGAATTTCTCCACGCTCGGCCCAGTTGTGAATGGTCTTGAGGTCGACCTGACAGAACTGGGCGACCTGCGATGCCGTGAAGAGCTCTCTCCCCTTGACCTCACTCGCCATGGACGCGGGGATAGCCTCTCCTGCCGGGGAAGTAAAGGCTAGGGCCTAGTCGGGCTGTAGAACGCGGGTCGTCGGCACGCCGATGGCGGCCGCGATGCGCGCCAGGGTTTCGAGCGAAGGCGTATGCCTGCCTGCCTCGACGCGCGCGATGTTGGGGCGATGAATTCCCGTTCGGCGGGCAAGTTCGGCTTGGGTGAGGCCTGCTTCGAGGCGCAGACGGCGGAGCTGAGCTCCGAGCTGTGCGCCGTTGACGGCGATCTGCGGCAGATCCGAGGCCCGGAACTCGCCGCTCTCGCTGCGCTGCACGTATTTGGCCGAGAGTTCGAGGGTGACGCCCGATTGCAGATGCAGGGTCGAGGACATGGCGTCGTCGCTGAGCACGATGGCGTCGATGGCCGATTCGTCGTCGCTCTCATCGAGGGGGCGCTCCAAATGGGCGACCTTGCCATCGGCGAAAACCACCAAAATGCCGCCTTTGTTGGGCGATACCGAGACGAATTCGAAGCGTTTGGAGCGCTGCGGATCGAGGCGGCGCACGATGCCAGCGGCGATGCGCGGCAGGTCTTGATCGCTGCGCGCGACCAGCCCGCGACAGATCTCTTCGACCAAGTCTTCGACAGCGCTGAAGCGGCTCGATGCGGGGAGGTGGACGGCGGTGACGGTGCCCATGCTGCGCGCATATGCGACGGCGCTAAGCAACTCGTCCTCATCGAAGACCTGCGACGCGGCGTCGATGATCAACGCGCGCTCCTGACCCGCCAGCGCGGCGGCTCGTTCGGGAGCATGGCACGAAGGCGTGATGCCCATGGGTTCGAAGGCGCGGCGCCAAAGGCTTTCTGCGCTCGTGCGGTCCGAAACGACGAAAACGTCAGAGATCATGCTTCCTCCCTTTGCCCTGCTCACCGACGTTCCGAGGCTTACAACAATCGAGGGCCGGCCCACAAGACCGGATCGCTCTACTTTTGAAAGGGGGCTTCAATTTTTTTGTTGAGCTCGGCTCCCTCGAGCGCTTGCCGGCCTTCCCGCCGCTGGGCTCTGGTTGACAGAAAACCTGCCTCTTGCTAACCCCCGCGACTCCCCCAAGGGGGAGCCTAAGGGGCCGGAAAGGCCTCGTTTCTCAAGCTCGGGATTTCGGGGATGTTCAAGTCGATATGCATCTTTTCGGGGCATGCCAACCGCGCATTGGCCGATAAGATTGCCGATTATCTGGAGGTTCCGGTAGGGCGCTGCCGCATTTCGCGCTTCTCGGACGGCGAAGTCTTCGCCGAGATCCAGGAGAACGTCCGCGGCGTCGACGTCTACGTGGTGCAGCCGACCTGCGCACCGGTGAACGACCATTTGATGGAGCTGCTGGTGATCACCGATGCGCTGAAGCGCGCCTCGGCCGGCTCGATCACGGCGGTGATGCCTTATTACGGTTATGCGCGTCAGGACCGCAAAGTGGCTCCGCGTACGCCGATCACGGCCAAGCTGGTGGCCGACCTCATCAGCGCTGCCGGCTGCGACCGCGTGCTCTCGATGGACTTGCACGCCGGGCAAATCCAGGGCTTCTTCAACGTTCCCTTCGACCATCTCTTCGCGACGCCCGTCTTTCTCGAGCATTTCCAGCCGCGCTTTTCGGAGCCGCCGGTCTTCGTCTCGCCCGATGCCGGAGGCGTGGAGCGCACGCGTGCCTACGCCAAGCGTTTCGGCGCCGATCTGGCCATCATCGACAAGCGCCGCGAGCGCGCCAATGTCAGCGAGATCATGCATTTGATCGGCGATGTCAAAGGGCGCGATTGCATCCTCCTCGACGACATGATCGACACCGCGGGCACCATGACCAATGCCGCCCGTGCGCTCGTCGAGCACGGTGCCAAAGGGGTCATCGCAGCGGCGACGCATCCGGTGCTCTCCGGCCCGGCGATCCAGCGCATCATCGACTCGCCCCTCGAGCAGGTGGTCGTGACCGATACCATTCCCCTCAGCGAAGCAGCCCAAGCCAGCGGCAAGTTCACGCAGCTCTCCGTGGCGAAACTTTTGGGCGAAGCCATCAAACGTATTCACCACAGCGATTCGGTGAGCTCCCTTTTCGTCTAAAACGTCTTTTCTCGAGAGGCCGACCCATGGGTACCACACAGAGCATTGAAATCGATCTGAAGCCACGCACGACGCGCGGAAAGGGCTCCTCCCGCGTCCTTCGCCGCCAGGGGGAGATCCCGGCCGTGATCTACGGTCCGGGTTCGGAGACCACCTTGGCCAGCGTCTCCTCGTCGGCCTTGACCAAAGCCCTCGCAGGTTCGCGCGGTTCGAACGCGCTGCTCAGCCTCAAGCTCGAGGGCAAAGAGCAGTTCGCCTTGGTGAAGGAGATCGCGGCCCATCCGGTCACGCGCCGCCCCTTGCACGTCGACTTTTATCGCGTCGATCTCCAGCGCCCGGTCAGCCTCAGCGTGCCTTTCCACGTCTCGGGCCGCGCCATCGGTGTGCAGAAGGGCGGTCAGCTGCGTGTCGTTTTCCGCGTCCTGCCCCTGCGCGCCACGGCGGATAAAATCCCCGATGCCATCCGGGTCGACGTCAGCCACCTCGACCTCAACCAGACCTTGAGCGTCCAAGACCTCAAGCTGCCCGAGGGCGTAAGCGTCGAGCTCAGCCCGCAGCAGTCCTTGGTCATCGTCGGCGCCGAAGAGAAGAAGCGCGGCGCGGGCGAAGAAGAGGGCGAAGAGAAGAAAGAAGCGCCCGCCAAGAAGAAGTAGCGTTTCCTTTTCGTTGGCTGGCTTCGATGCGTCGCTGCTCTCCCCGAAGGGCGCGGCGCATCGCCATTTTTGGCGAAGAAAGCGGGACCAGACATGTTCCTCATCGTCGGCCTGGGCAATCCGGGCGATCGTTACCGCGCGACGCGGCATAACGCGGGTTTCATGGTGCTCGACCGCTTGGCCGAGCGCGTCGAGGGCGCGAGCTGGAAAGAAAAGTTCCGCGCGCATTGGGCGAGGGGCAAGGTCGGCGGCATGGAGATGGTTCTGCTCAAACCGCAGACCTTCATGAACCTGAGCGGTGAGTCGCTGCGGGCCGCGGCGACCTTCTTCAAGGTGCCGATGAGCCAGTGGCTCGTGGTGCACGACGAGCTCGACCTGCCTTTCGGGACCTTGCGGCTGAAGTTGGGCGGCGGGGTGGCTGGGCATCGCGGTTTGCGCTCGATCGTCCAGCAGTCGGGAGGCAAAACCGAGTTTCTTCGCCTGCGCTTCGGCATCGGCAAACCTCAAGGCCGCAGCGTGGAGAGCTATGTGCTCAGCGACTTCACGCGGGAAGAGTCGGCCGCTTTGGGCGGACTCATCGATAGCTCGGTGGAGATGATCGAGACCTGCCTGCGCGAGGGGCCCAATGTGGCCATGAATCGCTTCCATTAAACTCCTCGCCTCGGGCAAAAAGATCGGTTACACCTCCGCCTTCGTCCTCGCTCCGGCCTTTTGCCGGGGCTTTGCTCGAGGGGATTCTTTTGGAAAGCACAGCACAACAGAGCCGTTGGGCTCGCGAATACGAGACCATCTACATCCTGCGTTCCGCCGTAGAGCCCGACGAGGCCGAACGCGTCGCGCAGCGCGTCGACGAGATCGTCAACCGTCTCTCCGGCAAGCTCGTCAAGGTCGACAACTGGGGCAAGCGCAAGCTCGCCTACCCGATCCAGCGCAACAGCCGCGGGGTTTTCGTTTACCTCCGCTATCTCGGCATGGGCGACTTGGTCATGGAGCTCGAGCGCAACCTGCGCATGCTCGACTCGGTCATCCGCTACCAGACCGTCAAGTTGCGTGAGCGCGTCGACGTCGCCGAGGTCCAGGTCGATCCGGAAGAGGTGAAGTTCCTTCGCATCGAGATGAGCGAAGAGGACGACGAGCCGAACATCGAAGAGCGCTTGGGCATGGTTTCGAGGGCGCCGCGTCCCGAGCCCGAGCCCTATGAGGACGAAGAAAGCGCTGCTCCCGAGCCCGAGGCCGCCCCGAGCGAGGGCTGAGCCCGGCTCTTTGTCCACGCATCTCTAAAACGCTTTTCGGAGGATAAATATCATGAGTTACGACATGGATCGCGACGACGATTTCGACGGCCTGGATGGCCTGGATGGCGATGGCGGACGCCGCCGCCGCGGTGGCAAGCGCAAGCTCGCCAACTTGGCTCCCGGTGAGGAGATCGTCTTCGATTACAAGGCGCCGCAGCAGCTGCGCTTCTTCTTGACCGAGCGCGGCAAGATCGTGCCCCGCCGCATCAGCGGCTTGACCGCCAAGCAGCAGCGTGAGCTCGCCCTCGCCGTGCGCCGCGCCCGCAACATCGCGCTCTTGCCCTACACGGTGGTGAAATAGCCATGGCCAAAGCAATCCAAATCTTGCTGCGTCAAGACGTCGAAAACCTGGGCTCCGCGGGCGAAGTGGTCCGCGTCCGCCCCGGCTACGCGCGCAACTACCTCATCCCCCGCGGTTTGGGGCTGGGCGCCACCCGCGCCAGCATCCAGCAGATCGAGCAAGAGCGCAAAGCCGCGCTGGCGCTCGCCGCGAAGCACCGCGCTCAGGCAGAGGGCATCGCCGCCGCTTTGGCCGAGATCTCGATCGAGATCGCCAAGCCCGCGGGTTCGGAAGGCCGGCTTTTCGGCTCCGTCACGGCGGCCGATATCGCCACCGAGCTGCAGGCCAAAGGCTATGAGGTCGAGCGTAAGCAGATCGTCATGCCGGAGAGTGTCATCAAGACCGTCGGTGAATACGACATTCAGGTCAAGCTCACCTCGGGCGTGTCGGGCACCTTCAAGCTCCAGGTGACGGCCAAGGCCTGAAGCGAGCTCGAACCCGGGTTCTCCGGGACGAGACATCGAGGCCCCCCGCTCTTTGATGGAGCAGGGGGCCTTTTCGATTCGGCATCGGCCGCCCTGAGGCGGGCTCGCGCGTCGCGCATCGGGCACTACAATCCTGCATGCAATGAGGCCCGGAGAGCGGGCCGAGGAAGAGGTTGCGGTGGAAACTCTAGCCACAGTTCTGGGGGCCTCGGGCAGCAAAGCCACCAAGGCGCTGGCCGGCCGCGTCCCGCCCAACTCCCTCGAAGCGGAACAAGCCGTGCTCGGCGGCATCCTGCTGCAGAACGAGGCGATGAACGTCGTGCTCGATCTGCTGCGCCCCATCGACTTCTACAGCGAGGCGCATGCCCAGATCTTCGAGATCATGGGCGACCTTTTCCGCCGCGGGCAGCCAGTCGACACCTTGACCCTGCGCGAGGAGCTGGCGCGTCGCAATCAGCTCCGCGGCGTGGGCGGGGATGAGTATCTGCTCTCGCTCACCCATACGCTGCCGACGGTCGCCAACATCGAGGCGCACGCGCAGATCGTGCGCGAGAAGTCGGCGGTCCGCAGCATCATCTCGGCCTGCCACGAGATCGCCGCGCGAGGCTATGGCGACTACGGCGAGCTGGAGGAGTTCCTCGATACGGCCGAGCGCGCCATCTTCCAGATCGCGAAAGTTCGGCTGCGCAGCCCCTATGAGCATATCAAAGACGTCGTCCTGCGTACCTTCCAGCAGATCAACGAGGCGGCGCAGCGCAAAGAGTACATTACCGGTCTGCCGACGGGCTTTCAGCGCCTCGACCATAAGACCGCGGGCATGCATCCAGGCGACCTCATCATCGTCGCCGGCCGTCCCGGTATGGGTAAAACGGCTTTTGCCCTCAACGTCGCCTTCAACGCTTGTTCACAGCGTAAGGTCGCGGCCGTGGTCTTCTCGCTGGAGATGCCCAAAGACCAGCTCGTTCGCCGTCTGATTTGCAGCGAGGCGCGGGTCGACAACAGCCGCTTGCGCACCGGTCAGCTCACGCGGGAAGACTGGCCCCGCCTGGCCAACGCCGCGGGGATGCTCAGCGAGATGCCGGTGTGGATCGACGACACGCCGGCGCTCAGCATCATGGAGCTGCGCGCCAAGGCGCGACGCCTGCGCTCGGAGGCGAACTTGGGCCTGATCGTCATCGACTATCTCCAGCTCATGCGCTCGGGCACGCGCAACGACAGCCGCGAACAGGAGATCAGCGAGATCAGCCGTTTCCTCAAGGCGCTGGCCAAGGAGCTCGAGATCCCGGTGATCGCGCTCTCGCAGCTCAATCGCGGCGTCGAGTCGCGCGGCAACAAAGACAAGCGGCCGCAGCTCTCGGATTTGCGCGAGTCGGGCGCCATCGAGCAGGACGCCGACACCATCCTCTTCATCTACCGCGACGAGGTTTACAACCGCGAGAGCGCCGAGCAGGGCGTGGCCGAGATCATCATCGGCAAACAGCGCTCCGGTCCGACGGGCACGGTGCGCTGCCGCTTCTTCAGCGAGTTCACGCGCTTCGACAACCTCGAAGAGGGAGCGGACGAGGATTGAGTATCGGGCCTCGTAGCGTCCTCTTCGTTTTGCTCTGCCTTGCGTCGGGCTGCTTTGGTGCGCCGCGCTACGTGGGGAAAAAGAGCGATCATTTCGATGGGGAGCGATTCTACAATCCCGGGCGCTACGAAGACCGCGGCTTCTGGGACGTCGTTCGATGGCAGCTCTCGAGCCATGCGGTGGACTGGCCCGACTGGGTGCAGACGCCCCGCTTTGCGCCACCGCCCGCGCGCGTGGACGAGGGGATTCGCATCACTTTCATCAATCACGCCAGCGTGCTCGTGCAGCTCGGCGGCAAGAACATCCTCACCGATCCGGTATGGTCCGAGAGGGTGGGGCCCCTCTCTTGGCTCGGACCCAAACGGCACAAGCGTGTGGGCGTCGCTTTCGAGCGCTTGCCGCGCATCGATGCGGTGCTCATCAGCCACAATCACTACGACCATCTCGACATCCCCACACTGCGGCGTCTCAGTCGTCGCGACCGGCCCGTGGTCTTTGCCGGTCTCGGGACGGCAGCCTTGCTCCGCCGCTACGACATCGCCCAAGGCCACGACCTCGATTGGTGGCAGAGTCAGGACTTGGGCAAGGTGCGCATCACCTTCACGCCGGCACAACATTGGTCGACGCGCGGCCTAGGGGACAAAAACGTCAATCTCTGGGGCAGCTTCTATATCGTCGAAGGCAAACATCGCGTCTATTTCGCCGGCGATACCGGACGCGGCAAGCACTTCGCCACCATCCGTCAGCGCCTCGGCGCACCCAGCGTCGCCTTGCTCCCCATCGGCGCTTACCTCCCACGTTGGTTCATGTGGCCGCAGCACATCAATCCCGAAGAGGCGGTGCTCGCGCATCGCGCACTCGGTGCCAATCGGAGCGTCGGCATTCACTGGGGCACCTTCAAGCAAGCCGACGAAGGCCTGAACGCTCCGGTAAAAGACCTGGCCAAAGCGCGCCTCAAACACGGTGTGCCTGAACAGAGCTTCATCGTGCTCGAGAACGGGCAGTCGACCTACTTTTCTTCGTTTTAGGCATACGTCCGTCGCTTAGATCCACTTGGCATCGCAGCCAGGCGAGGATCGCTGACACGATGAGGTCGTGAACGACCAAGCGCCCATCGTCGGTGTAGAACGCGGTCTCGAGCACCTTCACTTCGTCCGCGATGCTTCGAAGATTGCCGATGCGCCCTATTCGTCGCTGCCGAGATGGTTGGCGACGCTCATCCGATTAGCGCAGGCAAAAGGTGTCGCCCGAAGTCTCGAAGGAAGCGTGCTTGATCTCGATGCAGGTTGTGCAGGTAGATCTCCGAGAAGCCCATCTCGGAGAGCTCGTGCACGGATCGTGCGCCGCCTGCGCGGCTTCGCCGCGCCAAAACCTTCGCGCTCTGCCAAGGTGGTACACTCGAGCAAATGATTGGTTGGATATTGCTCATGGGAAAAGGATCGCCTACCCGGACACACGCGCGCCGCGACAC
>ERZ1066122.1487-NODE-1487-length-18710-cov-6.371053_pt1 | contig 18710 bp, 14 predicted proteins | sample MGYA00382769_ERZ1066122 | MGnify/ENA primary metagenome ERZ1066122 (study PRJEB33369, sample SAMEA5778352) | biofilm metagenome | biome: Industrial cooling water; feature: Water cooling tower basin; material: Biofilm | place: United Arab Emirates | collected... | reverse complement strand
CCGGAGCGGGGATGGATTCTCGATCCCCGGTCGCGGCGCTTTTGTGTGGCACGGCGGGGCGATGGGGCGATGATCGACGACGCTCCGATCATTTCTCCGCCGATGTCGGTTGGCGCTCGCCCGGTGGTCGCGCTGACCCAGCTGTTCGCCGAACCCGCCATGCGAACGGCTTTTGTGACAGCTCTCACCGCCGGGTGCGATGTTGTGGACAGTCCGCGCTGCGCCGCCGATCAATATCCGCGCGTAGTTCAGGGCAGGCACGACGCGACGCTGTTCACCCGCACTATTGCCTGGGATCATGCGGCCGGGGTGCTGTTCGCGAATGAAGCTGGCGCCGCTGCCCTGCGACCGGACGGAACAGCCTATCGCTGCGATGATCCTGACGGCGGCCTGATTCTCGCCGCCTGTCCGCAGCGCTGGGACATGATTGCAGGACGGATCAACGACGCGGGGCTCCGTCTGGCCGGCGGGCATTTGCAGGGGCCGTAGCGCGCAGGACGGGGTTCCACTGCAACTGAACTTCAGTTTTTTTAGGGCGTGATGACATGAGGGGGAGCTACCTTGTCATCTTCGCACTCTAAGTTCAGCCAAAACTAACCCGTCACTAACGGCGGCAGGGATTTGGCGACGTCGTCGATTGCTTTCATTTGCCTGAGAAATGGTGCCAGTTCCGCAAGCGGCAGGGCGCATGGGCCGTCGCACTTGGCCTTGTCGGGATCGGGGTGCGCCTCCAGGAACAGGCCGGCGATCCCCAAGGCCATTCCTGCGCGAGCGAGCGCGCTGATCTGGCTTCGCCTGCCATCGGCGCTGTCATCGCGGCCGCCGGGCTTCTGCAGCGCGTGGGTGACGTCGAACACTACCGGGGCCATGGGTTTCATCAAGTCCATGCCCAGCATGTCGACGACCAGATTATTATATCCGAAACAGCTTCCGCGCTCGCACAAGATGATGCGTTCGCTTCCGGCCTCCGCAAATTTGTTCATGATATGCCGCATTTCCTGAGGGGCCAGAAACTGGGGTTTCTTGATGTTGATCGCCGCCCCTGTCCGCGCCATGGCGGTCACCAGATCCGTCTGCCGCGCCAGAAATGCGGGCAGCTGAATAATGTCGGCGACCGCCGCCACCGGTGCCGCCTGGGCTGGTTCATGAATATCGGTAAGCACCGGAACGCCATATTTCGACTTGATATCCGCGAGGACGCGCAGTCCCCGCTCCATGCCGGGACCGCGAAACGAGGAGATCGACGACCGGTTGGCCTTGTCGTACGAAGCCTTGAAAACATAGGGAATGCCAAGGTTCCGGGCAATATCGCAGAACGTCGCCGCCACCTCGGTAACGATATTCTCGTCCTCGATCACGTTCATGCCGCCGATCAGGACAAAAGGCAGATCATTGGCGAAAGTCGGCCCATCCGAGATACTTACTTGCATTATTGCACCTGCTTGCACTGTTACCGCGACACCTGGAGTCTGAGAGGGATATTTGCCGAGCGGATATCAATCCTCATGGTAGATGCACGGCGCAATGGCAACGGTGGGTCGTCGGGATAAGTCGCGATTGCGGGGTGGACCCATCAACCGACCCGAAGCCATCATCGCTTTATCGCGCAACAACTTGCCCACGGCACACGATTGAGGCAGCGGTCAAGTTGCCTGCAAAGGAGTGGTTCGACTCAACCAGAGTTCACAAGGAGTTCATAATCAACCGGCAATGCTGGTGCGTACTGTCATCACGATGATTTGCCAAAGGAGATCATTGGCGCTGGACAGCATTGTTGACGCAACGAAGCATGTATTTAATCTTACGACTTCATTAACCATGACAACGATACGTAACATTCCGAAATATTGACAATCAGACGTCACCATCAAAAAGGGGACGCATATGGCCAGGGTTGACATGAACGATATAGCGACGGCGGCATTCTTGGGCCGCTATACCGTCTCGGCGTTGAAAACCGCCGACATTGAAATCGAGGCGCTCGAAGCGCTGAAAGACGCGCTCCAGCTGCCGACATTTGGCGCCGCCTTGGAACAGGCGATTGATGCCATGGTCGCCACCAAGGGGCGCGTGGTCGTCACCGGCATGGGCAAGAGCGGCCTGATTGGCCGGAAGATTGCCGCAACGCTGCGATCGACGGGCACGCCCGCAACATTCCTGCATCCCGGTGAGGCCAGCCACGGCGATCTTGGCCTGATTACCGACAATGATCTGGTTTTTGCCATTACCTGGTCGGGTGAGACAAAGGAATTGCAGGACATATTCTATTACTGCAACCGCTTTGGCATCACGCTGATCGCCGCGACTGCGTGGCCACAGAGCACGGCGGCACAGGCAGCCAATATTACGCTGATCCTGCCGCAAGTGCGTGAGGCATGCCCCAACGAACTTGCGCCGACGTCGTCAACGACCCTGCAACTGGTGCTTGGCGACGTGATCGCCGTGGCCTTGATCGAACAACGCGGTTTCAGTTCCGCCGACTTTCGCCGTTTTCATCCGGGCGGGAAGCTTGGCGCGCAACTGCTGTCGGTCGATGACGTCATGGGTAAGGGCGATGCCATCCCCAAGGTGACTCGTCATGCAACGCTCAGCAGCGCAACGGTGGAAATGAGCCAGAAGCGCTATGGTGCAACCGCCGTGGTCGATGACAATGGCGCATTGATCGGCGTGTTTACCGATGGGGATTTGCGCCGCTGTATCGCGGTCCACGATCTTCAGGACGAAATCGGTGCTCATATGTCGCCTCAGCCCGTTACCGCGGCAGCAGGAACATTATGCTCAGAGGCCCTTCGCCTGATGAATGATAATGCTGTCTCGGTGCTGTTCGTGGTTGATCAGGACCAACTGGTTGGTGCCGTGCACATGCACGACATCATTCGTACCGGTATCGTCTGACGCACCCGCCCCATTCATTGCGTGCGAAAGTGGAAAGCGTTAAGCGCGGGGACCATGGCTCCGTCTGCGCACCTGTTGACTAAATCGGTGACGCATGCGGAAGGACTGGTTGCGCTGCTTCGCCCCCCTCCGTTTCCGGGCGATCCCGTTGTTTTGCACCGCGCGGTTGGCGATGCGGATGGTGTGTGCGATTCCGTTATCGACCGTTTGCGCGCGGCCCGCGTCGGCGGCGCGTTCTGGGCACCCCCACCACCGGCAGATTGGGCGGGCGGTTCAGTCGTGCGGGCGGGCCAGGCCAGAACGTGCGGTGACACAAAGCCGCACCTCGATGCCACAGAAGCCGCGGCGGCGTTATGGGTCAGCCCGTTGGACATAGATGCGCTAGACCCATGGGCAACGCTAGAGCGGACGGCGGCGCTGATTGCCCATGGCGACGATGAATGGGTCGCCATTGCGCATATTTTGGGCGTCGAAGTTCGTTTCCTGTCCCCCGGGCGCTTTTCTGGATCAGACGGCAAGGACGATGCAAGCATCCGCGCGGCCGCCCTTGGTGCGCTGACAGCCACTGGCTATGTCGATCCTTTTACCGGCGAAGATGCAAGCCTTGCCGCGACAATCGATTTGCTGGCCGAATGGCGGCGCATGTTCGACGCCAATCGAACGATTGCGGTGGCGTGCGGCATGGCCTGGTGGAAACGCGATGAAATTCGCCGTTTTCTCTGGTCCCCTGGCCGAGATTTGCCCTTTGTCGCAGACGGCCCGGCGGCACTGCGGCACGCGGTCAGCAAGGGCGGCGCCATTGCAGCTTGGCCATCACGGGTGTCGCCCCGGCTGCTCTCCGATGCACGAGCGGACGGCGTGGAGGTGGTGCGGGTAGAGGACGGCTTCGTCCGCTCTGTCGGCCTGGGCAGCGACCTTGTTCCGCCCCTGTCGGTCGTCGTCGACGTACGCGGCATTCATTTCGACCCTTCCGACCCCAGCGATCTTGAGCATATTCTGGCAACCGGTGACTTTGGCGCCCCACTGATCGCGCGGGCGCAGGCATTGCGGCAGACCATCGTACAGGCTGGCATCAGCAAATATGCTGCCGCCGACGCCGCGCCCATGTTGCCGCGCGCGCCCGAACGTCGGCTGGTGCTGGTCCCGGCTCAGGTGGAGGATGATATGTCCGTGCTTGCAGGGGGCGGCGGCCTGACCAGCAACCTTGAATTGCTGCGGCGCGTCCGCGTGCTCGAACCGGATGCCGAAATCTGGTTCCGCCCCCATCCCGATGTTGATGCCGGACATCGCAAGGGCGCTGTCCCGGACGGGGATGCGCTGAACTTCGCTGACCGGATCGTGCGTGGGGGCAGCATGGCCGCGTTGCTGGACACGGTCGATGCGGTTCATGTGCTTACGTCGCTGACGGGGTTCGAGGCGCTGATGCGGCACCGCGAAGTCATTTGTCATGGCACGCCTTTTTACGCCGGATGGGGATTGACGCGCGATCTTGCCCCTGTCCCCGACCGGCGCGGCCGAGCCCTGACGCTCGATGAACTCGTTGCCGGAGTGCTCATCCTCTATCCCCGCTACCTCGATCCGGTGACCCGCCTCCCCTGCCCTCCCGAAGTTCTTGTTCGCCGCATCGCGGAGGCAGCGGTGCCGAACCGGCTGAGTCGCATATCGCGCCTGCGTCAGTGGCAAGGCCGACTGATGGCGCGCTGGCGATGACCCGCGTTCTTCTCGATCTGTCCCGCCTCGTTTCGCGTGTTCGCCACGCGACGCCGTCGGGTGTCGATCGCGTGGAAATGGCCTATGCGCGCGGCCTGGAACGCGCTTACGGCAATGACCTTGTCTTTGCGGCGGTGCACCCTGCGGGACTTTACGGGCACCTCGACCGCGCCGCCGCGCTCGATTATCTGGACATGCTGGAGGCGCGGTGGTCGGCAGGTGATGGCACCGCGGAACAGCGTTCGATTGTCTCGGTCTTGCCCTGGATGGCACGATTAAGGCCAGTAATGCGATCGCGATTAGCGACGAGTGATCCATCCATCTATGTTCAGGTATCGCCGCATCACCTGACCCGCCCGGCCACCGTTCGGCATAAGCTTGCCTACGAAAACGCGCGCTTTCTGTGCATGGTGCACGATCTTATCCCGATCGAATATCCCGAATATGCGCGGCCAGAGGGGGCTGCACAGCACGAACGACGTATGGAAACGCTGGCGCACCATGCCGATGCACTGATCTTCAATTCGGCAGCCACGATGCAGTCTTTTGCTGCATGGGCAACAATCGCCGGGCGCCAGATAGCGGGTCATGTCGCGTTGCTGGGGACCGAAGCATTGCCGCTGGCCGAACCGTTCGTTGCCGACGATGGCCGCCCGCATTTTATCTGCGTCAGCACGATCGAGGGCCGCAAAAACCACCTCCTGCTGCTAAACCTGTGGCGTCAGCTGGCGGCGACCTTGCCGACGGACCAGATCCCGCGCCTGGTGATCGTCGGCCGCCGGGGATGGGAAAATGAACAGGTGCTCGACATGCTTGATCGCTGCGCGCCGCTCCGCGACCATGTGACAGAGGTCAACGCCTGTTCGGACCAGCATCTGGCCGCCCTGCTACGCGGAGCGCGCGCTCTGCTGATGCCATCATTTGCCGAAGGATATGGCATGCCGGTGGCAGAGGCGCTGTCGGTCGGCGTTCCCGTCATTTGCAGCGATATCCCCGCACATCGGGAGGTTGGCAGCGCCGTGCCCGAATATATCGATCCGCTCGATGGGCCAGGCTGGCGGGCCGCGATCCTCGATCATGCGCAAAAGGGCGCTTTGTGGCAGGCGCAAGCCCGGCGCTTAACGCAGTGGCATCAACCGACGTGGGATGATCATATGGCCGTCGTGCAAACTGCCGTGGCGGCGCTCGCGGACCGCTAGGTCGGCGTCAGTCGCGCTTCTGCAATGACGTGATCGCCGTTCCGAACCAGCGGTCCAGGAACAGCGCGGTAATGGCATAATTGCCATCTTCGCGGACATGGTGGTGGCGCATGTGATGACGTTTCAACATGCTGGGAATACGCCCCTTCATCGGCCACTGGTGACACGCATAATGGGTGATGTCGTACAGGACATAGCCCGTGATGAACCCCAGGAATACCCAGCTGCCCGACGTGCCCAGTGCCGCGACGCACAACGCCCAGACGGTGCCGCTGATCGGCAGGCTGACGACCGGAGGCATCAGGTTGCGCAGCCCATCGCTTGGTGCCGCATGATGATTTCCGTGCATGAGAAACACGAAATTGCGCAGCACCGCCGCACGGGGCTGCCAATGGAACAGATAGCGGTGCATGGCATATTCAAACAGCGCCCAGATTGCGAGGCCGCCAAGAACCAGGCCCGTCGCTGCCAAAACTTCAGCGCTGCCCCATGCCCGCCACACTACCATCGGCAGGACGATCGACCAGAGCGCAGCGAATCCAAAGGGCGAAATCCGGCTAAGCCGCTCCAGCCATTCATGCTGAAACAGTCGAACCTGTTGTACTTGCTGATTGCGCGTCGCCATTACCATCGCCTTGGCCATGACATACTCTTACCTGTCAAGTCGTAAACGGCTGAACGTGGTCCGATAAGGCGAACTGGTTCTTATTCTGCGTCCAAAGCGTCAGCAGCAAGTGATGCAGCTGTGCCGGGGTCAGGTCGATCGGCGTGCTGCTTCCCGCCACGAGTTGTCCCTGTTCATTAAAACGCAGAATGACATAGGGCGTATGACGTGGGCCGCCGGGGGCGGTAACGCCCGGAATACTTGGCCGGTGATCGCCAAAGAACACCAGCGTCGCCGGTCGCGCCAGCGCGGCAATATCGGCGCTAAGCCTGGAAAGCATGGCATCGCCCTTGCGCACCAGACGCAGATAACCCTGCATCAAATCGGGGTCTGCGTCATCCGCCTCCCATGGCCCATGATTTTCGATTGTCACGGCATAGATCAGCGTGGGCCGGGCCGCATTACGGGCAAGCGCGACAATCCGGTCCGCCACCGCGGCGTCGGTAACATAACGCCCTTCGCCGGGCGCAGGATGCGCGAAATCCGGCGGCCCAACCAGTTCGGCAAAGCCGCAAACCTGCATCACTACATCCCGGTTGTAAAAGCGCAGATCATGGGGATGCAAAAACATGCCGCGCCAGCCAAAGACCGCAAGCCGCGCGGGCAGGCCAAACCCCCGGTCCCGCGCAGCTGTAAGAAACGGGTCATAACGCCGAAAGCCCAGCGCCTGTTCATCGCGGCCGAACAACACGCCATATTCGGTCCGCATCGTATAGGCACCAAAGCCGCCGACCATCAGCCTGCCCCACTGCCACGCCTGCGCCCGCGCCGCCGCCAGCCCCGGGAGCGGTGAGACGTTCTCGCCAAACAAGTCCACGGGGTCGGCAAAGGATTCGCACTGCACGATCACTGCCAAGGTGTGGGGATCAGCAGGCTCACTGGCCGAGGCCGTAACCGGCGGCGCTGCATCAACCGACGCCCGCCAACGCAGCCAATAGACCAGCAGCATCGGCAACAGCCCGTGCCGGCGCATATCCACATCGCTGTCCGGGGTCAAAGCCAGCTGAGACCAAGGCGGCAGCCTTAGGCTGAGCGCGATGAGGAACATGCTGGCCAGCGCTACCATGGCCCCACCAATCTGTTCCGCCGTATCGGGGCGATGAAACCACCACAGCAAGAAGGGCACGATGGGAACAGCTATCAGCAGGGCCGCCTTCTGCGTTCGGGACAGGGCCGACATATAGAATTGCGGGTGGCGAAATATGGCGCCGATCAATGCCAGGTCGGAAAACACCAGAGCCTCGCCAAGCATGGCATATTTGCTGTTCGACGCCGCTGTGAACAATGCCGTCAGTGCGAGCGTCAGTGCCAGCGCCAGCCAGCTATTGCCAGTCATTGCCCAGATGGCCCCAAAGGGTATCGCCGTCATCAGCCACAGGAGCCAAAGGCCCGCCGCGCTGCGCAGCGCCGGAAAGCCCGATTGACGCGGACGCACAAGCGCATCCAGAAACAATGTACCGATCAGAAACGCGGCCAGAATGTCCATTGCTTTGCCCGGCGTCCTTGCTCAGCGTTCGGCGGCAGCGCGATTGCGGCACCGTGGCGGGGCCGATACCAACACCGCACCTAACTGTCATTGATTATTGACCATTTGCCGATTTGGCTTGAACATATACAATGTTAGCAATCGACGGGAACAGCGCGAGCGACTAAGGGACGGGTCATGTCGCTGCACGATGCCCCCATCGCCGTGGATATTGCTCATCCAACGGGTCCGTTATCTCCCGCAGCGCCATTTCGCGAAAGCCGCAATATCCTTCTGCTGCAAGGACTTATGGGGCCGTTGTTCCGTCGGCTTGGTCGCGGGCTGATGGCGGCGGGCCACCGTGTTTACAAGGTGAATTTCAACGGTGGCGACCGGCTGTTCTGGCGGCAATCCGGCGGAATCGACTATCGTGGCACGCTGGCCGATTGGCCGACCGCGCTCGCGCAGATTATCGCCGACCGGCAGATCAGCGACGTCATCCTGTTCGGCGATTGCCGTGATCATCATATGGCCGCCACCCGCATCTGCCGCGACCTTGGCGTGACGGTCCATGTGTTTGAAGAGGGCTATGTCCGGCCCGACTGGGTTACGTTCGAGCGCGGCGGGGTGAACGGTCATTCGACCCTGCCCCGCGATCCGCAATGGTATCGCGACACGGCGGCAAAGCTGCCCCCGGTGCCCCAACATCGTCAGATCGCCTCTTCCTTTCGCCGCCGCGCGAGTGAAGGTCTGGCCTATAATGTCGCAGACGTGCTGACCCGGTGGTATTATCCCAACTGGAACAATCACCGTCCCTGGCACCCTCTTGTCGAGGGCATGGGCTGGCTGCGCAAGCTACGTGAACGCAAGGCGCGGGCAGCCGAAGCCGCCGCATTGATGGCCCGGCTGCAAAGCACCGGTCAGCGTTATTTCCTGCTCCCGCTCCAGCTCGATTCCGACGCGCAGATTCGCTTGCATTCGCCCTTTGCCGGGATGGCAGAAGCATTGAGGGTCGTCATTTCGTCCTTTGCTGCCCATGCTCCGGAGGGCACGCGACTGGTCGTCAAGGAACATCCGCTCGATAATGGCGTGCGCGACTGGCAGTTGTTGACGGTCGACATGGCCAGCCGCTTCGGCGTTGCCGACCGTGTCGATTATCTGCCCAGCGGCGATATCGTTCCGGTCGCCCAGGGTTCGCTCGGCATGGTGACCATCAATAGCACCAGCGGAACACTGGGCCTGTCGATGGGCGTGCCGGTCATCGTCCTCGGCACGGCGGTTTACGACATCGAGGGAATCACGTTCAAAGGCCATCTCGACAGCTTTTGGTCTGAACCCGGCGGCCCGGATCACCAGACTTTCGAGGCGTTTCGGCGCGTTCTCATCGACCGCTGCCTTGTTCCCGGGGGTTTCTTTTCCGAAGAAGCACTCGATCTGGTCGTTCGACACGTCATCGCGCGGTTCGAGGGCCGCCCGATACCTCCGGAATAACATGGCCGGGAAATCTTTTGCTAGCGGAACGCGCCTGCTCCTCCTCCCGCTCTGGCTGGTTCAGCTGGCAACGGGCGCGAAAAGCTTTTTGGACAATCCGCTCATCGGCTCACGGCGGCTTAATCGGCGCGGGCTTCATGCTGCACGGGTCCGTCTGGCCGATGCGCTGTGTCGCTGGCGACGGAGACGGCTTGCTGGCCGGGTCCGTCCTGAATGGGTGGCGGCATTCGAACGCGACGGCTTTGTGATCGTCTACGACGTCGTGCCGCCAGCCCAATTCCCAGCCCTTCGTGATGCCATTTTGGGGTATGAGGCCGAAGCGCGCGAGATGCGCCAGGGCGATGCCATTACCCGGCGCATGGCAGTTGACCCGGCGATGCTCGCCTCCATCCCGGCATTGCGGCAACTGCTCGCCCGGTCAGACATCAATGCGCTGATGCATTTTGTCGCAAGTTACCGGGTCACGCCGCTGCATTATATCCAGACGATCGCGAGCAACGTTGATGGCGACGCTCCCGACCCGCAGGAAACGCTTCACGCCGACAGTTTCCACGCCTCGCTCAAATCCTGGCTGTTTCTTAATCCAGTGGCGGCGGACAAAGGCCCGTTCTGCTTCGTGCGCGGCTCGCACCGTTTCACGGCAGAACGCCTGGCGTGGGAACATGCACGCAGCCTTTCGGACCCGCACGCCATTGATCGGCTTTCGGCGCGCGGATCGCCGCGACTGCGCCCCGGCGACCTGGCCGCGATGAAATTGCCGGAGGCGGAGGCGCTGGCCGTTCCCGCCAATACGCTGGTTGTGGCCGACACGGTCGGCTTTCATGCGCGAGGCGCATCGGTCGGACGCACCGAACGGGTTGAAATCTGGTCCTATGCCCGGCGCAATCCGTTCCTGCCCTGGCTCGGCGGCGATCTGCTTAGCCTGCCCGGCCTGGCGGAGCGCCGTGTCGGCTGGGTGTGGGCGTTTCGCGACCGTTTCGCGGCACGCATCGGCCAGCCGTGGCAACCGGTGGGGCGGCGCACGCCGGTGGACGACAGGGACACCGCGCACCGTTGAACCGTCCACGTGGCTGCTTTTCCCGCGCGATATCACATTGCTGACATCTGCACGCTATCCTAGATAAACGGGATTCGCGAAGGGAGACGAATGATCATGGACGCCAGCGAGAATGTCACCAGCAACCCCCGGATCGCTGCGGGGGCCGCAACGATTGGCGATGTGATCGACGCACAGTTGTCGCGGCGCGCGATGGTGGGCGGGCTCGGCGCGCTGGCGGTTGCGGGCTGTGCCGCCGGTCCTGACGCAGCGGCGCCCCGCGCCGCAAGCGCAACGCCAGCGGCGTTCGATTTTCCGGAGCTGGCCCGCGGGCTTGACGAAACCCACCATGTCGCCGCCGGATACCGCGCCGATGTGCTGATCCGCTGGGGCGATCCGCTGTTCGCGGACAGTCCAGCCTTCAACCCGATGGCACAGACTGCCGAAGCTCAGCGTCGCCAGTTCGGCTACAACAACGACTTCATCGGTTATGTCCCCTTGCCCAAGGGCGACGCCGACGAGCGCGGGCTGTTGTGCATCAATCATGAATATAGCTCGACGCTGCTGATGTTCCCCGGCGTTGCGGGCAGCTATCCCGCCAGCATGACGGAGGCGGCATGCCGCACCGAAATGGCCGCGCATGGCGGCAGCGTGGTGGAGGTGGCGCGCCGCGGCCAGGATTGGTCGGTTGTCGTGGGGTCGAAATACAACCGCCGCGTTACCGCCGATACGACGCCGATGACGATCGCTGGCCCGGCCGCCGGGCATCCGCGCATGCGCACCAGCGCGGACCCCGCGGGAATGACCGTGTCGGGCATGATGAACAACTGTGCGGGCGGCGTCACCCCGTGGGGCACCTGGCTGTCGGCGGAAGAGAATATCAACGGCAATTTCCTGGGCGATCTGCCCGCCGGGCATCCGGAGGCCGCGAATCACAAACGCATGGGCCTTCCCGGCAGCTGGTATCAATGGGGCCGTTTCGACGACCGCTACAACATTGGCAAAGAACCCAACGAGCCGAACCGCTTTGGCTGGATCGTGGAAATCGACCCGCTGAACCCCGACGCCAAGCCGAAAAAGCGCACCGCGCTGGGCCGCTTCAAGCATGAGGGCGCCGAAAGCGTTGTCGCGCCCGATGGCCGCGTCGTGATTTACATGGGCGACGACCAACGCTTCGACTATGTCTATAAATTCGTGACAAAAGGCCGTTACGATCCCAAGAACCGCGCCGCGAACCGCGACTTGCTGGACGAAGGCACGCTCTTTGTCGCACGCTTCGACGCCGACGGGACGGTGCAGTGGCTTCCGCTGGTCCATGGTTTTGGGCCGCTCACCCCGGCCAACGGTTTTGCCAGCCAGGCCGATGTAGTGATCGAGGCGCGCCGTGCGGGCGACCTGCTCGGCGCGACGCCCATGGACCGGCCCGAGGATGTGGAGCCCGATCCGCGAACGGGACGCGTCTGGGTGATGCTGACCAACAACAGCCGCCGCAAGGACGACCAAATTGACGCCGCCAACCCGCGCGCGAAGAATAATCACGGCCACATTATCGAAATTCGCGAACCGGACGGCGATTTTGCCGCCACCACATCGCGCTGGGAAATATTGGTGCGGTGCGGCGACCCGTCGAAACCGGAGGTCGGCGCAAGCTGGAATCCGGCGACCAGCGCCAACGGCTGGCTTGGCAGTCCCGACAATGGCGCACTCGACGCGCAGGGGCGGCTGTGGGTGGCAACCGACGGCAATGACGCGACCGGCGCAGCCGACGGCTTGTGGGCGATGCAGACCGACGGGCCGGGCCGGGCCACCGGGCGGCACTTCTTTCGCGTACCGCTCGGGGCGGAACTGTGCGGTCCCCGCTTTACGCCGGGGGGCGACACCTTGTTCGTGGCCGTTCAGCACCCTGGCGACGGTGAAGATGACAAGCCCGCCAGCTTTGAAAATCCATCGACGCGCTGGCCGGATTTTCGCCCCGACATGCCTCCGCGCCCCAGCGTGATGGCGATCCGGCGGCAGGACGGCGGCCCCATTGGCGGCTGAACCGACCATGCGGGCGCTGTCGGTGCACGCGCTGGCGCTTGGCTTTGGCGGCTGCACGCTTGCCGATATTCCGCGGCCCGTTCCCGCAGCAGGAGAAGTGCGGATAGTTGTCCGCGCCGTTGCCATCAATTTCCCCGATCTGCTGATGACGCGCGGGGAGTATCAATATGAACCGCCCCTGCCCTTCGTTCCGGGGATGGAATGGGCGGGCGAAATTGATGCCGTCGGCAATGGCGTGGATCCTGCACGCATTGGCGAGCCTGTCATCGCGGGTGGACGTACCGGCGGCATGGCGGAATATGTGTGCGTGCCCGCGGCCGCCGCGGTGCCCAAACCGCCGTCGCTGGACTGGGCCGAGGCCGCCTCATACCGCACCGCCTATCTGACCGCATGGGTTGCGCTTGTCCGGCGCGCGGCGCTTCGTCCGGGGGAATGGGTGCTCGTCCACGGCGCAGCGGGCGGTGTCGGGCTGGCGACCGTCGATCTTGCCCGGCATTTGGGCGCGCGGGTCATTGCCGCCAGCGCATCGCCCGAAAAGCGCGCCACAATCGCTCGTCTGCACGCACCGGAAGCCGTGATCGACAGTGCGCCCGGCTTTCGGGAACAGGTCAAGGCAATCACGGGCGGCGCGGGCGCGGATGTCATCTTCGATCCCGTCGGCGGGGATGTTTTTGACGAAAGCTGCCGCTGTATCACGTTTGACGGACGGCTTTTGGTCATTGGCTTTACGTCGGGGCGGATTCCGACGGTCAATGTCAACATTCCGCTGATCAAGGGCTTCTCGGTCATTGGTGTCCGGGCGGGAGAATATGGACGGCGCTTTCCCGAACGGGGCGCAGAGAACCTAGCCGCCATCGACGCCCTGGCCGCGACCGGCGCGGTCCGCCCGCACGTTCACGCCGCCCTCCCGCTCAGCCAATGGCGAGAAGGTTTTGAAATGCTGGCCCGGCGCGATGTGATCGGGAAGGTCGTGCTGCGCCCTGGCACGTAACGGGGTGGTAATCCCTTAACCCCGCCTGCCCTGAGCCTGTCGAAGGGCCGTTCTTTCTTTGACTATTGCGGAAGAAAGAACCGCCCTTCGACAAGCTCAGGGCAGACGGAGCAGAAGTAAACAATGCCTATTTTTGCTGCCTTCAGCAACCTCAGGGCAATTCAATCTGCTCAGAGGCTGCGCTTTAAGCGATCGCAACCGGACGTCCCCCATAGACATGGATACACCGGCGCAACCACCCTTACACGCCCCCCGCCTCCTTAAAAATCGATGGCTAGACCCTTATACTCCCAGTCGCCATAGCGGACGGGGTTACGGCCACCGGGCTGCGCGGTATCGGGTTCGGTCACCGGGGTGCCGGGTTCGGGAACGGTAGTCGCCTGCCAATGAGCAGGAGCCTTCACGCCAGCGGGTCGCCGCATTGCGCGCGGTGTGCTGGAACTAGTGGCCATGGTCGTTGGTTGATTCATTGCAAACATCCTGGTGGCTGGTCTGCACCGTCTCTCCAAGACGCGCAGGTCCCGTAAATGGTTGCTTCGGGTCAAAGGAACAAGACAATGAACGGGCTGAAAACAACCATGCTGCTTGCGGCGCTTACCGCGCTGTTCATGGCTTTGGGAATGACGATTGGCGGGCGCAGCGGGATGGTGATCGCGCTGGCCATCGCAATTGCCATGAACATCTTCACCTATTGGAACGCCGACAAGATTGTGCTCAAGATGCACAATGCAATCGAAGTCGACGCGAACAGCCATCCGCAGTTTTACGGGCTGGTATCCCGCCTTGCGCAGCGGGCAGAGCTGCCGATGCCGCGCGTCTATATCGTCGATGATGCCAATCCCAACGCTTTTGCGACCGGGCGTAACCCCGACAATGCGGCCGTTGCGGCAACCACCGGTCTGTTATCCATGCTGACCCATGACGAGATTGAGGGGGTCATGGCGCATGAACTTGCTCATGTGAAAAACCGCGACACGCTGGTTATGACGATGGTCGCGACCATCGCCGGTGCCATTTCGATGCTAGCCAATTTCGGCATGTTTTTTCGTGGTGACAGCCGCAGCGCGGGGCTGGCCGGCTTGCTCGCCGTGCTGGTCGCCCCCTTTGCTGCCATGCTGGTTCAGATGGCGATCAGCCGGTCACGCGAATATGATGCCGACGCCACCGGTGCGGCCATCGCCGGCAATGCGCGCGGCCTTGCCTCTGCGCTGGCCAAGATAGCGGGACCGGCGGCGCGCATTCCCAACCGCACCGCCGCACGCAACCCGGCGGCGGCGCAGCTTTACATTGCCCCCCTCTCGCTCGGCGGCCTGTTTTCCACCCATCCACCGACGGAGGACAGGATAGCGGCGCTCGCCATGCTGGGCAGTGCGATGGAACAGCCGCCGCGACCAGCCCCCGGCACCCGCCGCGACATTCCCTCCCCGCGCCGCAGCGCGCTGGACCCCATGCGTGGGGACTAATCTGCGTCGTCAAGCGCGGCAGCATCCGGCGGGGGGCGAGGTCGAAGGCGTGGCGGCGCGGCGCGCGGCGCTGGCGCTGCTGGACGCCGTGCTGCGTCGCGGTGAGCCGATGGACCGCGCGGTTCATGCCGCCTGCCAGCGCATGCCCGGCGACGACCGCGCGCTGGCCATTGCCATTGCCGGGGACGCGCTGCGCTGGCTGGAGCCCATCGATACGCTGATCGACAGTGCCACAAAGACGCAGCTTCCGGATGACAGCAAGGTGCGGATGGTCCTGCGCATCGCGCTTATCCAGTTGCTGCACATGAGCACGCCTGGCCATGCGGTCGTGGCGACCAGCCTGGCGCTGCTTACGGGCGGACCGCGCCGACTGGCGCACGCCATCCTGTCGCGGGCGCAGCGCGATGGCTGGACCTTGCCTGCTGTACCGCCGCTTCCCGCGGCCGTCACGGCGCGTTGGACCGAAAGCTGGGGCGCAGAAATGGTCGCGGCGGCGCAGATGGCGTGGGCCGTTCCCCCACCGCTCGACCTGCGGTTCAAGACCGCTGCGCTGGCCGGGGCATATCCGGATGGCGACAGCCTTGCCCCTCGGCACCGGCGGCTTGCGCGCGGCGGCCGGATCGAGCGGCTGGCGGGCTATGACGACGGCGACTGGTGGGTACAGGATTTGGCGGCCAGCATCGCCGCCGACCTGCTGGGCGAAGGCGGCGGACGCAGCGTGCTCGATCTGTGCGCGGCGCCTGGGGGCAAAACTATGCAGCTGGCGGCAGCGGGCTGGACAGTAACAGCGGTCGATCAGAGCGCCAAACGGCTGAGCCGAATGCAGGAAAATCTGGCGCGCACCGACCTTCCCGCCACGCTGGTCACCGCCAATCTGCACAGCTTTGAACCCGGCGAGCATTATACCGCCGTTCTGCTCGACGCGCCGTGCAGTGCGACGGGGACATTCCGGCGGCACCCCGACGTCCTTCACCGGATCGGCGCGCAGGACATCACACAGCTCGCGCAATTACAGGCGGCGCTGCTCGCCCGCGCGGCTGCCTGGGTCGCACCGGGCGGGCTGCTCGTCTTTGCCACCTGTTCGCTTGAACAGGCGGAGGGCGAAGACGTCATAACCGCATTTCTGTCCGCGCATGCGGACTGGCAGATCGATCCTGTCGCAGCGGACGAATTGCCACGCGGCATTGTGCCCGCCGCGGCAGGCTGGGTTCGCACCTGGCCCTTAGCGGCTGATAATGCTGCCGCCAGCCTCGACGGCTTCTTCATCGCCCGGCTGCGCGCGCCAGTTTCCATATAGCAGAGCGGCGGCAAGCTGAAACGTCCGCGCGAACAGCCCCAGGCTGAAACAGCGCAGCACGGTACGCCATGCGCCGGGAAAAGGATCACCGCTGCGGGCGTGGGCGACGATCATGGCAAATTCCTCTCCGCCCAGCGCCATGGGCGAAAAGCGCAGGCGCTGCGCAATCTCGCCGCGTAGCGCGCGGGCAACGCCGACGCGGCCGATATGCGCGTCCATCCGGTCGAGCGTCGGCAATATGTCGAGCCCGTCGAACGGATCGGGCCGCCCCGCCAGCACTTCACGGTGTGCGAACAATGCCTTGACCGCCTGGCGTGTCTGGCGGCTGTTGTTGGCGATGCTCATCTGCGTCGGCGTGCGGCGATAATGGAGCAATATGTCGGGCAGATTATCAAGCTCGGCGATGCGCGACAAACGCAGGAACAGGTCATAATCCTCGCAATAGCGAAACGCCTCGCGATAGCCCCCTGCGGCGCGCAGGGCGGCGGCGCGGAACATCACAGTCGGATTGCTGAACGGTTGTTCGATCATCATGCCGGCGCGAACGGCAGCAGGGCCGACCGGGTGGCGGATGGCGGGATCGGTGACGACATCAGCGCCGTCGATCTCGACATATTGGGTGCCCACCGCGCCAATTTGCGGATGCGCAGAGAGATGCGCGATCTGGCGTGCGAAGCGATCGGGCAGACTGATATCGTCGCCATCCATGCGGGCCATAAACTCACCGCAAGCAAGCGAGATCATGCGGTTCAGACTGGCGACGATCCCGCAATTTTCCTGCTCGATCAAGCGGATGCGCGCATCATTGGCGGCCAGCCCGCGCAGAATGCCCGTTGTCCCGTCCGTCGAGCCGTCGTCGACGATCAGAAGTTCGAAATCGGCATGCGTCTGGCACAGGATGCTGGCCACCGCCGCTTCAATAAAGCGGGCGCAATTATACACCGGCATGACGACCGACAACTGCGGTGTGGCGGTTCGTCCATACTGCACAATCGCTAAGCCTGCGGGCTGTACCATATGGGCGAGCTATAGGCGCGTTCTTGGGCGATCAGTTCGGTATCGGGCGGCAGTTTCGCGCCGTAACGCAGAACGTCGAACAGTACCCAGCGCGGCGTCGGTATCTCCAGCACCCGGACATAATAAAAGGCGCGGACCGCAGGATCGAAATCGGGGTCCGTCCACACCGTGCGCAGTTCGGGCGCGCCAATGCTGTTGCGATAGTTCGCCTTGGCAACATCTACCGTGTTGCCGACCGGGGGCAGCTTGCCGCCCGCGCCAGGGCGGCGAGTCTCGGGGCTCGACCAGCTGACGTCATAGATCTGCTCGTTCAGCTTGCCCGCCGCATCGACCCACCCCTTGACGACCTGTACCCGGTCAAGGTTCGCGCCCATCGGGTCCTTGAGCGCCGACACGATGAAGCGCGGCGCGCCTGCCGCCCCGGCCTTTAATTCGCCGCCCATCGGTACGCCCCGCGCATAGCCCGCCCCTACCCAGTCCTTGGCGAGGTCAGCGGCGGCAAAATCCCATCCGCCGAAAAAGCGCACGGTCATGCGCGGGCCGGTGGTGGCATAGACCTCGCGCCGGATGAGCGCGTCAAAGATGGCGCTGCGGGTGTTGGCGGTGGCCCACACTCCGGCATATCCCCCGGCAAGATAGTGCCACCCGAAGCGGCCATCGCGCGTCCCCAGATTTTGCCCCTGCCCGGCGCGCAGTGCGTTGGGTTCACCGCCGCTGTGTTTGCCAAAAAAATTATTCTCGTCTCCGGTGGCAAGGCTGGTGTGGCTGTCCGTCGCGCCGATCATGCCGAATTTATAGGGATTGACCCCCGTGCGCGCCTCGATCGCCAGCCCGCGCTTCAACGCCTCGCGCGCATATTCGCCCGCGAACATGTCGGGCGTTTTTGTCGCTGTCATGGGCAGATTGCCCAATTCCCAGCCTTTGACGCCAAAGCCTGCAAATTCGTCGTTGGGCGACAGAAAGGGGTGGGTTTCGCCATCGCCCTTAATCTGTGTCACCTCTGCCACCGGTTCCCGCGCGGTGCGGCGGCGGGCGTGCGCCGCCGTCATCGGGCCGCCACCCGGCCCGGTCAGTTCGAACATCATTCCGTTCGACAAATTGCCATTGTGCGGAATGGCGAGCGCCTTGCCGCCCGTCAGCCGTTCATAGCGATCCATATAATCATAGAGCAATTCTACCTTATCGAGCGGCGGCTGGCTGCCAAAGGGCAGCGTCTGGATCGCCTCGGCATAACCGTCGCGGAACATGACGACGCGGTGCAGATTGTTGCCGCCCGGCATCGACGTCCATTCAAAACCATGGAAAGCCGTAAACTTGCCGGGGCGATTATAGCGCTCAACCGTCTCCGCGCTGCTTTTCCAGATGGAGCGCGTCCCTTCCTCATTAGCTTCCGGGTCGCGCATGGCGGCGGGCAGGTCGTTGCGCGCGGCGCGGTCAATAAT
>ERZ1066122.1482-NODE-1482-length-18727-cov-10.364557_pt1 | contig 18727 bp, 17 predicted proteins | sample MGYA00382769_ERZ1066122 | MGnify/ENA primary metagenome ERZ1066122 (study PRJEB33369, sample SAMEA5778352) | biofilm metagenome | biome: Industrial cooling water; feature: Water cooling tower basin; material: Biofilm | place: United Arab Emirates | collected... | reverse complement strand
CTTTCGCATTGCGGCGTCACCCCAAGGCAAGACGGCGCCGCTGTTGCCCTTCTTCAGTTCGTCTTCCGTTCTTCTTGGGTTCGTCTTCCCGTTGCGCTGTTCCGGCAGTGACCGGGAGAACGGCGGGACGCGAAGACGCGAGGGGCGCGAGAACGGCAACCGCACGGACACCGCGACATCCGCATGGCACCCCTCGCGTCTTCGCGTCCTGCCGTTCTTCGCGCCTTCGCGTTCCGCAGTTCCCTACGTCGATGCCGAGAACAGAGCCGCTGGAAGACAAACTGAAGAAGAACGGAAGACGAACGCAAGCAGGGCAACACACCCTTTCGCATTGCGGCGTCACCCCGAGGCAAGACGGCGCCGCTGTTGCCCTTCTTCCGTTCGTCTTCCGTTCTTCTTGGGTTCGTCTTCCCGTTGCGCTGTTCCGGCAGTGACCGGGAGAACGGCGGGACGCGAAGACGCGAGGGGCGCGAGGGCAACGTCGAGGCGCCCTCGCCGTTGCAGCTCTCGCGCCTTCGCGTCCCGCAGTTCTTCGCGTCTTCGCGTCCCGCAGTTCCGCCCGTCGCGCTCCGCAACTGCGCTGCGGGGAGATGCACGCGCAGTCGCTCAGTACCCGCGGAACTCCAGGAACGCATCCCAGAGATTCAGGTTCACCGCGAGCCCCAGCACGAAGAGTTCGAGCACGCCAAGCGCCCCGAGCACCGTGAGTAGCGTCAGCGCCTGTCGCCGCATCGGCATGGTGGCCCGCAACGCCTTGATCGTGAACACCAGCGTCAACACCACCAGCGCCGCGAGCGAGAAGATCAGGAACAGTGAGTTGTCCGGCGGTCCGAAGTACGACTCAAGGAACACCAGATCGGTGGGGAAGAACCCCCGCCCCGGATTCGCCACGCCGAGGAAGATGCTGATGCACGCCAGCTGGTGCGTCGTGTAGAAGACGAGCAGCGCCCACCACCCCGTGCGGTTCACGCGGTCCCAGGTGATGCAGCACGCGAGCCAGAGGCAGAAGAGCATTGCCAGCTGGTACCACAGCATGCTGATGACCGCCTGCGTCGCAAATGCGAGCGACGGCGGTTGCACCGGCACGTGCACGGCGAGCCCCTGCGGACCCACCAGCCAGCCACCGTAGAAGCTCGACTGCACCAGACTCCAGAGGAATGCCCCACCGAGAAACGATCGACGGGCGCCGCGCGGCGACGCATCATCGCGCGCGCGCACGAGCAGCAGCACGCCGAACGCACCGAGCGCGAGCGCGAAGACGAGCCCCGCTCCACGCGTCACCGGACTGCGCTCGAGCGCGAAGATTGCGCCGGTCGCCAACCACCAATAGAGCACGACAAAGGCGATCGACCGCAGCAGTACGCGGAGCGGCGTTTCGCGCACCGCGATCACCTGCGCCTCACTCGTCGTGGGCAACAGGCGCGCCATCAGAGCCGTGCGCCACGATGGGCGCACTGCCGATGCGACGTCAGCCATGCACTGCCTCCCTGCTCACGCCCCCGCCTCCTGTTGCACCATGCGCACCAGCCCACTCAACGCTGCGCTGTTCGCTGCCGGGAGCGGCACGTAACGCGCCCGCATCGCGTCGGCGAGCTTGCGCCCGGTGCCATCAGGGCGCAGCGACGTATCCACGAACAGCGCCGACACGCGCGCCATCGCAAAGGCGCGACCGGCCGCGAGCGCATCCTCGGCGGCTTTGCCACGCCCAGGCGTTCCATCGCGTGCGATGTTCGCACGGCCGTCGGTGAGAAACACCACCAGCGGCGCCGAGCCCGAGCGCTCGGCGGCGATCGCCGCAGTGACGGCCGCATCGATGGCGGTGGCCATCGGCGTGCCCCCACCGCCGGGGAGCGCGGCCAGCACGCGCTTCGCCCGCGCAAGAGCGCGCGTGGCCGGCAACAACGTTTCGGCCGTGGCGCCACGGAACGCGATGAGACTCACCCGATCACGGCGCGCGTACGATTCCGCGAGCAGCAGTTCGATCGCTCCCTTCGCCTCGCTCAAGCGCGCGATGGCCGATGATCCGCTCGCGTCGACGACAAAGATCACCGTCGTCCCCGTGCGTTCGATGAAGCGACGCACGCGGAAGTCGTCCTTGCGCAGTGCCACACGCTGCTCGCGCGACGTGCGTCCACGCACGCGCTGCCACGGCGCGGCGACACGTAACGTCTCGAGCAGGTGCAGACGCGCACCACCACGCGGCTCACCCGCGCGCGCACCGCGTGGACGACCGCGCAGCAGACTCACCGTCTCTTCACCCACCTTCCCCTGCACACCACGCTGCATCCCCGACTGCGCCAAGAGCTGTTCGAGCATGCCCGGAGGCAGTGACGCGGCGACCGCATCGCGCAGAATGTCGGCCGGCGGACGCGCATCATCCGACGCCTCCTCCTCGGCCGGCGGGGGCTCCGGTGCGTCGGGCGGTTCAGGCGCCTCGGGCGGCGGCTCCGGCGGCGCATCAGGTGGTGTGTCGTCGTCGGCGCTCGGCGGCTCCGGTGGCGTCTCGTCGTTCGATTCCTCCGGCGGTGGAGGCGGCGGCGACGGCATCGTGATCGCACGCGGCAGCAGCACGAGTCGCGACGCCACGGTCGCGTCCGCCTCGGTCACCGCCTCACGGCCCGCGAGCGCGGCATGCGCCCGCGCGGCACGCCACGCGAGCAGCGGGGCGCGCAACGACACGATGCCATACGCCTGCGCCAGCTCGCACACGGCGTCGAGCCACGCGGCGCCGTCCGTGACCGATGCCAGGCGCGGACGCGCCGCCGTCACCGCGTCCGAAAGCGCGGTTGCACGAGCATCGGCACAGGAATAGACGTGGAGACCGGTGAGCTTGAACGCCAGCCGATCGGTCAGTGCCGCCGGCAGCGATTCGTCGTCGGCGCTCTCGTCGTAGCACACGAGGGCAACACGCGCCTCATGTCGCGCCGCGATCCCTTCGCGTTCGACGCGCACCGCGTGTGCATCGAGCACTTCGACCAGTCCGGCAAGCACAGCGGCCGACGCCCGTTCGGCCATCGGCAACACGACCGTGCCACCGTCGGCGGCGGCGAGCACACCCGGCTCCACGACCAGTCGACCCGCGCTGAGCGTCGCGGCGAGATCAACGCCACCGAACAGACGATCTTCAGTGACGCTCGCCGGCACACGCCGCATCGGCGCGCCGTCGGGCAGACACGCGCGCACGAGCGTGAGCCATTCGCGCGCCGCTTCGTGCGACGGATGATCGAGCACCACCCCACCGAGGCCGGTCGGGTCGATCGCCAACAGCGCGGCGATCAGCTCCGCATCATTCCACGACGGAGACGTCACGCCGCCGCGTACAACTCGTCGATGGCCCGTTCCACACGCGTCGTGCTGTTCGCTTCGTCGAGCACGTTGCGACGCAGCCGATGCCGCAGGCAGAGCGGTGCAATCACGCGCAGGTCCGCGAGCGTGGCCTCGGCGTGCCCCTCGAGCGCCGCGTACGCGCGCACCGTGCGAAGCAGCGTGAGTTCACCGCGCAGTCCATCGGTGCCGAGCTTGGCGCACAATGCCGTCGCGCGCTCGAGGACCTCGTCGGGCACCGTCGTATCGGGCAGCTGATCGCGCCCCTTCTGAATGCGCTTGCGCACGGCCTTTTCGGCCTTCTCCCAGTGCGCGACGAACGCCGCCGGATCACGATCGAACGCGTCGCGTCGCCGAATCACTTCGATGCGCGTGGCGAGTTCGGTGGGCGTCTTCACATCCACCGCGAGGCCGAAGCGATCGAGCAGCTGTGGGCGCAGTTCGCCTTCTTCCGGATTGCCACTGCCCACGAGGACGAAGCGCGCCGGGTGCCGAACGCTCACGCCTTCGCGCTCGACGACGTTCTCACCGGTCGCCGCCGCATCGAGCAGCAGATCCACGAGGTGATCTTCAAGCAGATTCACTTCGTCCACGTACAGGAAGCCGCGGTGCGCGCGCGCGAGCAGCCCGGGCTCGAACGCCTTCTCACCCGTCGTGAGCGCCTTCTCCAGATCGAGGGCGCCCACGACGCGATCCTCGGTCGCGCCGAGCGGCAGGTCCACCACCGGCACCGGCGCCTTGGTCTTGTGGATCTTGTCGTGCCCGGCGTGTCCACGGTCGCAGTACCCGCAGCCCGCCCCGTCCTTGGGGACGGCGCAGCCGTAGCGGCATCCCTCCACGACCGTCATGGGCGGCAGCAGCCCTGCCAGCCCACGAACGGCCGTGCTCTTGCCGGTCCCTCGATCGCCGAACACCATCACCCCGCCAATCGACGGGTCCACCGCGGTCAACAGCAGGGCGAGCTTCATCTCGTCCTGGCCCACGATTGCACTGAACGGATAGACGTGACGCATGAGCGGGTAATTAACCGCGACGGCCGCAACTGTACACTTCGCTTGACACTCTTCTCCACCGCCTGTATCGTCGGCACCGTACGCCACCGGAGCATCGCCGCACCGTGCGCGCGCGCTTCGCGGCTCCCCTGAACTGCCGTTGTCAGCTCGCCACCGCCTCGGGTGTCTTCGGTGACGCCCCCCGACCGCTCGCTTGCGGAGGTCCTCCCCCCCGTCGCCGACGGTGTGACCACCCGCGATGTTCGCGCCCCCCTCGCGGCGGACGCGCCGTTCTGGGAGCGATGGCGCGACCGATGGAACGCCTTCGTGGCCACCGAAGGGTTCCAGCGCTGGGCCGCCCGCTTTCCGCTCACGCGCCCCGTCGCCCTGCACCGCAGCCGCGCCCTGTTCGACCTCGTCGCCGGCTTCGTCTACACGCAGACGCTGTATAGTTGCGTCGAGCTCGACCTGTTCGAACTGCTCGCCAAGGGACCGCTGACGGCCGAGCAGATCGGCGCCCGCACGGGGCTGTCACCGGTCTCCACCGAGCGCCTCGTACGCGCGGCCTGCTCGCTCAAGCTCTTCGCGCGACGCAGCGGCGGCCGCATCGCCCTCGGCCCACTCGGCGCCCCCATGGTCGGCAACGCCGGACTCGTCGCGCTCATCCGGCACCACGCCATGGCCTACGCCGACCTGACCGATCCGGTCGGTCTGCTTCGCGACGGCCCCGCCCTGCGCACCGAACTTTCGCGCTACTGGCCCTACGCCGACGCCAACAGCCCGCAGGCAATCGACGCCGCGCGCGTGGCGTCGTACTCGGAGATGATGGCCGCCACGCTGCCGCCGCTGGCCAGTGACGTGCTCGACCATTACGACCTCTCGCGCCACCAGTGCCTGCTCGACGTGGGCGGCGGCGAGGGCGTCTTCCTCTCCCACGCCGCCGCGCGCCACCCGCGGCTGCAGCTCATGCTCTTCGATCTCCCCGCCGTCACCGAGCGCGCGACCGCGCGCCTGACGCGGGCCGGCTACGGCAATCGGAGCCGCGTCGTCGGGGGCAACTTCCACACCGACGCCCTGCCCACGGGTGCCGACGTCGCGTCGCTCGTGCGTGTCTGCCTCGACCACGACGACGCCTCCGTGCTCCAGCTGCTGCGCAAGGTCCACGCCGCCCTCCCGCGGGGCGGCGTCCTGCTCGTGGCCGAGGCCATGGCCGGCGCACGGTCGGCCGAGCCGGTGGGGGACGCCTACTTCAACTTCTACCTCATGGCCATGGGCAAGGGACGCGGTCGACGCCCCGACGAGCTCCGCGCCATGATCCACGCGGCCGGCTTCCGGAAGACCCGACAGGTCGCCACGCGGTACCCGATCCAGACCGGTCTGATCGTCGCCGACGCCTGACGTGGACCGGTCGGGCGCTTCGCGCGTCCAGTTTCCCGAATAGTTCTGTCGGCATTTATTGACAGGATGTGGTGTCACGTTCAGTTTACACTTCACTGAGACCAGCCGGTCTCACCCCGCTCGTCGATCCCTCCTGTTTCGAGAATCCGTGGACACGCTGGCCGTCGTTTTCGAGCAGCCCGAGACCCTCTCGGTCCGCCGACTACCGCTCCTTCCCCCGGCCGACGAGGACGTCGTCGTCGCCATCCGCTGGTCGGGCATCAGCACCGGCACCGAACGCCTCCTCTATACCGGCACCATGCCGCCCTTCCCCGGCCTCGGCTATCCGCTGGTGCCGGGGTACGAAGCCGTCGGCACCATCGTACAGGCCGGTCCCGCCTCGGGCCGCACCGAAGGGCAACTCGTGTTCATCGCCGGCTCCAAGGGCTTCGAAGGGGCGCGTGGACTCTTCGGTGGACAGGCGGCGCGCGTCGTCGTGCCGGGCGCCCGCACGGTGCCCATCACCGATGCCGTTGGTGAGAAGGGGACGCTTTTCGCCCTCGCGGCGACGGCGTATCACGCACTCGGCGTTGGCCAGCGTCCGCTCCCAGATCTCATCATCGGACACGGTGCACTCGGTCGCCTCATCGCGCGCCTCACGCTCGTGCTCGGTGGGGCCGCGCCCACGGTGTGGGAGATCAATCCGGTGCGCATGGGCGGAGCGACCGGATATCGCGTCGTCCACCCCGACGATGATCAGGGCACCACGTATCAGTGCATTCAGGAAGTCAGCGGCGCCAACGGCCTCATTGATACACTCGTGAGCCGTCTCAAGCCGCGTGGTACCATCGTGCTTGCCGGGTTCTATCACGAACCCGTGTCCTTCGTGTTTCCGCCGGCGTTCCTGCGCGAGGCCACGTTCACCGTGGCCGCGCAATGGGCACCTGGCGATCTCGTGGCCGTCGCCGAACTCGCCAACAGCGGCAAGCTCGATCTGGATGGCCTCATCACCCACCGGCAGGATGCGAGCGAGGCCGATCGCGCCTACGTCACCGCGTTCACCGATCCCGATTGCGTCAAGATGATCCTCGACTGGAGCGCCGCCGCATGAGTGACCACGCCCTGCACCAACTCCACAGCAACGTCCGCGCCGAAGCGAACAGCGAACCGCAGACGGTGCACACGGGCCCGGTGACGAAGGAAACACAGATCATCGCCATCTACGGCAAGGGCGGCATCGGCAAGAGCTTCACGCTCGCCAACCTGTCGTACATGATGGCGCAGCAGGGGAAGAAGATCCTCCTCATCGGCTGCGACCCGAAGTCCGACACGACCTCGCTCCTCTTCGGCGGCAAGGCGTGCCCGACGATCATCGACGTCAGCAGCCGGAAGAAGCTCGCCGGCGAGAGCGTCCGCATCGAGGACGTCTGCTTCAAGCGCGACGGCGTCTTCGCCATGGAGCTCGGCGGCCCCGAGGTCGGCCGCGGCTGCGGCGGGCGCGGCATCATCCACGGCTTCGAAACGCTCGAAAAGCTGGGCTTCCACGACTGGGGCTTCGATTACGTCCTGCTCGACTTTCTGGGTGACGTGGTGTGCGGCGGCTTCGGCCTGCCGATCGCGCGCGACATGTGCCAGAAGGTGATCGTCGTCGGCTCGAACGACCTCCAGTCGCTCTACGTCGCGAACAACGTCTGCAACGCCGTGGAATACTTCCGCAAGCTCGGCGGCAACGTGGGCGTCGCGGGCATGGTGGTGAACAAGGATGACGGCACCGGGGAAGCCGCGAAGTTCGCCGAGAAGGCGGGCATTCCGGTGCTGGCCAAGGTGCCGCAGCACGAGGACATCCGCCGCAAGTCGGCGAACTACGAAATCATCGGCTTCCCTGGCGGCCAGTGGGGCGAACTCTTCGAAGAGCTCGCCACCAACGTCGCCGAGGCGCCGCCGGTGCGTCCGAAGCCCATGAGCATGGATGCGCTGCTCGATCTCTTCTCCGCCGAGTCCACCGGTCGCGACGTGCAGCTCGAGCCCGCGACCATGTTCGACATGTGCGGCAAGGAAGACATCGTGAAGCCCACGCTCGAAGTCGTGTACGACACCGTCTGAGGACGCGCATCATGAGTCTCGACCAGAAGCCGATCGGCGAAGTCGTCTACGACGACGCCGGCGCGAGTCCGATGAGCAACGATGGCGACGCGCCCGGCGGCATGGGCTGCGGCGCCGGTGCGGCCAGCGGCGAGGGCACGACGAGCGGTCGCGCCCTGCCGGTCGTCAATCCGAACGACGTCAATCTCGCCGCCACGCAGCAGGATGGCCTTGGCTGCCACGCGGGTGCAAACGAAATGCGCGCGGCCGCGCGCGCGGCCGGCAAGAGTGACACGCTCGATCAGTACGCGGCCGACTATCCCAAGGGACCGCACGATCAGCCGCAGAGCATGTGTCCGGCGTTCGGTTCGCTGCGTGTGGGACTGCGCATGCGGCGCACTGCGACGATCCTGAGCGGCAGCGCCTGCTGCGTGTACGGCCTCACGTTCACGTCGCACTTCTACGGCGCGCGTCGCACGGTGGGATACGTGCCCTTCAACTCGGAAACGCTCGTCACCGGCAAGCTCTTCGAGGACATCCGCGACGCCGTCTACAAGATGGCAGATCCGGCGCAGTACGACGCGATCGTGATCACCAACCTCTGTGTGCCCACTGCGTCGGGTGTGCCGCTGCAGATTCTCCCGAAGGAGATCAACGGCGTGCGCATCATCGGCATCGATGTGCCCGGCTTCGGTGTGCCGACGCACGCGGAAGCCAAGGACGTGCTCGCCGGCGCGATGCTCAAGTACGCGCGCACCGAAGCCGAGCAGGGTCCGGTGCAGGCACCACGCGGTGGCAAGGCGCAGAAACCCACGATCACGCTCGTGGGTGAGATGTTCCCCGCCGATCCGGTCGGCATCGGCATGATGCTCGACGGACTCGGACTCGCGGCAGGCCCGGTGGTGCCGACGCGCGAATGGCGCGAGCTCTACGCCGCGCTTGATTGCGTGGGCGTCGCCGCGATTCACCCGTTCTATACCGCGTCGTTCCGTGAGTTCGAAGCGGCGGGACGTCCGATCGTCGGCTCCGGCCCGGTGGGCTACGATGGCACGGCCGCGTGGCTCGACGCGATCGGCGAGATGGCGAACGTGAAGAAGGATCTGGTCGACTCCACGAAGAACCGCCTGCTCCCGGCGATCAAGGGCGCGCTCGAGAAGGTCCCGATCAAGGGGCGCATCACGCTCTCCGGCTACGAGGGCTCGGAGCTGCTCGTGGCGCGACTGCTCATCGAGAGTGGCGCCGACGTGCGCTACGTGGGCAGCGCCTGCCCGCGCACGCGCTTCAGCGATGCCGATCGGGAGTGGCTCGAGGCGAAGGGTGTACGCGTGCAGTTCCGTGCGTCGCTCGAGCAGGACATCGCCGCGATGCAGGAGTTCGAGCCGGATCTCGCGATCGGCACCACGCCGGTCGTGCAGAAGGCGAAGGAGCTCACGATTCCGTCGCTCTACTTCACCAACCTCATCTCGGCGCGTCCGCTGTTCGGTCCCGCTGGCGCCGGCTCGCTCGGCATGGTCGTGAACACGGCCATCGCCAACAAGCATCGCTTTGACGAGATGAAGTCGTTCTTCGGTGATGTTGGCAGCGGTTACAACGCCGGTGTGTGGGAGGAGATCCCGCAGGACAAGCCGGAGTTCCGCGAGCACTACAAGCGGCACATCGAGAAGCTCAACAAGAAGCGGAAGGCGGAGGCGATGGTATGACGCTCATTCTCGACCTCGACCGCGCCGGTGGTTACTGGGGGGCGGTGTACGTCTTCACCGCCGTGAAGGGCATGCAGGTGGTGATCGACGGCCCGGTGGGATGCGAGAACCTGCCGGTCACGTCGGTGCTCCACTACACCGACGCGTTGCCGCCGCACGAACTGCCGATCGTGGTCACGGGACTCGGCGAAGAAGAGCTTGGTCAGACCGGCACGGAAGCCGCGATGAAGCGCGCGCACACCACGCTCGACCCGGAACTGCCCAGCGTGGTGGTGACCGGCTCGATCGCGGAGATGATCGGCGGTGGCGTCACGCCCGAAGGCACGAACATCCAGCGCTTCCTCCCGCGCACGATCGACGAAGATCAGTGGCAGGCCGCGAATCGCGCGATGTACTGGCTGTGGACGGAGTACGGCCTCAAGAAGGGCGTCCGCCCGAAGAAGCGCGAGCGGCAGCCTGGCGAGAAGCCGCGCGTGAACATCATCGGCCCGATCTACGGCTACTTCAACACGTGGAGCGATCTCGCCGAGATCCGTCGCCTCGTGGAAGGGATCGGCGCCGAGATCAACATGGTGTTTCCGCTCGGCAGTCACCTGCAGGATGTGCCGCGGCTCGTCGATGCCGATGTGAACATCTGCATGTACCGCGAGTTCGGGCGCATGCTGTGCGAGGATCTCGAGGTGCCGTATCTGCAGGCGCCGATCGGTCTGCACAGCACGACGAAGTTCCTGCGCACACTCGGCGAGATGCTCGGCCTCGATCCGGAGCCGTTCATCGAGCGCGAGAAGCACACCACGATCAAGCCGCTGTGGGATCTGTGGCGTTCGGTCACGCAGGACTTCTTCGGCACGGCGAGCTTTGCGATCGTGGCGAACGAGACGCACGCGCGCGGCATCCGCCATTTCCTCGAGACGGAGATGGGATTGCCGTGCACGTTCAGCTTCGCGCGGCGTCCGGGCGTGAAGCCCGACAATGAGGCGGTGCGTCAGGCCATCAAGGAGAAGCCGCCGCTGATCATGTTCGGCAGCTACAACGAGCGCATGTATCTCGCCGAGACCGGCTCACGCGCGATGTACATCCCCGCGTCGTTCCCCGGCGCGATCGTGCGTCGCCATACCGGGACGCCGTTCATGGGCTACTCCGGCGCGACGTATCTCGTGCAGGAAGTGTGCAACCAGCTCTTCGACGCGCTCTTCCACATCCTGCCACTCGGCACGGACATGGACAAGATCGACGCGACGCCGAGTCGTCTGCATCAGGAGCTGCCGTGGACCGACGAGGCGAAGGCGCTGCTCGACGAGCTCACGGAAGAGCAACCGGTGCTCATTCGCATCTCGGTGGCCAAGCGGTTGCGTGATGCGGCCGAGAAGGACGCGCGCGACATGGGCGACGCCGAAGTGACGCGTGAACATGTGCTCGCATCGCGGCGCGCGGTGGTAGGCGCCGGGGCCTGAGTCACGATCCCGGCCCGCATCACTCAGCGTACGAGAGCATCGAGCGTGCGAGTCAGGATGCGCACGGCTTCGCCGGGCACCTCATCAGGGATGAGGTGCCCGGCGTTGTCTATGACCTCGAATGTTGCCAATGGCATGAGGCGCACCGTTCGCTCGAGCGGTGCGCGCGGCACCCACGTGTCACGACCGCCCGCGATGGCGTGGAAGGGGACGCGCAGCGCGGCGGCGTCACGCAGCAGGGTGGGCACGTCCCAGCGGCTCATCATGGTGAGCGCGGCCGCCACGTGCGCGTCGTCGCGGCACAAGGCGCGATACTGCGCGCGCTGTTCGGACGTGAGCGTGGAGCCACTCGAGTCGAGCATGACGTCGAGGGCACCCGTGCCGCCGGCCAGACGCGCCGCGAGCCCCGCCACGAGGCGTGATTCGACGATCGGTGCGAGGAGCGGCGCGATGAGCGCGACGTACGCCGCCGGTGGCGGCACGAGCGCCGGGTTGAAGCCGACGATCGCGGCGGGGCTGGCGTGGCCATCGAGTGTCAACCGCAGGCTGACAGCCGCCCCTGCCGAGTGCCCCGCGATGACGGTGGGTGTCACGCCGAGGGCGCGGATCAGTTCACCCACGGCCCTCGCCATGCCGGCGAGGGAGAAGACGTCGCGTCCCAGCCCTCGCGGCACGTGTGTGAAGGCGTGTCCTGGCAGATCGACGGCGACGACGTGGGCACGCTCGGCGAGTGCAGGCAGGACGTCGGCCCATTGGTGGGTGGACCCGGCGGTCCCATGGAGGAGGAGGACGGAGGGTCCCTGCCCGCTCGATTGCACGTGCCAGGTGATGTCGGCGACGTCGACGAGGCGACTACAGCCCCCATTGGGCCAGTGTGCGGGCGGGATTGGACCGGTCATGCCAATGAATTCGCGAACAATGCGAGAAAGTGTCAGAAAAAGCGTAAATTCTTCTTGACGCTTTTGAGTGTCATCCCCAGTTTACAGCCTGCAGGATCAGTCACCGGGAATGCTCTCATTCCGGAGCATTCCACCCCGCCGCGAGGGAAGTCGCGGCAGCCTCGTCCCAACCGGGAGGAATGATGGAGAACAAAGGCGGAATGAATGATGAAGAAGCCCGTGCGTTCCACGGCTACTTCATCATGGGCATGTCGGCGTTCGTGCTGACGGCGGTGGGCGCGCACCTGCTCGCGTGGAGCTGGCGTCCCTGGCTTTGAGCCATCGACGTCTGACTCGTACCCCTAACCGCTCATAAGAGGAGCGCCCTATGCATCGCCTCTGGGTGGGGCTTGACCCCCACATCGTCCTGTCCGTTCTCGGCTCGTTCATTGCCGGGACCGTTCTGGTCATCCACCTGTTTGCCTTCCGGGTTGTCGATTACCCGGGGAGCACCATCGCGAAGTATTCCTCGTCGGCAGCCGCCACCCGCTAAGGGAGTAGTCATGCACAGAATTTGGCTGGCCTTCGACCCGCGACGCGTGATGATCGCGCTGTTCGGCTTTCTCGGCCTTCTCGCGTTCATCATCCATTTCATCCTCCTCGGATCGCAGCGCTACTCGTGGATCGACAACGGGACGCTGACGGCCGCTGAGGCCCCGATCGGCGGAACGAGTGCGTCGGCCGCAGCGGACATGTCGCCGCTGCCGCCGGGTCGCTGACGTCGAGTCGTCGCGTCCGCGGGGCGGGACCGGGTATCGGCCCTGTCTGGCCGATCCCGGTTCCCGCGCCCTCGGAGTTGTTTCTTGTTCGTGTAGTCGCCGTACCCCTGCAGCTTCCTTCCATGCCGCACGCGCGTCTGTTGCACGCCTCGGAGACCTGAGTCCATGGCGACCCTCAGTTTTGAACGCAAGTATCGAGTCCGCGGTGGAACGCTGATCGGCGGAGATCTTTTTGATTTCTGGTTCGGTCCGTTCTACGTGGGCTTTTTTGGTGTGACCACGATCATCTTCTCGGTGCTCGGCACCGCCCTGCTGGTGTGGGGCGCGGCGATGGGCCCGACGTGGAATCTGTGGCAGATCAGCATCGCGCCGCCCGACCTGTCGTACGGGCTCAAATTCGCCCCGCTCGCAGAAGGCGGGCTGTGGCAGCTGGTCACGATCTGCGCGATCGGTGCGTTTCTCAGCTGGGCGCTCCGCCAGGCGGAGATCAGCCGCAAGCTCGGGATGGGCATGCACATCCCGTGGGCCTACGGTGCCGCCGTGCTGGCCTACGTGACGCTGGTGGTCTTCCGCCCGATGTTGCTGGGCGCGTGGGGCCACGGCTTCCCCTACGGCATCTTCTCGCATCTGGATTGGGTCTCGAACGTGGGGTACCAGTACCTCCACTTCCACTACAATCCGGCGCACATGATCGCCATCACCTTCTTCTTCACCAACTGCCTCGCGCTGGCGATGCACGGATCGCTGATCCTGTCGGTGACGAATCCGAAGAAGGGTGAGCCGGTCAAGACGAGCGAGCACGAGAACGTCTTCTTCCGCGACCTGGTCGGCTATTCGATCGGCGCGATCGGCATTCATCGCCTTGGCCTGTTCCTCGCGATGAGCGCCTCCATCTGGAGCGCCATCTGCATCATCATCTCGGGTCCCTTCTGGACGAAGGGGTGGCCGGAGTGGTGGAGCTGGTGGCTCAACCTTCCCATCTGGCCTGGCGTCTGAGGCGCTCGCGCATGCTCGAGTATCAGAATCTCTTCACGCGCGTCCAGGTGCGACACGCCCCGGATCCGGGTCTCCCGGTCCGCATGGGGCTCACCGGCGCGCGCTACGGCAAGGGGTTTTTCCTCTCCCTTGCTGGCCGCATCGGTGATGCGCAGGTCGGGCCGATCTATCTCGGCTGGGCCGGCATCCTCTCGCTGATCACGGGCTTCATCGCCTTCGAGATCATCGGTCTCAACATGTGGGCATCGGTGGACTGGGATCCGGTCCAGTTCATTCGCATGCTGCCGTGGCTCGCCCTCGAGCCACCGTCACCCGCCTACGGCCTCTCCCTGCCGCCGCTCAACGAAGGCGGCTGGTATCTGATGGCCGGCTTCTTCCTCACGGTCTCGATCCTGCTCTGGTGGGTGCGCACCTATCTGCGCGCACGCGCGCTCGGCATGGGCACGCATCTCCCGTGGGCGTTTGCGTCGGCGATCTTCCTGTACCTGTCCTTCTTCTTCCAGCCGCTCCTCGTGGGCTCGTGGAGCGAGATGGTGCCCTTCGGCATCTTCCCGCACCTCGACTGGACGAGCGCGTTCTCCATCCGGTACGGGAATCTCTACTACAACCCGTTCCACGCGCTCTCGATCGTGTTCCTGTACGGCAGCGCGGTGCTCTTCGCGATGCACGGCGCCACGATTCTCGCCGTCGCCCGCATGGGTGGTGAGCGCGAAATCGAGCAGATCACCGATCGCGGAACCGCCGCCGAACGCTCGATGTTGTTCTGGCGCTGGACCATGGGCTTCAACGCCACGATGGAGTCGATCCATCGCTGGGCCTGGTGGTTCGCGGTGCTGACCACGTTCACCGGCGGCATCGGCATCCTGCTCACGGGCACGGTCGTGGACAACTGGTATCTCTGGGGACAGAAGCACGGCCTCGTCGCCAGCTACCCGGCGCAGAACACGCTCACGCCGGAGCAGCAGGAGCTGCTGCGCGGACGCTACCAGGGCAGCACGCCCGACAGCTTCCCGTCGTATCTCGCGCCGACGGCGGCGGCCGCCCCGATCATGGACAGCATGATGACCGATAGCGCGGCGGTCGACAGCACGGCGGTGGACAGCACGGCCGTCGATTCGACGGCTGCTGCCGCCAGCACCGCGACCGACTCGACGACTTCGACTCCGGGGATGACGCCATGAGCGCGCCGCGTGACCGTTTCCTGATGGTGGCCGCACTCGCGGCCACCGCCACCCTTGCCGGCTGTGACTACTTCGGCAAGGACCGCGCGGGCGTGCAGACCGGCTACCGCGGCACCGCCATGGAACAGGTCTACAACGAACCGGCCGTCAACGCCGAGTTCGCCAAGGTCGTGATTCCGGAAGCGCTGCCGGCCGTGCCGCCGTCCACCGATTCCGGACCGCTGCCGTGGCAGAATGTGCAGGTGCTCAATGACATCTCCGTCGCGGAGTTCAACCGCACGATGGTGGCCATGAGCACCTGGGTGGCCGGCACGGGCAACTGTGGCTACTGCCACAACCTCGGCAACCTCGCGGCCGACACGACCGCGAAGGGCGAGCCGCTGTACACGAAGATCGTCGCGCGTCGCATGATCCAGATGACGCGCCACATCAACTCGCAGTATCCGCAGCACGTCGCCAACACCGGCGTGACCTGCTACACCTGCCACATGGGCAAGCCCCTGCCCAATGGCCTGTGGTTCTACGCGAGTCAGAACGATCACCTGCGGCACTACCTCGATCGCGACGGCGCGCGTGTCATCTCGCATGACATGTCACCCAGCGACAAGAACCGCAGCTCGGTCAAGCAGACCGAGTGGACGTACAAGCTCATGATCTCCCAGTCGAACTCGCTGGGCGTCAACTGCACGTACTGCCACAACTCGCGTCTCTTCTCGAGCTGGGAGGAAGCCCCGCCGCAGCGTGTCACGGCGTACCACGGCATCCTCATGCTGCGTGATGTGAACACCAACTTCCTCGCGCCGCTGCAGCCTGTGTACCCGGAAGTGCGCCTCGGCAAGGCCATGGGCGACGCGCCCAAGGCGCAGTGCCTCACGTGCCACAACGGAGCCTACAAGCCGCTCTACGGGGCGCAGATGGTGAAGGACTACCCGGCGTTCTGGGGTCGTCCCGATTGGAACGGCGTCCCCTTCCCGGGTCGCTACATGCAGGCCGCCGTGGTCGATACGGCGGTCACGATGGCCGACTCCGTCGCGGCGCCCACGGTCGAGGTCGCGCCGATTCCGGCCGGCACGCCCGCCACCACGCCGAGCACGCCGTCGGTCTCCAGCCGCAACAGCACTCCCCGCAGCACGACGGGCACACAGCGCTGATCCGGCGAGCGTCCGCCAACAACGTCCCGCGATGCCTGGCATCGCGGGACGTTTGCGTTGTGCCCCTCGCTTGCGCGAAACGCCCACGTGGCGACATTGATCGAAACCGCCCGCCGTCCCTGCGGCGTTTCCCTGCAACCGCGGCGGCGTCCCCATCGGGACGCGCCTGACCTGTCGCCTTCTCCCGGAGCCGTCCCATGACGACCCGTCGCCTTCCCGTCTACATCCTCGCCGACGTCTCGGGCTCGATGCAGGGCACGCCCATCGAGTCGGTGAAGTCGGGCATCCGTCAGCTGCACCGCGACCTGCTTGGTGATCCGCAGGCCATCGAGAGCGCGTATCTGTCGATCATCACCTTCGGCAACAACGCGACGCAGATGGTGCCGCTCACCGAAGTGGCGATGTTCAACCCGCCCGAGCTGACCGCGAGCGGCACCACGAACTTCGGTGACGGCCTGCGCATGCTGCTTGAGAGCTTCGATCGCGAACTCGTGCGCACGACGGCCGACCAGAAGGGCGACTGGCGTCCCCTCGTGTTCGTGCTCTCTGACGGGGCCCCGACCGACACCGAGTGGCCCACGTACGCCCAGCAGCTCCGTGAGCGCCGTCCCGCCAACATCATCGCCGTCGCCTGTGGTGATCAGGCCGACGTGAACGTGCTCAAGCAGGTCACCGAAAACGTCATCCTCATGCAGGAAATGACACCGGATGCGTTCAAGGCCTTCTTCGCGTTCGTGTCCGCGTCGGTCAAGCAGACGTCGCAGAAGGTCGGTGCCGTGGCCGATGGCAGCGCGATCACGCTGCCGCCGCCGCCGCCCGGCATCACCATCGTCCCGTGAGCGGATCGGCCTCCGAACAACCGGAGCCGAGCGCCACGGCCGCGAGCGCGGGTGCCGTCGAGCCGGTCATGCCGCCGGCCACGCCGGCGCCCGCCGATGAGCCCCTGCCCCGCCCTGCGACGTGGACGGTCAAGCCGCCGGACGCGCCGTGGTGTCCCGAGGGGCGCCTCGACGCGATCCTCGCACGGCTCGAGCCTGCGGTCGCCGCGCGCTTCCGCGACCGCGTGGCGCACGCGCGTGTCGAACACGCCGAGGGGCATGGCCGGCACGCAACCAGCGAGGCCTGGACGGTGACCGCCGCCATGCGTCGTGGGCGTCGTCATGCCCACACCGGCGCGTGGAGCGACGATGCGTTCTTTGCGTCGCTCTCATCGCACCGCGGTGTGCTCGTCGTTGCCGATGGCGCGGGGAGCGCGACGTGGAGTCGTCTCGGAAGTGCCATTGCCGTTGATGTCGCCGGCGAATCGCTGCGCAACGCGACCGATGTCAGTGCCGAGGCCATGCACGAGGCCGTGGAGCGAGCGGTGCTCGCGCTGCGCAACGTGGCCACCGCACTCGAGGTCGCGCCGCGTGAGCTGCGCACCACACTGCTGGCCGTGGCCTGGGAGCCCGACGGCACACGCCATCGCCTGGTGACCACGCAGGTCGGCGACGGATCGCTCGTGCTCGCGCACGCCGATGGCACCATCAATCGTCCCGCCGCCGGTGACGGCGGCGAATGGTCGGGCGAAGTGCACTGCTTCGTCCCCGATGACGAAACGATGACACGCGCTCGCGCCGCCACCGTGGTGCACGACGTCCCCGATCTCGCGGCGCTGCTGCTCGTCACCGACGGCATCGACGATCCCTGTTATCCGTTCCCGCGCTTCGCCGGCCCCATTCTCGGACAGCTGCTGCACGGCACGACCGCCCCGCTCACGGGTCTCGGGGTCCAGGTCAATGCACCGTCCGTGATCACCGCCGCCGATCCGGCCGCCGCGCTGCACGCGTGGCTCGGCTTCGAGAAGCGCGGCGAGAATGATGACCGCACGCTCGCCGTGGCGTTGCACACCACGGCCTCGCACGTGATTCCCCCATGGGCACCGTCAACGTCCGCCTGACCGATGGCCGCACCCTCCTGCTCAATGACGAGCCGGTCGGGAGCGGCGCCGAAAAGCGCGTCTTCCTCACCCGCGATCGGCAGTACGCGGTGGGGTTCTTCTTCGGCACGCTCAAGGATCGTCGCGAACGCGTCGATCGCCTGACGCGCATCATCGCCACGTACAACCCCACGCTTGGCGCGCACGGCGACTACTGGACGCCGTACTTCTCGTGGCCGGTCGCCATGGTCGACGGCGTCAACGCCGTGCCGATGGAGTTTGCGCGACGCCAATCGCTCGTGTGGCCACCACTGGGTGTGGTCACGCCGACGTACCGCGACAGCTTCTACTTCCGCGATCGCTTCGGCAGTCGGCAGGAGAAGGAGGTGAAGTGGTTCACCGGTGGCAAGGCGTCACAGTTCGTGCCGCGCGAGGAACAGGGTTCGCTGCTCGGCCGACTGCGCGTGGCCACGCGGCTGGCGCGGGCAATTCGTCGCATGCACTTCGCAGGACTCGCGCACAGCGATCTCTCCAACAAGAATGTGCTCGTCGATCCGAAGGGTGGCGATGCGATGGTCATCGACATCGATTCACTCGTCGTGCCGGGCATTGCACCACCGAGCGTGCTTGGCACGCCGGGGTACATCGCGCCCGAAGTGCTGGCGGGCAAAACGGTGCCGAGCATCGCCACCGATCGACACGCGCTCGCCGTGCTCATTTATCAGCTGCTGTTGCAGCGGCATCCGCTGCAGGGCAAGCGCGTCAATAGTCAGCGCTCGGCCGAAGAAGACGAAACGCTGAGCATGGGTGCACGCGCGCTGTTCGTGGAACACCCCACCGATCGCAGCAATCCGCCGGTGCAGCCCATTCGCGTGCGCTACGATCAGCTCGGGCC
>ERZ1066122.1478-NODE-1478-length-18763-cov-9.303881_pt1 | contig 18763 bp, 15 predicted proteins | sample MGYA00382769_ERZ1066122 | MGnify/ENA primary metagenome ERZ1066122 (study PRJEB33369, sample SAMEA5778352) | biofilm metagenome | biome: Industrial cooling water; feature: Water cooling tower basin; material: Biofilm | place: United Arab Emirates | collected... | reverse complement strand
CTTGTCGACCTCGGACGCGACGTCGCTGGCGACCGCGCTGTTGCCGATGTTGGCGTTGATCTTGACCAGGAAATTGCGGCCGATCGCCATCGGCTCGCTCTCGGGGTGGTTGATGTTCGACGGGATGATGGCGCGGCCGCGCGCGACCTCGTCGCGGACGGATTCAGGGGTGACGTAATCGGGGATGGCCGCGCCAAAGCTCTCGCCGTCGCGCACATATTCGGCAAGGCGCGCGCGGCCCAGATTCTCGCGCTCTGCCACATATTCCATCTCGGGCGTGATGATGCCGCGCCGCGCATAGTGCATCTGGCTGACATTCATGCCGGGCTTCGCGCGCAGCACCTTTTGGCGGACATGCTGGAACGGCGCGACGCCGCCCGAGCGATCCGGGCCGAGCTGGCCATTATCTTCGGGCCGCACTTCACGCTGCGGCACCTCCTCGACATCGCCCCGCCCCCTGATCCAATCGCGGCGCAATTCGAGCAGGCCGACCGCAATGTCGATCAGCGCGTCCGGGTCGGTATAGGGGCCGCTGGTGTCATAGACGCGCACCGGCGGTTCGCCGCTCGACGGCTCCAGATGGATTTCGCGCATGGCAACGCGGCGGGGCCCCACATGGATCTTGCGGCTGCCACGGATCGGCCCGGTGATTACGCCAATTTCGGTTTTTGCAGGGATGTCGGCCATGATAATTCTCCTATTGCGGGAAGGAGACGCCTTGGCTTGCGCAACCCTCCCTACGCCCGTAGCCCTCGTCAAATAGGGGCGGGATCAGGTTCAACGGGTCGGGCGCCGCAACACGCCCCTCTCAGCCACGGCAGGCTCCCCGGGGATGGACGGACCATAATAGCCGCGCTAGCTATAGTCCATAGCAGCTGTGGGGGGACATGATGCATTTCCGGATATTGATCTGCACAACATTGCTGGCGGCGGTGCCTGCGCTCGGCGAGACACCAGCCAAAACGCCGATGCCCGATGGCAAGGTCACCGGCCTCAATCCGGTCAGCTACGCTGCGCTGCAGACGATCAAGAAGCGCAATCCGGGTTCGCTGACCGAGAAGGACGCGAACGAGCTTGCCACAGCGATTCGCCAGGATGGCAAGATTGACGCCGTCGAAACCGATCTGCTCGCTGAAATGACGCAAAGCCAGTTCCGCAACATCAAGGTGACCCCCGCGGGTGCGCCCGCAAACAGCACCGAAAGCGTGCAGACATTCCCCACATTGGGCAATGCGAAGAAGGTGCTGCTCTATGCGCTCAACCCCGTGCCCGATCTTGCGGCGGAATGGGCCAAGCCCGACCATGGTTGGAAACTGCTGGTCGCCGATTACAAAAGCAGCCCGGAGCGCGAGGCCAAGGTGCTGGCCTTTGTCACCGGGGAAATGGCGAAAAAGTGGGAAGCAAGCAACACAGGCAACGGCTATAAACCGCTACGCGACGAGATCGCCAAAATTTACGGGCTGAGCAATGCTGCGGGCGCGGACAGCAATGGCGGTCGGATGCTGCTGTACCGCGCGATGGAAGGCGTGGACCGCAACGCGCGGGATCAGGTGCCGAATTTCCTTTACAACTGGGTGCGGCCCGGCGGCGCGCTTTAACTTGTTCTCGAAAATGGCGGCAGCTGATGTTTCTACCCGATCGGGTAGCGCGCAATCGCCTGCGGTCTTCTAACTAGTGGCAAAACCGTACCGAAAGGAACATCCATATGATCCGCTCCCTCACCCTTGCTCTCGTCCTTCTCTCCGCCCAGCCCGCGCTTGCGCAAAGCGTCGAATGGTCGAGCAAGCCTGCGCACAGCTACCAGAAATATAATACCGGCGCGGTTACCGGCCCGCCCGACGGCACCGCGACCGCACTCGACTTTTACGACACCACATGGGTGCGCGAATTTGTCGCCGGAAAGACCAGCGCGGCGACGCTGGAAAAGGGGCTGAAACTGCCTGCGGGCGAGCTTGCGAAGTGGGACATTATCGCGTTCGAGGCGCACCATGCCGATGCGCATGGCAAACCCTTTGACAGCGCGCTGTGGATGGTCACCGACCTCACCAACATCAGCGCCAGCGCCTATGATCCGGCGAATGGCGGCGGCACCTACACCGATGCGAAAAGCGGCTGGAAATTCCGCGCAGGCCCGATCAGCGTGGCGGAGTATAAGGCGCTGTTCCCGGCCGCGAAACTCGCAGGACCTGCGGGCTGGATATTGATCAAGCTGCCAGCAGGCGTGGACAAGAAATCGCCGATGTTCAGTGTGTGGTTGTCAGAGAATTATTCGACCGGCGAAAATGGCGTGCCTGCGCCGGAGTCGATTGGGGTGATAAGGTAGGGGGCCGCCCCGCTTTGTAACAATCGGACAGGCATGAACCGATTCCGTTTGACCAACTCTACCGTGCCCATCAATATCAAGGTGCCTGTTTCGGGTATTGGGGGGTCGCTACGTGTTTGAATTCTGGCTGGCGGACGACAACCTGGCCTTTGCAGGGGCCGGGTTTCTGCTACTCGGACTGATGCTTGTGCAATTGACGGGCGCTGCCGACATGGCCCCCGACCTTGACGCCGACATGGACGGCGATGTCAGCGGTTTTGGGATGGCCGACGGGCTTTTAAGCTTTCTCGGACTGGGGCGATTGCCGCTGATGATCTGGCTGGCGTTGCTGCTCCTTTGCTTCATGCTGCTGGGATATGGAGGGCAGCAAATATTGTTTGGCGCGACGGGAGCGTTGCTGACAGGATGGATAGCAGCGCCACTCGCTGCGCTGGCAGCGTTGGCGCTGACAGCGGTCCTTGCCCGTCCGCTGGGGCGGATCATGCCACGCGACGAAACGACCGCAGTATCCATCGACAGTCTGGTCGGCCGTTTTGCCTGGATGGAAAGCGGTACGGCGCGGTCCGGTTCACCTGCGCGGGCTAAGGTGAAAGACGCGCACGGCCATCCCCATTTCGTGATGGTCGAACCCGATAATGATGGACAGGTTTTCACCCCCGGCGAGAAGCTGTTGCTGGTTCGCCGGGAGAACGACCTGTTCAAGGCAATTTCTCAAGGAGGCCAGCAATTGCCTCGACTGGAAGGATGACTGCAATGACCGAGACACTGATTTCCACGCTGATTTACGTGGGTATGGTCCTGTTGGCCCTGATTGTTTTCGGGCTGGTGATCACCCGTCTGTACAAACGTGCAACGAAGGAAGTTGCCTTTGTCCGGACCGGTCTTGGCGGGGAAAAAGTCGTGATGAACGGCGGGGCGCTGGTCTTGCCCGTCCTGCATGAAACCATGCCGGTCAACATGAATACTGTGCGCCTTGCGGTTGAGCGCAACAATACCGACGCATTGATTACGCTGGATCGGCTGCGGATCGACGTGAAGGCAGAATTCTACGTCCGCGTTGCTCCCGATGCGCAGTCGCTGGCGATGGCGGCACAGACGCTTGGACAGCGGACGATGCAACCTGAATTGCTGAAAGATCTGGTCGAGGGCAAATTTGTCGATGCGTTGCGCTCCGTTGCTGCCGGGATGACGATGAACGAACTGCATGAACAGCGCGCCGATTTCGTGCAGAAGGTACAGCAGGCGTCGTCGAGCGATCTAGCCATGAACGGGCTGGAGCTTGAATCGGTATCGCTGACCGGACTTGACCAGACGAGCATCGAACATTTCAATGCCAATAATGCTTTCGATGCCGAAGGCCTGACCAAGCTGACCGAGCAGATCGAGCTTCGCAAAAAGGCCCGCAACGATATCGAGCAGGATACGCGCGTGCAGATCGAGAGCAAGAATTTGGAGGCCGACAAGCGCTCGTTTGAAATCAGCCGAGACAATGAATTCGCCCGGCTGGAGCAGGAACGCGAAGTCGAGGTCCGCCGCGCTGCGCAGGCTGCCGAAGTGGCCCGCGAAAAGGCCATACGCGACCAGGAAGCACAGGATGCGCAGATCAAGGCCAAACAGGCTGTCGATGCAGCGCAAATCATTGCCGACCGCGCAGTGCAGGAGGCGAAAATTGCGCAGGAGCAGGCGCTGGAAATTGCCCGGCAGGAACAGCAGATCGCTGTCCAGAACAAGTCGCGCGAAGAAAGTCAGGCTCGTGCCGATGCCGACGAAGCGCGCGCCAAGGCGGTTGCTGCCGAAGAGCAGGTGACGACCGCTCGCGAGACCGAAATTGCCGACCGCGGCAAGCGCATCGAATTGATCGAAGCAGCCAAGGAAGCCGAACGCGATGCGATCGCCATCAAGGTGCAGGCCGAGGCCGAGAAGGAAGCCGCAGCCAACCGTGCGGCGGCCATCAAGGTGGCCGCACAAGGTGAGGCCGATGCTGAGAAGCTGCGCGCCGAAGCCGCGCGGGTACGCTTTGAGGTAGAGGCAGCAGGGCAAAGGGCGATTAACGAGGCGGCGAACCTGCTTTCGTCGGACCAGATCTCATTGCAGACCAAAATGGCACTTTTGAAGGTGCTGCCCGAAGTCGTGCGCGAATCGGCCAAGCCGCTTGAGGCGATAGACTCGATCAAGATTGTGCAGGTGGATGGTATCAGCCAGAATGGTGGTGCACGCCATGCAGGGTCTGCAGGCGTAAATGGCGGCGGGCAGGGCAATCTTGCCAGTGATGCCGTCGCCGCTGCCTTGTCCTACCGCGCGCAGGCACCTTTAATCGACGGATTGATGAAGGAACTCGGGCTTGATGGCTCTTCGCTCGACGGGCTGGTATCGGGTGCTGCACCAGCGCGAGCCTCGGACGTTGTCGATGCCGCTCCGCCTGCTTCTGAAAAGCCGAAAATACGCGAAGCGAAACGGCCAGATACTACCGCTTGAACAACACCCGATCCTCTGCCCCAAAAGCGTAGCGCCAGACCAGCGCGAGATAGATACCCAATATCGCCGGGATGCCGACGGCGAGCTCGACCCATTCGGGGAGCCAGGTGAAGCCGATGCCCACCAGCGTCGCGGCGGCTATCGCGGGGGCTATGCTCCAGCGCCAGATTTTGAGCGGCGCGCCAAGCAGCTTGGCGAGCAGCAACGCCTTGGCAAAGGAGGCAGCGCCAAGGGCAAGCATAAGCGCGGCGGCAACGGCGGCGGCTTGCGCGAGCCCCGTAAATTCAGGCCTGATCGGCAGCATCGGGACCAGCGACAGCAAGATCAGGCTGAGCACCACCTGCAGCGCGAGCATCCCGAGGCTGAGCATCAGGTTGCGGTGCCGCGCCATGTAGACAAGTGCGCTCTCGCTGACCACGGCGGTTGCGGCAACGACTTCGGCGGCGAGGAGGAAGGCAAGCGCTGCCGTCCCTCCGACAAATTCAGGCCCTACAAGACCCATCACGCCCTCCCCCGGAATGCCGAGCGCGAGCGCAATCCCTGCCTGCGCGGCGATGATCCAGAAACCGACCTGGCCCACTTGCCGCGCGATTTCGGGATAGTTTTTCGCCGCCAGATTGCGGGTGATCACGGGGCCCAAAATGGGATCGAAACTGGTTTTCAGCTTTTGCGGCAGGCTCGCCACCTGCTGCGCGACATAATAGATGCCGACAACGGCAGGCGAGGCGAACAGGCCAAGGATTGCAAGATCGAGCCGGCGGCTGCCCCATTCGGCGGCATCGGCAGCGGCAAGCGGCAGGTTGCGGCGGGCAAGCTGGTACAGTTCGGCAGGGCGCGGCTTCCATCCCCAGGGCAGCCCATAGCTGCGCCACAACGGCCACAGCGCTGCCAGAAATGCCGCGATCACCGAAGCGACATAGCTTAAAATCAGCCCGTCGCGCGCCGAATAGAAAAACAGCGCACCCGCTGCGATGCTGATCGTCCAGGGCTCGACAATCGCGCGCGCGCGCACGGTTGAGGCGACATCGAAGCGATAGGCGAGCGCGGCAAGCGCAATCTCGGTGCCAACAATGGTGAAGATCGTCAGCGGCAGAAAACGGTCGAGGCCGTTGATCGCGCTGTTGGGAAACATCACTTGCGGCACCGCAATCAGGATCGCCGCGCCGATCGCGGAGGCAAACATCGCGACCAGCATCGCGTCTGCCACCACATGCGCATCGGGCCGGTCGCCCTTGGTCAGTGCCTCTGCCAGTCCGCGCCGCAGCCCGAGCGTTGCGAGTTGCGCTGCAAATTCGACGATCAATATCGCATAGGCAAAGCGGCCCAGCGCCTCCGGCCCGTAAAGCCGCCCGGCGATGAACAGGAAAGGCAGCCGCGCCGCCAACCGCAGGACAAAGCCGAAGACATTGGTCCGCCCGCCCTTGGCTAGCGCCTTGATGTCGGCATCGTCCTGCGTGCTATCGGCAGGGCTTTCGAGTCGTTCCGTCAAACTCCCCTCCGTTCGCGGGAACAGGAGGGCGGTTTAGGCCGCAATTTCGCTTTTGTCACTGTTCGGCCTTTAGCGGGCGCGAGAGCAGGGCTTCAACAACCTGGGTTACCGACGCACTGCCATCGAGCAGCGCGCAGACGGCGGCGACAATCGGCATGTCGACGCCGAGTGCCTGCGCCGATTGCAGCAGGACGGGCGCGGTCGATGCGCCCTCTGCCACGGTGCGGCGGTCGGCGAGGAGTTCGGCGGCAGGCTTTCCCTGCCCCAATCCGCGTCCCAGCGAGAAATTGCGGCTGTTTTCGGAAGAACAGGTGAGCACAAGGTCGCCCAGACCCGAAAGCCCCGCGAGCGTTTCCGCCTTCGCGCCGCGCGCAAGGCCGTATCGCTGCATTTCGGCAAAACCGCGCGCGATCAGCGCCGCGCGCGCATTCAGACCTAGCCCCGCCCCATCGACCACGCCGCAACCGATGGCGAGGACATTTTTGACCGCGCCGCCAATCTCTGCGCCCACCACATCGCCCGACCAATAGGGACGGAAACTGGGGGTGGCGACCATGCGCATCAATTGCGCGCCCATTGCCTGGCTCTCGCATGCCAGCGTAATCGCGGTCGGCTTTCCGGCGGCAACTTCATGCGCGAAGGTCGGGCCGGACAGCACGCCGATGACATTGCCGGGGCGCACCTCGGCGACGACATCGGACATCAGCATCTGTGTCTCTGCCTCAATCCCCTTTGCGCAGATCAGGATCGGGGCAGGGGAGCAGTAAAGACTGGAGAGCGTCGCGCGCAGATGTTGCGCGGGGGTGACCAGAAGCAGCGCGCTGCAATCGTCGAAGGCGGCGAAGTCGGTTGTGGCGCGGATGCGCGGCGATAATGGCACGCCGGGCAGATAGAAGCGGTTTTCATGCGCGCTGTTGATTGTCTCGGCCACCTCGGGCTCGCGTGCCCACAGCCGCACCTCGTCATGGTTTTGCGCCATGACATTGGCAAGCGCGGTGCCCCATGCGCCTGCGCCGATCACACCGATGCTCATGCGCGCAAACTCATGCTCTTACTCCGGCCCCGCGCACCGCCTCGGCCTTCGGATCGAGCGGCCAGCGCGGGCGGGCAAGCACATCGAGCGGATCGGTCAGCCCGGCGGCAAAGCGCTCGGCCCCGGCCCAGGCGATCATCGCGCCATTATCGGTGCACAGCCAGTGCGGCGGTGCGACGAAACGCATAGAGTACCGGTCGGCGAGACGCTGCAGCATCGCGCGCACTGCCTCATTGGCGGCAACGCCGCCTGCGACAACCAGCGCCTTGGTAGGCTCGATGCGTGCGAGGCTATATTCCAGCCGGTCCTCCAGACATTCGGTCACGGCTAGCTGGAAGGATGCGGCAATGTCTTCGGCGCGATATTGCCCGCTTGTCTGCGCGCGCAGCACCGCGCTTTTGAGGCCGGCGAAGCTGAAATGCGGCTCATCCGCGCCCTTCAACGGACGGGGGAGCGGAACGGCCGTCGCATCGCCCAGTTTTGCCGCCTGTTCCACTGCAGGCCCACCGGGGAAGCCGAGGCCCAATATCTTGGCGCTTTTGTCAAAAGCTTCCCCCACGGCATCGTCGATGGTCGTTGCCAGCCGGTCATAATTGCCAACACCGTTGACGCGCAGCAACTGGCAATGCCCGCCTGAAACGAGCAGCAACAGATAGGGAAAATCGAGGGCTTCGTCGATCAGCCGGGGCGACAGCGCATGCCCCTCCAGATGGTTGACCGCGATCAACGGCTTGTCCGCTGCCATTGCGAGTGCCTTTGCGGTGACCAGCCCGACCATCACCCCGCCGATCAGCCCGGGGCCAGCCGTTGCGGCAATCGCATCGACATCATCAAGCGTCAGTCCGGCATCATCGAGCGCGACCTTGACCAGCGGCGTCATCATGTCGGCATGGGCGCGCGCGGCAATTTCGGGCACCACACCGCCAAAGGCGCGGTGGTGATCCTCTTGCCCGGCCAGCGCATGCGCCAGTATCCGCCGGTCGGATGTGACCAGTGCCGCTGCGGTTTCGTCGCAGCTCGATTCAAGGCCGAGGATGATTGCCATGGGATTTGCCTTAGGGACGCGAGCGGCTATGAACAAGCGTGATGACCTTCACAGCTGAACACCCATTGCGCATTGGCACCCGCTCCTCCCCGCTTGCCCTGGCGCAGGCCGAAATGACGGGGGAGGCGTTGGTCGCGGCCTATGGCTGGGACGAACATGCCGTCGTGCTGGTCCCGATGCTGTCGTCGGGCGACAAGGTGCAGGATCGTCCGCTTGCTGAAATCGGCGGCAAGGCGCTTTGGACGAAGGAGCTGGAACGCGCGCTGATCGATGGCGATATCGATATTGCCGTGCATTCGATGAAGGATGTGGAGACGGTCAGGCATGAGGCGTTCACCATCGCCGCAATGCTGCCCCGCGCCGATGTGCGCGACCGGTTGATCGGTGCGCTCTCCATCGCTGCGCTTCCCGAAAATGCGCTGGTCGGCACGTCTAGCCCGCGCCGCGCCGCGCAATTGAAGGCGCTGCGCCCCGACCTGCGCACGGCTGTGATCCGGGGCAATGTTGCGACACGGCTGGCGAAAATCGAGGCGCGCGAGTTTGACGCGACATTGCTTGCGGCGGCGGGGCTCGACCGGCTGGACATGAGTGACACCGGCTCTGCGATTTCGACAAACGAAATGTTGCCTGCCGCGTCGCAAGGGGCGGTCGGGATCGATTGCCTATCCGCCAATGCCGAAATGGTCGCGCTGCTTTCCGCGATCAACCACGCCGACACCTTCGCCTGCGTGATGGCGGAGCGGGCCTTTTTGGCAGCGCTTGGCGGCACCTGCCAGTCACCGGTTGCAGCACAGGCAACAATCGAAGCGGGCCAAGTGATGCTGAGAGGCGAAATCCTGTCCGAGGATGGCAGCGAGCGCCATGCAGGCACAAGCGACGATCCTGCAGCACTGGCAGCGGAATTGCTGGCCTGCGCCAGCCCCGAACTGAAAGCGCTTTTCGCGGCATGAAGCTGCTGATCATTCGCCCCGAACCGGGCGCGAGTGCAAGCGCGGCCCGCGCAAAGGCGGCGGGGTTCGATCCTGTTGTCCTGCCTTTTTTTGAGGTGCGTGCGCAGCCGTGGAAGGTGCCGGAGGGCGCAGACTATGACGCGCTGCTACTGACCAGCGCCAATGCCGTGCGTCATGCCGGGGCGGGTCTTGCGGCGCTGGCCACGCTGCCCTGTTATTGCGTTGGCGAACGGACGGCAGCGGCGGCGCGTAGCTTCGCTCTCGATATTGCCTATCAAGGCGGCAGTGATGTTGACGAGATCATCGCTGCCGCCGCGCAAGACGGGCGGCAATCGCTGGTCTGGCTGGCCGGTGCGGATCATCGTCCGCTTGCTCCGCCTCAGGATGTTCGCATCGATACGCATATTGTCTATGCGTCGGAGGCGCTGGAACTGCCAGAGGATGCGCCGGGCATCATTGCAGGAACCGAAGCAGTCGCCCTGCATTCGGCGCGGGCAGCGCGCCAATTTGCCGCGACGATTGATCGCTTGCAGCTTGATCGCGTGCGCTTTCTGATCGCTGCCTTCTCCCCCGCAATTGCCGAAGCCGCAGGGCAAGGATGGCGCGGCGTCGTCACCGCTGCCGAGCCGCAGGACAGCGCGCTGTTGTCTGCGCTGGCCGCGCACGGTAGGGACAGCCGAACGATAAAGGAAATATGATGGGTTGGCGTTCGCTTTTGGCATTCATATTGTTGGCGCTGGTCGCCGGCGCGGGCGGCTATGCCTGGCTCGGCTCGGCCGGGCTGTTGCCCTGGAACGCGCCCGAGGCGCCGCTGCCGCCCGTCGAGCCTGACATTGCGCCTGCCGATACCGTCGTCGTACCGCCCGCCTTTGCAGCGCCCGTCATTGTGCAGCCCGGCGCTAGTCAGGCAGAGGGGCAGCTTCTGGTGTTGCAGGCGCGCCGCGCGATAGAGGCGGGACGTCCGCTGGGCGAGCTTGCCGCCAATCTGCAGCTGCGTTTTGGCCAAAGCCAGCCGCAGGCGCTGGCGACGATCATCCGCGATGGCAAAGCGCCGATATCGAACGCCGCGCTGCTTGCCGATTTCAACGCGCTGGCGTCCGAGCTTGAGCGGCCGGTGATGACGCAATGGGATTATTTCCGGTCCGAACTCGCGAGCCTGTTCGTGATCCGCGCGGGCGAGGCGGTGCCGACGGCTGCCGGATTGCGCAGCGAGCAGATCCGCAAGGCGATCATCGCGGGCAATATCGCCGAGGCGGTAGCGCTGGTCCGCAAGATGCCCGGCGCGGTCAAGGCAGGCGACTGGCTGGTCAAGGCAAACCGCGCGATTGCCGTGCACCAGGCGCTGGATTTGCTGGCGCAGAGTGTGGCGTTGACTCCGGTGCTTCCGGCGCCTGTGCCCGAAGCTGCGCCTGCGCCTGGGCCTGCGTTAGAAACTGGTGCTCCAAGTCCGGCTGGGCCGACTTCTTAGGGACCACCACCCCGTTTCCGTTCGCCGGGATGACGAAAAATACGCGTTTAGGGCCTACTTTGTAACGCATTATTGAGAAAACACTCCGTCGCCCCGCACTTGATGCGGGGCTTGGCTTTTTTTCTGCGCCGTCGAGGGAAAAAGCCTAACCCCGTGTCAAGAGTTTCGGGTTGAACAGCCCCCGGCTGTTCAAAGTCGATCCGGGGGATCGACTGACCCGGTAACTGGGTGACGAGATATAGTTTGTAGGATCGGCCTTACAGAAAGGCTATTCCGTCACCCAAACGACACCCAACCGTCGTAAATCTTCCATAAATCTTGTGCCGCGCTATGGTGGCCGGATGTCCGGCTTGCGATTCTCTTCTGCCTTGGCCACCGAAATGGTGCCGCCGCCGCTGCCTTTGTTGCTGCGCGAGGCGGGGTCCTTTGCGGCGATGCGCGCGCGGGCGAGCTTTGCCGGCGCGGTTCCGACAGGTGTGAAGGGGGATGGCAGACCGGTTGTCGTGCTGCCCGGTTTCCTCGCCAATGATGTTGCGACGGCGCGGCTGCGCAAGTCGTTGAATGCGGCGGGCTTTGCGGCGCATGGCTGGGGGCTGGGCCGCAATCTGGGGGTGAAAGCCGATACGCTGCACCGCATCGATGCGCGGCTCGATGCGCTTGAACTGGACGAACCGGTCACGCTGATCGGCTGGAGCCTGGGCGGAATATTGGCGCGTGAATATGCGAAATTCTCGCCCGATCGTGTCGCCAAGGTTATCACGCTCGGCAGCCCCTTTTCTGGCGGGCTGCGGGCCAACAATGCGTGGCGTCTATATGAATGGGTCGCAGGGCACAGCGTTGATGCGCCGCCGATCGAGGCTGAGCCGCATGTCAAGCCGCCGGTGCCGACGATTGCGCTCTGGTCGCGACGCGATGGTGTCGTCGCACCCGGCTCTGCCTGCGGAGCGGCGGGCGAGACCGACCGCCATCTCGAACTTGCCTGCACGCACATGGCCTTTGTCGCCGATCCGGCAGCGATCAAGACGATTTGCCAGGTGATCCTCGCCGAGGATTGAGCCTGCTCGTACCACCATAACCCGCGCTTCCAATTGGCGGGGACAGGCTCTAAGCAGCGCCGCATGGCCACCACGCTTCGTATCGCTTCCTGGAATATCAATTCGGTTCGCGCCCGCACCGACATTGTCGAACGCTATCTGCGCGAGCATGCCCCTGACATATTGTGCCTTCAGGAAACCAAGGTGATCGACGGCCTTTTCCCCGAGGGGCTGTTCCGTCAGCTGGGCTACAACCATATCGTCATAAACGGGCAGCCGATGCACCACGGTGTTGCCATCGTGTCGCGCATTCCGCTGCACAACCGTAGCGTCAACGACTGGCAGGCCAATGGCGAGGCGCGGCATGTCGGTGTCGATATATTGGACGGTGTTCGGCTGGAAAATGTCTATGTGCCTGCGGGTGGTGACATTCCCGACCGCGACGAAAACCCCAAATTCGGGCAGAAACTGGATTTTCTGCAGCGGATGACCGACTGGTCGGCATCGCTCGACAAACCCACCATATTGACGGGCGATTTCAACGTCGCGCCGCTCGAAACCGATGTCTGGAGCCACAAGCAGCTGATCAATGTCGTCAGCCATACCGCCATCGAGATTGAGGTGCTGGCAGAGCTGCAGGCGGCGGGCCGCTGGGTCGATCTCGCGCGGCAATTTGTGCCGCCGCATGAGCATCTCTACACATGGTGGAGCTATCGCGCGCAGGATTGGGAGGCATCGAACCGCGGGCGGCGGCTCGACCATATGTGGGTAACGCCCGACCTTGCCGACAAGGCAAAGGCACATGAGGTGCATAAGCCCTGCCGTAGCTGGGGCAAGCCATCGGATCATGTGCCGATCGTGACCGAGTTTCACTTTTGATGACAGCCGAGCCCAAAAATGCCGCGCGGGCGATCGATGCGCTGCGGCGTGGCTGGGTGGTTGCAATTGGCGCATACCGCCTGGCGGCGGTGGAAACGGCGGGCGCTGCGGCGGCGGGGGCTACAGGTCTGTTACTCTCGGCAAGCCGCGCCGCGACGCTGAAACTTGCCAATCAGTTTGCTGCGGCCGACACCGCGCTGCCGGTGCAGATTGCTGCGCCTGCCGAGCTCGATGCAACGCTGGCGCTGGCGATTGCCGACCCGGCGCTCGATCTGCGCTATCCGATGAAGGGGCCGTTCGCGGCGCAGGCCTTGCTCGATGCCAAAGCGGCGCAGGCCGCGATGGAACTGGCGCGGGAGGCTGGCTTGCTGCCGGCTTTTTTGCTGGTCGAGGGGGAGGCCGATTGCAGCGTCAGCGCAGAGGATGTCGCGGCATTTCAGGATGCGCGCAGGCTGGTGATTGCGGCACGCGCGCGGCTGCCTGTTTCGGCGAGCGCCGATGCCGAACTGGTTGCCTATCGATCAAAGGCCGATGCCGCCGACCATGTTGCGTTGGTGATCGGCAAGCGCGACGACAGCGTGCCTGTGGTGCGGCTGCACAGCGAATGCCTGACCGGCGATGTGCTCGGCAGCCTGAAATGCGACTGCGGCCCGCAAGTGCATGAGGCGCTGTACCAGATTGCAGGCAGCAGCTGGGGCATATTACTCTATTTGCGGCAGGAGGGGCGCGGGATCGGCCTTGTCAACAAGCTGCGCGCCTATGCGCTGCAGGATCAGGGGTTTGACACCGTCGATGCCAATATAAGGCTGGGCTTTGCCGTCGACGCGCGCGACTTTGCCGTCGCTGCGCAGATGCTGCGACTGCTCGCGGTGGAAAGGGTGCGGCTCCTAACCAACAATCCGGAAAAGGTTGCGGGGCTGGAGGCGGAGGGGATCGCCGTGACCGAGCGGCTACCGCTGCAGATCGCGGCCAACCCGCATAATGCGGGCTATCTGGAGACGAAGCGGGACAGGACGGGGCACCGGTTGTAGAGGGTCTCACCAAAATCGCATAAACGATAAACTACCGTCACCCCGCACTTGATGCGGGGTCCCGCTTTGTGACGCGAGGTTGCAAAAAAGCGGGACCCCGTGTCAAGCACGGGGTGACGAGGTGAGGATCGAAAAGGTGAGACCCTCACCCCACCTGGATCATCAACTCCCCATCCCCCTCATCAACCGTCACCGTCGAGCCATCGGGAATCTCCCCGCGCAACAGCTTGTCGGCGAGCTTGTCCTGCAAATGCCGCTGGATCGCGCGTTTCAGCGGGCGCGCGCCGTAGACGGGATCGTAACCCACGCGGCCCAGCCAGTTTTTCGCAGCCTCGGTCAGCGCGATCGAAATCTTGCGGTCCTTCAGCAGCTTTGCCACGCGGGCGACCTGGATATCGACGATGGGTGCCATGTGGCTAGCGCCCAGACGGTGGAATAGGATAACCTCGTCGAGCCGATTCAGGAATTCGGGGCGGAAATGCGCGCGAACGACTTCCATCACTTGCGGCTCGGCTTTTTCGACCGTCTCGTCATCGCCCAAAGCCGCCAGATACTGGCTGCCAAGGTTCGATGTCAGGATGATCAGCGTGTTCGAAAAATCAACGACGCGGCCCTGTCCATCGGTCAGGCGGCCATCGTCGAGGACCTGCAGCAGGACGTTGAAGACATCGCTGTGCGCCTTTTCCACCTCGTCGAACAGCACCACCTGATAGGGGCGGCGGCGCACAGCTTCGGTCAGCGTGCCGCCCTCATCATAGCCGACATAGCCCGGAGGGGCGCCGATCAGCCGCGCGACGCTGTGCTTTTCCATGAATTCGCTCATGTCGATGCGCACCATCGCGCTGTCATCGTCGAACAGGAATTGCGCCAGCGCCTTGGTGAGCTCGGTCTTGCCGACGCCCGTGGGGCCAAGGAAAAGGAAGGAGCCAAGCGGCCGGTTCGGGTCTTGCAAGCCAGCGCGGCTGCGACGCACGGCCTTTGACACAGCCTCGACCGCGTCTTTCTGCCCGATGACGCGCGCGCCGAGCCATTCCTCCATCTTGAGCAATTTCTCGCGCTCGCCCTCCAGCATCTTGTCCATCGGAATGCCAGTCCAGCGGCTGACTACGGATGCGATATCCTCGGCGGTCACTTCCTCGCGCAGCATCGCATTGCCCGCCGCCGCGACAGCTTCGTCCAATTGCTTTTCAAGGCCCGGAATTGTGCCATATTGCAACTCGCCCGCCTTGGCGAGGTCGCCGCTACGCTGCGCCTGCTCCAGCGCGATGCGCGCTGCATCCAGTTCTTCCTTGATCTTCGATTCAGCCGAAATCTTGTCCTTTTCCGCCATCCAGCGCGTCGTCAGTTCGGATGATTGCTGTTCCAGATTGGCAAGCTCCGCCTCCAAATTGGCGAGCCGGTCCTTCGATGCTTCATCGCTTTCCTTGCGCAGCGCCTCGCGCTCGATCTGCAGCTGCATGATCCGCCGGTCGAGATTCTCGATTTCCTCTGGCTTGGATTCGACCTCCATGCGCAGCCGTGATGCGGCCTCATCCATCAGGTCGATGGCCTTGTCGGGCAGGAAGCGGTCGGCGATATAGCGGTGCGAAAGCGTCGCGGCGCTGACGAGCGCGCCATCGGTGATGCGCACGCCGTGGTGCAGCTCATATTTTTCCTTCAGCCCGCGCAAGATGCTGATCGTGTCCTCGACTGTGGGCTCGCCCACGAACACCGGCTGGAAGCGGCGTTGCAGCGCAGGGTCTTTTTCGACATGCTTCTGATATTCGTCGAGCGTCGTTGCACCGATGCAGTGCAGCTCGCCGCGCGCCAATGCGGGCTTCAACAGGTTCGACGCATCCATCGCGCCTTCGCCCTTGCCCGCGCCAACCAGCGTATGCATCTCGTCGATGAACAGGATGATGTCGCCCTCGGCCTGCTTGACCTCGTCCAGCACGCCTTTCAGCCGCTCCTCGAATTCGCCGCGATATTTCGCGCCTGCGATCAGCGCGCCCATGTCGAGCGACAGCAATTTACGATCTTTGAGGCTGTCCGGAACGTCGCCATTGGCGATGCGGATGGCAAGCCCTTCGGCGATCGCAGTCTTGCCGACGCCTGCTTCGCCGATCAGCACCGGGTTATTCTTGGTGCGGCGCGCCAATATTTGGATGGTGCGGCGGATTTCCTCGTCGCGGCCGATGACCGGATCGAGCTTGCCCGCGCGCGCGACTTCGGTGAGGTCGCGCGCGAACTTCTTGAGCGCGTCATAGCGGTCTTCTGCCCCTGCGGTATCTGCCGTGCGCCCGCCTCGCAGTTCGTTGATCGCCGCATTCAGCGCATCGGCCTTGACGCCAGCACTCGCCAGCGCCTTGCCAGCAGCGTTCGTTGTGCCGAGCACAAGCGCGAGCAGCATCCGTTCGACAGTGACATAGCTGTCGCCCGCCTTTTGCGCGATCTGCTCGGCGGTATCGAGCGCGCGCACGGCATCATTATCGAGGCCCGGCGTCTGCTGCGCGCCGCCGCCGGTGACCGCAGGCACTTTGGCAAGCGCCGCGTCGGTCTCGCGCAGCGCCGTTGCCGCATCGCCGCCAGCGGCACGGATCAGGCCTGACGCCATGCCCTGCTCGTCTTCGAGCAGCGCTTTCAACAGATGCTCAGGCGAAATCCGCTGGTGGCTCATACGGATCGCAACGGTCTGCGCGCTTTGCAAAAATCCCTTGGCGCGATCGGTAAATTTTTCGAGGTTCATGGGGTTGCCCTGTCTTGTTACGCTAATACAGGTAGTGACGCAGAGCGCGAGTGCAAGAGCGTCTTGAGTTAACGCAAAGTCATCAAAGTTCGTCACCCCGCACTTGATGCGGGGTCCCGCTTTTGCGGGGGTGCAGAAAAAAGCGGGACCCCCCTTCGACTGCCTGCCAAGGCAGGCGCTCAGGACAGGCGTGTCAAGCACGGGGTGACGATAAGGGGCCTAGGAACATTTTGAATTCAAACAGCTTATGCCTACATAAGCCAAATGATCGACTGGATTTCCCCGCAACCGACAGGCATTTACCTGCCCACCGCCAATTGTTGGATCGATCCTTCACAGGCGGTCGAAAAGGCGCTGGTCACGCATGGCCATGCCGATCATGCGCGTGGCGGGCATGGCACGGTCTGGGCGACGGCGGAAACGCAGGCGATCATGGCGCTGCGCTATGGCGAGGCGCAGGTGAATGTGCCGATGGCCTATGGCGAGGCGGTCGAGGTCGGCGGCGGTATCACCGCGAGCTGGCATCCGGCAGGGCATGTGCTGGGCTCCGCGCAGATATTGCTCGAACGCGGCGGCGAGCGTGTCGTGGTCACCGGCGACTATAAGCGCCGTCCCGACCCCACCTGCGCGCCGTTCGAGCCTGTCAAATGCGATGTGCTGGTGACCGAGGCGACGTTCGGATTGCCGATTTTTGTCCATCCGCCGATAGCAGGTGAGATGGCGAAGGTCATCGACGCGCTGGAACTCTACCCCGAACGCTGCGTGCTGATCGGTGCCTATGCGCTCGGCAAGGCGCAGCGGGTGATCATGGAACTGCGCACGGCAGGCTATGATGGCACCGTCTATCTGCACGGCGCGCTGATGCGGATGTGCGAACTGTATCAGCAGCATGGCATCGATCTCGGGCCATTGGCATCGGTTGCGGGCGTGCCCAAGGGCGCGATGCAGGGCAAGGTCGTGCTGTGCCCTCCTAGCGCACTCAACGACCGGTGGAGCAGGCGGCTGCCTGATCCGATTACCGCGATGGCGTCGGGCTGGATGCGCGTGCGCCAACGCGCGGTGCAGCGCAATGTCGAGCTGCCCTTGATCATTTCCGACCATTGCGACTGGGTCGAACTGACCGACACGATCCGCGAAATCCGCCCTTCCGAAACCTGGATCACCCATGGCCGCGAAGAGGCTTTGCTCCACTGGTGCGCGATGCACCAGATCAAGGCCCGCGCGCTGGAGCTTGTCGGGCGCGAGGATGAGGAGGAGGGGTGAGGATAACATCTATGTATATTCCACCACACCCCGCATTCCCGAGCGCAGTCGAGGGACTAGTTCGAGCGAAGCCGAGAACCTTGAGCACTCAAAGCCTCGGCTACGCTCGGCATAGTCCCTCGACTTCGCTCGGGATAGTCGGGCTTGGGTGAGGTGATTCTGTAATGCAATACTTCGCAGCCCTCATAGACGCGCTGATCTACACCCGCTCGCGCAACGGGAAGCTTGCGCTGATTGCGGACTATCTGCGCAATACCCCAGACCCGGACCGCGGCTGGGCGCTGGCCGCACTCACCGACGGGCTGGATTTCAAGGCCGTCAAGGGCGGAACGATCCGCAGCCTCGCCATGACCCGCGTCGATCCGCTGCTGTTTCAGCTGAGCCGCGATTTTGTCGGTGACACCGCCGAAACGGTCAGCCTGATGTGGCCCGAGTCTAGCCCGCGCCCCTTAAAAAACCGAAGCCCTGAGCCTGTCGAAGGGCGTCTCACCGATAGACGCCCTTCGACAAGCTCAGGGCTTCGGTGTATTGATGGTGCACCAACTGTAAGCGAGGCAGTCGAAGCGCTCGCCGCAATGACGCGCTCCACCGTCAATGCAGAGCTTGGCGCGCTGCTCGACCGGCTCGATCCCAATGGGCGTTTTGCGCTGCTGAAATTAGCGACTGGCGCGATGCGTGTCGGTGTCTCGGCAAGGCTTGCCAAGACCGCGATGGCGCAGGCGTTCGACCTCGATCTCGACGATGTCGAAGAAGTCTGGCACGCAGTCAACGCGCCCTATGCGGAGCTGTTCGCCTGGGCAGAGGGGCGCGAGGAAAAGCCCGATTCCAAAGCCGTTCCCATTTTTCGCCCCTTCATGCTCGCCCATCCGCTGGAGGACGGCACAGTCGATCTCGCTGACTATGCCGCCGAATGGAAATGGGACGGCATCCGTGTGCAGCTGGTCAATGTCGGCGGGCAGGTGCGCATCTACTCGCGCGGCGGCGAAGAAATAACCGGCGCTTTCCCCGAAGTCGCCCGCGCCTTTGACTGGCACGGCGTGCTCGATGG
>ERZ1066122.1477-NODE-1477-length-18770-cov-9.491745_pt1 | contig 18770 bp, 11 predicted proteins | sample MGYA00382769_ERZ1066122 | MGnify/ENA primary metagenome ERZ1066122 (study PRJEB33369, sample SAMEA5778352) | biofilm metagenome | biome: Industrial cooling water; feature: Water cooling tower basin; material: Biofilm | place: United Arab Emirates | collected... | reverse complement strand
GATCGAGATCGGAACTGCGCCGCACGATGTCCTGAAAGATCCGGTCATAGCCGATCAGCGAGAAGTCGAGTTCGAACTCCTCATCATCCGAAGGATTGGCCGCCAGTTCGGCGCGCACCACATCGGCAATCGCACTGGGCCGTTCATCGCCTGCATCGAGCAGAGCCTGTAACTCGGCCCTGTTTATCCAGGCGTTGTCGGCAACATTCTCCGACGCGAAGAGGTAGATGGTGCTGTCGTCGCGCTCGGACTCGAACAGTTCGCAAAGCAACCGCAGTTCCAGTGCGGTCATCGCCGCGATCGGTATGTCCGGCTGGACCGTGGTCGGTGAGTGGTAGTCAGCCATGGCTGATCCTTCCAATAGTGAGAGTGCCGGTCACGCGGCCTGCGGCAACGGAATGGCGAACGGATCGACTTCGAGGTGGATCGGTTGCGCCCGGCCCATCCAGGGCTCCGGGCGGATGCAACGAACCCAGTCGGCAAATCCGGGGATGAAACCTAGGTCCTCGCGAACATGCTGTTCGCCGATCAGCCGGACGGGAACCTGGCGACCCGTCGAAATGATGATGGTCGCGCCAAAGAACCGTTCGAGCATGAAGATGCCCTCTGCGTGATGGCGCAGGGCGCGATGCCGGAAGTCAGCGGTGATCGCCTTGGATTCGTCGAACCATTGATGGAGCGCCAGATAGTCCTCGGCGCAGCCGCCCCATTTGCGGACCGATGAAAGGGCGTGGTGGAAGCAATGTGCCATGATCGCCTCCTCACCACTGATGACCGTGAAATTCGCTCGTCTCGATGCGAATATTCATGTCCAGCGCGATACTGTCGCCCACAACATCGAAGACAAACTCGCCGTAGCCGCCCTCGTTGTTCTCCCAGCCGCCATGCTCCTGTCCGAGGAGCGCATAGCAGAGGTCTTCGATCGCCTCGGGCACGGAAAGCACGATCTGTTCAACCTCATCCGATTGATAGGAATGGCGCTCGAGCGTGACCTCAACCTCGGGCAGAGATGCGCTGTCAGCACCGCAAAAGGCCTCCACCGCTTCGATCTGACCGCTGTCGCCGCCGCCATCGAAGGTCACGCTGACGCGCGTGATGCCAGCGGACGCGAGGACCGCGAATAAGGCGCGCTTGTTGGGTTCGACGAGCTTGCGCGCGCGGGCTTGCTCCTCGTCCAGCCGGCGCATCAGCGCGGCAATGTCGATTGCAGGTTGCGGGGTTGTCGGAACTTGCTGGGAATCTGCCATAATGGCCTCCTGAAAATGGCAAAGGCCCGGCGCAAACGGCCGGGCCTCACGAATAAAAGGGAGAGAGCAAGGCGGCTCTTGCCGCCCCGCCAGCGTCATTCGGCAGCGATCGCGTAAGCGTCGTCCTCCTCGTCGAGGAAGGCAGGCAGAGCATCGCTGTCCACGGTGCCAGGCTCCGGTTCGCAGGCTGGCGGAGTGCGCAGCGGCTCGGGCAGCCATTGCGCGTCTTCGAGCAGACGCTCGGCCTCGCGCGCCATGTCCCCCTTTTTGAGGTGATCGATCATGCCCGCGAACTGCTCGCCGCGCGCTTCGGCGACATCGACCAGGATGCGCGGCTTGGTGATGCTCCGAAAATAGCCGTCGACGGTCGGCCGCCAGCCAGCGGCCACGAGATCCAGTCCGACGGCCCGCGCGAGAACATGGCTATGGGCGAGCCGGCGCTCGATGCTGTGCTTCGATACCCGACCATTGTCGTATTTGGGCACGATTTCGCACTGGGCATTTACGCTGCGCGAGGCACAGTGGGCGAACAATGCCGCCTGCTCGTCGCCGTCGAGGGCGAGCAACGCATCCCAGAGGTCGGCGTCAGATTCGGGAAGCCGCTCTTCCCAGTAACGGGCACGCTCGGCGAGGCTGCGAGCGGGCGCGCTGTCGCGCAGTCCTGACGGCGGATTGGCGAAGCTCACATCCTGGACGACAAGCTGGAGGCAGCTTTCCCGGCTCGCGAAATAGCACGTCTGCAAGACCAAGGCGTGGAGGACGGAGGCAAACGCCGTGACCGGGCTTTGCGCGAGTGCGTCCTGCAAGGCGAGCGTGCGCCAGGCGGTCAGATCGGCAACGAGACGGTCCGGTAGCGGCTTGAGCGCGTCGTCGGCGTCCTCGTCGTCGTCGATCCCGCCAAGGCCGTTGCCATCCGTGCCCATAGGGCGGCTGTCGTTCCCTTCGCCCTCCATCGATCCCGATTCGTGTTCGATCCCTTCGGCTGCCGGTTCGTCTTCGGGACGAACATAGCCGCGCTCGACACACAAGGAGCCATCGCGCTCGATCGAGACAAAGGCGCCGGCGATCGCCATGTCGGCAGGCTCGAAAACGAGCGGTCGATCCGCGAGCTTTCCAATCTCGGCGTTGATGGCGTCCAGCCGGTCATAGACGTCCTGCGGTACATCGCGCTCTTCCGCCCATTGCGATTCGATCTCGTTGGATTCGCCTTGCAAGACGGCAAGACGAGCCTGCTCGGTCTCGGTCATGGCGACTTCGATCCCGCTGATTTCACGGTGGCCGTTGGTGACTGCCCAGGGCATGTCGACTGCCGTCGCCACCCACTTCCAGCCCTCGGCGGCGATGCCTTCACCCGCCTGGCGCAGCTTGTCCGCAACGAGCGTGTCGAGCAATCCGGGGTCGGTCAGCCAGCCGCCGTCATCGTCCTCGAACAGGTCGCGCATGACCCCGCCACCGGCAGCGACATAGGCGTCGATAGTGACGAAGCGGACACGCTTGTCGGCAACCCGCACGCTGTTTTCGGTGAGGCGCTGCCGAATATAGGCCGCCGACTTGTTGTAGCTATGGGCCAGCATCTCCCACACCTGCTCCTGGCGGGCATGGTCGTCCGACACGGTGAACGCCATCAACTGTTCGAGGGTCATGCCGTCATCGGCATAGATTTCGCACAGACGCGGCGAGACCGATGCCAGTTTGAGGCGCTGGCGCACCACGGCGGGCGTCACGCCGAAGTGGGCGGCGATGTCCTCGACCGCGCTGCCTTTGTCGACCATGGCCTGCATGGCGCGAAACTGGTCGAGGGGATGGAGCTGCTCGCGCACCGCATTTTCCGCATAGCTGTCCTCCTCGGCAGATATGTCGGTAGTGGCCGCCTTGACGATGCAGGGTACGAGAGCGGTGCCTGCCAACCGCCTTTGCTTCACCAGCAGTTCGAGCGCACGGTAACGCCGGCCACCGGCCGGAACCTCGAACATGCCGGTTTCGGCACCCTTCTCGTCCAGAACGGGCCGGACACTGAGGCTTTGCAGAAGAGTGCGCCGGGCGATGTCTTCGGCAAGCTCGGGAATGGATACCCCCGCCTTGATCCGGCGGACGTTGGACTGGGACAGGACCAGCTTGTCGAACGGGATGTCGCGCGACGGGCTGAGGGTGATTTTCGCAGGCTGTTTGCCCATGTGGTTTCTCCATGACAGGCCGCCGAGAGACTCTCTCCCGGCTCCCGAGCCCATCACGAAACTTCAGGCCCTCCTCTTCCTCTCGGGCCGCCGCAGGCGGACCAGTGCGCCGCCGCGCGGTCACGCGACTGCCCTGGAGGCGGCAGCTCCAACAGCCTCCGGTTCGTCCGGACTACCAGCATCATTTGCGGCGTTGCCCGCCACGGCCGCTGAGCCATGCTCCAGCAAATAGTTGGCCGCCTTGGATGCGGCGCTTGCGGCACGCAGGATCGCGCGATTGTCTTCCCGGATGATTTCCAGCCATGACCCGATGTAGTCAGCGTGACGGACGGTAGGGCTGATCCCCAGCGCGGCGCAGACGAAGGCACCGGTCATCTCCGCGACCAGCTCTTCGCGCCCATAGTCCTTCGACCCAAACGCACCTGTCTGGTCGCGATCGAGGCGGCTGCGATGGCCGGTCCAGTGCCCCAGCTCGTGGAAGGCTGTGCGATGCCAGTTGACCGGATCGTGAAAATCGTCGGGCCGGGGCACTGCCACGAAGTCGTGCGCCGGGCTGTAATAGGCCGAGGCGCCGCCGATCCGGAAATCCGCGCCGGTTGCGCGGATCAGCGCATCCGCCTGCGGCAAGATCAGCCCGGCAGGTACGGGCGGTGGCGGCACGCAGACATGTTCGGGCAGTCCCTCGCACTGATCGACCGAGAATACCGTAAACGTCCGCAGGAAGGGAATGCCACCGACCGGATCACGTCCCTCGGCGGCTGCACGGCGTTGCTCCTCGCCGGGCACGAACCGGCGCGTGTAGATGATCGGAACTCCATGCTCACCGCGGCGCACGGTGCCGCCGAGCACCGATGCTTGCCGAAAGGTGAGGAAGGCGTGGCCCGAATAGCCGTTAGACACCACCGCATCCCACAAGGTCAGGATATTGATACCGCTATAGGCCCGCTGGCTGACGGCATTGTGCGGCAGGCCGACGCCCGTCTGTGCGCTGGTCCATGGCTGGACCCAGGGCACGCGCCCGGCCTCAAGGTCGGCAATGATCCGCTCGGTGATCTGCTGGTAGAGATTGGCGCGCCCGGTGGGTGGACGCGATGCGGTTCGAGATGCCATTGCGTGGACTCCGCGACGGACAACGGCAAGCCTCTCTCGCCGCTCTTCATCCGTCACGGATTGACGGGCGCACTCTCACTCTGGCGGGGCGTTGCGGGGCGGCAGTCCCGCTCGAAGGGGTCCGCCGAGACCTCCCGTGGCTCGGCGGCAGGGGAAAGCATTCCCCACATGCTCTGGATTGATTTTACCGAGACATTTTATGGTGGTTCGTGCCATGTTGATGAAGGGAGGCCTTCGATTGACCGAATTCACCTTTGTACATGCCGCTGATCTTCACCTCGATAGTCCATTACTTGGATTGGCGGGTAAATCTGCAGAATATGCCGCGCGTGTCGAGGCGGCGTCGCGTGCAGCCTTCGATAACCTGGTTGCCCTTGCGATCGATGAGGGCTGCCGGTTCATGCTGTTGGCCGGTGACATTTTCGATGGCGATCTGCGTAACTTCCAGACGGGTCTTTACTTCATGGAAGGAATGCGCCGGCTGGACGAAGCCGGCATCTCGGTGTTCATGGTGCTTGGCAACCATGACTCCGCCAATCGTTTTGCCGACAAGCTGTCCTTATCGGGCAATGTCCATGTCTTTCCGAAGACCAAGGCTGCATCACATCGGCTCGATGATGTCGGGGTCGCGATCCATGGGCGGAGCTTCCCCCACCCGGACGTCTCCGAAGATCTGGCGCGCGAATATCCGGCAGCAGCCGAGGCAATGTTCAATATTGGCGTTCTCCATACCGCCTGCGCGGGCAGCGAAGGTCATCACGCCCGTTATGCGCCCTGCACGCCCGAGCAGCTCACCAATCATGGCTATGACTATTGGGCTCTGGGCCACGTCCACGCCCATGCCGTGCTCGGGGAGCACCCGCACATCGTCTATCCCGGCAATCTTCAGGGCCGGCACCCACGAGAGACGGGTCCAAAGGGAGCCGTCCTGGTCAAAGTCAATGACGGCAGGGTCACCAGCCTCGAGCATCGCGCGCTGGATGTGGTGCGCTGGGCATCGATCACAGTGGATGTGTCGGGAACGAGCGAACACCCCGAATTACTGGATCTCATTCGCGGGCATATCGCCCAAGGCGCTGAGCAATCGGAAGGACGGCCTATTGCCCTTCGCCTGACGGTGACGGGAACGACACCGCTCCATTCCAGATTGATACTCGAGCGCTCTGCTTTCCGGGAGGACGTGGAAACACTGCTGGTAACGCTCTCGGATGACGTGTGGCTCGAAAAACTGAGGTTGGAAACGTCCCATCCTGAAACCCCGGACGCCGTCGATCCGACGGTGGCTGGAAAGCTTGATCAGGAAGTGGCCCGCCTCAGCCAGGACAGCGCGATCGCGCAAGTTCTCGAAGCGCGGCTTGCCGAGATTCGGACGAAACTGCCCGCTAGCGCACATGCCGATGCATTCATTGAGCAGATGCGCGCCGAGATACCCGACCGCGCCGCAGCCCTTGCACGCAGTCTAGTCAGCGAGGCCGGTCATGCGCCTGACTGACCTTAGCCTTGAGAACTATGGCGGCTGCGCCAGTCGCCAGCTCACCTTTCCGGAAACCGCAGGTCTGACGGTCGTGTACGGTGCCAATGAGGCGGGCAAAAGCACCTGCCTCGAGGCGATCAGCGACTTTCTGTTCTCCATCCCGAAGAATACCCAGCGCGGCAGCTTGTTCGGATATGATGGCATGCGCATCGGAGCTTCGATGCTGATGGCTGATGGCAGCACACTGACGCTCAAGCGTCGCAAGGGCAACGGCAAGACACTGACAGACCTGTTGTCTGGATCGGCGCTCGATGACACCGTCCTTGCGCCGGTGCTGGGTGCCATCACACGGGAGCGCTTCGAAACTCTCTTTGGTCTGAACCACGAAACCTTGCGCAACGGTGGGGAGCGATTGCTTCACGCCGATGGCGACATCGGGCGTCTGATTGTCGAAGCAGGCGGCGGCTTGCGCACGCTGGTATCTCGCCTCGAAGGTATCGATGGCGAAACGGACAAGCTCTTCGATACAAGGCGGTCGGCAAATCGTGTTTTCTACCAGCAGCTGACGGCGTTCGAGGCAGCCGAAAAGACGGCACGCGGCGCGCAGCTGACCCGGGAAACATTTGAGCAGACGCGCAAGGCATCGCTCGCAGCCGCGGAAAAGCTCGAGGCCCTGCGCATCGAGAGGCGCAGCCTCGGCGCATCGACGTCCCGGCTGGAGCGCGTCCTGCGCGTCGCGCCCCACTTACGTCAGTTGGCCGGCCTGACGCAGGATCTGATCGGCTACGACGATGTCGCGTCCTTCCCGAGTGATTTCGCAGTGAAGATGCGGACTGCCCTGGACCAGCGCAACAAGACTGAAACGCGGCTCGAGGGCGCGATCGAGCGGCGGGACCGCCTGAAGGCACGGCTTGATGCGCTGGTGGTGAACCCGGGTCTCAAAGCCGCCGAACAGCGGGTGCGTGATCTGGCTGAACGCGCCATTCACGTCAGCAAGGCGCGGTCCGATCGTGCCAATCGTCAGCGCGAGATCGACGAGGGCGAAGCTCAACTGGCGGCGCTGCGCCGGATGCTTGGTCTGCCAGCTGATGCGGACCTTGCGCCACTGATCCCGGACCAGTCTGCCCTCAATCTTGTGCGCTCGGCTGCCGACGAGATGGTGGAGCGCCGTCCAAGTCTGGCTTCTGCCAGAAAGCGCCTTGGCGAACTGGCGGCTTCGCTTGCGGCGATTGACGATCGTTTGGAAGCGGCACGCCTGGCGGGGCATGATGCTCTGCCCGAGGCGTCGTCATCGGCCTTTGCCAGCCTTGCGGCCCAGAAGTCGGCGCACCAGGTACGTCAGCAGGCGCTGGATACTGACAGCGCCACATTGAAAGGACGGCTCCAGGCGCTTGGCTTCGATACCATCGATGCGCTTGCCACCCTGCCATGTCCCAGCGTTGACGATATTCGCGGTGAGCAGGCCGCGCGCGAGTCGTTGACTTTGCAAATTGAGGATCAGGCCAAGCTGAAGCGACAAGCCGAGCGCGAGATTTCAGCCGGTGAGGCTGAGATTGGCGCGCTTCAGGCATCCGGGACCATTGCAAGTGACGCGTCACTAGCCGAGGCGCGAACGCTGCGCGCCGATGCCTGGAGGCCAATAAAATCGGCTTATGTCGCGGGACATTTGCCCGATGACACCACCGCTCGCCTGGCCGCTGCCGACGGTCTGGAAACGGCAATCGTGTCTGCGGACGAACTTGCCGATCGCCGAGCCGAAGAGGCAGAACGCGCTGCGTCGCTCGCACTCGCGTTGCGGCGCGTCGCAGAGGCAGGGACTGCGGTCACGGCGGCAGAGGCCGAGACGGCTGCGCTTGTCGCACAAGGCGAAGAGCGCATCGCTCAATGGGGAAACAGTTTCCCGCAAGTTCAAGCCAAACATCCCGAACTGGCCTCACTGCTCCAATTTTCCCAGGCACGGCAACTGGTGCTGGACGAATCGGAACGGCTACGCACTTCATCAAATGCGCTCGCAATTGACGAAGCCCAACTTGCGCCGACCGTCGAGCTGTTCGAACGGGTGGAACAAAGCCGCAAGCTCGATTCCAGTCAGTCATTCGCAGCGCGAGTCAGCGCGGTGCAGAATGCCATCTCCCGGCACGAACAGGCCCATGCCGAATATGTCCGGGACACGCGGGACCGGGAGGACTTGGCGCGGCAGCACCAGCTGGTTGAGGCGGAAGTGCAACAATTGTCGGATGCACAGGCTGCCTGGGACGCGGCATGGCCTGCGGCGACAGGTGCGCTGGGGCTCAAACCCGACATTTCGCCGGCAGATGCCATCAGTGCGGTGACAGAATGGGTCGGAGCACGCGGTGTTCTTTCGGCAATAGGGCAGACCCGCCAGCGCCTCAAGCGCATGGAGGAAGACGAAACGAAACTTACAAATGACGTCCGTAGCCTCGCTACCGAACTCGCCATCGAGTTCGGCGAAGACTGTGTCGTTGCAGCGCAGATGCTGCTGGGCCGGTTTACCGACAACGCCACAGCGCAGACCCAATATGATGGGATTCTGCCAGACTTTGAGGAGGCGAAGGTCGAGGCTGATCAGGCACAAGAGGCTCTCGGCAACGCCCGGGAAGAGGTGGTTAGGCTCGCTACGACAGTAAAACTCGATGCCGGCGATGATGGGGCGCTTCTGGACGCAGCATCACGGTGTGAAGCGCGCATGGCTTTGTGCGATGAGATCGCTCTGGCGGAACGCACCGCGACGGACGTGGGCGACAAGCTGGATCTCGCTGCCTTGCGGGAGGAATGGGATGAACGCGACCTTGATGAGGTTCGCGCGGAACTGGCTGAGCAGACATCGCGTGCTACCGAGATCGAGAGCGAAATCGAGGCAGCCATTCTCGCCGAGAAGGCGGCAAAGGACGACCTTGCTACCTATCTGAGCCAGAGTGAGGTCAATCACGCCGTTGCAGAACGCGAAGCGGCGGCAGCACAGATGCATCTCGCCCTCGAGCGCTATCTCGAACTATCGGTTGCGCGCGAATTGGTGACGTCGGCCATGGCAACGATCCGCGCGGAGCAGCAAGATCCGCTCATTGCGCGGGCAGGCGAATTGTTCACGGCAACGACACTTGGTGAATTTGCCGGAATCGAGACCGATATCGATGACAAAGGCCATCCGGTCGTGGTTGGACGGCGAGCCAATGGCGGTATCGCTGCGGTCGCCACCATGAGCGACGGCACCCGCGACCAGCTTTTCCTCGCCTTCCGGCTGGCAAGTCTTGAGAATTATGCCAGTGCGACGGAGCCGCTGCCCTTCATCGCGGACGACATCCTAGTGCATTTCGATGATGAGCGCAGCCGGTCCACGCTCGACCTGCTCGCCGAGTTTGGCAAAACCAACCAGGTCCTGTTGTTCACCCACCATCGCAGCGTCCGGGCCCTCGCCGAACCGCTTGCGCAACGAGGCCTTGCAAACATCATCGATCTGGATCGTGCAGCATGAAGTCTGGGCGAACGGAGGCATGGGTAACGGCGCATTTCGCCAAACCATTGGTAGGATTACAGTCCTCGCACGAATGCGGACCACTCGATCGAATACCGCAACCCAACGGCACTCTTCAATCTTTGCGAATCCGGTGACCTTTGCAGATAATCGATAACATCAATGTCCTCCTCGGTGATGAGCTGAAAAAGGACCTGAAGCGGGGGCAACGCCTTCGGATTGCCGCGTCCAGCTTTTCGATCTTCGCGTTCGAAGCTCTCCGTAAGGAGTTGCAGCAAATCGACGAACTGCAATTCCTGTTTACTGAGCAGACGTTCACCGCAGAACGCGCAACAGACGGGAAAGCTCGCGAGCGTCGCGAATTCTTCATACCGAAGGCCAAGCGCGTCACTGGGCTGACAGGATCTGAGTTTGAAATCCAGTTGCGCAACCAACTGACGCAGCGCGCAGTCGCGCGTGAGTGCGCAGAGTGGATCCGCAAAAAGGCGCGTTTCAAGTCGAATGCATCGAGTTCGCCAATGCAGCAATTCCTTTCGGCAGATGGCGCGGCAGGCGCGGTTGCCTACATGCCGCTATCGGGATTCACGGCTGTCGACCTTGGCTACGCTCGCGGAAATGCCGTCTCAAACTTCGTCAATCGATTCGATGAGGCGTCTCACACGCAGAGCTACATTCAGCTGTTCGACACGATCTGGTCGGACCCGACTCGGGTCGAGGATGTAACCGATGCGATCTGCGACCACATTGCCTCGGTCTACCAGGAGAACTCCCCAGAGCGCATCTACTTCCTCATGCTTTACAATATCTTCCATGCCTTTTTGGAAGACATTGACGAGGACGTCCTGCCAAACGACCGCACCGGCTATCAGGAGAGCCTGGTCTGGGAAAAGCTGTTCAACTACCAGCGCGACGCGGCCACCGGCATCATCAATAAGTTGGAAACCTATAACGGCTGCATCCTTGCCGACAGCGTTGGCCTCGGCAAAACCTTCACCGCGCTTGCCGTCATCAAATATTACGAGCTGCGCAATCGCTCTGTCCTTGTCCTGTGCCCAAAGAAGCTGACGGACAACTGGCTAAACTACAGCACCAACCTCAAAACCAACCCCTTCGCCCGGGACCGGTTCAACTATGATGTGCTGTGCCATACCGATCTGTCGCGGACATCGGGCACCTCCAACGGGATCCCGCTCAACCGGGTAAACTGGGGAAATTACGACCTCGTCGTCATCGACGAATCCCACAATTTCAGGAACAATGACGCCTTCAAGGAGAAGGAAACCCGTTATCAGAAGCTGATGAACCAGGTCATCCGGGCCGGGGTCAAAACCAAAGTCCTCATGCTGTCGGCGACTCCGGTCAACAACCGCTTCAACGACCTGCGCAACCAGCTGGCCCTCGCCTACGAAGGTCAATCCGACATTCTTTCCGAGAAGCTGAACACCACATCGAGCGTCGAGGAAATTTTCCGCCGGGCGCAGGCCGCGTTCAACCGCTGGTCAAAACTGCCTCCAGAACAACGGACTGCTGAAACGATCCTGACCGAGCTCGATTTCGACTTCTTCGAATTGCTCGACAGCGTCACCATCGCCCGGTCGCGCAAGCACATCACTACCTTCTACGACATAACAGACATTGGGCACTTCCCGGAGCGCCGCAAACCGCTGTCATTTCGTCCGCCGCTGACAGAGCTGTCGGGCACCATGGATCTCAACACCATCGTGGCGCAGCTGACATTGCTGAAGCTGTCGGTTTACGCCCCGACCAGCTACATTCTTCCAAGCAGGCTCGCCAAGTATGAAGACCTCTACGACACCGACGTGTCGAGCGGAGGCGGCAAGCTGCGGCAGGCCGACCGCGACAAGAGTTTGCAGGCGTTGATGACCGTCAACCTGCTCAAGCGGCTTGAAAGCTCGATCCATGCGTTCCGTCTCACGCTTGGTTCGCTGGCTGAAAACATCCGCAAGACATTGGACGTGGTCGACAGCTATCGTTCGGGAGCGGGCGCTGGCGCCGTAGTTGACTATGCCGACGACATAGATTCGCTTGAGGCAGAGGATGACGAACTCGAAGGTCTTGGAGCCTTCCGCGTCGGCGGCAAGATCCGGATTGATCTGAGCGACATGGACGTCCCCGGTTTTGCGCACGACCTGCAAGCAGACCTCGCCCTGATCGACGCACTCCAAGCCGATATGGCGCTCATCACGCCAGAACATGATGCCAAGCTTCAGCATTTGAAGGCGCTCATTGCGCAGAAGCTCGCGGAACCGATCAACCCCGGGAACCGGAAGCTGCTCATCTTCACGGCATTCGCCGATACTGCACACTATCTGTATGATCAGATCGCAGCTGAGGCGTTGTCCCAGCAAAAGATCCACACTGGCCGCGTCACGGGATCAGATGCCCCCAAATCGACGCTGGGTAAGGGCTATGATTTCCAGACCCTGCTCACGCTGTTCTCGCCCCGGTCCAAGGAGAAGGCGGCGATCATGCCCGACGAGCCGGGCGAGATTGACATTCTGATCGCCACGGACTGCATCTCGGAAGGCCAGAACCTGCAGGATTGCGACTTTCTGGTGAACTACGACATTCATTGGAACCCGGTGCGGATCATCCAGCGGTTCGGCCGGATTGACCGCATCGGCTCGCCCAACGCGCAGATACAGCTGGCAAACTACTGGCCTGACATCACGCTCGATGATTACATCAAGCTCAAGGAGCGCGTCGAAAATCGTATGATCATTGCCGACGTTACCGCAACCGGTGACGACAATGTATTGACCGCCAAGGCCAGCGACACGGCCTACCGGCGCGAACAGCTGCGGCGCCTGCAGGATGAGGTCATCGAGCTGGAGGATGTCCGTACCGGCATCTCCATTACCGACCTTGGCCTCAATGATTTTCGCATGGATCTGCTCAACTATGTGAAGGAACATGGCGATCTGGCCACGGCGCCCAAAGGGCTGCACGCTGTGGTGCCCGCTGATGCCGGCAAGGGGCTGGAGCCCGGCGTTATCTTCGCGCTCAAGGCCGTCGGCGGCGATGCCTCTGCCAACCGGCAGAACCGGTTGCACCCCTATTATCTGATCTACATGGGCGAAGATGGCAGCGTCGTGGCCGATCAGACTCAGGTGAAGCGCCTGCTTGATCTGGTTCGGACTGCGGCAAAGGGCGTCACTGTCCCGGTGGCAGAGGCGTTCCGCCCGTTCAATGTCCGCACCGCTGACGGGCAGGACATGAGCGGCCCGTCCGGACTGCTGAACGGTGCGATCCGTGCGATGATCGATGCCAAGGAGGAGCGTGACCTCGATAGTCTTTTCTCGACGGGGACCACGACCGCACTGTCCCATACCATTCGCGGGCTGGAAGATTTCGAGCTGATCGCCTTTGTTGTGGTGGAGCGGGCTGAGCTAGGAGCTGCGGCGTGACGCTTTATGCGTGGCCGGCGCGCACCGTGTTCGGCCGCGCCATCCCGAAGAGCCGGATATACAGTGCAGCGCAGCTTTCGCGTGCCATGCAGGCCAAATTCGTCGATCAGGTCGAACGCATGGAATGGACGCATGTGTTGCGGGCCGATCGTCTGAACCTGCAACCCTCGGCAGAGGTCGAGGAAATTGCCGTCATCGCAATCGACCTGCACACACCGGACGTCGAGCCAGCGGTGCTGCAAGCCATCGAAAAGGCGATCCCCCGACCATTAATCCTTGAGCTGCGCCATGGCGGGCGGGCTCGCATGGCTATGGCTTGGAAACGCCCCAGCCAGGCCGAGGCGGGCAAATGGGTGACCGCACCACACGCGTTCACGACATGGCAGGTGGCAGACACACCGCGTGAGGCTCTGCCTACCGTGCTGGACATGGCTACGCTTTATACCCGGCTGCTTGAACCCATGTTGCCGCCAAAGCAGAGCCCCGACGAGCCGATTGCTGCACGTGTTGCCCGCTCGGAAGAGGCGGCCCAGCTGGAGCGCGAGATCGCGCGAATGGAGGCTGGCGTAAGGCGGGAGAAACAGTTTAACAGGAAGGTCGAGCTCAATGCCGAATTGCGCGCCGCCAAAGCGCGTTACACGGCCCTCACGAGCAAAGCCTGATCAGATAGAAGTGTGAATAGATTGCGCATGGATAAGTTGAAGATGCACAGCCCTGACCTTAGCCAGGACAATATCGCAAAAATTCGTGCATTGTTCCCCGATTGCGTGACCGAAGCCGCTGACGATCAGGGCACTGTCCGTCTCGCCGTTGATTTCGACCAGCTTCGCCAGGCACTGTCCGATCACATCGTTGAAGGTCCGCAGGAGCGTTACAGGCTCGACTGGCCGGGCAAGCGCGAGGCGCTGCTCACCGCAAACGCCCCCATCGCCAAGACCCTGCGTCCGTGCCGGGATGAAAGCGTCGACTTCGACACAACGCAGAACCTGTTTATCGAAGGCGACAACCTCGATGCCCTAAAGCTTCTGCAGGAGAGCTATCTGGGGAAGGTAAAGCTGATCTACATCGATCCGCCCTACAATACAGGCAGCGATTTCATCTATGAAGATGATTTCGCGGAGGATTATCGGAAATACCTCGCCAGATCAAATCAAACTGGAGATGACGGAAAACTCATCGCTAACACCGATAGCAATGGGAGATTTCATTCCGATTGGCTGTCCATGATGTACTCCCGTTTAAAGCTAGCAAGAAATTTGCTCGCATCTGACGGAGCAATTTTCGCGTCGATTGATGATAATGAATCCGCCAATCTCAAGAGGTTGCTTGACGAGGTATTTGGCGAGCAGAATTTCATCGATACGGTGGCAGTCGAGATGTCGACGACTTCTGGCCCGAAAACGGTTAACGCTCAGCAAGGGCAGATCGTCAAGAACGTTGAGTTCGTGCACATATATCGCAAATCTGAAAAATTTGACCAACTAAGGCACATACCCCTACTCGATGGCATCTCGTCTTTTGACACACATTATTCTGTGTTCATGCATGACGATGGTTCGATAGGTTCACTTACAGATGAGCTCTTTGCGGACCCACAAATTTCTGCCGACATCGAACGATACAAGCTCATGGATCGCGGCGCGTTCAGTATCAAGAACATAGACAAGCTTTTGGCAATGTCGCCTGCCGCGAGCGCGTTTATCGAGGCACATCTTCAACAGATAGCTCGTGTCGATAGGCCGCCAGTTTCTGCAGAGGGGCAGATGACGCAGGTCGGGCAATGGGTCCCGTTTGAGGTCGATCATCGAACTTACTTTCTGACGACCTTGTCTAACGGCACGTTGCAGGCCCTTATGCCACTCTCCCTGAATTTTCGGATGTCAGATGATTACAAGCCAAGGTTTGGTCGAAGCGTAATACGTGGCGATCTCTGGAAGGGCTTCCATCAGGACATGGGCAATGTGGCTAAGGAAGGTGGAATGCCTTTCCCCAGCGGAAAGAAGCCCGTCCGGCTCATCACCCAGCTAATCAAGTGGGCGAACAACTCGCGAGATGGGGTTGTGCTAGATTTCTTCGCTGGCTCGGGCACTACCGCACATGCCGTGTTCGCGCAGAACGCTGCCGATGGCGGGAGTCGCAAGTTTATCACGGTGCAGCTCCCGGAGCAGATCAATGCTTCGACGAAAGAGGGGAAGGCTGCAGTGCAGTTGTGTCGGGAGAACGGGCTAGAGCCAGTTCTGTCAGAAATGTCGAAAGAAAGGATCCGGCGAGCAGGTTCCAGCGTGGTTGAAGGCGAATGCCACGAAGGCTGGAACCGGGACGTCGGCTTCCGCGTGCTAAAAATCGACGGTTCGAACATGAACGATGTCTACTATCGCCCAGACGAGGTGAAGCAGGACGAGCTGTTCGGCCAAGTCGACAGCGTGAAGCCTGATCGCACCGCCGAGGATCTGCTGTTCCAAGTGCTGATCGACTGGGGCGTGGAACTGACCCTGCCGATCAACCGTGAAACCTTGCACGGCAAGACCGTGTACTCGGTTGACGGCAATGCGCTGATCGCCTGTTTCGAAACCGGTGTGACCGATGATCTGATCAAGGACATCGCGGCCCGCGCGCCGCTGCGCGCAGTGTTCCGCGACACCAGCTTCGCCCGCGATGCCGACCGCATCAACGCCGAGCAGCTCTTCCGCCAGCTCTCGCCGGGCACCGAGCTGAAGGCCATCTGACCCATGGCCATGAAGCTCAAGTTCAAGGTTCAACCTTACCAGACGCTCGCTGTCGACGCCGTTGTCGATTGCTTCGCGGGTCAGCCCTTTGCCAGTGGCCCGACCTATCGGATCGATCCGGGCAAGCGCAGTCAGGCGGAAGCTTTCGACGACGAGGGCTTTCGCAATACCGACTTTGCGCTGACCGAAGCGCAGTTGCTAGACAACATCAAGGCTGTGCAGCGGCGCCAGAATCTGCCGCAGTCTGCCTCGCTTACCAGCTTCGCCACCAGAGACAGCAAAGGCAAAGCGGTCCCTGCGCCTGGCACCTATGTCAGGAACATGGCGGCGGTCAGCCCGCTTCATCTCGATGTCGAGATGGAGACGGGCACTGGCAAAACCTACTGCTACATCAAGTCGATGTTCGAGTTGAACCGCCGCTATGGCTGGTCCAAATTCATCATCATTGTACCAAGTATCGCCATCCGCGAAGGTGTGGCAAAATCGCTGGCGATCACGGCAGAGCACTTCACCGAGACCTACGGTAAGAAGGCGCGCTTCTTCGTCTATAACTCGAAGCGGCTGCACGAGCTGGAGAGCTTTTCTTCCGACGCCGGGCTGAATGTGATGGTGATGAACATTCAGGCATTCAATGCCAGCGGCAAGGATAACCGCCGGATTTATGACGCGCTGGATGACTTCCAGTCGCGCAAGCCCATCGATGTGATCGCCGCCAACCGGCCAATTCTGATCCTCGATGAGCCCCAGAAGATGGAGGGCAAGGCCACTGTCGAGGCCTTGCCCAAATTCCGCCCGCTCTTCGTGCTGCGCTATTCCGCCACGCATCGGACCGAACATACCAAAATCCATCGGCTCGATGCGCTGGATGCCTATAACCAGAAGCTTGTGAAGAAGATTCAGGTGCGCGGCATCGCGCTCAAGGGCCTGACAGGCACGACGGCCTATTTATATCTCGAAGGCATCGAGACAGTTGGCCGCGGCAAGGGCGGCCCCTTTGCCCGCTTCGAGATGGAGATCAAGGACACCAACGGGACGATCAAGCGCCGGATAAAGCGTCTGAAGTTTCGCGATGACCTCTATGACCTTTCCGGTCGTCTGGATCAGTATCGCGATTTCGTCGTGTCACAGATCGACGCCACCGCCGACACGGTGGAATTTACCAATGGCATCATCATCAAGGCTGGCGAGGCTTATGGTGACCTGTCCGAACGCGACATTCGCCGGATCCAGATCCGCGAAACGATCCGCGCACATCTCGAGAAGGAAAGGCAACTCTTTGCCCAAGGGGTGAAGGTGCTGTCGCTGTTCTTCATCGATGAGGTGGCCAAATACCGGGATTACAGCCGGGACGATCAGAACGGCGAGTACGCCCGGATGTTCGAGGAGGAATATGCCGAGGCCATCGCCGAGGTGTTGGCCGAACTCCCGCTTGAAGAAGCTGCCTGGCGAAAGCATCTCGAGGCGATCCCGGTTGCCAAGACGCACGACGGCTATTTCTCGATCGACAAGAAGACCAAGCGGCTGAAGGATCCGGAGGTCGGTGCGCGTTCGACCGATTCCGACGATAGCGACGCCTACGACCTCATCCTCAAGAACAAGGAGCGGCTACTCTCGTTCGAAGAGCCAGTCCGGTTCCTGTTTTCTCACTCCGCGCTCCGCGAAGGTTGGGACAATCCCAACGTGTTCGTCATGTGCATGCTCAAGCAGAGCCTGAACATGATATCACGGCGCCAGGAAGTTGGCCGTGGCCTGCGCCTGGCCGTTGACCGGTTTGGCGATAGGCTGGACCACCCGGCTACCGTCCACGACATCAACATTCTCTCGGTGATCGCGAGCGAGAGCTACACCGACTTCGTTGGCGGGTTGCAGAAGGAGATTGCCGAAAGCCTCTCGGCACGGCCCCGCAAGGCCAACCAGGCGTTCTTTGCCGGAAAGCAATTGCAGACGCCCGAAGGGCCGGTCACGGTCACCGACCAGATGGCAACGCAGATCCACAGGTATCTAATCAAGAACGACTATATCGACGATTCCGACCAGATCACCGATGTCTATTACACAGCCAAGGCTGATGGGACATTGGCCGCGCTCCATGAAGATTTAGTGCCCTATCAGGCTGAGGTTCTTGGCCTGATCGACAGCGTCTACAGCGATGCAGCGCTCCCCAAGTTCGAGGATGGACGTAAGCCCAAGCGGAACCCGCTAAATGACAATTTCCACAAGGGTACCTTTCAGGAGCTTTGGGGCAGGATCAACCGCAAGGCTGTCTATCGCGTCGAGTTCGACACGGCTGAGCTCATCCAGAAATGCATCGGCGCGATGAACCGCGAGCTGCGCGTGACCAAGCTGCAGTATTCCGTCCAGACCGGAATCCAATTGGATCAGGTCACCGATGAGCAGCTCAGGGACGGCACCGGTTTCAACGTCACGCGTAATGAAACTGTCAAAGCGGCGTCAGCCCGTTCGTCGGTGAGGTATGACCTGCTGGGCAAAGTCTCAGAAGCAACCGATCTCTTGCGGCAGACGGTGGCTGAAATTCTGTCTGGCATTGAGCCGTCAATCTTCGAACAGTATCGCGCAAACCCTGAGCACTTCATCTCTGAGGCAGGGCGGCTGATCAAGGAGCAGAAAGCAGGTCACCTTGTCGAGCAGTTGGTCTATGATCCGATCGACGAGCGATATGACGCCGATATTTTTACCGCCGCCGAGATTGGTCAGGATTTTTCCCGAGCAACCGAGCGTCTGAAGAACCATGTCTTCGACTATTGCATCACAGATTCTGGTGTCGAACGCGACTTCGTTGGGGAGCTGGATACCAGCGCAGAGGTCGAGGTCTATGCGAAGCTGCCGAGGGGTTTTCTGATCCCAACTCCAGTTGGCGACTACAATCCCGACTGGGCCATTGTATTTCGAGCGGGCACAGTGAAGCACATCTATTTCGTCGCCGAAACCAAGGGTTCGATGTCGTCGCTTGCCCTACGAGATCTTGAACGCGCAAAAATTGATTGCGCTAAAAAGTTTTTCGCAAAGCTGGCAGAAACGAACCCGACGCCCAACGTGCGGTACGGGGTAGCGGACAGCTACAACAAGCTAATGGAAATCGTGACAACCTGATCCTGGC
>ERZ1066122.1474-NODE-1474-length-18782-cov-38.981684_pt1 | contig 18782 bp, 10 predicted proteins | sample MGYA00382769_ERZ1066122 | MGnify/ENA primary metagenome ERZ1066122 (study PRJEB33369, sample SAMEA5778352) | biofilm metagenome | biome: Industrial cooling water; feature: Water cooling tower basin; material: Biofilm | place: United Arab Emirates | collected... | reverse complement strand
CCGGGCCGATGCACACCCGCGGGTCCTGGTAGGGCGTGCGCTTGAGGCCGCGGGTGACCATCAGCCGCAGATGCACGCCGTCGTGCATGGCGTTGGCGCGCAGGGTGGCGTAGATCGCGTCGGTCAGCGCGGCGCGGTCCATGCCGATGTTCAGCGCGATGGCCTTGGCGCCCTCGAACAGGCGGTCCAGATGCGCGTCCAGAAACGCCGGGTGGCCGCCGACCACGCGCAGCCCTTCCCACACCCCGTCGCCGAGCACGAACCCGCTGTCGAACACCGAGACCACGGCCTCGGCGCGCGGTTTCAGCGCGCCGTTCACCCAGACCAGGATGTCGGCATTGCGCGGGTCGTCGTGGAAGTCGTGGATGCTGTTCGGGAGGCTCTGGCCCATGCGTGGCTCCGCGCGCGTGCCCGGGTCGACACAGGCACGAGTGTAGCGCTGCGCGCGGTATGCGACGCGTCGGCGAAGCGCGGCTTCGCCGACGCGCGCGACTCAGGCCGCGGACGATGCCGCGACGGACGCCTGCTCAGGCACCGCTGCGTGGGCCGACGCGCGCGCGGATGCGGAGTGCAGCGCCAGCGCGGCACCGAGCAGGCCCGGGCTGTCGTGCACGATGATGCGGATGTCGACCGATTCCAGATAGGCCGCGAACCGGCCCTTGTCGAGAAAGCGCTCGCGGAATGCGCTGCTGCGCAGGAAGGGCACGAACCTGGGCACGATGCCGCCGGCGATCATGACCGCGCGCGCGCCGTGGATCAGCGCGGCATCGCCGCAGACGCTGCCGAGCACGGCGCAGAAGCGGGCGAGGGTGCGTCGCGCATGCACATCGTGACCGGCCAGCGCCGCAGCGACGATGTCGGCCGGATCGCGCAGGGTGTCGTGCACGCCGGTGGCGTGATCGGCCGCACCGCGCAGCACCGCGTCGATGTGCGAGAGCCCGGCGCCGCACAGCAGGCGTTCGTTGGACACCCGGCCGAAACGTGCGACGAACCAGCGCGCGATCTGCTCTTCTTCCGCATCCTGCGGTGCGAAGCTGACGTGGCCGCCTTCGGTCTCGACCACCCGCCAGTCGCCGTCGCCGCCGGTCAGCAGGGCCACGCCCAGACCGGTGCCCGGGCCGATCACGGTGATCGGCCCCTGGCGCAGGGCGCCCTCGTCGCCGTGGGCCACGATGTAGTCCTGCGTGCCCAGGGCCGGCACCGACCAGGCGATCGCGCCGAAATCGTTGAGCACGCGCAGCTCCTCCAGCCCGAGCGCGTGCTGCAGTTCGCTGCGGGTGAAGGACCAGGCGCGGTTGGTGAGGCGGATCTCCTCACTGCCGGTGGGCGAGGCGACCGCGATCGCCGCGCTGTGCGGGCGCACGCCCACGTCGGCGAGATAGCGCTCCGCGGCGTGCTGCAGACTGGCGAACTGCGCCGCCTGCAGCGTGCGCGGGGCATGCAGGCCGGTTCCCGGCGCATCCGGGTCGGCGAGCGCGAAACGGGCGTTGGTGCCGCCGATGTCGCCGACCAGTGCCCACCGTCGGTGATCGCCGGGGGCGCTCATTGCGCGCCCGGGCAGGTGAGGGCCTGGGTCGGCTCCGCGCCTACGGCGATGTCGGAGATCGCCAGACGTGTGCCGGGCGGCGCACGCAGACCGAACGGGATGCCGACGCGCTCGAACATGCTCACGGCCGCGCTCGTGCCCGTCGCCGCGTCGCGCAGGCAGCGCAGCGGCAGGCCGACCCGCAGCCATTCGCCGCGCTGCAGCGTCGCCAGCTGAGGCGCCAGATCGACCGCCGCAGCGCAGCCTTCGCCGCAGCCGAACAGCAGGGTGACCGCGCCGTCGGCGGGCAGGGTGTCGATCCGCATGTCCGCGAGCAGCCAGGCATCGTCCGCCGCGGCCTCGCGCAGATCGAGCGCCGGCGTGGCCAGCAGCTCGACGGTGGACGCCGCGCTGCCGCGCCAGGTCAGCACGCGCGCATCTTCCTGGGCCCGTCGATCGACCGCGGCGATGCCCAGGCTGCCGTCGGGCGTCGCGCCCTGGGTGTGCATGACGTCGTAGGTGCTGCCGTCGGCGCCGGACAGGCGCAGGCGCAGCCCATCGGCGGCCCGACCGCGCGCGAAGAACGCAGGCGGACGCGACGCCGAGGCCACGATGCCCGACTCTTCCGGCAGCGTTCCCAGGCGGTCGGTGTCGGTGTAGCGCAAGCCGAAGCCGTAGGCGAACAGCGGGTCGTAGCCGGGCTGGCCGACGTTGTTGGCGTACTGGTCGGCGCGACGCGGCCAGGAGAAGCTCAGCCGGCCCTTGAAGTCGTGCTGGATGGCGCCGCGCGCGTCGCGCAGCAGCACATCGGCGATGCCCGCGCCTTCCGAACCGGGCAGCCAGGCGGCGACGAAGGCGTCGGAGGCGTTGATTTCGCGGTTCATCCACAGCGGACGCCCGCTCAGGAACACCGCGACCACCCGAATGCCGTCGTTCTTGAGGCGCTGCAGCAGCTGCAGGTCGCGGTCGTCGCCGGGGCGGTACAGCAGATTCGGCAGGTCGCCCTGGAACTCGGCGTAGGGGTCTTCGCCGAACACCACGATCGCCACATCGGGCTTCTTCCTGTAGCGGCCGTCGAGCGCCAGTTCCGCCTGCCCGCCGGCGGCGCGGATCTGCCGCTCCAGGCCTTCCCAGATGGTGTCGGCGTTGGGGAAGTCGGCGCGCGTGGTGCCGGTGCCCTGCCAGCTGAGGGTCCAGCCGCCGGACTGCTTGGCCATGTCGTTGGCGCCGTCGCCGGCTACCAGGATGCGCTGGTCGGCGCGCAGCGGCAGCAGGCCGCCGGCGTTCTTCAGCAGCACCAGCGATTCGCGCACCGCCTGCCGCGCGACCGCGCGATGCTCCGGCGCACCGAGCAGGGCGAACTTGCCGCCCAGCGCGCGCTGCGAGGGCTTGGGCGCTTCGAACAGGCCCATCCGCAGCTTCACCCGCAGCACCCGTCGCACGGCGTCGTCCAGCCGCGCCATCGGCAGCGCGCCCGAGCGCGCATGGGCCAGCGTGGAGTCGTACAGGCCGCGCCAGCTGTCCGGGGCCATCGCCACGTCCAGGCCGGCGATGAAGGTGGCGGCGCAGTCGGTGTTGGTGCAGCCGGGCACCTGGCCGTGGCCGTTCCAGTCGCCGACCACCAGGCCCTCGAAGCCCATCCGTGTCTTCAGCACATCGGTCAGCAGCCCGCGGTGGCCGTGCAGCTTGGTGCCGTTGACGCTGTTGAACGAGGCCATCACCGCCTGCGCGCCGCTGGCGATGGCCGAGAAATAGCCCGCCCCATGGATGTCGCGGAGCGCGTCCTGATCGATCCGCGTATCGCCCTGATCCTTGCCGTTGAGGGTGCCGCCGTCGCCGATGAAATGCTTCACCGTCACCATCACCCGGCCTTCGCCGAGGAAGTCGGCATCGCCCGGCCGGCCCTGCAGGCCCTCGACCATTTCGCCGGCATACGCGGCCACGATCTCGGGGTGTTCCGAATAGCCCTCGTAGGCGCGGCCCCAGCGGTCGTCGCGCGGTACCGCCACAGTGGGCGCGAAGGCCCACTCCATGCCGGTGACCCGGGTTTCGATCGCGGTGATTTCGCCGATGCGCCGCATCAGCGCCGGGTTGCGCATCGCGCCCAGGCCGATGTTGTGCGGGAACAGGGTGGCGCCGACGATATTGCTCTGGCCGTGCACCGCATCGATGCCGAAGATCACCGGAATGGCCTTGCCGCCGCCGGAGGTGTCCATCGACGCTTCCCAGAAGGCATCGGCGAGATCCAGCCAGGCCTTGGGTGTGGCGTTGTAGACATTGCCCGGGTCGGAATTGCCGCCGGCGAGGATCGAGCCCAGCCGGTAGCGACGCAGGTCGTCCGGGGTGATCGAGCCGATATCGGCCTGGATGATCTGCCCGACCTTTTCTTCGGTGCTCATGCCCGCGAGCAGGGCATCGACCCGGGCTTCCAGCGCCGGGTCCATGGCCAGCGGCCAGCCCGGCACCGGCCAGCGTGTGGGGTCGATGGCACTGCCGGCGGACTGGCTGTCGGAGGCGCCGGACGACGCTTCGGCGTTTCCGGGGGAAGAAGCGGGGGTGGAGGCGCACCCGGCCGCGAGCAGCAGCAGGGCGGAGAGGGCGGTACGGAGCGGCGGGCGGCGCGTGGCGAGGAGGCCGGAAGCTGGGCGCATGAGCGGAGTGTCCTGCGTTCTGTGGGCGAAGACGTCGCCGGGTCGGCCGGCGGGTGACAGCGCTATCATGAGTCGATTAGCATACGATGCCGCCGTTGGAAGTGCTTGCTGCAACGCAGCAGTCACAGCCACAGCAGCGACAGCAGCAACAGTGGCGCCATGCGCTCCGCGATGCCGTCCGGCCTGCGGGCCATGTGCGCAGCGGCGCAGTCTGGCAGTATCCCCCCGGGCAGTTGAGGCAGGAGAGCGGAACCGGCCATGCGCGTGCGAATCGAAGATGTGGCGAAGGCCGCCGGCGTGTCGATCAAGACCGTCTCGCGCGTCCTCAACGACGAACCCAACGTCACCGAGCGCACCCGCGCGAAAGTGCAGGCGGCGGTGGCCGAGCTGCATTACCGGCCGCTGCCGTCGGCGCGGATCCTCGCCGGACGGCGCTCCTATCTGATCGCGATGCCGTTCGACAATCCGTCGAACAACTATCTGATGGAAGTGGAGATGGGCATCCTCGATGCCTGTCGTACGCAGCACTATCACCTGATGCTGGCGCCGGTGCGTCACGGCGGCGCCGACCTGGTCGCGGAGATCGAATCGCTCACCATCCAGCTGCAGGTGGACGGTCTGGTGCTCACCCCGCCGATCACCGACGAGCCCGAAGTGCTGGCCCGGCTCAAGGCGCTGAATGTGCCTTACGCCGGTATTTCCGCGCGCGAGCAGAACCGCGGGATCGGCGTGGTGCTCGACGAACGCGGCGCAGTGCGCGCGATGATGGCGCACCTGATTTCGCTGGGCCATCGCAGGATCGCGCACATCGTCGGCCATCCCGATCACGGCGCCAGCGGCTGGCGTCTGGACGGCTATTGCGAGGCGCTCGAACGCGCAGGCATGCCCTACGACCCCGACCTCGTGGTGCAGGGCGAGTTCTCCTACGAATCCGGCCATGCCGCCGCCCTGCGCCTGCTGGCGATGCCGCAGCGCCCGACCGCGATCTTCGCCGCCAACGACGACATGGCCGCAGGCGCGATCTGCGCGGTGAGCGAATACGGGCTGTCGGTTCCGGGCGACGTGTCGGTCTGCGGCTTCGACGACACCCCGATCGCCCGCCACATCCATCCCTCGCTGACCACCGTCCGCCAGCCGATGCGCGACATGGGCCGACTCGCCGCGCTGGAACTGCTCTCGGAAATCCGCACCCCCGGCAGCGGCAGGATCATCGACGTGCCCTACGCCCTGCAGCTGCGGCGCTCGACCGGGCCGGTGGTGGGCTAGCAGGCTGTTCAAAAACAGCCTGATCACGCAGCCAGGGAGGGCTGCGACGACGAGGCAAGCCCGCAAGCGATTGATTCGTCCGGAGCCAGACCGGACACGTGCCGGACTGGCGACTCGAAAAACGCGCACGATGCGCGTTTTTCAACACCCTGCCAGGGAACCTCCGATCCATTCAGAGATTCCGCGTGTCGTGGATGGCGCGCTCGCCGATCGATCGCGCACGCGATTGATTTGGCGGGAGCGGACTCATGCCTGGCCTGAGTCCGCGACGTCTGAGCGGCTCCGGGATGGAGTTGTTCAGACCTTCCCTGGCAAGCGCAGTCCTCTCCGGGCGTCCAGCCATTCCTTCCGCGCGCCTTCCCGCCCCTGCACGCCGCGTTCGCGAAGCGTCCGTGGCGCCTGCCACCCCTGTCCGCGTGTGCCGGGAATGGCAGGGTGAGCGCCGCGGAATATGGTGCGTCGCACCATATCCAACTGATTGTTTTTGATCGGAATTAGACCGAATCTGCAGCGCTTGTCGGGTCAATTTGACAACGCTATCAATTTGCACTCCAATGCATTCACGGCAGTCGCCGTCCTGCGGATCCCCGCAAGGGCAGGCGGCTGTGGGGGGCGAGACATCCGAAGAGCTGCCGCCTCCGGGCCGTCGGGCATCAACGGCAACGTGACCGCATCCGTCGACAGACCACGAAACAATCCCGGGGAGGGAGAGCGATGAAACAGTTGGACGCCTTACCGAAGAAGCGCCTGCTCGCCACGGCGCTGCTGCTGGCGCTGGCCCAATCGGTGGCCGCACAGGAATCGGCGCCGGCCGCCGATGAGGACGAGGCGCCCAGCGCAGAGCAGGCCAATGCGGAAGACCTCGACGTCATCGTGGTGCGCGGCATCCGCGGCAGCATGGCCTCGGCCATGGCCGTGAAGCGCAACGGGCAGGGCGTGGTCGACGGGATTTCGTCGGAAGAGATCGGCAAGTTCCCCGACACCAATCTGGCCGAATCGCTGCAGCGCATCTCCGGCGTGTCGATCGACCGCTCCGCGATCGGCGAAGGTTCGCGCGTCACCGTGCGCGGCGTCGGCCCCGACTTCAACCTGGTGCTGCTCAACGGCCGCCAGATGCCGGCCACCAGCCTGCTCGACACCGACGCGTCCAGCTCGCGCGCCTTCGACTTCGCCAACCTCGCCTCCGAGGCGGTGTCCGGCATCGAGGTCTACAAGACCAGCCGCGCCAGCAGCCCGACCGGCGGCATCGGCGCCACCATCAACATCCTCACCGCGCGTCCGCTCAAGAACCCCGGCCTGCACGCCAACATCGGCATCAAGACCGTGTTCGACGAGTCCAACGGCGAGCTGCCCAGCTCGCTGCAGGGCGACGATGTGACGCCGGAAATCTCCGGCATCTTCAGCAACACCTTCGCCGACGGCAAGTTCGGCATCGCGCTCACCGGCAGCTACCAGGAGCGCGATCTGGGCTACAACCAGGTGTCGGTCGGCAACGGCTGGCGCACCTTCCGCGGCGACGAGAACAACTGGGGCACCATCCCGCAGCCCGGCACCCCGGGCTCCGAGCGCATCACCAATCGTCCGGGCCCGAACGACATCTACTCGGTGCCGCAGAACCTCAATTACAGCGTCAACGGCGTGCAGCGCCAGCGCACCAACGGCCAGCTCACCCTGCAGTGGGCGCCGACCGACCGCATCACCACCACGCTCGACTACACCTATTCCGAGAACCGCATCCAGACCCAGCGCAACGAGCTGTCGGTGTGGTTCAACTTCGGCCCGTCCAGCAGCAGCTGGACCGACGGCCCGATCGCCGCGCCGCTGGTGTACTCCGAACTGATCGTGCCGGCGACCAGCGACCTCTCCATGGGCGGCGCCAAGTACGCCACCAGGAACGAGAACAAGTCGCTGGGCTTCAACGTGCAGTGGGACGTGAGCGACAGCGTGTCGCTGGAGCTCGACTACCACGACTCCACCGCCGAATCCGGCGCGGACAGCCCCTACGGCTCGAACGCCGTGCTCGGCGCCGCCGGTTTCTTCCGCGGCACCACCACGGTCGATTTCAGCCGCGATTTCCCCATTCTCACCGTCGACCTGCCGCCGGGCCTGAGCGACATCGACGCCTCGCAGATGCAGGTCACCGGCTCCTCCTTCCGCAACAGTTACATGCGTTCGGAGATCGAACAGGGCCAGCTGCGCGGCGACTGGGTGTTCGGCGACGCTTCGCGTCTCGACTTCGGCCTGGCCTCCACCGAGGTCCGCAACCGCAGTGCGTTCTCCAACGTGCAGAACGACTCCTGGGGCGGCAACACGCCCCTGGGTGCCGGCGCGTATGCGGACAGCCTCTGGCGCCGTGACGACATGAGCAACTACTTCCGCAGCTTCGGCAACAGCCGCAGCCCGAGCTGGAGCAGTGCGTTCTTCACCTTCGACTTCGAGGCCATGCGCCGCGCCGCGGCCGATGCCACCGGCCGGCCCGACCTGTATCGCCGCTCCGACGTCTTCACCACCGACCGTCGCACCACCGAAAAATCGCGTGCCGCCTATCTGCAGTACGTGACCCAGTTCGACTGGTCGATGCCGCTGGAAGTCGCGGCCGGCGTGCGCTACGAGCAGACGGATGTGGTCTCCACCGCCCTGGTGCCCAACTTCCAGCCCGGCATCGTCTGGGGCTCGACCAACGAGTTCAATCTGGTACCGCAGGGCTCCGCGTTCTCGACGCTGAAGGGCGAATACGACTACGTCCTGCCCAGCCTCGATCTGAAGCTCAACATCCGCGACAACCTCATCCTGCGCGGCAGCTACGGCGAGACCATCGGCCGTCCGGGCTGGGGCGACATCCAGGGCGGCAAGACCTACAACCAGCTGGTGCGTGTGGACGGCGGCACCGGCAATTTCGGCAACCCCGATCTGGAGCCGCTGCTGTCGCACAACTTCGACCTGTCGCTGGAGTGGTACTACGCCGATTCCAGCTACATGGCGGTGGGTTACTTCCGCAAGAACATCGACAACTACATCGGCACCACCCAGGTGAACGACACGACCTCGGGCCTGAACACCCCGGTCGGCGGCGCCTACTGGAACCAGGCGATCGGTTCGGGCTGCACGAGCGTGGACGTGGTCTGCATCCGCAACTACATCCTCAACAATCTCAACGGCCAGCCCGGCGTGGTCCGTACCGGTTTCGACACCAACGGCAACGCGACCGGCACCATTACCGGTCAGCCCGGCGACCCGGTCGCGAACTTCCGCGTGACCACGCCGGCGAACCAGCGCTCGGCCTCGCTCGACGGCATGGAGTTCAACCTCCAGCACATGTTCGCCGACACCGGCTTCGGCATGTCGTTCAACTACACCATCGTCGATTCCAGCCTGACCTACGACAACAGCAAGATCGGCGAGCAGTTCGCGCTGGTCGGCCTGAGCGATTCGGCCAACGTGGTCGCGTTCTTCGAGAAGGGCCCGTGGCAGCTGCGTGCGGCCTACAACTGGCGCGACAAGTATCTGGCGGGCGTGTTCGATGGCGCTGGTCCGAACCCGGTCTACGTGGAAGCCTACGGCCAGCTGGACATGAACATCGGCTATCGCTGGAACGACCAGTGGTCGCTGTCGTTCGAGGCCATCAATGCCATGGGCGCCACCCAGCGTTCGCACTCGCGCAACAGCAAGCAGCTGGAGTACCTGACCCAGACCGGCCCGCGGTACATGCTGGGCCTGCGCTACAATTTCCGCTGATCGGAATCGACCGTCCTTGCGCCGCCTCTGCGGCGCCGGGATGGCGGCGGCAACGGCGGCGGTCATCGTATCCGCACGGACGGGCCACCCAGTGTGGCCCGTTCGCGTTTGAGCGGCGACCGCCGCGGACCGTTTTGCCCTACGCGGAGGAGTCTTGATCGACGCGACCGACAGCGACAGCGCAGCGCGCTCCAGCCATCACGCTCACGGCGATGCCGTCCGCGAAGCGGCGGCTGTCAGCGAAGTGGTCATCGTGGGCGGCGGCACCGCCGGCTGGCTCACCGCGGCCACGCTCGCGGCCCGGCACGGCGCCGCCGGAACCGGAACCCTGCGCATCACTCTGCTGGAATCGCCCGATGTCGCCACGATCGGTGTGGGCGAGGGTACCTGGCCGACCATGCGCGACACCCTGCGTACGGCCGGGGTGAGCGAGACCGACCTGATCCGCGACTGCGACGCGGTGTTCAAGCAGGGCTCGAAGTTCGTCGGCTGGGTCGACGGCAGCGAGCGCGACCGCTATCACCATCCTTTCGTCCTGCCGCAGGGCTATCTGGACGCCGATCTGGCCGCCGGCTGGGCTGCGCGCGGCGGTGATGTGCCCTTCGCCGATCTGGTCAGCGTGCAGCCGCATCTGTGCGAGGCGGGCAGGGCGCCCAAGCAGCTGTCCACGCCCGAATACGCGGCGGTGGCCAACTACGCCTATCACCTGGACGCCGCCAAGCTCGGCGTGTTCCTGCGCGAACACTGCACCGCGCGGCTCGGCGTGCGGCATGTCGCCGATCACATGCTCGAGATCGTGTCGGCCGAGAACGGCGACATCGCCGCGGTGCGCACCCGCGCGCACGGCGACCTGCGCGGCGACCTGTTCATCGACTGCACCGGCATGCGCTCGCTGCTGCTCGGCGCGCACTACGGTGTCGAACTGATCTCGCGCCGCGATGTGCTGTTCAACGACCGCGCAATGGCGGTGCAGGTGCCCTACGCACGGCCCGATGCGCCGATCGCCTGCCAGACCGTGTCCACTGCGCAGCGCAATGGCTGGATCTGGGACATCGGCCTCACCGCCCGGCGCGGCGTGGGCCACGTGTATTCGAGCGCGCACTGCTCCGACGATGAAGCCGAGGCCGCGCTGCGTGCGCATGTGGAAGCGAGCGGTGGCCCGCGCGCGGCCGACGTGCCCGCGCCGCTGCGCATCACGCTCTCGCCCGGTTACCGGCGCAGCAGCTGGCACCGCAACTGCGTCGCGGTCGGGCTGTCCAGCGGTTTCGTCGAGCCGCTGGAAGCCTCCTCGCTGGTGCTGGTGGAGCTGGCCGCCGCCGCGATCGCCGAGCAGCTGCCGGCGGATCGGGCGGAGATGGACATCGTCTCCGCGCGCTACAACGAGGCCTTCGCCTACCGCTGGGAGCGGGTCATAGATTTCCTCAAGCTGCATTACGTGCTGAGCCGTCGCCGCGACAGCGATTACTGGCGCGACCATGCGCGCGCGGACACCATGCCCGAACGCCTGCGCGAGCTGCTCGCGCTGTGGCGGCACCGTTCGCCCTCGCGCTACGACCTGTTCCGGGTGGACGAGATCTTCCCATCGGCCAGCTACCAGTACATTCTGTACGGCATGGGCTTCCGCCCGGCATCGCGGCCGTCCGCGCAGCATGGCGACAGCCCGCAGCGTGCCGAGGCGCTGCAGCGTGCGGAAGCGCGGTTCCGCGAAGCCGCGGATCTGGTCCGGCGCATGTTGCCCGCGCTGCCCGCGCATCGCGAGGCGATCGAGCACATCCGTCTGCGCGGTCTGCCCCGTATCTGAGAGGCTTCATCCGAGCGGCGGCAGCCGTAAAACCATAGACACGCCGCAGGCCAGCACACCATATAACAGCACGCCGCAGACGCACGCACACGCCGCGCACCCGTGCGCGACCGCGACACACCGAGACCACCGCCCCATGCCCAGACACGCCCTGCTCAACAACATCGATCATCGCGACCTGCGCGTGGTCACCGCGCGCGGTGCGCAGTGGGGCGACGACGTGATGTCGGCGCTGACGTTCCCCGCCGAATTCCGCAGCGTGCAGGCCTACTACCCGATCGTGTTCCAGAAATCCGCCGACGGCAGTTTCCAGCCGGTGGCGCTGTTCGGCTTCCGCGCCGGGCAGAACCTGTTTCTCGGTCGCCAGCATTCCGACGGCGAGGGCTGGGACGCGGGCTATATCCCGCTGTCGGTCGAGCGCCAGCCGTTTCTCATCGGCCGATCCGAACACGGCGAGCCTGTGGTCCACATCGATCTGGACCACCCGCGCGTGGGCCATGCCCAGGGCGAGCCGCTGTTCCGCGCCCACGGCGGCACCACCGAGACCCTGGAGCGCGCGGCCTCGGTGCTGCAGGCGCTGCACGACGGGCTGGGTGCGACGCCGGCCTTCGTCGAGGCGCTGCTGCGCGAGGAGCTGCTGGAGTCCTTCGTGCTGGATGTCGAATCCGAGGACGGCCAGCCCTTCCGTCTGGCCGGCTTCTACACCATCCACGAGGAGCGCCTCGGCCAGCTGGCGCCGGAGACCCTCGCCACGCTCCAGCGCGACGGGCATCTGGAAGCCATCTACATGGCGATGGCCTCGCTGTCGCATTTCCGTGACCTGATCGACCGGGTGCGCCGTGTCCACGCTGGCGGTGCCTGAACCGGTCGAGGTCGTCGAGCACGTCTCGCCGCTGGCGCCGTCCGACGCGGTGCTGGAGGCGCGACGTCCTCTGCTGCTGCGTGGGCTGGTGCGCGACTGGCCGATCGTGCGCGCCGCGCGCTCGTCGCCTGCCGAGGCCATCGCGTTGTTGCGCGCGGCCGACGGCGGCGGGCCGGTGACGGCCTTCGTCGGCCCGCCATCGATCCGCGGGCGCTATTTCTACAACGACGCGCTGGACGGCTTCAATTTCACCCCGGAGCGGCATCGTTTTTCCAGTGTGCTCGACGCGCTGGAGCGTCACCGCGAAGACGCCGAGCCCCCGGCGCTGTACATGGGCTCGACCACGGTCGACGAGTGCCTGCCCGGCTTCATGGCCGCGCATCCGCTCGACATGGGCGCGCGCACGCCGCTCATCAGCCTGTGGCTGGGCAACCGTGCGCGGATCGCCCCCCATCAGGACCTGCCGGACAATCTCGCCTGCGTGGTCGCCGGGCGACGACGCTTCACCCTGTTTCCGCCCGAACAGCTGCCGAACCTGTACATCGGTCCTCTGGATTTCACCCCGGCCGGGCAGGCGATCAGTCTGGTGGATCTGCATGCGCCGGATCTGGCGCGCTTCCCGCGTTTCGCCGAGGCCATGCGCCATGCGCTGGTCGCCGAGCTCGAACCGGGCGATGCGCTGTTCGTGCCGAGCATGTGGTGGCACCACGTCGAATCGCTGGACCCGTTCAACGCGCTGATCAACTACTGGTGGCGCCGCGTGCCGGCGTACATGGACACGCCCATGGTCGCGCTGATGACCGCGCTGCTGTGCATCCGCGAGCTGCCGCAAGCAGAGCGCGCGATCTGGCGCGATGTGTTCGATCATTACGTGTTCGCGCCCGATTCCGACTCGGCCGCCGTGGCCGCGCATATTCCCGAACCGGTACGCCGCGTGCTCGGCGCGCTGGACGAAACCGCCGCACGCGAGCTGCGCGCGCGGCTGCTGCACCGACTCAACCGCTGATGGAGGCGCTCCCTTGATGCACGTTCCGGTGGATTCCGCACACGCGCCCGTCTCGCACGACGCCGCATCACGCCCGGTCAAACGGGTGGTCGTGGCCGGGGGTGGCACCGCCGGCTGGATGACCGCGGCGGCGCTGTCCAAGACCTTCGGCGGCGTGCTCGACATCGTGCTGGTCGAATCCGAGGAAATCGGCACCGTGGGCGTGGGCGAGGCCACCATCCCGACCATGGTCACCTTCCACCGTCTGCTGGACATCAACGAGCAGGCGTTCATGGCCGCGACCAACGCCACCATCAAGCTCGGCATCGCCTTCGAGCACTGGCGTTCGCTCGGCCACCGCTACATCCATTCCTTCGGCACCACCGGCAAGGACCACTGGACCGCCGGTTTCCAGCATTTCTGGCTGAGCGCGCGCCAGCGCGGCATCGCCCGCGACTACGGCGACTACTGCCTGGAGCTGCGCGCCGCCGAAGAAAGCCGCTTCGCGCATCTGCCGCGCGGCGGCATGAACTACGCCTTCCATCTCGATGCCGGCCTGTACGCCAAATTCCTGCGCGCCTTCAGCGAACGCCACGGCGCGCGCCGCATCGAGGGGCGCATCGTCGAGGTCAAGGCCGACCGCGAGGCCGGCTGGATCTCCGCGCTGCGCCTCGCCGACGGCAGCGAGATCGAAGGCGATCTGTTCATTGACTGCAGCGGCCTGCGCGGCCTGCTGATCGGCGACACCCTGGGCGTGGAATACGAAGACTGGTCGCATTGGCTGTTCAGCGACAGCGCGATGGCGGTGCAGACCGCGACGGTGCGCCCGCCGATCCCCTACACGCGTTCGGTCGCCGGCGAGGCCGGCTGGCAGTGGCGCATCCCGCTGCAGCACCGCGTGGGCAACGGCATCGTGTTCTCCAGCCGGCACATGGACGACGACGCGGCCCGCGCCGCGCTGCTGGGCTCGGTGGAAGGCGAGGTGCTGACCGAGCCGCGCGTGATCCGCTTCCGCCCGGGCCAGCGCCGCGCGACCTGGCGCGGCAACTGCGTGGCGATCGGCCTGTCCGGCGGCTTTCTCGAGCCGCTGGAGTCGACCAACATCCATCTGATCCAGCGCGGCGTGATCCGTCTGCTGCAGACCTTCCCGCACGTCATCGCGCAGAGCGATATCGACGAATACAACCGGCAGGCGGAAGAGGAAATTACCCAGATCCGCGATTTCGTGATCCTGCACTACCACGTCACCCAGCGCGACGACACCGCCTACTGGCGGGCCTGTCGCGACCTGGACATCCCGCAGAGCCTGCGCCACAAGATCCGGCTGTTCGCCGAGACCGGGCGGGTGTTCCGCCATCTCAACGAGTTGTTCGCCGAGAATTCCTGGGTGCAGGTGATGCTGGGGCAGGGCATCGTGCCCGAGCGTCACCATCCGATCGCCGATTCGATGAGCGATGCCGAGCTGAGCGATTTCCTCGAACGCATCCGCACCGGCGTGGACCACACCGTGTCCCGGCTGCCCAGTCACGCCGACTATCTGCGCGAATACTGCGCGCGGCCTGCGGCGCAGGCCTGAAACGACACCACGCCCTTAACGACAGCTGGCCTGAAACGACAGCAGGCGGGGCCGAAGCCACCGCCTGCGTGCCTGCTGCATAGATGCCGTGTGCGAAAGGGCCATCGCGGCCCGCCGTTCGCCGCCGGCCGAGGCGCAGGAGAAACCCCCGCGCCCGGTGCGTGGCAGACCTCAGTGGCCGCTGCCGCCGGCGGCCAGCTTGTCCAGATCGATGCCCTGCGCGCGCAGCAGGCGGCCGGTGCGCCAGGCGTAGAAGGCGAGGTACAGGAAGCACACCACCCCGACCATGAAGCTGATCTGGATGCCGTAGGTGTCCGCCACCATGCCCTGGATCCAGCTGACGATGCCGCCGCCCATGATCATCATGATCAGCAGGCTGCTGCCCTGATTGGTGTTGCGGCCTAAGCCGGTGATCGCCAGCGCGAAGATGCAGGGCCACATCGTGCTGCAGAACAGGCCGACGCTGGTGAAGGCGATCGCGCTCACACGCCCGTGGGTCAGCATGCCGACCGCCAGCGCGATGATGCCGCAGATCGCGAAATACAGCAGATTGCGCGCCGGGTTGCCGCGGCTGGCCAGCAGCACCAGTACCATCGCCGCGATCAGCCACACGTACTGATAGAACTGCGACACGTCGTGGCCCATGATCGTGTTGACGGCCAGATACACGCCGAAGGCGAGATACGGCAGCAGCAGCGCCAGCAGGCGCTTGCGGCCCGAAGAGATGTCGAACGCGCCGGCCGCGCCGGTCCAGCGGCCGATCATCAGGCTGGCCCAGTACAGCGACACATACGGCGCGATCGCCGACACCGGGATGCCTTCGTGCTCTTCCAGGAAGGCCGGCAGATTGCTGATGGTCGACACTTCCACGCCTACGTAGACGAAGATCGCGATCATGCCCAGGGTGAGCTGCGGATAGGCCAGCGCCGACTCCTTGTGGATCAGCTTCTCGCTTTCCTGCGCCTCGCTTTCGGTGACCTCGTCCAGGTCGATGCGGTCGGGCACCGAGGAGAACTTGAGCAGCAGCGCGACCACCAGGAAGGCCACGCCGAGCACCAGGTAGGGCACCTTCACGCTTTCGATGCTGGCATCGGTATTGCCCGAGGCGACGCTGCCGAAGATCGCGAAACTCACCAGCAGCGGGCCGATGGTGGTGCCGAGATTGTTCACGCCGCCGGCCATGGTCAGACGCTGCGCACCCGTGCGCGGGTCGCCCATCACGATCGCCAGCGGATTGGCCGCGATCTGCTGCAGCGAGAAGCCCAGGCCCACCACGAACAGGCCTGCCAGCATCAGCTCGAACGAGCCCATGTTCGCCGCCGGATAGAACAGCAATGTACCCACCGCGGAGATCGCCAGGCCCAGACAGATGCCGTTGCGATAGCCGAGACGGTTCAGCAGATCCTTGCCGGAGAACTTGGAGGCGAGGATGTAGAGAATCGAGCCGACCGTATAGGCCACGTAGAACGCCACCGACACCAGCTGGCTCTGCGCCTGGGTGAGGTCGAACGCCTTCTTGAACACGGGGATCAGGATCTCGTTGCTGGCGGCGACGAAACCCCAGAAGAAGAACACGGTGATCAGGACGCCGAACTGCGACCAGCGGGTTTGGGGTGTGGTCATGAGAAGGGTCTGCGGTAGCGGAAGGGAGGGCGGAAGCGGGCGGGTCTGCAACCGTCGACGCGCGCACCAATGGGCGCGTGCGTCAACGTGTGCGTGCCTCAACGGGCGGGCGTGCAGCGCATGCGGTGCGCGCGATCGCGCGAGGCGAGGCCTCGGCGCGCGCGCATCACGGTGCGCCGAGGACGAGTGTATCGCCGGGATTCTGGTACAGGCGGATGTAGTCGATCTCCATCTTCGCCGGCAGCGGCGCGGTGACCCGCCGCGAAGTGGTCACGCCGGTGTAGCTGCCGCCCACGGCCAGATTCAGCAGCACGAAATGCGGCTGGTGGAATTCGTGCAGCGATGCGCCTTCGATGTCGGAGATCGCGAATTCGAAGTACAGGATGCCGTCGACGTAGGCGCGGATGAACTGCGGGTCCCAGGTCAGGCGATAGACGTGGAACCCGCCGCTCAGCGCGGTCGGGTGGGTATAGCTGCGGCTGTAATCGGCCTGCCAGCCCTGGTAGTCCCAGTGCGTGGCCCCGGAGACCGTGCGCTCGACGGTGCCGGCGGCGATGGCTGCTGCGCTGCCGGCTTCGAGGATGTCGATCTCGCCGCGGCCGGGCCAGACGCCGCTCGCGCCCAGGGTCCAGAACGCCGGCCACAGGCCGTTGCCGACCTGCGGGTAGCGGATGCGGGCTTCCAGCGTGCCGTAGCGGAAGGCCATGCGGCCGTCAGTCTTGAGCCGGGCCGAACTGAAGGCGGTGGCCTGCTGGCGCTCGCGTCGGGCCTCGATCACCAGCACGCCGTTCTCGATGCGCACGTTCTGCGACTGCGCGGTGTAGGCCTGCAGCTCGCCGTTGCCCCAGCCGCAGATGCCCACGTCGCAGCCGTTGCCGACATCGAAGGTCCACTTGCCGCTGTCGATGCTCGGCCCGTCGAATTCGTCCTGCCACACCAGGGTCTGGGCCTGGGCGAGGCCGCAGTCGATGCCCAGCAGAAGCAGGGCCAGTACGAGTGTGCACCCGGCGAGTTTGCGCATGATCCTCTCCTTGAGCGTTCTGGACGGACGGACGCGGTCTCGTCCGTGCTTGGTCGACAGGCGATCCTCGGAACTGAAGACAGCGCTGTCAACAACTGAAGCGGGTTGTCCGCCTTAATGTGACGAATATCACAATTCGCTCTGAAAAGATCCCGCCGATCCGCGCAATGTCTGGCGCGGCTGCTGCACAGCAGCATGCGCACGCGGTGATCTGCAGGCAGGGCGGGGCAGGATTGCGGCGCAGGATCGCGGCCCACGGGCGACATCGGCCCGGCCGCCACCTGCATGCGTCTTCGGGTAAGATCGAAATCCGCGCCAAAAGTCTGCAGCAGTGGCCGTGCGCCTCCGATGCCGTCGCGCCGTTTCCGCCCCATCCCGATTCGAGGTGACGCCGGGAAACCGCCGTCGAGTGTGCGACATGAGCACTACCACCGCCCCCTGACCGACGCACCGAGGCCCGCGAGACCGCGCAGCGCCCTCGGGCGCTTTTTTTGTGCCCGAATACCGCGCGGCCACCGCTTTTCCGAATCCCGAATCCCGATTCCCCAATCCCGACACCCCACCCATGATCGCCATCACCCTCCCCGACGGCAGCCGCCGCGAATTCGACGCCCCCGTCTCCGTTCTGGATGTCGCCCAGTCCATCGGCCCGGGCCTGGCCAAGGCCGCTCTGGCCGGCAAGGTCGACGGCAAGCTGGTCGACGCCAGTCATCGCATCGAGCGCGACGTGGCGCTCGAGATCGTCACCGACAAACACCCCGACGCGCTGGAGATCCTGCGCCACTCCACCGCGCATCTGCTGGCCCAGGCCGTGCAGCGCCTGTACCCCGGCGCGCAGGTCACCATCGGCCCGGTGATCGACAAAGGCTTCTATTACGACTTCGCCTACGAGCGCCCGTTCACGCCCGATGACCTGCCGGCGATCGAGGCCGAGATGCAGAAGATCGTGAAGGAGAGCCTGCCGGTGTCGCGCAGCGTGAAGTCGCGCGACGAGGCGGTGGACTACTTCAAGGGCCTGGGCGAGCACTACAAGGCCGAGATCATCGAGAGCATCCCGGCCAACGAGGATCTGTCGCTGTATTCGCAGGGCGAGTTCACCGACCTGTGCCGCGGCCCGCATGTGCCGGGCACGGAGAAGCTGCGCGCGTTCAAGCTGATGAAGGTGGCCGGCGCCTACTGGCGCGGCGACCACAACAACCAGATGCTCAGTCGCATCTACGGCACCGCCTGGCTCAACGACAAGGACCTCAAGGCCTACCTCACGCAGCTGGAAGAAGCCGAGAAGCGCGACCATCGCAAGATCGCCAAGGCGCAGAGCCTGTTCCACCTGCAGGAAGAAGGCCCCGGCCTGGTGTTCTGGCACCCCAAGGGCTGGGCGATCTGGCAGGTGGTCGAGCAGTACATGCGCCAGGTCTACAAGGACAGCGGCTACCACGAGGTGCGCTGCCCGCAGATCCTCGATGTGAGCCTGTGGAAGCAGTCCGGCCACTGGGACAACTACAAGGACAACATGTTCTTCACCGAGTCCGAGAAGCGGACCTACGCGGTGAAGCCGATGAACTGCCCGGGCCACATCCAGGTGTTCAACCAGGGCCTGCACAGCTACCGCGACCTGCCGATCCGCTACGGCGAGTTCGGCGCCTGCCACCGCAACGAGCCCTCGGGTGCGCTGCACGGCATCCTGCGCGTGCGCGGCTTCACCCAGGACGACGGCCACATCTTCTGCACCGAGGACCA
>ERZ1066122.1473-NODE-1473-length-18800-cov-37.522273_pt1 | contig 18800 bp, 16 predicted proteins | sample MGYA00382769_ERZ1066122 | MGnify/ENA primary metagenome ERZ1066122 (study PRJEB33369, sample SAMEA5778352) | biofilm metagenome | biome: Industrial cooling water; feature: Water cooling tower basin; material: Biofilm | place: United Arab Emirates | collected... | reverse complement strand
GGGGAACATCTCGCCGCCGGGGGCATGAAGCCCCCGGCAGGCAACCCCTCGCCCTCGCGGGCGAACAGCGAACCGGGTGTCCCGCGGGTAGGTCCGCCCGGCAGGGCGGGCCGTGCCTTGCCGGGGGCTTCATGCCCCCGGTGCCGTTCGCCGGCAGCCGGCAGCCGGCAGCCACCTCCCCCTGGCACGAGCTTTTCGGAGTCGTGTTCTCAGCATATCTTGCTGCCCCGGCATAGGCTGCCGTCCTTCGCCGCGGCCCGGGCGGGCCGCACGCTGATCCGTCTACCCCCGCGACGACCATGGCCACCACCACCCCGCAGCCCACCGCCGCCGCGGAGCTCGACCGCGAGACGCTGCTCGGCCTCTACCGCACCATGCTCACCGCCCGGCGGCTGGACGACAAGGAGATCCAGCTCAAGCGGCAGAACAAGATCTTCTTCCAGATCTCCGGCGCGGGGCACGAGGCGGTGCAGGTGGCCGCGGCGGCGCACGCACGCCCCGGCTACGACTGGTTCTACTTCTACTACCGCGACCGCGCCTTCAGCCTGGCGCTGGGCATGACGCCGCTCGACCACATGCTGCAGGCCGTCGGCGCCGAGGCCGACCCCGCCTCGGGCGGCCGGCAGATGCCCGCGCACTGGGGCCGGCGCGACCTGAACATCGTCTCCACCAGCTCGCCCACCGGCACGCAGTTCCTGCAGGCCGTGGGCACGGCCGAGGCCGGCTGGCGCGCGCAGCGCCTCGGCGAGGCGCTCGGGCAGGCGACGCAGGCGCACGGCGACGAGCTCGTCTGGGTGACCACCGGCGACGGCACCACCAGCGAGGGCGAGTTCTGGGAGAGCCTCAACACCGCCTGCAACCTGAAGCTGCCGGTCGTCTACCTGGTGGAGGACAACGGCTACGCCATCTCGGTACCGGTGGACGTGCAGACGGCGGGCGGCAACATCGCGCGCCTCGTCTCCGGCTTCCCGGACCTGCTCGTGCTGGAGTGCGACGGCACCGACCTGCTGGAGAGCTGGCAGACCTTCGAGCGGGCGGCGGCGCACGCGCGCGGCGGCCACGGCCCCGTGCTGGTGCGCGCCGACGTGGTACGCCCCTACTCGCACTCGCTCTCCGACGACGAGCGCTTCTACAAGACGGAAGAGATGCGGCAGACCGAGGCGCGGCGCGACCCGCTGGTGCGCGCCGCGCAGCTGCTGCTGGAGCGCGAGTGGGCGACGCCGGACGAGCTGGAGCGCCTCGAGCACGAGGTGCAGGCCGAGGTCAACGCCGCGGCCGACGAGGCGCTCGCCTCGCCGCAGCCCGACCCCTCCACCGCGCTGCGCTACCTCTTCTCGCCCGACGTCGACCCGACCGCCGAGCAGTTCGACACCGAGGACGACCCGCAGTTCAGCGGCAACGAGACCACCATGGTGGATCTCATCAACCAGACCCTGAAGGACGAGCTGCGGCGCGACGCGCGCATCGTCGTCTTCGGCGAGGACGTCGCCGACGCCAGCCGCGAGGAGGTGCTGCCGCACGTGCAGGGCAAGGGCGGCGTCTTCAAGGTCACCTTCGGGCTGCAGCGCGAGTTCGGCGGCGTGCGCGTCTTCAACAGCCCGCTCGCCGAGGCGAACATCGTCGGGCGCGCGATCGGCATGGCGCTGCGCGGGCTGAAGCCGGTCGTCGAGATCCAGTTCTTCGACTACATCTGGCCGGCGATGATGCAGTTGCGCGACGAGCTGGCCACCCTGCGCTACCGCTCCAACAACACCTGGGCGGCGCCGGTGGTGGTGCGCGTCACCTACGGCGGCTACCTCAAGGGCGGCGCCATCTACCACTCGCAGACGGGCGAGAGCATCTTCGCGCACTGCCCCGGGCTGCGCGTGGTGCTGCCCTCCACCGCCGTCGACGCCGCCGGCCTGCTGCGCACCGCCATCCGCAGCGAGGACCCGGTGCTCTTCCTGGAGCACAAGCACCTCTACCGCCAGGTCTACAACAAGGGCGCCTATCCGGGGCCGAACTTCATGATCCCCTTCGGCAAGGCGAAGACGCTGCGCGCGGGCACGGACGTGACGGTCGTCGCCTGGGGGGCGCTGGTGCAGCGCTCGCTCGTCGCCGCCAAGACGGCGGCCGAGCAGCACGGCATCTCCGCCGAGGTGCTGGACATGCGCACCGTCAGCCCGCTGGACATGGAGGCGGTCGCGGCGTCGGTGAAGAAGACCAACCGGCTGGTCATCGCGCACGAGGACTCGCTCTCCTGGGGCATCGGCGCCGAGGTCGCCGCCCGCGTCGCCGACGAGCTCTTCCCCTGGCTGGACGCGCCGGTCAAGCGCGTGGCCTCGCTGGACACCTGGGTCGCCTACGCGCCGCAGGTCGAGCGCGCCATCCTGCCCGAGCCGGAGGACGTGCTGAAGGCGCTGGTGGAGGTGAGGGGCTATTAGGATTCGGGATTCAGGGAAGAAGGCTGCCGGCTGCCAGCTACCGGCTTCCGGCGAACCCCAGGTGTTGCCGGTAGCTGGTAGCTGGTAGCTGGCAGCCTTCTTCCCTGAATCCTGCTACTGCAACACCCCGCAGACGACCGGGGCGCCGGGGTTGCCGCCGGGCTGGTGGTAGGAGACGACGTGGTTGCCGTCGGTGAGGGCACCCAGCGCCAGGTTCACGTTCGAGGTGCTGCTGCCCATGCCGGTGTTGTCGACCGTGATCGGCTCCAGCGGCGCGACCACGCCGCCGAGGTTCTCACAACTGCCGCCGTGCACGTACCCCTGCAGCGTGCCGGGGCCCTGTACCCCCATCAGCCGCACCATCACCTGCGCGCCGCCGCGCTCGGCGAGCACGATCGCGCCCGAGACGCCGGAGTTGTTGACGGCGTTCATCATGACGCCACCGGCGGTGGGCGCCATTGCCGTGCCGGTGCCGGGGCCGCTGACGTTGCCCTCGGGCAGCGGCTCCTGCGGCGTGGTCGCCGGGGCGGTGGCGACGGTGCCCGCCTGCGTGGTGTCTTCCACCGCCGCGCCGTCCTGCGTGTCGCCGCCGCCGCAGGCCGCGATGCCGAGCGGCAGCAGCGCCAGAAGCCAGAGCCGTGAACGCTTCATCCTCATCTCCTCGCCCTGGAAGGATGGACTGCAACCTCGTTCTTCGGGCCGCGGGGCAAGGCGCGTTCCAGCCGCAGCTCGGCAGCGTGGCGCGCATCGGCGCTCGTGGCTCACGCGGCTCTCGTGCAAGACGACACAGCGCCCCCGGCCGCCGAACGGCCGGGGGCGCTGTGTCGGGGCCCCGAGGGTCCCCGGTTACATCATATGCTGCGGGATCGCCGCGCAGACGACGGGCTGCCCCGGATTGCCACCCGCCTCGTGATACGCGACGATGTGCTGGCCGTTCATCACGGTGGCGATGGGCACGTCCACGGCGGTGGTCATCGACCCCGCGCCGGTGGCGTCCGTGGTGATCGGCTGGAGCGCCACCACCACGCTGCCGGGGCTGGCGCAGGTGCCCTGGTGAATGTGCCCCTGGTGCGTGGTGTTGCCCGGCGTGCCCATGAGCTGCACCATCACCTGCGTCTGCGTGCCCGATTCGGTGAGTGAAGCGCGCCCCGTGACGCCGGAGTTGGCGAGCGCCTGCATTTCGACCGTCTGCGCCCCCATCCCCGCCATCCCGGTATCCATCGGCATGCCGGTCGCCGGTGTGGTGGCGGGCGGCGGCGTGCCGAGCGCCGCAGTATCGCCCACCACCGCGGTGTCGGTGTCGCCGGTGCCGCAGGCGGCCAGCGTGAGTCCCAGCGCAGCCACACTCCCGATCCTCAGCATCTTCATCGCTGCCTCCATGGGGCGAAGAGGTGAGAGCATCTCGACCGGCGCACACCGGCCTCCGCGACGGTGGGCAAGCTGCGTTCCAGCCCCCGCAGCGCTACGGCCGGAGCTGGCCGGCGGCGACCGCGGCGTCGAGGAGGCGCAGCACCGTCGGCCAGGCGGCGGGCAGCGCGCGCTCGATGGGGCGCATCCGCTCCAGCACCTGCGCGCGGCTCAGGCCGTGCTCCGCCCAGGTGCCGCCGTCGGTGTGTGCGTTCTGCAGCAGCGGCTGCAGCCGGTCGAGCGCGGCGGCGAAGCGCGCGTCGGCGCTCGCGCCGGCCTCGAACTCCTCCCAGAGCGCGCGCAGCTCCGCCGCCTGGCCCGGTGGCAGCAGCCCGAAGAGCCGCTCCGCCGCGCGCTGCTCGCGCGCCGCGCGGTCGAGGTTGGCGAGCGCGTCGTAGGCGAAGGTGTCGCCCGCGTCGATCTCCACCAGGTCGTGCACCAGCACCATGCGGATCACGCGCGACACGTCCACCTCGGGCGCGGCGTGCTCGGCGAGCAGCACGGCCAGCAGCGCGAGGTGCCAGGAGTGCTCCGCGCTGTTCTCGCGCCGCCGCTCGCCCGTGGTGCGCGTCTGCCGCAGCACCCGCTTCAGCGCGTCGGCCTCGAGGGCGAAGCGAAGCTGGCGCTCCAGGCGCACTCGCTCCGTACTCATCGCGCCGCGATGCGGCCGGCCGGCTCCGCAGCGGTCTTCCCGGTAGGCTCGCTCATCGTTGGTCATACGCTCGTGACGCCGCCGCTCCTCCCGCGCGGCCGCTCGCCGCCGCCGGGCGCCCCGAAGCTAGACCCGCAGCCGCGCGGCCGCAACCGCACCAGGGGCACGAGCCGGAGCGCGCCTTGACAGCCCCGAAGCCGCCGCCTATGCTGTCGCTCCGGACCGGTTCGGCTCCGTTCGCTTCGTTCGGATCGTTCCGCGCGCCTGCGCCTGCCGGGCGCGGGCGGCGGGGCGGCGTCCACCCCCTCCACTTCCTGGCGAGACATGAAAGCACGGTTCATGAGCACTCTCTGCATGGGCATGGTCGGCAGCGCGCTCGTCGCAGGCTGCGGCGCGAGCGAGACGGAGCAGGCGGCGGACACGGCGGCGGCGGGGGCCGGCGTCGAGCGCGCGGCGTTCGGCACGCTGCCCGACGGGCGGGCGGTGGAGGTCTTCACGCTGCGGAACGCACAGGGGATGGAAGTGCGCTTCATGACCTACGGCGGCATCATCCTCACGCTGAAGGTGCCGGACCGCGAGGGCCGCTTCGAGGACGTCACCCTGGGCTACGACTCGCTCGCCGGCTATCTGCAAGAGAGCCCGTACTTCGGCGCGCTGATCGGCCGCTACGGCAACCGCATCGCGCGGGGGCGCTTCACGCTCGACGGCCGGGAGTACGTGCTGGCGACGAACAATGGGCCCAACCACCTGCACGGCGGCGACCGGGGCTTCGACAAGGTGCTCTGGCGGGCGGAGCCGTTCCAGAATGACTCCAGCGTGGGCGCGGTGCTGTCCTACACCAGCCCGGACGGCGAGGAGGGCTACCCCGGCACGCTGCAGGCGCGCGTCACCTACACGCTGACGAACTCCAACGCGCTGGTCTTCGAGTATCATGCCACCACCGACCAGGCGACGCCGGTCAACCTGACGCAGCACACCTACTTCAACCTGGCGGGCGACGGCGAGCGCGACATCCTCGATCACCGGCTGACGATCCCCGCCAGCCGCTTCACGCCGGTCGACAGCACGCTGATCCCGACGGGCGAGCTGCGCGGCGTGCAGGGCACCGCCTTCGACTTCCGCCAGCCGACGGCGATCGGCGCGCGCATCGCGCAGGCCGACGAGCAACTGCGCTTCGGCGGCGGCTACGACCACAACTGGGTGCTGGACCGCGAGCCCGCCGACGAGCTGCAGTTGGCGGCGCGCCTCGCCGAGCCGACCAGCGGCCGGGTGCTGGAGATCTACACCACCGAGCCCGGCCTGCAGTTCTACTCGGGCAACTTCCTGGACGGCAGCCTCACCGGCAAAGGCGGCCGCGTCTACGAGCACCGCTACGGCCTGGCGCTGGAGACGCAGCACTTCCCGAACTCGCCCAACCAGCCGAGCTTCCCCTCCACCATCCTCCGGCCGGGCGAGGAGTACCGCTCGAGGAGCGTCTATCGGTTCTCAGTTGAGAGTTGAGAGTTGAGAGTTGAGAGTGAACGGCAACCCCACCCCTCCACACCGCAGCGGTGGCGAGGGGTGGGGTTTCTCTCAACTCTCAACTCTCAACTCTCAACTCTCCGTCCGGCGCGGGATGTGCGCAGTGCCTCGGCCGCTCGCCGCCCGCCGGGGTTGAAGCGCAGGCACCGGCGCGGAGGCGCGTGAGCCCTGCCTGCGCACGAGAGAACACGCATCATGACCCTGACCCGTCGCATCCTCTGCGGAGCCACGGCCAGCCTGGCGCTCGCCGTTGCCGCTCCCGCCGCCGCGCAGCCGCTGGCGCCGCCGCTGCAGTTCAGCGGCGAAGTCCGTTACCGGGGCGAGCTGGACCGCCGTACGCCCGACACGCCGGACCGCGACGGCGGCTTCGACGCCGTCTCGCTGCTGCGCACCCGGCTCGGCCTGCGCGTGCCGGTCTCCTCGGCGGTGCGCGTCTTCATACAACTGCAGGACGCGCGTGCCTTCGGCGAGGAGACGAACACGCTGACCGACGCCACCGCCGACCGCTTCGACCTGCACCAGGGCTACATCGAGCTGGCCGACAGCCTGGCGGGCTACCCGCTGCTGGCGCGGCTGGGCCGGCAGGAGATCGCGCTGGGCGACGAGCGGCTGATCGGCGTGGTGGGCTGGTCCAACACCGGGCGCTCCTTCGACGGGCTGCGGCTGCAGGTGGGCGCGCTGAACGCCTTCGCCACGCAGATCCGCGAGCAGGACGCGGTGCTGCCCATCGGCGTGGACCCGCGCGCCAACGAGGGCGAGGACCGCGACCACAGCTTCTTCGGCCTCTACCTCGACGCGCGCCCCGGCGACCTCTACCTGCTGCACGACCGGCAGGCGACGGGCGTGAACCTGGGCGCCGGCACCGGCACGGGCGCCGTCTCCGACGTCGACCGCACCACCTTCGGCGGGCGGCTGGAGCTGCCGACCACGCCGCTGCGCCCGCTCTTCTTCGAGGCCGAGGCGGTCTACCAGTTCGGCAACCAGCGCACGAGCTTCGGCCCGGCGCTGCGCGCGCAAGACATCGACGCCTGGATGGCAATCGGGCGGCTGGGCATCGCGGCGCCCACGCCGGGCCCCTTCCGCGGCGCGCGCCTCGGCCTGGACTGGCTCTCGGGCGATGACGACCTCGCCGACGACCGCTACGGCGCGTTCAACACGCTCTACGCCACCAACCACAAGTTCTACGGCTTCATGGACCTCTACCTGGACCCGGCGCGCGACACCGGCGGGCGTGGCCTGGTGGACGGGCTGGTGGGCGTGACGCTGGGCCTGACGCCGCAACTGGCGCTGGACGCCACGCTGCACCGCTTCTGGACGGCCACCGCGCGCAGCGTCGCGGCGCCGGGCGGCGGCTTCACCGAGGACCGCGACCTCGGCTGGGAGCTGGACCTGACGCTGCCGTTCCCGGTGCGGCCGGGCCTGGGTGGCCTGGCCGGCTACAGCCTCTACCGCACCGGCGAAGCGGCCCCGCTGGCGGGGCTCGGCACCGAGTCCGGCGACCTGCTGCACTGGGCCTACCTGCAGTTGCAGGTCAACTTCTGAGCGGGACCGCACCGGGCGCGGACGAGCCGATGACGCACGTCGCTGAGCTGCTGCACCTCTTCGCTGTGGCCGCGCCGGGGCTGGAGCCGCTGGTGCACGACGAGCTGCGCGCGCTGCGCATCGCCGCGCGTCCGGAGCCCGGCGGGGTGGCGTGGGAGGGCACGGCCGAGCAGTTGATGGAGGCCAACCTGCGCCTGCGCACGGCGAGCCGCGTGCTGGTGCGGGTGGCGGAGTTCCCCGCGCAGGCGTTCTACGAGCTGGAGCGGCAGGCGCGCCGCGTCTGCTGGGAGGACTACGTCGCGCCGGGCGCCACGGTGCGGCTGCGGGTGACGGCGCGCTCCTCACGGCTCTATCACCAGCGCGCGGTCGCCGAGCGGGTGCTGGAGGCGGTGGAGCGGCGCGTGGGCGGGCTGGGCGCGGGCAGCGGCGCGGCGGAGGCGGAGGACGAGGGCGCCGGCGCCCAGCTCTTCGTGGTGCGCCTCTTCCACAACCGTTGCACCATCAGTGCGGACGGCTCCGGCGAGCTGCTGCACCGGCGCGGCTACCGCGAGGCCATGGCCAAGGCGCCGCTGCGCGAGACGCTGGCCGCCGCGATGCTGCTGGGCAGCGGCTGGCGGCCGCACGTGCCGCTGCTGGACCCGCTCTGCGGCTCGGGTACCATCGCCATCGAGGCGGCGCTGCTGGCGCGCCAGATCGCGCCGGGGCTCGCCCACCCCGACGGGCTGCGCCGCTACGCGTTCGAGCGCTGGCCCGGCTTCGACGCCGGGCTCTGGGGCGAGGTCGTCGCGCGGGCGCGCGCCGAGGTGCGCTCCGCCGCGCCGGCCCCGATCCGGGCGTCGGACCGCGACGCCGGCGCCGTCCGCGCCGCGCACGCCAACGCCCTTCGCGCCGGCGTCGCGGGCGACGTGGCGCTGGACGTGCGCGCGCTCTCCGCCGTGGAGCCGCCGACGCATCCCGGCTGGCTGCTCGCCAACCCGCCGTACGGCCAGCGCGTCGGGGCGGTGGAGGCGCTGCGCGACCTCTACGCCGCGCTGGGCCACCTCGCGCGCCGCCGCCTCGGCGGCTGGTGGCTGGCGCTGCTCTCCGCCGACCGCCGCCTGGAAGGCCAGGTGGGCGTGCGCTTCCAGGAGGCGCTGCGCACCACCAACGGTGGTATTCCCGTGCGCCTGGTGGTGGGGCGGGTGGGCGAGTGAGCCCGCCGCACACGAGCCTTGTCGGCCTCGCACCCGCGAGGTAGCGTGCAGGCAGACAGCTCGCTCCCCCGCCGGCGCCGGGCGCACACCCGGCGCCTTCCCCCACCGCTGGAGGCTCTTCATGGACATCGGCATCCTCGGCACCGGCATGGTCGGGCAGGCGCTCGGCCGCAAGCTCGTGCAGGGCGGACATCGCGTCTGCCTGGGCTCGCGCACCGCCGACAACCCCACGGCCGCCGCCTGGGCGCGAGGCCGCGGTCCGAACGCCACCCACGGCACCTTCGCCGAGGCCGCTCGCTTCGGGCACCTGCTCTTCAACTGCACGGCGGGCGTCGCCTCGCTGGAGGCGCTGCGCCGGGCCGGCGAAGAGAACCTGCGCGGCAAGGTGCTCATCGACGTGGCCAACCCGCTCGACTTCTCGCACGGACTGCCGCCGACGCTCGCGTTTTGCAACACCGACTCGTTAGGCGAGCAGATCCAGCGGGCCCACCCCGAGGTGCGCGTGGTCAAGGCGCTGAACACGATGAACTGCGAAGTGATGGTGGACCCGGCGCGCGTGCCGGGCGAGCACCACGTCTTCCTCAGCGGCAACGACGCCGGCGCCAAGCGCACCGTCGCCACGCTGCTGAGCGACGCCTTCGGCTGGCCGCCGCAGCGCATCCTGGACCTGGGCGACATCAGCACGGCGCGCGGCCCCGAGATGCTGCTGCCGCTGTGGGTGCGCCTGTGGAGCGCGCTCGGCACGCCGGACATCAACTTCCAGGTCGCCGGCGTGTCGGTGCGCACGGCCGCCGCCATCCCGCAGCCGATCTCGACCCCGGTCTCCGGCGGCTGAAGGGGAAGCAGGGGTCGGGGATCAGGGGTCAGGGGTCGGGGGAACGGCATTCAGTTTCGTGTCCTGACCCTGGCGCATGAACCGGAGGTGCCGTTTCCCTGACCCCCGACCCCCGACCCCCGACCCCTGCTTCCCTTCAGCCGCCCACCGGCTGCGCCGACCCTGGACGACGAAACCGGAGTCCCCTGAATCCCGAATCCTGAATCCCGAATCCTGGTTCTGTTCAGTTCAGCCGCGCGGCTCCAGCGTCAGCTCCGCGCGGCCGCCCGGCACGTCCACCCGCTGCACGCGCACCGCCACGCGCCCGCCGAGCGCGGGCGGCTCCCGGCCGGCGGGCATCGCCGCGAGCGTGCGCACCGGCGGCTCCTCCAGTTGCACCTCCAGCCGCCCGCGCTGCACGCCCAGCACGGTGGCCGCGAGGCGCCGGCCGACGCAGCCGGCGAGCGCCGCGGCCTCCGCGACGTCCACCACCCGCCGCTCGAACTGCGCGGCACGCCGCTCGGCCGCCTCCATCACCGGCGGCAGCGCCTGCAGCGTGGCGACCTCCTCGGGCGTCGGCCGCTGCTCCTGCGGCAGCGTCACCAGCAGGTCCAGCACGTAGCGGTCGGCCAGGCGGCGCAGCGGCGCGGTGCAATGCGCGTACGGCATCGCCAGCGCGGCGTGGGCGGCGCGCGCGGGCGGCTCGCCGGCGAACGCCAGGTAGCCCGAACCGCGCATCAGCCGCCGCGCCTGCCAGACGAGCGCCGGCAGCAGCGGGTGCTGCTGCGGCAGCCCGTGGACGAACGAGGCGTAGCCCGTCTCCTCCGGCCAGTCGAAGCCCAGCGTCCGGGCGGCCAGGCGGAAGGCGGCCAGGTCCGCCGGCTCGACGGGCGAGAGCATGCGCAGCAGCCCGACCCCCGCCTCCAGCATGCGCAGCGCCGCGGCGTGCCCGGCCAGCAGCGAGATCTGCGCGTTCCACTCCTCCGCGGCGTTGGGCGTCTCGTAGACGACGCGGTAGCCCAGCCGGCTGGCCGTGTGCCGCTGGACGTCCTGGCTGAGCAGCGGCAGCGAGACGCCGCCGCGCTCCCGCTCGCGCTGCCGCCGCAGCTCCCCGACCTCGCGCAGCAGCGGCAGCGTCGGCGCCCGGGCCTCCGCGGCGCTGCCGCCCACCTCGCCCGCGAGCGCCAGCGCGTCGGCGTAGGTCAATTGCGCTCGGCTCTGCACCCAGGCGCGGCCGATCGCCGTCTCGCGCAGCTCGCCGCGGGCGTCCAGCCGCAGGTCGAAGAGCACGGCGGGGCGGCGCACGCCCGGCAGCAGGCTGGCGGCCTCTTCGGAGAGCGCCGGCGGGTAGAGCGGGTCGCGGCGCTCGGGCCCGTAGACGGTGCTGCCGCGCAGCCAGGCCTCCCGCTCCACCGCGCCGCCGCGCGCCACCCACGCGCCGACGTCGGCGATGGCGTAGCGCACGCGGTAGCCCTCGCCCGCGCGCTCGAGGTGCAGCGCCTGGTCCAGGTCGCGGCTGCCGGGCGGGTCGACGGTGAGGAACGGCACCGCGCCCGCCTCCGCGCGCGACGGAGCGGGCAGGGCGCCGCGCTGCGCCGCGGCGTGCGCCTCGCGCAGCACGGCGGCGGGGAAGCGGGTGCGCACACCCAGCTCGCGGCGGGCGCGCGCGAAGGCGCGTTCCAGGTCGCGGCGGTCGATCGGCAGCACGACGGGCATGCGGCGGCTCCGGCTGGGGTTCGGGCGTCGTCGGCCCGGCCGTGGGCGCAAATGCCGCACCCCGCGCGTCCTGCTCGGGCGCGCGGGGTGCGGAGTACGACAGGGATCGAGTGTGCTGCCGAACCGGCTACGCTTCGTCGCTCGTCTTGCGGCGACGGCGGCGCAGCGCGCCCACGGCCACCAGCCCGGTGCCGAGCAGCGTCATGCTCACCGGCTCCGGCGTGACGGTGGCGGCGGTCGGGGCGGCCGTCACGTACCCGGTGAGGTTCCCCGCGACGACGCCTTTCTTGTCCAGCTTGCTCCGGCCGAGCGTGAGGTCGTCCACCCGGACCGAGTACTGGCCCCGGTCGCCGAACGCCCGCGCGCTGTTGTCGAAGTCGAAGGTGATGGCGCCGTCGCCGAACAGGTAATAGGAGCCGACCAGATCCGCATAGAACGGCTGGTCCGAGGCCACCGGGTTCAGGAACGAGACGCGCAGGTTGAAGTCGCGGCCCAGGCCGGAGGCCACCGGGACGATGCTGTCCGGCACCAGCGTGATGAGCGCCCAGTGGAAGAACACCTGGCCGAGCGAGATCGCCGTCGGGGTGTTCCACGCCGTGGTCGTCTCCTCGAACGCGGTGTTCTCGTAGCGCAGCGCGGTCTGCGTCAGCAGGTTGCGCAGCGTGTCCTCCCGGCTCACCCAGGTGTCCTCCGGCGAACAATCATCGACGAAACCCTGGAAGCACCCGTTCGTGTACCCCTTGAACATCACGCTCTGCGCCTGCGCCGGCGGCGCGCTCGCCCCGGCCATCACCAACCCTGCCGCCAGCAACCCCACCCAACAGGTTCGTTTCATCTCACTCACTCGGCTGAAGGAGAAAGGCCACGCGCCGCCGTCGTGGTCTGCACTCGCCGGCGCGCGGGCCGGGCTCCGGCAGGCGGAGCCCGCGCCGACGAGCCGAGCAGACGCCGCACCGCCGCGCCGCGCGCGCGCCGCCGGCGCCCAAACATCTGCGGGGCCAACGTTTGACGTGCGGCCGCAGCGCAAAGCAAGCGGCCGCCCCTCGCGGAACGGCCGCAACACCTGTAGTCGGAGCGCACCACCGCGCGCGCCGCGCCGCTCAGCCCTCCTCGCGCAACACCTCCAGCGGCGTGCGCCCGAAGACCTCGCGGCTGGCGAGCAGCCCCACGCCGGCCGCCAGCGCGGTGACGGCCAGCGCCAGCGCGGCGAGCGGCGCCCAGGGCACGGCGAAGTCCACGCGGAAGAGCCAGTGCGCCAGCGCCCAGCCCGCGCCCAGCGCCAGCCCCGCGCCGGCCAGCACCGCCAGCGCGCCGAGCAGCAGGTACTCCACCAGCAGGATCGCGCCGACCTGCCGCCAGGTGGCGCCCAGCGTGCGCAGCAGCACGCTGTCGCGGATGCGCTGCAGCCGGCCGGTCGCCACGGCGCCGAGCAGCACGATGAAGCCGGTGGCGATGGAGAAGAGCGCCAAGAAGCGGATGGCGGTGCTGACGCGGCCGAGCACCGCGTCCAGCGCCTGCTGCACCTGCGTCAGGTCCACGACGGCGACGTTGGGGAAGCGCTCCACCACGTCGCGCTGCAGCGTGGCGCGCGCGGCGGCGCTGGGCACGTCGGCGAGCAGCACCCAGGTCTGCGGCGCGTCGGCGAGCGCGGCGCTGGGGAAGACGGCGAAGAAGTTGGGCTCGAAGCGCGCCCAGTCCACCGCGCGCGTGGAGGCGACGACGGTGCGCAGCTCCACGCCCTGCACGTCCCAGGTGATGCTGTCGCCGATCGCCACGGCCAGGTCGCGCGCGATGTCGCGCTCCAGCGAGACGGGAAAGACCGCGCCGACCCCCGCTCCCCGCCGCCCGCGCCCCGACCACCACTCCCCCTGCAGCAGCCGCTCGGAGGCGACGAGCGTGTCGCGGTAGGTGGAGCGGTACTCGCGGCGCACGGCCCAGCGCTCGGGCTCGCCGGCGTCGCGCGTGCCGGGGCCGGTGCGCCGCTCGGGCATCTCCAGCGCGGTGTCGGCGTCCAGCCCCTCCAGCCCGGTGGCGAGCGCGCGCACGTCTCGCCCGTTGACGCGCGCGATGCGCATCGGCACGATCGGCGCCTGCTGGCGCAGCGCGTGGCCGCGCGCGCGCAGCAGCTCGCGGATGCCGGCCTGCTGGTCCGCCTGCACGTCCCAGAAGAGCAGGTTGGCGCGCGCGCCCGCGCCGCCGGGCAGCAGCGGGCGCAGCAGGTTGTGCTGCGTCAGGTAGAGCGTGGCGAGCAGGAAGACGCCGAAGCCGAGCGCGAGCACCACCGTCGGCGTCTGGTTGCCGGGGCGGTAAAGGTTGGCGAGGCCCTGGCGCAGCAGGTAGGGCAGCCTGCGCGTGGGCAGGCGGCGCACGCCGGCGACGATGCCGCGCGAGACGAGCGCCAGCACGGCCAGCGTCAGCGCGATGCCGAGCGCGAACGCCGCGCCCACGCGTAGGCTGCCCGCCTGCCAGACGGCCAGCGCCAGCACGCTCGCCGCCAGCGCGGCCCAGGCCGCCCCGCGCCAGCCGTCGCGGCGCGGCACGCGCAGCGGCTCCACCCGGCGGCGCAGCGCCAGCAGCGGCGAGACCCGGCGCGTGGCCAGCAGCGGCAGCAGCGCGAAGGCGACCGCCACCCACACCCCCACCCCGGCGCCGGCGAGCAGCGCGCCGGGCTCGACGCCGAGGCGTACCTCCACCGGCAGCAGGTCGGCGAGCAGGCGTGGCAGCACGCCCTGCACCGCCAGGCCCAGCCCCGCGCCCACGAGCGCACCCAGCAGCCCCATCGCCGCGGCCTGCGCCAGGTAGATGCCGAAGACCTGCGGCGCGCTGGCGCCCAGGCAGCGCAGCACCGCCACCGTGTCGGCCTTCTGCGCCATGTAGGCGCCCATCGCGCTGGCGACGCCGATGCCGCCGAGCAGCAGCGCGAAGACGCCGATCAGCCCCAGGTAGTCGCCGAGCCGGGTCAGCGCCTCGGTCAGCGATTGCTGCTGCTCGTCGGCGGTGCGGCTGCGTACGCGCTCGGCGCGGAAGAGCGCCGCGTGCTCGCGCGCGAACGCGGCCGCCGCGCCCGGCGCCGGCAGCCGCACGAACGCCTCGTAGTCCACCCGGCTGCCGAACTGCACCAGCCCGGTCGCCGCCAGGTGGCGGGCCGGCAGGTAGAGCCGCGGCGCGAAGCTGGACGCGATCTCCACGTCGCCGGGCACCTTCTGCAGCGCGGCGATCACCAGGAAGCGCGCATCGCCGACGGCGAGGCTGTCGCCGACCTGCGCGCCGAGCGCCACCAGCAGCGCCGGGTCCGCCACGGCGTGCCGGCCGGCCTGCAGCTCGGGCCAGCGGCCGGCGGGGTCGGTCTCGATCTGGCCGTAGAACGGGAAGCCGGGCTCCACCGCGCGCAGTTGCGCCAGGCGGGTGCGGCCGGTGCGCGGCGCCAGCGCCATCGAGGCGAGCGAAGTCGCGCGCGCGATGGGCACGCCGGCGCGCGGCAGCGAGTCCAGCAGGGCGGTGGTGCCGCGCCCGAACGGCTGGCGGCTGGCGAGCGCGAGATCGGCGCCGAGCAGCGCGCGCGCCTGGTCCGCCACGCCGCGCTCGATACCGCGGCTGAAGCCCTGCACCGCCACCAGCGCCGCGACACCCAGCGAGATGGAGGAGAGGAAGAGGAAGAGCCGGCGCCGCGCGAAGCGGCTCTCGCGCCAGGCCAGCGCCCAGAGCGTACGCGCCCTCACGGCGCAACCTCTGCCGCGCCGGCGCCGCGGTCGTTGCGCGTGTCGGCGACCACGTGCCCGTCGGCCAGGCGGATGGTGCGGTGCGCGCGCTCGGCGAGCTCCGGGTCGTGCGTGACCAGCACCAGCGTGGTGCCGCGCTCGCGGTTCAGCGCCTCCATCAGCTCCACGATGCCGTGGCCGGTGGCGGCATCCAGATTGCCAGTCGGCTCGTCGGCAAACAGGATGCGGGGCTCGTGCACGAAGGCGCGCGCCAGCGCCACCCGCTGCTGCTCGCCGCCCGAGAGCTGCACCGGGTAGTGCCCGCAGCGCGCCGCCAGCCCCACGCGCTGCAGCAGCGCGGCGGCGCGCGGCGCGGCGTCGGGCTCGCCGCGCAGCTCCAGCGGCACCTGCACGTTCTCCTGCGCCGTCAGCGAGGCGATGAGCTGGAACGACTGGAAGACGAAGCCGATCTTCTCGCGGCGCAGCCGCGCGCGCTCGTCCTCCGAGAGGTCGCTCAGCTCGACGCCGTCGAGGCGCACGCCGCCGGCGCTGGGCGTGTCCAGCCCGGCGAGCAGCCCCAGCAGCGTGCTCTTGCCGCTGCCCGAGGGCCCGACGATGGCGACGAACTCGCCGGGCGCGATGTGGAAGTCGACCGCGTGCAGCACGGTGAGCGCCTGCTCGCCGCTGCGGTACGTCTTGCTCAGGTTCTGGACGATGATCATGACGCGCTTCGGGATCGCGGATTGCGGATTGCGGATTGCGGATTGGAACGGCAGCCTCAGGCGCGCGCCGTTCCCGCGGTTGCAGTTCAATCCGCAATCCGCAATCCGCAATCGGCAATCGATCTGGCTCGCCCTGCTCGCGCTCGGCCTCGGCGCCCTGGCCGGCTGCAACGGCGGCGACCGCAACTTCGCGGCCGACGAGCCGCCGGCCGTCATGGCGGAGCGCGCGCCGGAGGGCGGGGGCGCGGAGGCCGCTGCGCCGAACGCCGCCGCCGGCACGGTGCTCTTCGTGGGCACCAGCCTGACGGCGGGGCTGGGGCTGCCGCCGGAGCAGGCGTACCCCGCGCTGGTGCAGCAGAAGATCGACGCGGCGGGGCTGCCGTTCCGCGTGGTCAACGCCGGCGTCAGCGGCGAGACCTCGGCCGGCGCGCTGCGCCGGCTGGGCTGGGTGCTGCGCCAGCCGGCGGAGGTGATCGTGCTCGAGACCGGCGCCAACGACATGCTGCGCGGCCACTCGCCCGACTCGATCCGCGCCAACCTGCAGGCGATCATCGAGCGGGTGCGCGCCGCGCAGCCGCAGGCGCGGCTGGTGCTCGTCGGCATGCGGGCCGCGCCGAACCTCGGCGCACGCTACGGCCGCGCGTTCGAGCGCATCTACCCCACGCTCGCGGAGGAGAACGAGCTGCCGCTCGTGCCCTTCCTGCTGGAGGGCGTCGGCGGCGTGGACTCGCTGAACCAGGCCGACGGCGTGCACCCGAACGCGCGCGGCCAGCAGCGGCTGGCGCAGAACGTGTGGGCGGTGCTGGAGCCGGTGCTGCGCCAGGCCGCGCGCGAACGCGGGGGCGCGCAATGAAGACCGCCTCTCCGCCCACGCCGCGCGACGGCCGCGCGCTGGCGCCCGCGCGGCTGCGCCGCCTCACGGAGCTGCTCGACACCGCCATCCGCCTGCCCGGCGGCTTCCGCATCGGCTGGGACGCGATCATCGGCCTCGTGCCCGGCGTCGGCGACGTGACCGGCGCCGCGCTCTCGCTCTACGTCGTCTTCCACGCTGCGCGGCTGGGCGCCTCGCGCGCCACGCTGCTGCGCATGCTGGGCAACGTCGGTCTCGAAGCGCTCGTCGGCGCCGTGCCGCTGCTGGGCGACCTCTTCGACGCGGCGTTCAAGGCGAACACGCGCAACCTGGCGCTGCTGGAGGCGCACCTCGCGCAGCCGGAGCGCGTGCGCCGCACCAGCCGGCTGTGGCTGTGGGGGGTGCTGGTGGGGCTGCTCGCCTTCCTCACCGGCGTGCTGGTGCTGAGCGCCCGGGTGGTGAAGGGCGTGATGGAGAGGCTCTGAGGCGCGCCGTGCGACGCCTGGTGCTGGCGGGCCTCGGGCATGCGCACCTGCCGGTGCTGCGCGCCTGGGCGCGGGGCGAGCTGGGCGGCGCGGCGCTGCACGTCGTCGCGCCGCCGGACTACCACTACTCGGGCATGATCCCCGGCGTCGTCGCCGGCGTCTACACGCCGGAGCAGGCGCGGCTGGATCCCGCCGCCCTCTGCCGCGCGGCCGGCGCGGCGTACACGCCCGCCCGCGTGCGCCGCGTGGATGCCGCCGCCCGCCGCCTGCGGCTCGACGACGGCGGCACGCTCGACTACGACCTGCTCTCGCTCGACCTCGGCTCGCGGCCCGCCGGGCTGGAGCTGCCCGGCGTCGCCGAGCACGCCTTCGCGGTGCGGCCGCTGGAGCAGGTGCTGCGCTTCCGCGAGGCGGCCGAGCGCGCCTGCGCGCGGGCGAGCGCCACCGCGCCCGCGCGGCTGGCGATCGTCGGCGGCGGCGCGGCCGGTGTGGAGCTCGCCTTCTGCCTGCACGCCGCGCTGACCCGCCGCCACCGGCGCGAGCGCGTCCGGCTGCGGCTGCTGGAGGCCGGCGAGACGATCCTCGCCGGCTACACGCCGCGGCTGCAGCGCCGTGCGCAGCGCCTGCTGCGCGGGCGCGGCGTCGAGGTGCGCACCGCCGTGCGGGTGGAGGCGGCGGAGGCCGGCGCACTGCAGACGAGCGCGGGGCCGCTCCCCTGCGACGCCGTGCTCTGGGCGGGCGGCCCCCGCGCGCCCCGCCTGCTGCGCGCCTCCGGCCTGCCGACCGACGCCGAGGGCTGGCTGCGGGTGGAGACGACGCTGCGCGCCGTCGGCCTGGACGACGTCTTCGGCGCCGGAGACTGCGCCGCGCTGGAGGGCTACGGCTGGATGGCGAAGGCCGGCGTCTACGCGGTGCGGCAGGGGCCGCTGCTCGCGCGCAACCTGGCGCACGCGCTCGCCGCCCGCCCGCTGGAGCGCTACCGCCCGCAGCGGCACTGGCTCTCGCTGCTCAACACCGGCGACGGCCGCGCGCTGCTCGCCTACCGCGGCCTGGTGCTGCACGGCCGCGCCGCCTGGCGGCTGAAGGACGCCATCGACCGCGCCTACCTGCGGCGGGTACGACCCGGCTCGTGAAACTGCGTACGCCCCGGTTGACACCGTCGTAGCGCCGGACGCACCGATCCAAGGAGAAGCGAGAGGCATGGGCCATGAGCTGAGCGAAGAGGGTGCTCCCGGTGTTCATCATCTGCTCCTGTCGCCGAGGTTGCGACAGGATGCAGCGCGAGGGCTCCGCGTTCAGATCCGTGCGGCCCCTCCGACGCTGTAACCCTCTGCCAGTGTGCAGACTACAGCGCAGCTAGCTCACGCGGACGGGACAGTGGGGGACGGTACAGGAAGACGAGAGCACTGAGCGCCTGGTTCTGCGTGGAGGCCGCCACCTGGCCCTCGACCGCCAGATGGGTGAGAAACGCCCGGATCTCCGCCGCACCCATCTCTGTGGGGTGCCGCTTCCCGTGGAAGAGCACGAACCGGCGCACCCACCCGGCGTACGCCTCTTCCGTGCGAATGCTGTAATGCCGCGTCCGGATCTCCTGCCGGACACGTGCAAGCAGCTTCGGGGCTCTCGCCTCCTCTTGTGCGGGCTGCATAGCGAGCCTATCGTGCAGAAACGTCCGGGCCGCCCCCGGTTGCACGATGCGGCGGAGAGGTCCCACCCGCAAGAGGGTAAGCGTTCAGAGGGGTAGCCGGGCCCAAGAAGTGCGGCAGGGTGGAGACCA
>ERZ1066122.1472-NODE-1472-length-18824-cov-5.902765_pt1 | contig 18824 bp, 16 predicted proteins | sample MGYA00382769_ERZ1066122 | MGnify/ENA primary metagenome ERZ1066122 (study PRJEB33369, sample SAMEA5778352) | biofilm metagenome | biome: Industrial cooling water; feature: Water cooling tower basin; material: Biofilm | place: United Arab Emirates | collected... | reverse complement strand
CGATGCGCGAACGGGAGCTCGCCAGCTTACGCGTCTTGGGCTTCACGCGAGGCGAGATCTCCGGCATCTTGCTCGGCGAGCTGGCCATCCAGGTGCTCGCCGCCTTGCCTCCCGGTTTCGTCTTCGGTCGCCTCATGGCCGAAGGCATCGCGCGCGGCGTCGACCCCGAGCGCTTTCGTTTGCCGCTGACCATCTCCATCCAGACCTATGCTTTCGCCGCGACGGTGACCTTGGTCGCCGGGGCGCTCAGCGCCCTTTTGGTGCGGCGTAAACTCGATCACCTCGACCTCATCGGGGTACTGAAGAGTCGTGAATGATGTCTAGCTCTCCTCGACGAACCTGGTTCAAACGCTTGCTCACTCTCAGCCTGCTGCTCTCGGTGGCGGGCCTCTTCGTCTGGGCCTGGCTGCCCAAACCCATCGAGGTGGAAATCGGCCGCGTCCGTGCCGAGGACTTCCGCACCACCGTCGATGAGGACGGCAAAACCCGCGTCAAAGAGCGCTACACCCTCTCGGCGCCTCTGGGAGGTTACCTCAGCCGCCCCTCGGTGCGCGCTGGCGATTTGGTGCAGCGTGGCCAAGTGCTGGCGGAGCTCAGCCCGCAGCAACCCAACCTCCTCGACCTGCGCAGCCGCAGCGAAGCCAGGGCGCGCCTGGCCGCTTCCACCGCCGCGGTGCAGCAGTCGCGCGCGTCGATCGCACGCACCCAGGCCTTGGTCGAATACGCCCAGCGCGAACTCGAGCGCCGTCGCGCCCTCCACGCCAAAGGCGCCGTGACCACGGAGGTCCTCGAGCAGGCTGACCTCGACCTGCGCACGCGACGTGAAGAGCTGGCTTCGGCGCAGTTTGGCGCCCAGGTGACCCAGCATGAACTCGAGGTCGTGCGCGCATCTCTCGGCGGCAGCAAAGCGGGTCGCTCGGCGCAGGAGCGCATCCCCATCGTCGCACCGGTCGAGGGGCGCATTCTGCGCGTCCTGCAGGAGAGCGAAGGCGTGGTGGCACCGGGCGCTGCGCTCTTCGAGATCGGCGATCCGCGAGCGCTCGAGGCCGTAGTCGATCTCTTGAGCGTCGACGCCGTCCGCGTGCGCCCGGGCGCGACGGCGATCATCGACGGCTGGGGTCAAGCGCAGCGCCTCCGCGCCCATGTGCGGAGCGTCGAACCCGCCGCCTTCACCCGCATCTCGGCGCTCGGCGTCGAAGAGCAGCGAGTCAACGTCGTCCTCGACTTCGACTCGCCACATCGCGCCTGGGAAGGCTTGGGCGATGCCTACCGCATCGAAGCCAAGATCCTCGTCTACGAGCGCCCCAAAGCGCTGCAGGTGCCCGCGAGCGCCGTCTTCCGCCGCGAAAACGACTGGGTAGTCTACCGCGTCCAAGGCGGCAACGCGCGCATCGCCAAAGTCGAGATCGGCGAGCGCAACGATCGCGCCATCGAGATCCGCTCCGGCCTCGCGGCGGGCGATCGTGTCGTGGTCTACCCCGGCGAAAACCTACGCGACGGCGTCCGCGTCAAAGCGCGGCGGAATCCCTAGTCCAATCCTTCTGGCGAGCCGAAGGTGAAGCCATCTTCGCAGTCGCTCCGCGCCCCATCGTACTCAGCGCCACAACGCGAAAGTCCAGTCTCGACGAGCAGCGCCTCGAGTGCCGGAGCCACCGCCGCACGTCGCATGTTTTCGGGCTCCGCTCGGGAAGCCAAGCGCGATTTGCGCACGAGTTCGCATAGGAGGTGATTCAAAGCGCGGCCCAAGCTCTGTCGTAGCTGCTCCGCCTCGCTTTCCCCACGCGCCGCGAGCTGCGCGCAGGCGTGGCGATACTCGTCGAGAATCCTCCCCGCCGTAGCTTCCGGAACCTCGCCGCTGCCATTCCAAGCATAGGTCGCCGGAAGAGACTGAGTGACAAAAATGGTCATCCTCGAGAAGGCAAACTCTAGCGCGCGGGCCTGCCGATCCATTCCCTCGGGATCGATCTCTGCGGGCCGATAGCGCAGCACCAGAGGCGTCAGGATCTCCCGCCCGACTCGAGCACATTCCTGGCTCATCTAGCTCTGGCTCATCGCGCCTTCGACCTCCCGCGGCGAGATGTTTTTCTCGATCTCGACCTGGCGTTCGAACGCCAGGTCTTCAGCCGCGTCCCAATCGCAAGACGTGGCTCCACAAGCCAAGACCAGTAGCTGCGCAACGAGAAGCAAAGCCTGCCGAGGGAAGGGAGAATTCTCCATTCTCGGGGATGCGGTAAAACTCATCGTGGATTAGAGGCTTTCTCGATAGGCGGAGCAATCGCCTAAACCCGCTTGGGTCAAAAGAAAGTCGATCGACTCAAGTTGACTCTGCATCACGCTGGTGGTCATGGCCGCCTGCTTGGCGACCCAAATCTTCCGGTAGAGCTCGCAAATTACCTGGATCAGCTTCGGGACGATCACGCGATTGTACACACAGGGATCGGCGCTCTCTTTCGTCCCATAGACGCCCTCCACTGCGCTGACGACTTTCGAGAAATCCCCGGTGATTCGGTCAGCGGTAATGTCTGGGCGATTTCCTGTTTTGTTCCAAGCGTAGGTCGGAAGAAGTCCGTATAAACCTCCCGACAGCTCGTCCAGTGCTTGAAGAATCGGAGCTTTTTGGGCGTCGGCGTCCTCTTTACTCGTGCATTTTGGAACGCTTGCGTTCCCGTAACACTGAACAAGTCCCTCGATTCCCTTCCGAAGTTCCGCGCAACGTCCGGAAAGGACGGACTGGCTCAAGGTTCCAGGAACTTCCCTCGGTGGGTCTTTGAATAGGGGCGTCTCCGCGAGTTCCGAAGACTCGGGCGACGCGCAGTGCGCAGTGAGGATCAGCAATGCGGCTCGAAAGCTCCAAAGACGAACCATCTCGAAACGGATAGCAGAGGACATGCCATCGGCCGAGGAAGGTTGGGCCCGCTAACTCTCGCACGCAGGCACTCGGCACTTTTCGAGCGTTCTCTCTGCCGTCGCGGCGGATCTCAGCGATCAGGGCGCCAGGCGCATCTCAGTAAGCTGCGGATCCGTGAGCAAGGGCGGCTGCGTAAGCTTCTGCACCTCGCGTGCGCTGATGCCCGGCGCCAGCTCGCGCAGCATCAAACCCTGAGGCGTGACGTCGATTACGGCCATATCGGTGATGATACGGTGGACAACGCCCTGGCCGGTAAGCGGCAGCGCGCATTGCTCGAGGATCTTGGGCGCACCGTCTTTGGTGACGTGCTCCATCAGCACGACCACACGTTTGGCGCCGTGCACCAGATCCATGGCGCCGCCCATACCTTTGACCATCTTGCCGGGGATCATCCAGTTGGCGAGGTCGCCCTGCTTCGAGACCTCCATGGCGCCCAAGATGGCCAAATCGATATGGCCGCCACGGATCATGGCGAAGGAGGTAGCGCTGTCGAAAGTCGAGGCGCCGGGGCGCAGGGTCACCGTCTCTTTGCCGGCGTTGATGACGTCGGCGTCTTCCTCGCCGGGCAGAGGGTAGGGGCCGACGCCGAGGAGGCCGTTTTCGCTATGCAGCACGACGTCGACGCCGGCCGGGATGTGGTTGGCCACCAAGGTCGGCAAGCCGATGCCGAGGTTGACGTATTGGCCATCGAGGAGCTCGAGTGCCGCCCGTTGGGCGAGCTGTTCACGGCTTAACATGGGAGGCTCCTGTGCTCAGGGTACGGCGTTCGATGCGTTTTTCATGCGCGCCGACGACCAGCCGCTGCACGAAAATGCCGGGTGTGTGGATGGCGTCGGGGTCAAGGCTGCCGACTTCGACCAGCTCTTCCACCTCGGCGATGGTCACCTTGCCGGCGGCGGCGCAGAGGGGGTTGAAATTGCGCGCCGCACGTCGATAGACGAGGTTGCCGTGGGCGTCGCCTTTCCAAGCTTTGACCAGGGCGAAGTCGCCGACGATGCCGCGCTCGAGCAGGTAACGCTTGCCCTCGAACTCGCGCATCTCGCGGCCTTCCGAGCGCGGCGTGCCGACGCCGGCAGGGGTGTAAAAGGCGGGGATTCCGGCGCCGCCGGCGCGCAGGCGTTCGGCCAAGCTGCCTTGGGGCACCAACTCGACCTCGAGGCTGCCGTCGAGAAACTGTCGCTCGAACTCTTTATTCTCGCCGACGTAGCTCGACACCATCTTGCGGATCTGCTTGCTCCGCAGCAACAGGCCAAGGCCGAAGTCGTCGATACCGCAGTTGTTCGAGACCACCTCGAGGTCGCGCACGCCAGCCCGCTGCAGCGCCGCGATGCAAAGCTCTGGGATGCCGCAGAGGCCGAACCCGCCGACGACCAGGGTGGCGCCTTCGTGGATATCGGCGACCGCCTCGGCAACACTTGCTACGACTTTGTTCACGTCCCCTGGCTACCACGCCGAAGCGGGGCCGGACAAGTTCGCGCGGCTTCCGAGGCCTACGTCGTCGTCGAGTCGGACGTGCTCTTGCGTTACGATTCGAGGCGCTATGCCCTTCACTTGGTCCTCGCTACTTTGGACACGGCCGAATCCTGCGGTGATGCCGACCAGAACTCCCTGCCGGTCATGCACGGGCCCGCCGATATCGTGCATCTCTAGGCCGCCCGAACTCACTAGGAATTGCCCGTTTCGCTCGAGACCGCTGCGGCTGGGAGTGATGAAGTAGCGTTCGAAGAGTTGCGCCAGGATAGGTTCGGGAAACGCGAGGATCGCGCGCACGCCGCTTTCGTCACGAAGGCTGTAGGTTCGGAGTTCGTCTGGGGTCAACACAAAGGTCGAGAACGACAGGGCGCGTGCGGGTGAAAAGGTGGGAGCCGAAAAGATGTGTCCTCGGCAGGATCTGCCCGAAGCACCGGACAACGACACCTCGTCTTTCAAGGTACCGGGGCGACCACTCTCTGGCAGCGTGGCCGCGTCGACTCCCTCGATGTCGCGGTTGAGTTGGATGGCGACCAAGCTGATTCCGACTTGAGCGCTGCGGGGATAAAGGATCCCTCCGCCCGGCGGCGTGTAGAGTGCGCTGACGCGGGCTATCGTTGCAGGAAGCGTGAAGGCGTGGTCTTTCGGGCGCCAAAGAAGGAGCTGGTAGGGCGGCGAGTAGACACGGTAACGCCGCCCATCCTCCGCTTGACCCGCGGGCCGCTCTTCCCTCGCGTCGGCGCCTGCCACCAAGGAGTTGATGGCGTAATAGCTGGTGAGAATGAGGTCGTTGCGAAGGAAGCAGCCGCTGAACCATTCCGACTGCTCCGGGAAGTCGAAGGGCTCGAGCTCAATCAGTACGTAACAGGACTGAGGCTGCCCTGACGAACCCCGATGTTCGAGCTTGCTGTCGAGGGACTCAGAAACCCCGTCGCCTTCTCCCTTTGCCGCGAGGGAACACGCGGAGAGAAACAGCAGGCAGAGAGCAAAGAGGCTCGACGAATGCACCATCGCCTCTGCGCGACGCAAACCTCAGGCCATCAGCGCTTGGAGCGCATGTTCTGCACGAAGCGCTCGAAGAGGTAACGCGCATCGTGCGGCCCCGCCGCGGCTTCCGGATGGTACTGCACGCTGAAGGCGCCCGTCTCGCGGTGCACGATGCCTTCGCAGGTGCCGTCGTTAAGGTGGATATGGGTCAGATCGCAGCGCTCCTTGAGCGAGTCGACGTCGATGACGAAGCCGTGGTTCTGCGTCGTGATCTCGACCCGTCCCGACTGGAGGTCTTTGACCGGCTGGTTGAGGCCGCGATGGCCGAACTTGAGCTTGTAGCTTTTGGCGCCCAGGGCGTGGCTGAGAATTTGGTGCCCCAAGCAAATGCCGAAGATGGGGCGCTGCCCGAGCAATTCGTTGACGGTCTGGATGCCCTGCTTTACCGCCGCCGGGTCGCCCGGACCGTTGGAGAGGAAGATGCCGTCGGGACGCTGCGCCATGACCGCGCTGGCCGTGCTCGTGGAAGGAAGCACCGTCACGTCACAGCCTACGTCGACGAGGCAACGCAAGATGTTGAGTTTGACGCCGAAGTCCAGAGCGACGACGCGGAAGGGCGCTTCGTCTTTCGCGGCGAGCAGACTGCCCCAGACGCCCGAACCCTCGCTCCAGGCATAAGGCGCCTTGGTGCTGACGCGCTGTGTCAAGTCTTGGCCGCTCATCGGCGGGGCGGCTTTGGCGCGGTCGTGCAAAGTCTGCGGATCCTCGCTGCCGAGCGCCGCCATCTGCGCGCCGGTGTCGCGGATATGCTGCGTCAGGGCACGGGTATCGATGCCGCTCAGCGCGACGATGCCATGCTTTTGCAGGTATTCCTGCAGGCTGGCTTCGGCCCGCCAGTTGCTGGGATGGCTGGCTGCCTGATGCACGATGAAGCCCGAGAGGCAGGGCGCTTTGGACTCTTGGTCTTCGCTGTTGACGCCCGTATTGCCGATATGCGGCGCCGTCATGGTGACGATCTGACCGCAGTAAGAAGGGTCGGTGAGCACTTCCTGGTAGCCGGTCATGCCCGTCGTGAAGACCACCTCTCCCAGGGCGACGCCGGCTGCTCCGATGGATTCTCCCTCGAAACGCGTGCCATCGGCGAGGACGAGGTAAGCTTTGGATCGCTGGTTCATGATGCGCTCAAACGAGAGGTAGTTCGCTGCGTTGGTGGACGAGGCGGCCCGCCACGAAGGTGGCGAGAACGGCGCCGCGTAAGCCTTGCCCAAGCCAGGGGCTGTTGCTGGAGCGGGAGCGTAGCGCGTCTGCTTGCAGGGTCCACTCCACTTCGGGGTCGATGAGCACCAGGTCGGCGATGCTGCCCTCTTTCAGGCTGCCGCCGCGCGACTCCTGCATCAAGCGCGTGGGCGCCGTCGACATCGCTTCGATGAGACGCGAGGCGCTGAGCTTGCCTTGATGGACCAAGTCGAGGAGGAGGGCGAAGGCGCTTTCCAAACCATTGATGCCTAAAGCCGCCTTGTCGAACTCGCAATCTTTGTCGCGGCGGGTATGCGGCGCATGGTCGGTGGCGATGCAGTCGATGGTGCCGTCCCTGAGCGCTTCGAGGAGGGCTTCGCGATCTTCTTCCGTGCGCAGGGGCGGGTTGACTTTGCAGGCCGTGTTGTAGCCGAGCAGCGCCGCGTCGGTGAGCAGCAGATGGTGCGGGGTGACCTCCGCCGAGACGCGCAGGCCGCGGGCCTTGGCTTCACGCAGCAGCCGCACGCTGCCCAGGCTGGAGATATGCGCCACGTGGTAACGCGCGCCGGTGGCCTCGGCGAGGATGAGGTCGCGGGCGACGATGATGTCTTCGGCCTCCCTCGGCCAGCCGCGCAGGCCCAGCCGCGCCGAGATCACGCCCTCGTGCATCTGCGCGCCCTGGGTGAGGTGGTGGTCTTCCGCATGCTGCGAGACGAAAAGATCAAACTGCCGCGCGTATTCCATGGCGCGCCGCATGAGCGCCGCGTTCAGCACGCAGCGGCCGTCGTCGCTGATGCCGAAGGCGCCGGCCTCGCGCAGAGAGGCGAAGTCGGCCAAGGTCTCGCCTTCGAGGCCGCGGGTGATGGCCGCGAAGGGGCGTAGGCGCACGCTTTTGGCGGCCTTGGCCAGGGCCAGTGCCCGCTCGATCCACAGCGCCGTGTCGCTGACCGGCTTGGTGTTGGGCATCGAGCAGACGGTGGTGAAACCCCCTGCCGCGGCCGCCGCTAGACCCGAGGAGATGTCCTCCTTCTGCGGATCGCCGGGGTCACGGAAATGCACGTGCAAATCGACGAAGCCCGGAGCCACCCACAGGCCTCGGGCATCGACTCGACGGTCGAAGGAACCTTCGACGTGATTCGCTAGCCCTGCGGCGAGGGCACGGACTCGATCTCCTTCGATCAAGAGATCGAGCTCTTCGTCCAAGCCTTGGGATGGATCGATGACGCGACCGCCCTGAATCAACCAACGCATGAGAATCGTCTGGCCCGCGCGCTCTGCTACGCGAAGCGCGGCGCCGCGTCAATGCAGAAGAGGGCAGAAAGGGGCGACTTAGCTGGCTTCGCGACGCAGATTGGCGGTCGCCGTGACCTGGGTGACGCCTTCGGCCGCTGGCGCGCTGGCCTGCGGGGCGCTCTCCGGGCTGGCGGAGCGCTGTTCACCGACGCGACGCTTCATGGTCATGACCTTGCGGTAGAGCGACGCGAACTCCTTATGGCGGGTCGCCATGGTCGGGGTGCCGCCGCGGAGCAGGGTTTGGAGAATGAACTCCAGGACTTGGATTTCGCCTTCGGAAAAACTGTTGCTGATTCTCATGGTTGATCCTTAACACGCACGGCGACACACGACAACTGAGGCGCTGTCACGTAGTGTCACTTAACGTCATCCTAGCGCAAATCGATGCGCTTGCACACTGCCGGTGTCAGAATTGATCGCTCCGCCTCGACTTGCTCCGCGCGCGCGAGGGGAGTACCTCCTCGGCGTGACCCAAGAGGCGAACAATCCCAAATCGGCCGCGCAAGGCATCGAAGGCGTGGAGAGACCGCAGATCCGCTGGAAGGTCATCCTGCAGATCGCGGCCGGCTTCGCGATCGTCTGGCTGACCTCCTTCATGGTGGTGCCCTACGTTGGCTACTGGGGCGTCGGCATCAGCGCGGTTTTGACCTTGGTCGCCTTGGGTTTCGGCTTCTACATCTGGCGGCTGACCCGGAAGTCGGCGGCGATCGTCGATATCCTGAAGGGCGCGACCGACGAAGAAGGCCGCCGCTCCGCGCTGCAGAAACTCAGCTCCAAGGCCGAAAGCAACGATGCGCTCGCCGCCCTGGCGCAGGCGCAGCTCCTGGCGCGCGACCAACCCGCCGAGGCGATGACGGTGCTCGAGGGCATCGACCTCAAAAAAGCGCCGGCGATGATCCAGGACGATGTGCGGGCCAATCTCGGGCTGCTTTACCTCGCCCACAACCGCGTCCGCGACGCGCGTGAGCTCGCCGACCTGATCCGCTTGGACCGCCAGCCGCAGCCCAAAGCCAAAGCCATGTACGCCTCGGTCATCGCCGAATCCTTCGCGCGCACGGGCAAAGCCGAGGAGGCGCAGAAGCTGCTCGAGACCTACCGGCCCGAAGACGAAGCCTACGGCGAAGTGCGGCCTCTTTTGCTGCGGGCCGAGATCTTCACGCATCTGGCGACCAAAAAACGCAACCTCGCCAAACGCTCCCTCGAGCGCCTCGCGGGCATCGAGCCGATGATGGTGGCTTCCTTCACGCAGCGCGGGACGCCGATCGAGCTGCAGAATTTCGCGCGCCAGCTCCTGGCCAAGCGGGGCATGATCCCGAAGCAGCGCATGCGCGTGCGGATGCATTGAGATGACGTCGCAGGCGCCAGAGACCTGGACGCTCCGCAAAGCGCTGGCCTGGATGAGCGCCGACTTCCGGCAGCGCGGCATCGAGTCGGCGCGTTTGGATGCCGAACTGCTCGCCGCACATGCCTTGGGCTGCGAGCGTATCGGCCTCTATATGGACCTCGATCGACCCTTGAACGAAGGGGAACGCGAAGGGATGCGTTCGCTGGTGCAGCGCCGCCGCCGCTTCGAGCCGGTCGCCTATATCCTCGGTCGCCGTGAGTTCTATGGCCGAAGCTTTCAGGTCTCGTCGGCGGTGCTCGTGCCGCGGCCCGATACGGAGACCTTGGTCGAAAAGGCCCTCGAGTGGATCGACGCCCACGCATGCCGCCGGGTCTTGGACCTCTGCACGGGCAGCGGCGCCATCGCCCTCAGCCTCGCGGCAGAGCGCCCCGAGCTGCAGGTGGATGCCAGCGACCTCAGCGCTGCCGCCCTAGCCGTGGCGCGCGCCAATCGCGATGCCCTCGGCCTTTCGGAGCGGGTGCGCTTGTACGAAGGCGATCTCTGTGCCGCTCTGCCCGAGGGCGCGCGCTACGATCTGATCACCTGCAACCCGCCCTACATCTCCGATGCCGAGTGGCCGACCCTGCCTCCCGACGTGGCCGAACACGAGCCCGCCCTGGCCCTGCGGGGCGGTGCCGAGGGCCTCGACTTCTACCGCCGGCTGGCGCAGGAGCTGCCGGCATTTATGGAAGCCGGAGCCGGCGTCTTGCTCGAGATCGGTTGGAAGCAGGCGCAGGCGGTGCGCGCTCTCTTCGAGGCGAACGCGGCCTTCGAGGCGCTGCACTGCTTCGCCGACTTGGGCGGCAACGACCGCGTCATTCGTGCAAATCGTCGAGCAGGATGACCGTCGCATCGGCGTTGGGCTTATCGTCTTTGCTCTCCGGCGCTGCGCTGGCGCGCTGAAGGAGTTCGAGGGCGCGCAGCAGCCGCTGCCGAGCCTTTGCCCCGAGGCGCTCTTTGCCCAAACGGCGACCGACCAAGCTCAGATGGGATGCCGAGGGGCCTTCCTCGCCCGCGCTCTCTTCGAAGAGGGAAGCGATGTATTCCAGAGGCACGTATTCGAGCGCCAGCGCCGAGGCGCCTTGGCTCCAGGCCTCGCGTAGCGGGGGTCGCCTCTCTTCGCTGCTCAGGGCAAAAAAGCCAGGGTCGTGCGCCGAGGCTTCAACGCCGGGTGTGGCGCGCAGCACGCTTTCGATGCGGCGCAGCAGACGCGCCGAGATCTTCGAAAAAGGCCAGCGGCTCTTGAGCTCTGAGGCCAAAGAACGCAGATGTTGAGGGGAGCGTTGCCCTAAGAGCGCGAGCAAATCGTCGCGCAGGTCGGCTTCGCAGCGCGCCAGGTAAATCGCCTGAGGGGAGCGCATCAGCCGCGTTTCGGCGGGTGCATTCCCTTCGCTCGCCTGACCTTCGCTTCCGGACCGAAGCGCGCTGGCTTGGCTCGTGAAGGGTTTGGAAACTTCGCTCGCTTCGAGGGGCGGTGGGGTGAGCGTGACTTTGGGGGCGGCCGGCGGATCCAGCACCATGAGCAGCGCTTCATGCCACTGCGCGATCGGGATGCCCGCGCCGCGCAAATCGACCAGCCAGGGTGCTATGCCTTGGGCGCGGATCTCGCGTTGCAACCGCATCGCGCGCGACCAGTCTTCCACTTGCGCCAGATGGTCGAGCCAATCCTTCAGGCGGCGCTCCGTAGCGCTGAAGGCGTCTTCACCGCGGGAGGCGGCGAGCCAAAAGGCGTCGCCCTCGAGTTCGAGCAGGTCGCAAACGCGGTGGCGCAGTCGGTCGAAACGCTGAAAGGCTTGAGCGTAAGAGTCGAGGTGGCGATGCAGCGCGCCGTCTTTGTCGAGCTCACGCAGCGCACCGGAAGCGAGGACGGCCATCCACGCCACATCGTCGGGTCCGACGCCGACGCTGGCGATGCTGCCGGCGAGGGCGCGACTGGCGACGCGGAACTGCCCGGCCCACTCGAGGGCCCGTTGCAGCGCCGTCCAATCGGTCTCGCTGCCACGGAAGAGGGCTCCGAACCAATGCCGCGCGCGTTCCTCGATGCTCTGGAGAAAATTTCGCTCCTCTTGCAGACGCGCGAGCAAGGCGAGATCGGCGGCGAGCGTTTCGTCGCTCGGCAGAGCTTTGCCAGGATAGAGCTTGCGCAGGGGGCGACGCTCTCGCCAACGGCTAAAGAAGTTGGCGGCGCCCTTCTTTTCGGGCGGATATTCCTTGAGGATCGCCTCGACTTCGTCTCGCGTGAGCGGGGCCACGCCGCGTGCGCGTAGCTTCTCCTCGTGATCGCGACAGGCGCGCCCGTGTTCCAGCCAGCCCAGCACCTCGGCGCGGATGTCGACCCAGGGTTCGTCGTGCAAAAGCGCGTGCGGCAAGATCGGAGCGACCAGCAGAAGGGCCGCCGCATCGCGCAGATGCACCAGCTGCTCGAAGCTTTGCAAAAGCGAGGTCGGCACGATCACGCGTGCGGCTTGCGGCGCGAGCACGGCGAGGCTTTTCACCTCAGCGATGAGCTCGCGCAGGCTCTCTTCGAGCGTGCTCAGTTCGGAGGCGTCCCAGCGCGAACGCCGCACCGCGCTCCAGCGTCGCCGCGCTGCTTCGTCGAGTGCCAGCTGCACCTCGACGAAATCGCGCAGCAGGGCGCTCAGGGCGTGTTTATGTGCCTCGTTTTGGATCTCGAGCTGCAGCGGAGGGATCGCCACGGCGCGCAGGTCGGCTACCGACCCGCCTTCCGCGTCCTGCCGTGACTGCGCCTTGGCGCTCAACCTCGCTCCTCTCCGAGTGCCCGGGGGCGCTCGCTCCAGAGGAAGATGGTCTCATAAAAAAAGAAGAGCACTACGGTAATCAGGCGCTGCCCCGATTCTCGGCTTTCGGTCTCATCCAGGCCTCGCCGAGCCAGAGCAAAAGCAGGCCAAAGAGCAGGAAGGGCAGATAAGGGGAGGGCGTATCGCTCGCCGCCTGCTCGATTCGGCCGGGCCCTGCGGGGGGCGTCGAGGAGGGTGGCACGCGTCCCGGTTTCAGCAGGCTCTCGCGTGGCGGCGCGGCCAAAGTGAAGGCCAGGCGCCGCTCTTCGTGCAGTTCGCGGGCGCTCGGGCCGACGCGCACCCGGTAGGGGCCGATCTCGGTCTGGGTGTCGAGGTTCAAGGCCGCCTGGCGCTCCAGCGTGAAGACGCGGCTCCCTCCTCGCGGGTCGATCACCTCCATGACCGAAACGCCGGCGAGGCGCGGCAGATGGAGGCGCGTTCCCGGGACCTCGGCGCGCCGGGGGAAACGTGGGTCGCCGGCCAGGGCGCGGACGAAGCGGCTCATCCAGGGCAGATAACCCGGGCGGAAAGGCAGCTCGTTCCAGGCATCGTCGAGGGTCGTGGCGAGGAGGGCGACGCGGCCGCGGCCTTGCTTTCGCCATACCCAAAGCGCCGTACCCGCCTCCAGGCGAAAGAGACTCTGCGCCGTCTTGTCGAGCGGGCTGAGGGGAAAGTAGCGCTGGATGCGGGTGCCATCGAGGCTGCTCGCTTCGCTGCCCAGCGCGAGCGCCGCGCCTTCCGTCCACAAGGGACGCGCCGTCGGCATGCCGAGGGAGGGCTGGAGCCGGGCGGGGAGCAGCGCCTGCCATTCGGCGCTGGCGCGCCTTGCTTCGACCTGCTCGCCTAGGGTGAAAAAGAGGCCACCCCCGCCCTCGACGAAGGAGAGCACCTGCTCGCGAAGGCGCGCGTCCAGGCTTCGTACATTGGCCAAGACCAAGACGTCGGCGTGATCGGCCTGGAGGCGCTCGAGCTCGGCGGCTTGGACCGAGCGTAGCTGAAAGCGGCCCCGCTCCCGCGGCGCGAGGAGCAGGGCGCGCATGAAGCGGTGCACCTCATCCTCGTTGGGATTGGCCGAAGGCGCGCCGTTGAGCACCCAGACCTGCAGCGCCGGCTCCTCACGCAGCAAGAGCGGGAAGCGGTCGTCGTCGGCGAGATCGTCGTTGCCCTCGAGTTCGAGCCAGGCGGCGGGATGGGGGGCCCGCAGCGCCTCCTCGGGGAGGCGGAGGACGATCTCGCGCTGCCCGCTCAAGCTCGCGGCGGCCCAGCTGAAACCGCTCGAGCCGCGCAGGACCAAGCGCTCCGCTCGGCCGGGGTTCAAACGTACCCGCAACGAACGCATCCCCGCCCCTGCGCTTCGCGCCTCGAGGAGGGCACTTTCGATAAAGGCGTTTTCCTGCTTCGCTCGCTCGCAGGTCCGTTCGAAGCGGAGGGCCATGCCTTGCCGGGGCTGCGCCGCCGAAGTCGGGAAGTCCACGTGCGCGGCCCAGTCGGAGAGCACGAGGACGCGACGTTCGTGCAGGGAGGAGGCGTCGACGATATGCTGCGCCTGACGGTAGGCGGCAAGCAGCCCATCCCCGCGCGAGGGAGCGTGCGTGGCCAGCGCCCGCAAGCGTTTGCGCACCCAGGCGCAGGGCCGGCGGACCGCCAGAGCGCGGGGCGGACTGCCGCCGAGCAGCAGCGAGCACTCCGAAGCCGGAGGCAGTTTGGCCACTTCACCTTGCGCACGGTCCAGGGTGCGCTGCCAGACGCTCTCGCGGCCTTCTAGCCGACGCATGGAAAAGGAATCGTCGAGCACCAAGGCGAGCGAGAGGCGCGTGGTCGGCAGCGTCGCTCGAGGCGGCTGGGGATCGGCCATCAGGAGCACCAGCAAGGCGACCAGCGCCAGGCGGAGCGCGAGCAAGAGGGGATCCTGCCAACGCCGGAGGCGAGTTTCGCTCTCGCTGCGCCGCAGCAGGAAGAGCGCGGAGAAGGAATAGGGAGGCAAGGCGACCCTACGCCGGCGATGCCACCAGAGCGGCAACGCCAGGAGCAAAAGAGCGAGCAGGGCTTCAGGATGGCGGAAGGACACGATCAGGTCCGCGCTCGCCCTAGTTCGGCGAGAAGTCGTGAGAGGACATCGAAGGCGTCCTCACCGGTCGACACCGGGAAGTAATCGACGGCCGCACCTTCGCAGGCGCGCCGGCATTGCTCCAGGAAGTCCTTCATGGCGCGTGCATAGCTTTGCGCCTGGGCGGCGGTGTCGACGAGGAGCTCGCCGCCTTCTTCGAGGTCGATGAAGGGGCGAAGACCGAGGGCAGGGAGCTCGCGTTCTTCCGGATGCAGCAGGTGCAGCACGACCACCCGCAAGGCGCGCGTCCGCAGCAAGCGTAGGGGAAGCAGGGCATGGGGATCGGGGTCGAGGAGATCGCTGGCGAGCACCAGCAAGCCACCTTTGGGCAGCAAGGTGGCCAGGGACTCGAGGCAGGTCTGCAGCCGCGTGTGCCCGCTGCGGCGCGGATCGCCTTTCATCCAGTGTCCTGCGAAATGCAGTGCGTCGAAGGCGCCGCGCGGCAGCACCTCGACTTCGTCGTCCGCGAGGTAAAGCGAGACGCTATCGCCCTGGGCATGGGCGAGGGCGGCGAGGGCGGCGAGGAGCCGCGCGGCGTAGGCGAGCTTCGCTTCGCGCGGGCGGTCGAGGGGGTAGTGCATCGACATGGAGCGGTCGAGGAGCAGATCGCAGCGCAGGCGGCTCTCATGTTCGCGCTCGCGGATGCGATAACGATCGCTGCGGGCCAGCACACGCCAGTCCAGCCAGCGGATCTCGTCGCCCGGATGGTAGGGACGATGTTCGACGAAGTTGCCGGTCGATCCACGCCTCAGGCTGGCATGGGTGCCGAAGCCGCCGCGTCGCAAGCGCTCGCCGAGGCGCAGCACCAAGGCCTCGACCTGTGCGGCGAAGTCCTCGGGCGACAGGGTCTCCGCCGGGGCGAGTGCTCGGAGCTCAGACGCCACCATGGCGGCGCTCACGCCTTGCCGCGGGTCGCGAGCACCCGCGCGATCAGCTCGGGGACATCGACGCCGGCCGCCTCGGCGCGAAAACTACGGACGATGCGGTGACGCAGCACCAGGCTGGCGAGGGCGCGCACATCGTCGACCTCGGCGGCGAAGCGGCCGTGGAGCGCGGCGCGTGCCTTGGCGGCCGCGATCAGCGCTTGACCGGCGCGTGGGCCGGCGCCGAAGGCCACCCATTCGCGCAGCTCGGTGGGGGAGGTTGGGTCTTCGGGGCGCGTGGCGCGGACGATGGCGACGGCTTCTTCGATGACGTGCGGTGCGACCGGCACCCGAGCCGCCAAGGCTTGGAAGGCGAGGACCTCTTCGCGGTTCAAGACATGCCGCACTTCGGGGCGGTTGGGGAGCGTCGTGCGGCGCACCACCTCCACCTCGTCGGCGGCGCTGGGATAAGGCACGTCGACGCGGAAGAGGAAGCGATCGAGCTGCGCCTCGGGCAGGGGATAGGTGCCCTCTTGCTCGATGGGATTTTGCGTCGCGAAGACCAAAAAGGGCGCCTCGAGTTCGTAGGTCTGGCCCCCGGCGCTGACGCGGCCCTCGGCCATCGACTGCAGCAGCGCCGCCTGCGTCTTTGGCGGCGTGCGGTTGATCTCGTCGGCGAGAAGAATGTGCGTGAAGACCGGACCAGGGACGAAACGGAAGCTGCGTTTGCCGCTGCTCGGGTCTTCGTCGAGCACATCGCTGCCGGTGATGTCGCTCGGCATCAGGTCGGGCGTGAACTGGATGCGTTTGCTTTGCAGCGAGAGCGCCTGCGCCAGGGTGGAGATGAGCAAGGTCTTGGCCAGCCCCGGCACGCCGACGAAGAGCGCCTCGAGCACCGGCTCCTGGCCGACGATTTGCTGCCGCAGCTCGTACCCGACCTGGGCGAAGGCACGTTTGAGCTGGTCGAGTTGACTCGCATCCGCGCCCGGGAAGGGGGCTTGCGCGCTGGGGTCGGCCTTCAGGGTTTCTGCAATCGGTGACACGCGTCCGTCTCTCGCCTACGGACGCTAGGCGCTGCGGCGATTTTTGCAAGCTGGCAGTGCGGCGCGGGATCGAAAGGGTTGAGACGAATGGCTTCGTGCATGGCGCCGCGGCTCTCGTCCGTCCGGCCCAGAGAGAGGAGCGCCGTGCCCAGCAGGCTGTGGAGAGGCGCGAAATCCGGGTAGCGTTCGAGGGCGGAGCGCAGCAGCGGCAAGGCGCGTGCGGGCTGCTTCGAGGCGATGTTGGCGCGTGCATAACGCGCCACCACCGTGGGGTCTTCGGGCGAGAGATTGAGCGCCCGTCCATATTCGGTGGAGGCCGCGGCGGGGCGACGGGCCCCCCAGAGCAGATCCCCGAGGCGCATCAAGCGCCGCACTTTGCCTTCGTTCAGCTCATAGACCGACTCTTTGGGATGAAAACGTCGGCGCAGCGGAGGCGTGGCGGCGGTCTTCGTCAGATTGGCCCGTTGCTGCACGTCTTCGCGCCAACTGCGTTCGAGCTTGTCCCAGGAGGAATCGGCGACGAGGGCGAAGGCTTGTTTGGCATCCCGGCCCTGAGCCACCTGCTTCAGGCCTTGCCGCAGGCCGCTCAAGCCTTCGGTACGCACGAAATAATCGATGAACGAGGCGACTTGGGCGAAGGCCAGCACCGCGGCGTCCTGGGAAGGCAAACGCGCGATCGAAGGGTGCAGCCGCTCGAAGGGCATGAGGCTGCCGCTCTGCGCGGCGCGCTGCAGCATGCTGGCCGAAGGGGGATCGAGGACGAAGCGCTCGTCTTCGCCTCGCCAGCGGCGCTCCAAAAACTTGGCCACGCCTTCCTGCAACCAGACCGGGGCGCGGTCGTGGGTGGTCTGCGAGAGCGCGAGGTGCACGAACTCGTGGGCGATGGTGTCGACCCAGGGGTAGCCGCGGACCAGGGCGCGCGGCGAGGTGATCATCAGCCGGTTCCATTTGCAGAGCGCGATGGTGCCGGTGCGCCGGATGTCTTCGACCGAGAGCGTGGACACGCGCGCCAAGGACTCGGCGTCGGGCAAGATCTCGAGCTGCACTGGCAGCGCGATCGGCATCCCCAACACTTCGCTGAGCACGTGGTGCATGGCCCGCAGGGTTTCGAAGGCGTAGGGCACCAACACGGCGTCGATGCCGGGTGGATGGCGCAACACGAAGCGCCCGTCTTCGGAGCGCAGCTCGCGGAAACCGGCCACGGTATCGCGGGTCTCGCGCACCAGTTTGGCGAACTCGCCGCGCTCTCGGCGCATCAGCCCGCTTTTGGTTTTGGCGAGCGAGGCGGTGACATGGGTAATGGCCGCATCGTAGCGGCCGCGGTGAAAGTCGACCCAGCCCGCCAAATACATGAGCTCGGGATCCTGCGGCTGCGCCTGCAGCAAGGGCGTGAGCAGACGTTCGGCCGTCTCGATCTGCAGCTCGCTCAGGGCGGCATGGATGGCGCGAACCTTGGCGGCCCACTCCTCCCGTTTCGGACGGGCCTCGACCCTCCCCGCGAGTAGAGAAGAGAAGGAAAACACGAAAAGGACGAGGAAGCGGCGTCGCATGGGTCTAGAGGGGTTATCGGAGCACTTCTTCGAAATAGCGGCGCACCGCTTCACGATAGCCTTGAGGTACCTTACCACGCATTGCCTCGATGATGCGCGCGCGTCGTGCTTTGGCGGCCGCGCTCCCGGCGCCCGGGATGTCGACCCGTTCGCTACGCGACTGCCGCGCATCCGGAGCGGCCCGACCGCTGCGGCCCTGGTTCGAGCCCTCGGAGCCCAGCGTGTCGAGCAGCGTCAGCGCGCGTTCTTGCTGCGCCAAGGCTTCGGTCATGTTGCCTTTGGCGAGCTCGGTTTTGGCCTCGCGCATGGCGCTTTCGGCTTGGGCGAGCGTCTCGGCGGCCTTGCCTTTGGAGGCGGGCAAGGCCTTGGATTCCTCGGCGATCTGGCCCTGACGCCGCGCCAGCTCCTGCAGCTTGCCACCCTTGGGCGTCGACTTGGCGCGTGTCGACATCGACTCCAGGCGCCCGCGCAGCTCGCTCAGCGCCTGCCTCGCTTTGCGCTCTGCCGGCGGCGTCTCCCGGCCAAAACCCATGGGACCGAGCCAGTCCTCGAGCTGCAGGGAGAGCTGCCGACTGCGCGCCAGAGCGTCGCCGAAGTCGCGCGCAGAGAGGGCATCGCTCAAACCCGAGAGGGCCTTACGGGCCTCGCGATGCAGCTCGTTCGAAGGCGGGTAGCGCTGTTCGAGTGCTTTTTCCACCTGCTGCTTGCTCTCCTCGTAGGCTTTTTCGAGGACCCGCAGGTCGGCGGCTCCCTGCTTCAGGGCCTCGCCTTCGCGCGCAGCGCGGGTTTGCTGCCAGAGCTCCTCTTGCTTGGATCGCAGGCGCTCGAGAGGGTTGCCGGCGCCGCCCTTCTGCCCTTTGGACTCTTTGCGGGCGCTTTCGCCCAAGCTGGAGGACCAATTGCGGAAAAAGGCCTCGAGAGCCCGACGGAAATCGCGCAGATGGCGCCGGGTGCTCGGCAGATCGCTCTGCGACAAGCCCTGACGCATGCCGCGCAAGGCCTGCGCCATCCGCTCCTCTTCGCTGAGGTGCACGGGGTTGCTGAACTCGTCGAGCGAAGCGTCGATCAGTTGCTGCAATCGCTCGCGCAGGAGGGAGACGATCTGTTCGGCCCGTGCGATCGTCTCTTCGACGGCGGGACGGCTGCTGCCGCGGCGGCAGGGGTGACCAGGATGGCCAGGTGCTG
>ERZ1066122.1471-NODE-1471-length-18827-cov-8.498935_pt1 | contig 18827 bp, 16 predicted proteins | sample MGYA00382769_ERZ1066122 | MGnify/ENA primary metagenome ERZ1066122 (study PRJEB33369, sample SAMEA5778352) | biofilm metagenome | biome: Industrial cooling water; feature: Water cooling tower basin; material: Biofilm | place: United Arab Emirates | collected... | reverse complement strand
CCGCCTGATCGCTGCGATCCGGCACGAAACAGGGAAGGGGCCGCACTGCGGCCCCTTTTCTTCTTTGACCAGATCTCAGGCGGCCCGGCGGTTGGCCAGCACGCCGGCGTAGCCGGCAAACAGCGCCGCGAAATGCGCATCGATGGTGCGAGCCTGCGGCGCGGCCGCGATGGCAGTGGCGCGCATGGCTGGCAGCTGCGGCAGCGCCTCGGCAATGGTCATCGCCAGGCTGGCAGCATCCAGGGACCGGAAGGCCAGGCCCAAGCCCGGTTCCAGCTGGTCATAGGCGGCGCCTTCGTCAGGCACGATCAGCGGCAGGCCGCTGGCGCGCGCCTCGGCACAGGCGATGCCGAAGGTTTCCGCCGGCGCCCCGTGCACCATCATGTCGGCGCTGGCGAGGATGCGGGCAAACTCGGCCCGGTCGCGCACCGGCGCGATCAATTGCACATGCGGGTTCTCGCCCACCGCCCGCACCACCGAGGCGCGGGCATGGCCATCGCCCAGGATGATCAGGCCCAGCGGCCGGCCATAGCTGGCAGCAGTGACCCCGGCGATCACCATCGGCCATTGCTTCTCGGGGCTGTGCCGCCCCACGCCGATCAGCAGCGTGGCCGAAGGCGGCAGGCCGCACTGGGCCAGCAGCCGGGCGCGCAGCGCCTCGTCCCGGTTGGCGGGCGAGAACACCCCCGGATCGACGCCCAGCGCATTGTCGACCACATGGGTGAGGCCGCCGTCGCGCAGCCGCTTCGACAGGCTGGGCGCTGCCGAGATCACCTGATCATAGCGCGCATCCAGCCGGCGCAGATAGCGCCAGAACCAGTCGAAGCCACGATCGATGGTGCGGCGTGGCAGCAGGCCATCAAGATAGCGATAGACCCAGGCCGACAGCGGTTCGGCATGCATGAACAGCGCGCGCGGTGCCGCGCCCGGCCAGGCCGCCACCGCCGCGGCGCTGCCCCAGGGGGACGAGCATTCGATGAAATCGGGCTGATGGGCATCGAGGGCATCGTGGATGATGCGGTCGCTGGCGAAATAGAAATAGTTGCGATCGAGCGGAAAGCGCGGGCTCCTGATGCTGATCAGCCGGGCCTTGCCGACCTGGCGCACGCCATCATCGGCGCCCGGCACCACCACGGTGAGCCGCACGCCATGCTGTTCGGCCACTTCCAGCTTGCGGTGGGTATAGGTGCGGATGCCGCCGCCGTCCGGGGAGTAGAGCGCCGAGATGTCGACCAGATGCATCGATGGGGGGCCTTCGTGGCTGGTGCCCCGGTTCCTTCGGCCGCGATCCCGCCGAGGTCAAGCCCCGACGGCTGAAGCTGACCAGTCGCGCCCGCTCAGTCGCGTTCACGCAGCGGCCCGAAGCTCAGCAGGCCCTTGCGATAGTTCATGCGGATGCTGATTGGCGTGATGCCCGGCCCGGTCATGAAGCGGACGGCGCCGGCCTTGGGCTTGCTCAGCCCCAGCCGCGGGTTGTTGGGGAAGCCAACCCCGTCGCTCGACAGGCCGAACTTCAGATTGGCATCGCGATCGTGCAGCAGCGAGAGCGTGTAGGCGCCCGGCCCCGGCGTGCGCACGCACAGCTGCACGGGGCCGGAGGCCGGCAGGCTGATCTCCACGCGGCGGAAGGTCTTGCCGGCGTTGATCAGGATATTGTCGTCCTGCAGGAAATCCTTGTCATTGTCGGGATAGAGTTCGGCGCGCAGCAGGCCCTTGCGATCCTTCAGGCCCACGGCGGTGATCAGCACCGCCGGCCCCGGCTCGCCCGGCCGGCACTGGCCTTCGGCCTTGCCCAGGTTGGGATTGGATTCCTGTTGCGCATGCGCCGCCACCGGAAGCAGCGACAGCAGTGCTGCCAACAGCCTTGCCGCCATCACGTGCCCATCACTTCCGCTGCCACCCGGCCGCTTCGCTTCCCGCCAGCACCGTGCCCAGCCCCATCAGCACCACGCCGAGGCCAAGGTGGGTGACCAGCCGCAGGCTGGCCATCATCGTCATCAGCGCGCCCACCGCTGCGTCCTGCCCGATCATGAACACCGCCACGGCGGCGAACACCACATCCTTGTTGGGCAGGAAGGGCAGGCGGGAGAGCAGCATGCTCATCGCCGAGAGCAGCACCCACATCTGCACCGATTCGGTGGGCAGGGCGAGCGCCCAGCACCAGCCGGTGAGCACCAGGGTCGCGACCACCCGCAGCGACTGTACGACCGTCACATAGACCAGATCGGCCGACGGCAGGCTGAACAGCTTCTTGCGATAGAGCAGCACGCCGCTGGAAATCACCAGCATCAGCGCCACCGAGGCCACCAGCGCTCCCGAAGGAATGCCCAGCTTCAGCTGACCCAGCAGCGGATAGGCCAGCAGCATCAGAGCCAGGGTGACGATGTTGGCAGCCATCGCCGACAGGATGGCGACATCCTTCACCGCGCCGAACGGGGCGGCCACCATGGCGGTGCGCTGGCGCGCCCAGGTGTAGAAATAGAGATCGCCAACATAGCCGGTGACGAGTTCATTGCCGATCAGCTTGCGCAGCAGCGCCAGGAAGCCATCGGCGGGAATCCGCCACAGGCGCCGGAAGATGATGAAATCGCCCAGCGGACCCGCGAGATAGGAGAGGGCATAGACCAGCCAGAAGGCCGCCGCCGCCGGCACCATGGCCGCCACCTTGGCGAGATCGACCTGCGCCAGCTGGTTCAGGGCCAGCACCAGCACGGCCAGCGTGATGGCGGTGCCAACCCACCACGTCCAGCCGCGCTCCCCGCGCGGCAGCGCGGGCAGGCTCTGGGGTGTCAACGAGGGCGGGCCGATCCCGGCTGGGGCGGCGCCGGCGTCACCTTGATACATGTCTGGCGCCAAATCCTGCTGTCCTTCGCCCGGGCATGGCACGGGCTTATGCTGCGCCCGTTACGGGGCCAATATGGCATTTTCGGGACATTGGGCAATCGCCGTGCGGCGAAGGGGGCAATCCCCCTGCGGCGAAGAGGCCAATCCCCCTGCGGCGAAGGGGCGCCGCAACGGCCTCAACGGCAGCGGGCGATGGCCGCCAGCAGTGCGGTGCGTCGTCCCGGATGGCAGATCACGATGTCGGGTGTTTTCGGCGCGGGCTGGTTGAAGGCCAGCGCACTGCCATCGAGCCGGGTCACCGACAGGCCGGCGGCCAGCGCCACGGCCGCCGGCGCGGCACTGTCCCACTCGTTCATGTCGCCCTGGTGCAGATAGGCATCGGCCTCGCCGTGCAGCACCGCCAGCGTCTTGGCGCCGGCGCTGCCCATCGGCAGCAACTCTGCGCCAATGGCGGCGGCCAGCCGCTCGGCCAGCGCCGGTGGCCGGCTGCGGCTGATGGTGATGCGCAGCGGGCTGGCTTCTGCAGCCGGCACCGGTGGGCACGCACTGGACACGCTGCGCCCCCGCGCCGGCTGCGAAACGGCACCGGCGGCCAGTAGGCCGTCTTCGAGCAGCGCCACATGCACGGCAAAATCATCGCGACCCGCCGCATATTCGCGGGTGCCATCCAGCGGATCGATGATCCACAGCCGCCGCGCCGCGAGCCGGTCTGCGGTGTCGGGCGATTCCTCCGACAGGATGGCATCGCCGGGCCGCGCCTTGGCCAGAGCCGACAGGATGAGATCGTTGCTGGCCCGATCGGCGGCATCGCCAAGCGCTGCCGGCGCCAGCCCGCCTTGCAGCCGGATGGCCAGCAGCAGGTCGCCAGCCGCATCGGCAAGTTCAAGGGCAAGCTGCGCGTCGGTCATGCCCCATCCCTGCCAGCCCAGCCCTGTGAATAGCAAGCGGCTTGCCACGCTTTGCCGCTGCGGGCAGTCTGCGACACGAGGGACCGGCCGTGCAGCCGGCGAAGGGGAGGCGGTGATGGCGTCCACGCGCACAACGCCAGAGACAACGCATCCGCGGCTGCTGCTGTGGACGCTGCTGGTTGTCTATATCTTCAATTTCATCGACCGGCAGATCGTCGCCATCCTGGCGGAACCGATCACCCGTGATCTTGGGCTCAGCGATTTCCAGATGGGCCTTCTGGGCGGTTTCGCCTTTGCCCTGTTCTATGCCACGCTGGGCGTTCCGTTTGCCCGCTATGCCGACAATGGCCACAGCAACCGCAGCCGGATGATCGCCTTGTTCGTGGCCGTGTGGTCGGGCATGACGGCGCTGTGCGGCGTGGCGCAGAATTTCTGGCAGCTGCTGCTGGCCCGCATCGGGGTCGGCGTGGGCGAGGCCGGTTGCACGCCCACCGCCCACGCCCTGATTGCCGACAGTCTGCCGCCCGAGAAGCGTGCCGGGGGCATCGCCTTCTTCGGCCTGGGCATCCCCATTGGCGGCCTGTTGGGCACGCTCATCGGCGGGACCATGGCGCAAACGCTGGGCTGGCGGCAGGCCTTCTGGGTTGTCGGCCTGCCCGGCCTCGCCCTCGCCCTTTTCGTGTGGTTCGTGCTGAAGGATCCGCGCCTTGGACGACCGGTGGCGGCCGCCGCATCGCCGCGCCTGCCGATGCTGGCCGGGTTGAAGCTGCTGGCGGCATCCCCGGCCTATTGCCTGGTCCTCTCCGGCGCGTCGCTGGTGGCCTTTCTGTCGTACGGCAAGGGGCTGTGGGTGCTGAGTTTCTTTCAGCGCACCCATGGCCTCACGGTGGGCCAGACCTCGATCTTCGTGGGCGTCACCCTGGGGCTGGCCGGCATTGTCGGCACCTGGCTCGGAGGCTGGGCGGCGGATCGCTGGGGCAAGCACGACAAGCGCCACATGCTCACCGGGCCGGCCTGGGCCATGGTGCTGGCGGCGCCCGTGCTGTTCGCCGGTTACATGGTGGATGATTGGCGGCTGGCCATCGCGCTCTTGATCCTGCCGACCATCGCCAACTCGGCCTATTATGGCCCGGCCTATGGCGCGGCGCAGGTGCTGGCGCGGCCCGACATGCGGGCGATGGCAGCGGCCTGGATGGTGTTTGCGCAGAATTTGATCGGGCTCGGCCTGGGGCCACTGCTGTTTGGCGCCATGTCCGATCTCCTGAAGCCGGCCTATGGCACGGAGTCGGTGCGCATGGTGCTCTATTTCGCGGCCTGGGCCGGGCTGGTGCCGGCGCTGCTGTTCTGGCTCGGTGCGCGCGCGCTGGGCCGGGAAGCCAATGGAAAGGATGTTCCTGATGCAAGTCTTGCGCACGCTGGATGAGGCCTTTGCCGGCCTGTCCGACTATCCCTTCGCGCCGCATTATCTGGAGGTGAGGGACCGCGCCACCGGCACCCCGCTGCGGCTCCATTACATTGATGAAGGCCCGCGCGAGGCCGCGCCGATCCTGCTGATGCATGGCGAGCCGAGCTGGAGCTATCTTTACCGCAAGTTCGTCGGCCCGCTGGTCACCGCCGGGCACCGCGTGGTGGCGCCCGATCTGATCGGCTTCGGCAAGTCCGACAAGCCGGCGGACCGCAACGATTACACCTATGAACGCCATGTCGCATGGATGAGCGACTGGCTGACCGCACTCGATCTGAAGGGCATCACCCTGTTCTGCCAGGACTGGGGCGGCCTTATTGGTTTGCGTCTGGTCGCGGCCTATCCGGAGCGCTTCGCCCGGCTGGTGATCGCCAACACCGGGCTGCCCGTCGGCACCGGCTGGTCAGAAGGCTTCAAGGCCTGGCTCGACTTCTCGCAGCGGGTCGAAACCTTCCCGGTGGGCTTCATCGTCAACGGCGGCACCACGCGGGAACTGACGCCGGCCGAGGTTGCCGCCTATGACGCTCCTTTCCCGGACGAGCGCTACAAGGAAGGCGCCCGACAGTTCCCCACCCTGGTGCCGATCACCCCCGAACATGCCAGCGTGGCCGAGAACAAGGCGGCCTGGGAGGTGCTGGCGCGGTTCGACAAGCCGGTGGTCACCTGCTTTTCCGACAAGGATGCGGTGACGGGCGGCGGCGAGAAAATCTTCATCGAACGCGTGCCGGGCGCGAAGGGCCAGCCCCACAGTATCGTCAAGGGCGGCGGCCATTTCCTGCAGGAGGATGCGCCGGAGGAATTGGTGCGCATCATCCTCGATCACATTGCAAGGGGCTGAAGCGGTGCAGGTGAAGAACGAGACGACGCCGCGCCCCGAGGTGGCCCAGGCCTTTTTCGGCGATGCCGATCATGGCCCGATGGTGATGGTCAACCTCCTGAAGTTCAAGGAGAAGGCGACCTATCCCGATGGCCGCGATCCCGAACTTTCGGGGCGTGACGCCTATAACCGCTATGGCGCGGCGGTTGTCGATTGCCTGAAGGCGGTGGGCGGCCATGTCGTCTATTCGGGGCCGGTGACCGGCATCATGCTGGGAGACGTCGAGGAATTGTGGGACGCGGTGGCCCTGGCCTTCTATCCCAGCCCGCAGGCGATGCTGCAGATGGTGGCCAGCCCCGCATACCAGGCTATCGAGATTCACCGTTACGCCGGGCTGGCGGGCCAGCTCAACATCCGTACCAAGGCCGCGCAATGAGCCTGTCCTTCGATCTCTACTGGTCGTTCCGCTCGCCCTATTCCTACCTGCTGCTGCCGCGCGTGGTCGAGCTTGTGGCCGCCCATGATGTCAGTTGCAACGTGCGCATCGTCTATCCGATCGCGGTCAGGCAGGCGGACTTCTTCCAGAAGGTCGATCCGCTGTGGGTCTTTTACCTGATGAAGGACACCTATCGCACGGCGGAATATCTGGGCATGCCCTATCGCTGGCCGCAGCCTGATCCCGTTTACATGGACCCGGCGACCAGGCTCTATCCGACCCAACAGCCGCATATCCACCGCCTGTCGCACCTGGGTGTTGCCGCCACCGAAGCGGGCAGGGGTCTCGCCTTCATCCGCGAGGTCTCTCACACCATCTGGAGCGGCACGGTGGACAACTGGCACGAGGGCGATCACCTGGCCGAGGCTGCGGCGCAGGCCGGGCTTGATCTGGCGGCGCTGGATGCGGCCGTGGCTGCCAATCCCGATCATTATCGCGCGGCCGTGGAAGCCAACCAGGACGCCCAGCGCATAGCCGGCCATTATGGCGTGCCGCTCATGGCCTTCGATGGCGAGCCCTTCTTCGGGCAGGACCGGTTCGACCAGCTGGTCTGGCGGCTGCGGCAGAAGGGGCTGCAGGCGCGCTAAACACTCGTCCTCCCCATTCTTCGAATGAGGAGGTGGCGCCGCAGGCGACGGAGGGGCTCTGGCGGCGCGGAACGTCTTGGCCGGTGCTGCCGTTGACCCTCCCGGCGTTCGCCCCTCCACCGCGCTGCGCGGTCCCCCTCCCCGCCCTTCGGGCAGGGAGGGCCTATCTTCGGCGCCAGCGCCTTGCCGTCCAAAGCCCGACCGCCAGCAACAACAGCGCGGCCACCATCGGCGCCACCCGGCCGGGCAGCAGATCGCGCGTGGCGTTGGCCTGGATCTGGGCGGGCGCACTGTAGCCGGCGGGCATCGGCAGCACCTTGTTGGCCTTGGCCCAGTGCTGCCACTCAGCCTGCATGGCGGCGAAGCGGGCGGGCTCGGCAGTGGCGAGATCGCGTGTCTCGCCGGGATCAGCCATGATGTCGAACAGGTGCCAGCGCCCGTCGCCATAGGGCGGCAGGTTCTTCACCAGCTTGAAGCGGCCCTGCCAGAGCACCGCATTGCCCGACAGCTCATAGCCGATGGCGTCATCATCGGGGTGAACTGCGGCAGCCGGATCGTTCAGCGCCGGCAGTAGGGAGCGGCCTTCCAGGCCGTCGCGCGGCGCCGCGCCGGCCAGATCGAGCAGGGTGGGCGCCAGATCGACAGCGTGGGCCGAAGCCGGCACCACGCGCCCCCGCGCCTGCACAAGGCCGGGCGGCAGGGTGATGATGAACGGCACGCGCACCCCACCTTCCCAGGCGCTGAACTTGTAGCCGCGCAAGGGACTGGCGGCGGCACTGGCCCAGCCGGCGCCGATGTAGGTGAAGCTGCCGGGCTGGCCCTGCCGTTCGGGCGCCATGTCATACTGCAGTCGCGCGTTGAAGGTGGTGAAGCGGTTGGCTTCCGGGTTGGTGGCTTCCGCGCCATTGTCGGAGACGAAGACGAACACCGTGTCGTCATAGCGTCCCGTGGCCTTCAGATGCCCGATCAGCCGGCCCAGCTCTCGATCCATGGCGGTGGCCATGCCGCCATAGACTTCCATGGCGCGCGCCCAGCGGGCGCGTTCCTCAGGGCTGAGCGCCTGCCAGTCGCGGGTGGTCGGCATCGTCACCGGGGTCACCTGCGGCAGCAGGCCCTGCTGTGCCACGCCGGCGGCCCGGGTCTGCCGCAGCGCCGTCCAGCCGGCATCATAGCGGGCGCGGTAACGCGCGATGTCGGCCTCGCTGGCCTGCACGGGGATATGGTTGGCGAGGAACCCCAGCGTGGCGAAGAAGGGCTGGCTGCGGTCCACGCGGTCGATCTGTGCAATCGCCTCATCGACGATCAGGGTGGAAGAATAGAAGTTGCGCGGCAGCTTCGCCGTCTTGCCATCGCGCGTCCAGTCGGCCCGTTCATAGAGCAGGCGGTTGGGCTTGTTCTCCCAGTTGTCGGCGCCCGATTGCGACAGGGCCAGCGCATGATCCCAGCCGCGCGCCGTGGGCAGATCGCCAATCTCATGGCCCAGATGCCACTTGCCGGCGTAGAGCGTCGCATAGCCGCTGCGCTTCAGCCGCTGCGCCAGCGTGGTGACACCTGGCGCCAGCACGGCATTATAACCGGGCTTGCCGCGATGTTCGGGCGGGATGGTTTCCGGCATGTTGCCCAGCCCGGCCCTGTGGGCGTTTACCCCTGTCAGGAGCATGGCGCGCGTGGGCGAGCAACTGGCCGCGACGTGGAAATTGGCAAAGCGCGTGCCGGCCCGTGCCAGCGCATCGATGTTGGGGGTGGCGATCTCGCTGCCAAAGCTGCCGGGATCGGAATAGCCCCAGTCGTCCGCGATGATCAGCACGATGTTCGGCGGCCCCGGAATCAGCGCCGCGGCCGGGGTGGCCAGCGAGGCCAGCAGGGCCGCGGCCAGCCGCTTCACAGCCTGTCCGCCGCGATGGCACGGCTGCCGGCGGGCAGATGCAGCACCAGCCCATCATCTGCGATGCGGATGCGCCCATCGAACCGCTCAGGCGCATCGCCCAGGAAGGCGGCATGGAACAGCCGCGATGGCAGCGGCGGCGCGATGTGGGTGAGCACCAGTTCCTTGACGCCGGCCTTCCTCGCAAGATCGGCGGCCTGTTCCGGGGTGGTGTGATAATTCAGGATATCGCGGGTGATTTGCGCGGTGCGCTTCTGGCCGCTGGCTGCGAGCCCGCGCGTGATGCCGGCCACCAGCCGGGGTTGCAGCGCCTCGTGGATCAGCACATCGGCGCCCATGGCAGCCTGAGCCACGGCGGGGCTGGCCGCGGTGTCGCCACTCAGCACCACCACCCGGCCCCTGTAGGCGATGCGATAGCCGTAAGCCGGGTCCACCGGCGCGTGATTGACCGCGAAGGCGGTGATCACGAGGCCATCTTCGTTCCACACCACGCCGGGCGCCCGATCCTGACCGGCGAAAGCGCCGCCGCCGGCGGGCGCGATGGCCTCGCCGTGGTGGGCGGTGCGATAGGTGGCATCGGCGGCGAGCATGAGGTTGTAGCCGTCTGCCACGCGGGCGGTGCCCGGCGGCCCGATCAGCGGCAGCGGCGTGCGGGCCGCGCTGCCGGTCCAGCGCAGCAGCAGCGCCGGGGCCAGGCCTTCGAGGTGATCGCTGTGCAGATGGGTGAGCAGCACGCCATCGAGCCCGCCCAGCCGCACGCCCCAGCCGGCGAGCTTGCGCACCCCGCCATCGCCGGCATCGATCAGCAGCAGGTTGTTGCCGGCCTGCACCAACAGGCAGGATTCAGCCCGATCGGGATCGGGCAGCGGCGTGCCGGTGCCGCAGAAGACGAGGGTCAGGCCATCGGCCTGCCCGGCCAACGCATCGCGGCCGGCGCGGCCTTCAGCGATGCGGGTGTAGAGCGCTTCGCCCAGTGGCGCGCGCGCCCACCACAGGCCAGCGGCCAGCAGCAGCATTGCGAAAATTGCCCCCAGGCGCCGCATCCGGAAAGCCTATGGTCTCCCGCCGGGGCTGGCAATGCTGGTGGTTCCAATTCCGCCGCGCGCTGTTAGGCTGCGCGAGAAATCCTGGGGGTGAACATGGCGGCAGTGTTGCGATTGGTCGTGGCAGCGATCGGCCTGTTCAACATCGCCATCGGGCTGGGCTTCCTGTTCAACCCGGCCAATCTTGCCGGCCAGTTCTTCCTGATCCCCGATGGCAGCCATGGCATGGCCACCTTGCGGGCCGATTTTCCCGGCTTCTTCATCACCGGCGGCACGTTCGCCTTGATCGGCGCCGTGCAGAAGGATGCCCGCGCCCTGCTGGTGCCTATGCTGCTGCTGGCCATCGCGCTCACCGGGCGCTGCGTGTCGCTGGTGGCGGACGGACAAGCACCCACGGCGTTTCCGCCGATGATCGCAGAGGCGGTGATGATCCTCATCCTGCTGCTGGCGCGCCGCAGCTTCGGGAGGGCCTGATGAAGCGCTGGGCGAAGATCCTGCTGGGCAGTGTCGCGCTGGTGGGCGGCGGGCTTTACCTGTCGGCCGACTATATCAAGCTCAACCTCAACCGCTGGATCACCGCGCCGACCGAGCCCAACCGGCCGGTGACCTGGCAGCAGGGGCCGGCCGCGCCGGCGCCGGGCGAGCGCCCGCCCAACATCATCCTGATCGTCGCCGATGATCTGGGCTTCAACGATGTCACCATCACCGGGAAGGGCGTTGCCGGCATGGCGACACCCAACATCGACGCCATCGGCCACGAGGGCGTGGTGTTTGCCAATGGCTATGCGGGCAATGCCACCTGTGCGCCCAGCCGCGCCGCGCTGCTCACCGGCCGCTATGCCACCCGCTTCGGCTATGAATTCACTCCCACCGATGTGCGCGTGCCGGGCTGGTTCCCCACCAGCATCATCCGCCCCGATGCGCTGTTCGCCCGCAACATCGCCAGCTTCAAGTCGGACTGGGTGCACCAGACGGTGTTCGATGAAGAAGCGGCCCGCAAACTGCCGCCGCCGGGCGACAAGGGCATGCCGGCGGCCGAGATCACCATCGCCGAGCAGCTGAAATCCCGCGGCTATCACAGCGTGCACCTGGGCAAGTGGCACCTGGGCGAAGCCAAGGGCATGCGCCCGGAGGACCAGGGCTTCGATGAAAGCCTGGGCTTCATCATCGGCGGCCAGAAATATCTGCCGGAAGATGATCCCAATTCCGTCAATTCGAAGCAGGATTTCGATCCCATCGATCGCTTCCTGTGGGCCAATCTGCCGTTTTCGGTGCAGTATAATGGCAGCCCGCGCTTCGCGCCCGATCGCTACATGACCGATTATCTGTCCCGCAACGCGGTGCAGGCCATCCGCGCCAACCGCAACCGGCCCTTCTTTCTCTATCTCGCCTACAACGCGCCGCACACGCCGCTGCAGGCGCTGAAGAGCGATTATGACGCGCTCCCCCAGATCAAGGATCACCGCGCCCGCGTCTATGCCGCGATGATCCGTGCCGTCGATCGCGGGGTTGGCCAGGTGATGGACGAGCTGAAGCGCCAGGGCCTTGATGACAACACGCTGGTGATCTTCACGTCCGACAATGGCGGCGCCCATTATGTCGGTCTGCCCGATCTCAACCGGCCCTGGCGCGGCTGGAAGGCAAGCTTCTATGAAGGCGGCACCCATCTGCCGTTCCTGATGCGCTGGCCGGGGCGGATCGCGCCGGGCAGCCGCTTTGCCAGCCCGGTGAGCCATTTCGACATCTATGCCACCGCCAGCGCGGCGGCCGGTGCGCCGCTGCCGGCCGACCGGCCCGTCGACGGCGTGGACCTGCTGCCGTTCGTATCGGGCGAGGCGACCGGCGTTCCACACCGCAGCTTGTTCTGGCGCTCGGGCGGCTATCGCGTCGTGCTGCACGATGGCTGGAAGCTGCACAGCCTCACCCATCCCAGGGGCGACCGGCTCTACAATCTCAGCCTGGATCCCACCGAGCAGCAGGATGTGGCGGCGCAGCAGCCGGCACGCGTTGCCGAGCTGAAGGCGCTGCTGGCCGCGCATGATCGGGCCCAGAAGCCGCCGGCCTGGCCCAGCCTCATCCGCTCGCCGATCCCGCTGGATCGGCCGCTGGGCGTCAAGCCACGCGACACAGAGCCCTATATTTATTGGTGGAATTGAGTAAGGGTGGGCAATCCGGTGCAACCCAGGGTCGGGCTGGATCGTAGTGGCAGGCAGCATGAGTGACGAAGTGAAGATCGACGGACGGCGCATGCGCTCCCAGGCCAGCCGGGATCGCATCATCGAAGCCGTGCTGGCGTTGATCGATGAAGGCCATGGCATTCCCGGGGCCGAAGTGATTGCTGCCCGTGCTGGCGTCGGCTTGCGCTCGGTGTTCCGGCATTTCGGCGATCTCGATGGTCTCTACATCGCCATGCTCGACAGGCTCGGCCATCGCTACACGCCGCTGGTGCGCCCCTACACCGGCGAGCGCTGGCAGGCACAGGTGATCGAATCGCATGAACGGCGCATGGAGATGTTCGAAGGCGTGCTGCCCTATCGCCGCGCCGCGGAAGCCTATCGCTATCAGAGCGCGATGATGCAGCACGGGCTGGAGGCGCTGGACCGCATGCTGCGCGGCCGGCTGGAAGGCATTGTTCCGCAAGGCCATCGCGCCGACCGGCTGTGGTATGAACAGCTCGACCTGTGGATGAGCCTGGAAGCCTATGGCCGCCTGCGCGACCGGCAGAAGCTGGATCACGAGGCCAGTGCCAGGGTGATCCGCGCCGCCATCGAGACGCTGCTGGCCGGCAGGGACTGAACGGCGAAAATAGCTTTGCGCCGGTGGCCCCGCGCGGTTAAAGCATCGCGCTTTCCCCGGCCACGAGCAGGCACAACATGGCAGGCGACAGCGCCCCTCTGGTGGGCATCATCATGGGCAGCCAGTCCGACTGGCAGACGATGGGCCATGCCGCCGACACGCTGGCAACGCTGGGCGTCGCGCATGAAACCCGGATCGTTTCGGCTCATCGCACGCCTGATCGGCTCTATGCCTATGCCCGCGATGCGGCCGGGCGTGGCCTGAAGATCATCATCGCCGGGGCCGGCGGCGCGGCGCATCTGCCCGGCATGGCGGCTGCCATGACCAGCCTGCCGGTATTGGGCGTGCCGGTGGAATCGCGCACGCTGAACGGTGTCGATTCCCTTCTCTCCATCGTGCAGATGCCGGCCGGCGTGCCGGTGGGCACCTTCGCCATCGGCAAGGCCGGCGCCATCAATGCCGCGCTGCAGGCCGCCGCCATCCTGGCGCTCAACGATGCGGCGCTCGCTACCCGCCTGGCCGCCTGGCGGCAAGCGCAGACGGATGCCGTGGCCGAAGCACCGTCGGACAGCCTGCCCTGACCATCATGCTGGCCCCCGGCTCCACCATCGGCATCCTGGGCGGCGGCCAGCTCGGCCGCATGCTGGCACTGGCGGCGGCCGAGCTGGGCTATCGCTGCCACATCTTCGCGCCGGAAGCCGATCCGCCATCGGCTGACGTGAGCGCGCTCCACACGCGCGCCGACTATGCCGACACGGCGGCGCTCACCGTTTTCGCCGGGCAGGTCGATGCGGTGACGCTGGAATGGGAGAATGTCGATCGCGCCGCCGTGCGTCATCTGGCCGGGCTGGTGCCGGTGCATCCGGGCGCCCACAGCCTGGAAGTGGCGCAGGATCGCATGGCCGAAAAGCAGTTCGTCGAATGGCTGGGCGGCCGCACCGCGCCCTGGGTGCAGGTGGACAGCCGGGCGGGCCTTGATGCCGCCATTGCCCAGCTTGGCCTGCCCGCCATCCTGAAGACCCGCCGCTTCGGCTATGACGGCAAGGGCCAGGCCCGCATCCACAGCGCGTCCGATGCCGATGCCGCCTGGGAGGCGATCGGCGGCCAGCCGGCCATCCTCGAAGGCTTCGTGACCTTCGCGCACGAATTCAGCGTGATCCTGTGCCGGGGCGCTGATGGCGCGATGGTGGACTGGCCGGTGCCGGTCAACCTGCACAAGGGCGGCATATTGGCGACATCGTCGCTGCCGCCACCGGCACTGGTGAAGGCGCAGGCCGCCGAGGCGGTGGCGCTGACGCGGACCGTGGCCGAAAAGCTGGGCCATGTCGGTGTGCTGACCGCCGAATTCTTCGCCTGCAAGGACGGGCCGCGCTTCAACGAGATGGCGCCGCGCGTCCACAACAGCGGCCACTGGACGATCGAGGGCAGCGCCACCAGCCAGTTCGAGAATCATGTCCGCGCCGTGGCCGGCCTGCCCTTGCGGCCCACCGCGCTGGTCGCCAGCCGGGTGGAGATGACCAACCTGATCGGTGATGATGTGGCAGACTGGCCGCGGCTGATGGCCGATCCAGGCGCCCATGTGCATCTTTACGGCAAGGCCGAAAGCCGCCCCGGCCGCAAGATGGGCCATGTGACGCGGCTGGGCAAATAGCGCTCAGCGCGGCTTCGGTGCCTTGGGGGCATCGGCTGCAAAGGCGGTGCCGAAATAATCACCTTCATACCAGCGGGGCGCCGCCCGGCCATTGGCGATGGTGCGGATGATGCCGATGTTGAGGCGCGTCCACTTGGCGGCGGCGGCCCAGTCGAACGGCAGGTCGATCTGGTCTGAGACCTCGTGATAATGGGTCAGGCGGAACACGCGTTCGGCGTCCTTGCAGCTCTGGCCGCCCTTCACGTCGCTCCAGCCGGTCTTCAGGAACACCGAAGGCACGCCGCGGCGCACGAAGGGATAATGATCGGAGCGGGTGAACACCGCCTCTTCCGGCTGCGGATCGGGGGAAACGCCGAGCTTCTCGGCCTTCGCCGCCGCCGCCACCGCACTGCCCAGCGTGGAACGGTCGCCGCCAAAGGCCACCACGTCGCCGAAATCGCAAGTGAGGATCGGCATGTCGATGTTCACGTCGGCGACCACACGCGCCATGTCCACGGTGGGCCGGCGCGCGAAATAATCGGCGCCGAGCAGGCCGGATTCCTCGGCCGTGGTGGCGAGGAACAGTACGGAGCGCTTCGGCGGCGCCTTCACCAGCGCGCTGGCGGCTTCCAGCAGCGTGGCGGTGCCGCTGGCATTGTCCATGGCGCCGTTGAAGATGCGGTCCTCGCCCGGTTTCGTGCCCACCTTGGTGCCGACATGGTCTGAATGGGCGGAGATCACCACCATCTCGGCCTTCAGCTTCGGATCGGTGCCGGGCAGCAGGGCCAGCACGTTGGGGCTGCTGATGCGCTCAAGCTTGGTGGCGCGGTTGATCTTGAAGCGGCCCTTCAGCGGAAAGCCTTTCACCGGGCCCTTCGCGGCGGCGGCCTGCACATCGGCAAAGCGCATCGCCGAGCCTTCGAAGATGGCAGCGGCGGCCACGTCATCGATGCTGGCGCGCACCTTCAGCGCGGCGCCATCGCCCAGCGCCTTGCCATCGGGGCCCAGCAGCACGCGGCGCGGCAGGCGGGCGCGGCTGGCAAACTTGTCCCACGGCAGGCGCGCGGCTTCCTTCAGCGTGCGCACGGTGATGATGCCGATGGCACCGGCTTCCAGCGCCGCGATACCCTTGGAGGTGCGGGCCAGGTGCGCCGCCACTTCGCTGTTCATGCCATCGGGCGCGCCCGAAAGCACCACGGCATATTTGCCCTTGAGATCAAGGCCGGCGAAATCGTCGATGCCCTGGCTCTTGTCCTGCAGGCCATAGCCGACGAACACCATCTCGCCGCTCACGCTTTCCGGCCCGGCCTCGTTGCCGGGCGCCACCACCAGGCCAATGCTGTTCTCCAGCGTGATCGTCTTGCCGGCGGCGGTCTCGATCACCGCCGTCTCGCGCTCGCTGGCAAAGCGGCTCTCGGCGAAGTTCACGCGCTGGAACCAGCTGCCGTTATCGCCGGCCGGGGTGAGGCCAAGGCGGGCGAAATGCTGGGCGATATAGTTGGCGGCAATCTCGTGCCCCGGTGTGCCGATGCCGCGGCCTTCCAGCAGATCATCGGCGAGGAAGGCGACATGGGCGCGGAATGACAGGGCCAGCGGGTCCGCTGCCTTCGGCTTCTGGGCGGCGAGAGGCGCTGCGGCGATCAGCGGCAGGGCGAAAAGCGGGGTGAGCAAGGCCTTGTTCATTGGCGACGGGTAGCAGCACGGCTAGACAGGCGCAATTGATGGCGAGGGACAATGTGATGCGGGTCTTGCAGCTCTGGTGCGGGTTGGTGGCGACGACGGTGCTGGGCGTGGCGCCGGCCCCAGCGCAGGTCTCAGCGCAGGTGGGAGGGCAGGCCGCACCGCGGCAGCCGGCCAGCATCGCCGCGCTGGTGGAACAGGCCAATGTGCCATTCGATCAGTTCACGCTGCCCAATGGCCTCAGGGTCATTGTCCATACCGATCGCAAGGCGCCGATCGTGGCGGTGAGCGTGTGGTATCACATCGGCTCCAAGGACGAGCCCAAGGGCAAGACCGGCTTTGCGCATCTGTTCGAACATCTGATGTTCTATGGCAGCGAAAACAACGACGGCGTGTTCTTCAAGAAGCTTGAAGATGTCGGCGCCACCGATGCCAACGGCACCACCTGGTTTGACCGCACCAATTATTTCCAGAACGTGCCCACCCAGGCGCTCGACCTGGCGCTGTTCCTTGAAAGTGACCGCATGGGCTGGCTGCTCGGCGCCGTCACCCAGGCCAAGCTCGATGCGCAGCGCGGCGTGGTGCAGAACGAGAAGCGCGAAGGCGACAACCGCCCGCTCGGCCTCACCCAATATGCCACGCTGGCCGCGCTGTTCCCGCCCGGCCACCCCTATGCGCACGAGGCGATCGGCTCGATGGCCGATCTCAATGCCGCCAGCCTCGCGGACGTGCAGAGCTGGTTCCGCAGCAACTATGGCCCCAACAATGCCGTGCTGGTGCTGGCCGGTGACATTGATGTGGCCACCGCCCGCCCGCTGGTCGAGCGCTATTTCGGCGCCATTCCGCGCGGGCCGGAGGTGAAGCGGCTTGCTGCGCCGGTGCTGCGCTGGACGAAGGAGCGCCGCGAGACCCTCTCGGACAGCATCCCCACCCCACATCTGAGCTTCAACTGGGTGGTGCCCGGCCGTCTGGAGCGGGTATCCGCCCTCACCGACATCGCGCTCACCGTGCTGGCCGGCGGGGCGTCGTCGCGGCTCTACAACGAACTGGTGCGCACCCGGAAGCTTGCCGTCGCGGTGTCGGGCGGGGTGCAGGCCTATGAGAAGGTGGGCATGGCGGAAATCGAGGTGACGCTGGCGCCGGGCGCGAAGCCGGAGGAGGTGGAGGCCATCGTGAAGAAGGCGCTCGCCGATCTGGCTGCCACCGGCCCCAGCGCCGACGAGGTGAGCCGAGTTGCCACCCGCAATGTTGCCGGCACCATTCGCGGCCTTGAAGCCGTCGGCGGCTTCAGCGGCAAGGCCACCGCGCTGGCCGAAGGGGCGGTCTATGCCGGCGATCCGGCCTTCTGGCGCACCGAGCTTGGCTGGTATGCCAAGGCCACCCCGGCGGAGGTGCAGGGCGCGGCCCGGCAGTGGCTGAACGAGGGCGTCTATGTGCAGACGGTGCTGCCCGGCGAGCGCCCGCCCGCTGAGGACGTGCCGCCGCCGCCAAAGGTCGCCGCCGCCGCGCCGCCGCCCAAGGGGCCGCCACGCATGGCCGAGCCGGCCGTGGGCCCGCCGCCGGCACTGCAATGGCCGGCGATCGAGCGCTTCACCCTGTCCAACGGCCTGAAGGTGGAGCTCGCCCGCCGCACCACGGTGCCGCTGGTGCGCATGATGCTCAGCCACGAGGCCGGCATGGCCGCCGATGAGCGCAATGCGCTGGGCATCCAGTCCATGGCGCTCAACCTGCTGGACGAGGGCGCCGCTGGCCTCAGTGGCCCGCAGATCGCCGAAGCGCGCGAGCGGCTGGGCGCCGGCATCGGCGCCTCGGCCGGGCAGGACCGCACCCGGCTGACGCTGGATGCGCTGAAATCCAATCTCGAACCCTCGTTGCTGCTGTTTGCCGACATCGTGCAGCGCCCGGATTTCCCGGTGGCCGAGATCGAGCGGGTGCGCGGCCAGCAGCTGACCGCCATCCGCCAGGAAAGCAGCAACCCGCTGGGTCTCGCCCGCCGCATCCTGACGCCCGCCCTCTATGGCCCGGAGCACCCCTATGGCGCGCCGCCGTCGGGCCTTGGCACCGAGGTCAGCGTCAAGGCGATCACGCGGGACGCACTGGTGACCTGGCACAAGCGCTGGATCCGGCCCGACAACGCCACGCTGTTCGTGGCCGGTGACATCACCGCCGCAGAACTGAGGCCGCTGCTCGAAACCAGCTTCGGGCGCTGGCGGCCCGATCCCGCCGTAGCGCGCGGCGTGATCCGCGCCGCCGCGCCAAACCCTGCCAAGCCGGCGCGCATCATCCTCGTCGATCGCCCCAACAGCCCGCAGAGCCTGATCCTTGGCGGCGCGCTGCTGCCGCTGGAAGGCCGGCAGGACCTGATCGCCCACCGCGCCGCCGTCGATGTGCTGGGCGGGCTGTCGACCAGCCGCATCAACATGGACATCCGCGAGGAGAAGAACTGGGCCTATGGCGCCTTCGCCGGCCTGTCTGACGCCAGGGGCCAGCTCAGCAGCCTTGTTTATGCGCCCGTGCAGACCGACCGCACCGCCGACAGCATCAAGGCAATGATCGACGACATCAAGGCGATCAGGACGGCGAAGCCGATCACGCAGGAGGAGCGCACCCGCAGCATCGCCAACAGCGTGCTCGCCCTGCCCGGCGAGTTCGAGCGCGGCGCCAGCTTCCTCGGCG
>ERZ1066122.1468-NODE-1468-length-18878-cov-17.675875_pt1 | contig 18878 bp, 13 predicted proteins | sample MGYA00382769_ERZ1066122 | MGnify/ENA primary metagenome ERZ1066122 (study PRJEB33369, sample SAMEA5778352) | biofilm metagenome | biome: Industrial cooling water; feature: Water cooling tower basin; material: Biofilm | place: United Arab Emirates | collected... | reverse complement strand
CCGGCGCGGGCCCGGCGGGTCGGGGCGCCGGCTGCAGCAGCAGCCAGCCCCCCACGAACACCGCCAGCACCAGCACGCCCACCGCCAGCCCCGGCAGCAGGAGCCGCGACGCGGCCCCCGCCTTCGGCGTCACCCGCACCCCATCGCCGTCCGGACCGGACGGCGGCGGGACGGGCTGGCGCGGCTCGGTCACGGCGACGCCGGGTTGTAGACCGAGATGGCCCAGCCCATGCGTTCATGGCCCAGCTGGTTCCAGATCGGGCTGCGGCCGTTGGTGAAGCTGGTGTAGCGCGCCGCGCCGGTGCCGGTGGTGCCGCCCCACAGGCCGGCGCTGACGGTGCCGCCGGTGTAGGTCGGGTGCACGTTGTCGGACTGGATGTAGTCGAAGCTGCTCGAGGCCGACACGAAGTGGGTGTTGGCGTCGCGCAGCGTGCCGCGCAGGGTGGTGGTGATGCGGTTGACGTAGCTGGCCTCGCTTTCGCCGGCCACATAGCGCAGGGCGTCGGAATCGACCACGCCGTCGCCGTTGCTGTCGTAGTCCGCGCCCATGTACTGGGCGAAGCTGTCGGCGCACTGGAAGCCCTTCTGGCGCGCCAGGTCGCACATCGACCAGTTCATCTTCGCCAGCGCCGGCAGGAAGCGGTCCTGCATCTTCACCGTCTGGCCGGTCGTGGCGTCGCGGCAGCTGCTCTGCACGTTGTCGGCGGCGTAGCCCGGGTAATACAGGTTGGAAATCACCTTCAGGCGGGTGTTCGGGCTGGCGTTGGCGTTGATGAAGTCCATCGCGCGGCCCACGTACAGCCGGCAGTTGGCCACCGCGGTGTCGAGCACGCCGTAGTTGCAGGTGCCGGTCTGGCCCTTGAAGCTGGTGCGCGCCTGCAGGCCGTCGTTGCCGCACATCTCGAAGGTGACCACGCGGGTGTTCGCCGACTGCATGTACGACCGCTCGTTGACGATCTTGTTGTTGTACACGTCGCTGGCGATGGCGCCCGACTTGGTGCGGCGCACGCTTTCGATGTCGGCGTTCCAGCGGGCGGCCAGGTACTCGGCGTCCACGGTGGGCGCGGCGAACCGGGCGGCGTTGCTGATCGAGCCGTTGTAGCCGGCGTAGATGGAATCGCCGTAGGCCACGATGCGGTACTTGGCGGTGGTGCCGGACCGGTCGATGGTCCAGGACACGTTCTGGTTCAGCGTGTTGGCGAGGGCCGGGCCGCCAACGGCCAGCAGGACGGCCGCCGACAGGCACCGCATGGCGGTGCCGCGGGTGTGAGTGTTCATCAATGTCTCCCCTTCGAGTGGTGTACGCCACGGACGCCGGACGGCGCCCGACTTGTTCGACGAAACCTGACGCGATGGGGACGACCACTGGACACGGGTTCGCCCTTCCCCTTTCCACCGCCCGCCGGACGCTAGCGTACGGTCGGGGGGTGCGCAATGTGCGGTGCAGCACACTTTTCGGCCCGGGTGGGGCCGCCGGCCGGCCGAGCCAGGGCGAAAGAACGGACTACCGGGCTGCCGTGGCGACAGGTAGAGTCGGGCCTGCGCGGCGACATTCAGTTTCCCGGGGGGCGGCATGGGCTTGGCGGGTTTGACCATCCTGTTGGTCGAGGACCACGGCTTCCAGCGCCGGCTGGGCCTGCGCCTGCTGGCCGACCTGGGGCTGACCCGGCTGCACGAGGCCGCCGACGGCTTCCAGGCCCTCGACCTGCTGCGCGCCCTGCCCGAACCGCCCGACGTGGTGCTGGTCGACCTGGACATGCCCGGCATGGACGGCGTCGAGTTCATCGGCATCGTCGCCCAGGAGCGCCTGGCCCATTCCATCGCCGTGGTCAGCGCGATGGAGCCGGCCCTGCTGCACACCGTGCAGGTGATGGCCAAGGCCTCGGGCCTGCGCGTGCTGGGCTGCATCGAGAAGCCGCTGACCCCGGGCAAGCTCACCACCGTGCTGTCGCTGTACGAGGCCGAGGTGATCGGCGGCCAGGTCGCGCTCGACATCGAAGTCACGCTCGAGCAGGCGCGCGAGGCGCTGTCGCGCGGCGAGATCCTGCCCTGGTTCCAGCCGCAGGCCGAGTTCGGCAACGGCAAGATCGTCGGCGTGGAAGCGCTGGCGCGCTGGCGCCTGGCCGATGGCCGCATGGTGCCCCCGGCCGTGTTCGTGCCGGTGATGGAAGCGGGCGGACTGATCGACGAGCTGACCAGCCTGATGCTGGTGCAGTCCTGCGCTTGGTGGAAGCGCTGGCAGGCGCGCGGGCTGGACCTGAAGGTGTCGGTGAACGTGTCGGCCCAGAACCTCACCGGCCCGGAAGTGGCCGACCGCTACGAGGCGGTGCTGCGCGAACACGGCCTGAGCCCCGAGCACGTCATCCTGGAAATCACCGAAGGCTCGGTGATGAGCGACACCGCCCGCGGCCTGGGCATGCTGGCGCGGCTGCGGCTCAAGGGCTTCGGCCTGAGCGTGGACGATTTCGGCACCGGCTATTCCTCGCTGTCGCAGCTCTCGCAGATCCCCTTCACCGAACTGAAGATCGACCGAGGCTTCGTCAGCGGCGCGCCGACCCAGCCGCGCAAGCGCGCCATGATCGAAACCAGCCTCGACCTGGCCCGCAAGCTCGACCTCAAGGTCGTGGCCGAGGGCGTGGAAACCATCGAGGAATGGCAGCTGCTGGCCCAGCTGGGCTGCGACTTCGCCCAGGGCTACCTGATCTCCGCGCCGGTGCCGGGCGAGCAGCTCCCGGACGCCATCCAGCGCTGGCGCCAGACCCATCACTGACCCGGCGATGCCGCGCCCGGGCCAGAAGTTCGGCATCCGCATCCAGCTGCTGGGCCTGTTCGGCCTGCTCCTGCTCACCGGCGCCGGCGTGCTGGCCCTGGACGAATACGAGCGCCAGCAGAACCGGCAGGCGCTCGCGGCCCTGAAGGACGAATCCCTGGCCGGCCTGCGCCGCATCAAGGCGGTGTCGGACGCCTATGGCCTGGACATCGTCGACACCACCTTCCGCGTGCGCAACGACCTGATCACCTGGGAAGAGGGCGTGCAGGTCATCGACCACGCCCGCCTGCGCATCAACGAGCACTGGGCCGCGCTCGAGCAGATGCCGCTCACGCCCGACCAGAAGAAGCTGTACGAACAGATCACCCGCGCCCGCACCCGCGCCGACACCGCCGCCCAGACCCTGCGCGGCATCCTGCTGCAGCAGGACATCGTCGCCCTGGGCCGCTTCGCCGACACCGAGCTGTATCCGGCCATCGACCCGGTGACGACGCGCATGAAGCACCTCGGCGACCTCGAGATGATCGAGGCCGAGCAGAAGGTGCGCGAGCAGGAGGCCCGGGCGGTGCGCGCGGCCTGGATCCGCACCCTGGTCAGCCTGTTCACCCTGGCGGTGGTGGCGGTGGTGGGCAGCAAGCTGGTGCGCAACGTCTACAAGGGCGTGGAGAGCCTGACTGCGCTGGCCCAGCAGATGCGGCGGCACGACTACCAGGCCATGCCCCGATTCCACCCGGAGGGTGAGCTGGGCGAAGTGATGGACGTGTTCCTGGTGATGCGCGACGACGTGCGCAAGTTCGAGAACGAACTCAACCAGCAGCTGCTGCGCAACGAACAGGTGCGCGAGGCGTTGCAGGAGCGCGAGGTGTTCCAGCGCTCGCTGTTCGCGGCGGCGCGGGTGGCGATCATCTCCTTCGACCTCGACATCCGGGTCACCACTTTCAACCCCTATGCGGAGCGGCTGACCGGCTACCGCGCCGAGGACTTCATCGGCCAGGCCAGCATCGGCCGGCTGTTGCTTCCCGAGGAAGCCGCTCGGGTGAGCGCCGAACTGACCCAGGCCCTGGACCGCCGGGTCGTCGCCGACAACGGCCTGATCCCGCTGCTGGTCGAACAGGGCTCGCCACCGCGCGAGTGGACGTTCGTGCGCAAGGATGGCGGGCGGCTGCCGGTGCTGCTGGCCACCTCGGCCATGCGCGACGGCAGCGGCAAGATCGTCGGCTACATCGCGGTGGGCACCGACCTCACCCAGATCAAGCAGCTCGAGCAGCAGCTGCGCGCCAGCGAGGCGCGGGCCCGCGAGGCCAGCGAGGCCAAGTCCAGCTTCGTGGCGGCCATGAGCCACGAGATCCGCACGCCCATGATCGGCGTCACCGGCATGCTGGAGGTGCTGTCGCACAGCCCGCTCGACGACGACCAGCGCCGGACCATCCAGGTCATCCAGGAGTCGGCGCGCGCGCTGCTGCAGATCATCGGCGACATCCTGGATTTCTCGAAGGTCGAGGCCGGCCGGCTCGAACTGTCGCCGACCACGGTGTCGCTGCCGGCGCTGCTGCGCTCCACGGTGGCCAACTACAGCGGATCGGCGTCCAGCAAGGGCCTGGTGCTCAACTGCGAGGTGGACGACCGCGTCGGGCCGGCGCACGTCGCCGACGGGCTGCGGCTGCGGCAGGTGCTGGGCAATTTCCTGTCGAACGCGATCAAGTTCACCGAGGCCGGCATGGTCGAGGCCGCGCTGGAGTGGAAGGGCCGCGCCGGCGACGGCGACCGCGTCTGCTTCCGCGTCACCGACACCGGCATCGGCGTCACGCCCGAGCAGCAGGCGCGGCTGTTCCAGCCCTTCTCGCAGGCCGAAGGCAGCACCACGCGCCGCTTCGGCGGCACCGGCCTGGGCCTGGTCATTTCACGACGCCTGGCCGAGCTGATGCAGGGCGACGTCAGCATGGAAAGCACGCCGGGCGCCGGCACCACGCTGCGGCTGGAGATCACGCTGCCGCGCGGGCGGGTCGAGGACCTGGAGCCGGAGGCGGCGCCGGAGGCCGGCAAGGGTTTCCTGGCGCGACCGCTGCCCTCGGTGGCGCAGGCCCTGGCCGAGCGCAGCCTGGTGCTGATCGTGGACGACCACCCGACCAACCGATTGGTGGTGGCGCGCCAGCTGGCCCTGGCCGGCTACGCCAGCGAATCGGCCGAGGACGGCGTCAAGGGCCTGGCGGCCTGGCGCACGGGCCGCTACGCGCTGGTGTTGTCCGACGTGCACATGCCCGAGATGGACGGCTACGAAATGGCGCGCGCCCTGCGCGAGGAAGAAGCCCGCGACGGCAAGCCGCGCACGCCGGTGATCGCGCTCACCGCCGCCGCGCTCAAGGGCGAAGTCGAGCGCTGCCTCGCCGCCGGCATGGACGAGTTCCTGGCCAAGCCGGTCAGCATCCCCGAGCTGGTGGCCTGCCTGCGCCGCTGGCTGCCGCACACGGTGCCGCTGGCGGGCGAGGTGATGCCGTCCGCGCTGCCGCAGGCCCACGACGACCCGACGCCGCTGGACGCCTCGGTGCTGGACCTGCTGACCGGCGGCAACCCGAACGAGGCGCGCGCGGTGATGGCCGATTTCCTCGACGCCACCGCCGGCGACCTGCACGGCCTGTCGGCGGCGCGCGCGGCCGGCGACCTGGAGCGTGTCGCGCGCCAGGCGCACAAGATCAAGGGCGCCGCGCGGCTGGTGGGCGCGCATCCGCTGGCCGAGGCGGCGGCGGCGGCCGAAGCCGCCGCCAAATCAGGCGACTGGGCGCAGGTGCTGCCCACCTGCGCCGACGTCGACACCGCCGTCGAGCGCCTCAAGCGCCACGTGGCGGAACGCTGGGGCTGAGCCGCCTCAGTAGCCCGCGGCCTGGCCGTCCTTGCGGCTTTCGCTGGCGCCGACGTACACGCCGTTGGCGTGGTCGCGCATGATCGCCTGGTAGCCGCCGTAGGGGCCGTCGGCGAACTCGATGGTGTGGCCCTTGCGCATCAGCGCGCGGATCACCTCGTAGTCGAAGCCAGTCTCGAGGTTGAGCACGCCGCCATCGGTCATTTCCACCGCCTGGCCGGCCGGGTCTGTGCTGCCGTCGTGCTGGATGCGCGGCGCGTCGCCGGCCTCCTGCAGGTTCATGCCGAAATCCACGAGATTCATGATGATCTGCGCGTGGCCCTGCGGCTGCATCGCGCCGCCCATCAGGCCGAAGCTGATCCAGGGCTTGCCGTCCTTGGTGGCGAAGGCGGGGATGATGGTGTGGAAGGGCCGCTTGCCCGGCGCGAAGCTGTTCGGGTGGCCGGCCTTGAGCACGAACTGCTCGCCGCGGTCCTGCAGGATGAAGCCCAGCCCCGGCGGCGCCATGCCGCTGCCCATGCCGCGGTAGTTGGACTGGATCAGCGACACCATCATGCCGTCCTTGTCGGCGGTGGTGAGGTAGATGGTGTCGCCCTGCTGCAGCGCGCCGGCGTCCACGGCGCGCGCGGCGCGGTCGGGGTTGATCAGCTTGCGGCGCTCGGCGGCGTAGTCCTCGGAGATCAGTCGCGCCGTGAGCGCGGCGGCGGCCTGCGCCTGGGTCTGGCCGCGGGCCGGCGCCGGGAAGAAGGCCGGGTCGGCATACCAGCGCGCGCGGTCGGCGAAGGCCAGCTTCTTGGCTTCGGTGAACAGGTGGATGTGCTCGGCGCTGCCGAACGGGATCTTCGAGAAGTCGTAGCCCTCGAGGATGTTCAGTATCTGCAGCGCGGCGATGCCCTGGCCGTTGGGCGGGATCTCCCAGACGTCCACGCCGCGGTAGTTGGTGCTCACCGGTTCGACCCATTCGCCGGTGTGCGCGGCCATATCCTCGTAGCTGAGGAAGCCGCCGTTGGCCTTGAAGTAGGCGCCGATGGTGCGGGCGATGTCGCCCTTGTAGAAGGCGTCGCGGCCCTCCCGGCCGATCGTTTCCAGCGTGTTGGCGAGGTTCGGGTTGCGCCACATCTCGTTCTTGCGCGGCGCGCGCCCGTCCACGGTGAACTGTTCGGTGAAGCCGGGCCATTTCGACAGCAGCGGCACGCTGCGGTTCCAGTAGTAGGCGATGGTCTCGTGGACCGGGTGGCCGTTGCGGGCGTAATCGACGGTGGGCTGCAGCACCTGCGCCATCGGCAGCTTGCCGAAGCGGCTGTGCAGCGCGAACCAGCCGTCCACCGTGCCCGGCACCGTGACCGGCAGCGGGCCGTGCGAGGGGATGTCGGTGTAGCCGTTGCGCTGGAACCACGCCAGGCTCAGCGACTTCGGCGAGCGGCCCGAGCCGTTGTAGCCGTGCAGCTTCGCGGTCTTCGGATCCCAGACGATGGCGAAGAAGTCGCCGCCGATGCCGTTGCCGGTCGGCTCCATCAGGCCCAGCGCGGCGTTGGCGGCGATGGCGGCGTCCACCGCACTGCCGCCGCGGCGCATCACGTCCAGGGCGATCTGGGTGGCCAGCGGGTGCGAGGTGGCGGCCATGGCCTCGGGCGCGATCACTTCCGAGCGCATCGCGAAGGAGGGACCGGTGATCCGGTCGGCGGCCTGGCTGGCGGGGGCGGCCAGGGCCGCGCCCAGGGCGGCGGTCAGCAGCAGGCAGGCGGGCATGACTTTCATCGGTAGGCTCCGGGCGGCGACTGGGGGAAGATAGCGCAACCCCTACCCCGCGGAAGCGAAGGAACCGTGATGCGCGCCCCTGTCCTGTTGATCACCTGCCTGCTCGCCGTCGCCGGCTGCAGCCGCGAGCCGGCCGCACCGGAAACGCCCGCCGCCGTCCAGGCCAACCCCGCCGCGGTCGCCGCCGAGCTCGACGCCCTGCTCGCCGAGTGGCACGAGTCCGAGCTCAAGGCCAACCCGATCTTCGCCACCGCCATCGGCGACCTGCGCTACAACGACCAGCTGCCCGACATGTTCTCCGCGGCCTACCGCGCCGAGCAGGAGGCGCGCGAGCGCGACTTCCTGGCCCGCGTGCAGGGCCTGGACCGAAACGCGCTCAGCGGCCAGCACCGCCTGAGCCATGACATCTTCGTCGCCGACCGCGAGTCCTCGCTGGCCGGCAACCGCTTCCCGTCGTGGATGCTGCCGGTGAACCAGTTCGGCAACTACGGCAGCTTCATGGCCCAGCTCGGCTCCGGCCAGGGCCTGCAGCCGTTCCGGGAGGTCAAGCACTACGACGATTTCCTGGCCCGCATCGCCCGCTTCCCCGTGCTCAACGACAGCGCCATCGCCAACATGCGCGAAGGCATGGCCGCCGGCGTGGTGCAGCCGGTGCCGGTGGTCGAGAAGTCGATTCCGCAGTTCGGCGCGCACGTGGTCGATGACGTCGGGCAGAGCGTGTTCTGGGGCCCGATCCGGAACATGCCGGCGGAATTCCCCGACGCCGAGCGCGAGCGACTGACCGCCGCCTACCGCGACGCCATCGCCAACACCCTGGTGCCGGCCTACGCGAAGATGCGCGATTTCCTGCGCGACGAGTACCTGCCCAAGGCCCGCACCGGCGTGGGCCAGCTGCACCTGCCGGACGGCAAGGCCTGGTACGCGCACAACGTGAAGGTGAACACCACCACCGACCTGACGCCCGAGGAGATCCACCAGTTCGGCCTCGAGGAAGTGGCGCGGATCCTGGCCGAGATGAACGCCGTGCGCGAGCAGGTGGGCTTCGAGGGCGACCTGCCGGCCTTCTTCGAGCACCTGGGCAGCAGCGACCAGTTCTACTTCAAGACCGAGGAAGAGGCGCTGCAGGCGTACCGCGACGTGCAGCAGAAGATCAACCCGCGCCTGGAACAGCTCTTCGACATCTTCCCGAAGGCCGATTACGAAGTGCGCCCGGTCGAGGCCTTCCGCGCCGCGTCCGAGGCCGGCGCGTCCTACCAGGCGCCGTCGCCGGACGGCTCGCGCCCGGGCGTGTTCTACCTCAACACCCACAACCTGCGCGCGCAGCCGAACTTCCTGGTCGAGACGCTGTCGATCCACGAGGCCTCGCCGGGCCACCACTTCCAGATCTCGATCCAGCAGGAAGTGGAGTCGCTGCCGGCGTTCCGCCGCTTTGGCGGTTACACGGCCTATTCCGAAGGCTGGGCGCTGTACGCCGAATCGCTGGGCAAGGAAATGGGGCTCTTCACCGACCCCTACCAGTGGTACGGCCGCCTGAGCGACGAGCAGCTGCGCGCGATGCGCCTGGTCGTGGACACCGGCCTGCACTACTACGGCTGGGACCGGCAGCAGGCGATCGATTACATGCTGGCCAATTCCTCGATGGCCGAGTCGGACGTCATCGCCGAGGTCGAGCGCTACATCGTGATCCCGGGCCAGGCCCTGGCCTACAAGGTGGGCCAGCGCGTGATCCGCGAGCTGCGCGAGGAGGCCGAGGCCGAACTGGGCGACGCGTTCGACGTGCGTGCCTTCCACCGCCAGGTGCTGGTGGACGGCGCGCTGCCGATGGGCGTGCTGCAGACCAAGATCCGCGAGTGGATCGCGGCCGAGAAGGCCAAGGCCGGAGCGTGATGCGCGCCGCGCCCCTGTCGTTCGCCGGTGCCGTTCGCGGCACCGGCGCGCGAAGCCGGTCACCGATGGGCTGAGCCATGGCCTTCGACGCCTTCGCGCTGATCCTGTCGATGCTGGCGCTGGGACTTGTGTTCCAGCGCCTGCGGCTGTTCCCTGACAACGCGGCCGAAGTGCTGAACAAGGTCGTGCTCTACGTCTGCCTGCCGGCTTCGGTGCTGATCTACGCGCCGCGGCTGGAGCTGGGCCCGCAGGTGCTGGCGGTGGCTGCGGTGCCGTGGCTGCTGCTGTCGGCCACCGTCGCGCTGGTCACCGGCGTGACGCGCGCGCTGAAGCTGCGCCCCGACGAACATGCCGTGCTGCTGCTCTGCGTCGCGCTTGGCAACACCAGTTTCCTGGGCTATCCGCTGGTACGCGCGCTGCTGGGCGAGGACGCCCTGCCCTACGCGGTGATCTACGACCAGTTCGGCGCCTTCCTGATCCTGTCCACGTTCGGGCTGTACGTGCTCGCCCGCTACGGCGGCGATGCCAAACCGATGCCGGCGATGATCGGGCGGCGCATCGTGACCTTCCCGCCTTTTCTCGCGCTGGTGCTTGGCCTGACGCTGATGCCCGAGGCGCCGCCCGCCTGGATCGCGGGTGGCCTGCAGCGCCTGGCGGACGCCCTCCTGCCGCTGGTGGTGCTGGCGATCGGCCTGAGCCTGAAGCTGGCGCTGCCGCGCGACGAGCTCAAGCCGCTCGCGGCCGGCCTGGTGCTGAAGCTGGCGGTGATGCCGGCGCTGGCGCTCGGCCTCGCCTGGGTCTTCGGCATGCGCGGCGTGATGCACGACGCCGTGGTGCTCGAATCCGCCATGCCGCCGATGATCACCGCGGCGGCGCTGGCGATATCGCACCGGCTGGCGCCGGGCCTGGCCGCCGCAATGGTCGGCTATGGCATCCTGCTATCGCTGGCCACGCTCCCCGCCTGGACCTGGCTCTTGCAGCACGCTCTTTGAAAAACGGGGTCAGGTTCACTTATCCCGACACATCACTTCGATTTTCGACTGATGCGCCGGGATAAGTGAACCTGACCCCGTTTTTCAAAGCCACCGCCGCAAGATTGCGCCCTGGAATTGCCTCATGCCTGACCCCGGCTCCAACCCCGGCGTCCGATTCCCGCCCCCGCTGATCTTCGCGCTCGGCCTGGGCGCGGGACTCGCGTTGGAGCACTTCCACGTTGCCTTGCCGCTGCTCGATCCGGCGCGCGCCTGGTGGCTGGACCTGCACGCCGCCGCCATCGGCCTGGTCGCCGTCTGGCTGATCGGCAGCGCCCTCGGCGGTTTCCGAAGAAAAGGCACGGACCCGCGGCCCTGGCGCGAGGACAGCGCGCTGGTGGTCGAAGGCATCTACGAGTACAGCCGCAACCCGATGTACCTGGGCATGGCCCTGGCCTACGGCGCGATCACGCTGGCGCTCAACAGCCTGTGGCCGCTGCTGACGCTGGTCCCGGTGCTGCTGGTGGTCCGCTACTACGTCATCGCCCGCGAAGAGCGCTACCTCACCGCACTGTTCGGCGAGGCCTATCGCGACTATTGCCGCCAGGTTCGCCGCTGGTTCTGAATCGCCAAGAACCGGCTTTAAGGACGGGGCCAGGCCTAAGAACGGGGTCAGGTTCACTTATCCCGAATGTTCGCTCGTAAATCGACGTGTCGCGCGGGATAAGTGAACCTGACCCCGCTCTTAGACCCCGTTCTTAGTCGGCGGGGACGGTGCGGCTGCGGGCCCACTCGCGCAGGGCGTTGACCTGCTCGGCCATCAGCACGCTCAGCGGGCGGGTGTTGCGGACTTCCTCCAGCACGCGGGCTTCGTCCACCGGCGACTGCGCGGCGTGGGCGGCGTAGAGCGCGCTGACCACGGCCTGCTCGATCTCGGCGCCGGAGAAGCCGTCCGCCGCCTCGGCCAGCGAATCGAGCGAGAAGCCCTCCCAATCCACCTCGCGCCTGGCCAGGTGGATGCGGAAGATCTCGGCGCGGGCGCCGTGGTCGGGCAGGTCGACGAAGAAGATCTCGTCGAAGCGACCCTTGCGGAGCAGCTCCGGCGGCAGGTCCTGCACGGCGTTGGCGGTGGCCACCAGGAACACCTTGGACTTTCGTTCGGCCATCCACGTCAGGAAGTAGCCGAGCACGCGCCGCGACACGCCGCCGTCGTCGCTGCCGCCGGCGCTGGCCAGGCCTTTCTCCAGCTCGTCGATCCACAGCACGCAGGGCGAGATCTGCTCGGCCGAGGCCAGCGCATCGCGCAGGTTCTTCTCGGTTTCACCGTGGTACTTGTTGTACAGCGTGCCGAAATCCAGCCGCACCAGCGGCACGTTGAAGCCGCCCGCCACCGCCTTGGCCGCCAGCGACTTGCCGCAACCCTGCACGCCCAGCAGCAGGATGCCCTTGGGCGGGTCCAGGCCCACCGGCAGCGCCACGTCGCCAGTGAACGCCGCACGGCGTTGGCCCACCCACGCTTTCAGCCGCGCCAGGCCGGCCACGTCGCTGAAGCGCGCGGTGTCGTATTCGAAATGCAGGTTGCCCGACTTGTTGAGCAGCTCGAACTTGAGCTTGGCCAGCTCCGGCAGGTCGTCGGCGCAGATCACGCCGTCGCGGAAGATCAGGTGCCGCGCCAGCCGGCGCGCGTCCACCAGCGACAGCCCGCGCAGGTTGCGCACGATCGCCGCCAGCGCGTCCTTGTCAACCTCCACGCGCTTGCCGCCGTGCTCGCGCATGTACAGCGCGGCCTCGTCCTGCACCAGCTTCAGCAGCGCGTTCTCGTTCGGCAGGCGCAGCGAGAAGCGCACGGCCAGGTGCTCGAGGTCGGGCGGCAGCTCGATCTTCGCGCCCACCAGCACGATGCTGTGGTCCTTGCAGTCGCGGCGGTCGACTATCTCGCGCAGCATGCGCTGCGTCGTGGCGTAGCCCAGGTACGGGTGGAAATCGAGCAACAGGTGGATGCCGCGCTGGTCCATCCCGCGGATGGTGCGCAGCGTGGTGGTGGCGTCCGGCGGCGCGATCGGCGCGTCCTCGCCGTCGAGGTCGATGCGGCGCAGGCCCTCGGTGATCGACCAGCGGTACAGCGGCCGCCACACGTTCATCAGCAGGTGGCGGAACAGGTCCACCACGCGGCCCTCGTCGGGGGTCTCGATCACGATCAGCGCGGTATTGGCGCGGACGAGGGAGGTGAGGTCCTGCAGCTCGCTCATCGGGGGTCCTTCGTTCGAAGGGCGTGATGATACCGGCTGCGGCGCGGTCAGCCCACGTCGATCTCGGGCCCGGGCCGCCGCCACTTCAGCAGCGCCGCCGCCACCAGGCAGGCCAGCGCGACCATGTCCGCAAGCACGATGCGGCCAACCGCATCGCCGTAGCCGCCCACGCCGATGGCCAGCGCAAGGAACGACACCACGCTGGCCAGGCCGGCGACGATCGCGATCCCCTGCAGCGCGGGCCGGAAGGCGGCCACCGCCATCAGCCCACCCAGCAGGCCGAACAGTACCGCGCGGTGCCGCATCAGGATCTGCAGGTCGGGCGCGCTGATGTCCAGACCGTACAGTCGCGCCAGCGCCTCGGGACCGAGCGCGCCCGACAGCGGCATGAGGTGGATCACGGCCGGCACCAGCAGCAGGAAACCCATGGCCCCGAATGGATGCTTCATGACGCCTCCGGATCGCGTCGCCCGACCCCGTCGCGGGCGGCTTCGGCATGCTACGCCCGACACCCGCCCGCGGCGAGCCGTGATCGCGCGACCGCCATGCCCGCCGTCGCCGGCATGCGCTAGCATCCGCCGCATGCCATCGAACCCGCCCCGGTTCACCCGTCGCCAGGCCTTGGGCCTGGCGGCCGCCGCGCTGGCGGGCCTAGTGTTGCCTGCCGGCGCCACGGAGACCGAACGCGAGGGCACGGGCCAGGACTGGGCCGCGCGCACCGCCCCGGCCATCGATGCCTTCTGCGACACGCTGCTGCCCGCCGATCCGCCCGCGCCGGCGGCCACCGCGCTCGGCGTGCCGGCACAGGTGCTGGCGATCGCGCAGGACAACCCCAACCTGCGCCGCCTGTTCGACTTCAGCCTCCAGTGGTTGGACCAGTCCGCGGGCGGACGCTTCGACGAAGTGGATGCGGCCACCCGGCACGGGCTGCTGGAGGCGATGGCGGCGCTGCCCTGGGAAGCCCCGCCCCGGCGCTTCTTCCATCTGATGCGCGACATGGCCATGGGGTTTTACTACGCGCATCCCGAGGCCCTGGGCGAGGCCCGCCTGCCGCCGCCGCAGCCCGGCGGCTATTTCGAAAGCCTCCCGTGAGCGCGCGCGACGACTTCGACGTGGTGGTGGTCGGTGCCGGCGCCGGCGGCGGTGCGATGGCATGGCGCCTGGTGCAGCAAGGACTGCGGGTGCTGCTGCTCGACGCCGGCCCGGCGTTCGACCCGGCCACCGACTACCCGCTCGACCGCGCCGACTGGGAAAGCCGCCATTTCCCGGTCAAGCCAGGCAGCCGCGGCCAGTACACCTTCGCCCCGATGCAGGGCCTGGAGGCCGCGCATGATGACCTGCGCTCCTGGAACCGCGTGCAGGGCCGGCTCAACCGCGGCGACCGCCGGCTGCCCGCCGGCCCGGGCTACCACCACGTGCGCGGCATCGGCGGCAGCACCCTGCACTACACCGGCGAAGCCCATCGCCTGAATCCGCGCGCGATGAAGCTGCGCAGCGAGCACGGCGTCGGCGCCGACTGGCCGCTGGACTACACCGCGCTCGAACCTTACTACCTCGAAGCCGAACGCCTGGTCGGCGTCGCCGGCCCCGACGCCACGGGCGACCGCTGGCGAAGCGCGCCGTATCCGCTGCCCGCGCATCCGCTGTGTCGCGCGTCGCAGTGGCTGGCAGTCGGTGCCGGAAAACTGGGCTGGCGCTGGGAGCCCAATCCGCGCGCGGCGCTGTCGCGTCCCTACGATGGCCGCCCGCCGTGCAACTACTGCGGCCAGTGCAACCGGGGCTGCCCGCGTGGCGACAAGGGCTCGGCCGATGTCACCTTCATCGCCAAGGCGCGCGCCAGCGGTCGCTGCGAAGTGCGGCCGGACTGCACGGTGGTTGGCCTGGTGGTATCGGGGCGCCGGCGCATCGGCGCCGTCGACGTCGTCGACGGCACGGGCCAGCGCCGGCGCATCGACACGCCGGCGCTGGTGCTGGCGGGCGGCGCCATCGAGACGCCGCGCCTGCTGCTGCTGCACAACATGCAGCACCCGCGGCAGGCGATCGCCGCCGACGGCGGGCAGTTGGGCCGCAACCTGCTCGAATCGACCGGCTGGACCAGCGTGGGCCTCGCGCCCGAACCCCTGGCCAGCCACGGCGGCCTGCCGTCGGATGCGATCTGCTGGGATTTCAATCGCCCCGACGCGCGCGACGGCGTGGTCGGCGGTTTCCGCCTGAGTGCCGCCGTGCACGAAGCCGACATGACCGGTCCGATCGCGTACGCGCGCCGCGCCGTGCCCGGCTGGGGCAAGGGCCACCAGGCCGCGGTGCGAAAAGCGCTGGGCCATGCAGTGGCGGTGGCGGCGATCGGCGAATACCTGCCGCACCCCGGCTCGTTCGTCGACCTGGACCCGTCCGCCCGCGATCGCCATGGCCTGCCGCTGGCCCGCATCCACAGTTTCAACGACGCCCGGGCGGTGCGCCTGCTGGCCGAAATGGCCCGTTCTTGCCGTCTATTGATGCAGGCGGCCGGGGTGGAGGACCTGGTCGAGGAATACGGGAACTACGACTACTACTCGGCCGCGCACGTCTTCGGCACCTGCCGCATGGGTACCGATCCGTCCAGCGCGGTGGTGGATGCCGACCTGGCCGTGCACGGGTGGGAAAACCTCCTCGTTTGCGATGCCAGCGTGTTCCCGAGCTCCGGGGGAGGCGAGGCGCCAACCCTCACCCTCCAGGCCCTCGCGATCCGCGCCGCGGATCGCCTGGCATCCAGACTCTTCGGAAAAACCGTATGAAACCGACCCTGCGCACTGCCCTGGCCGTCGCCCTCGCGCTGGCCTTCACCCCCGTACTCGCCGGCATTCCAACGCCTCCCCCCAACCCCACCTTCACCACCACCGTGATCGGCCAGGAGGAAGCCAGCGAAGACGAGTTCTTCGCCGGCTTGAACTGGCAGTTCGGCGCGGCCTCGCAGGCCGAGCTCGTCGTCGGTTGGCGCGACGTCGACGTCAAGTCCGACGGTGACGTCGACGGCTTCGGCCTGGATTTCACCTTCCCGCTCAAGGGCGGCATCAAGCCCGGCGAGCTGCGCCTGAAAGGCATCGACGGCGACGAGGATCTGCAGGGCGAGTTCGGCTTCGGCTGGTCGTTCGCCAACAAGGGCTTCCTGCTCACGGCCGGCGCCCAGGGCCAGCACGCCACCGTCGGCACCGACTACGTGTTCGGTACGGGCTGGGAACCGTACATCGGCATCAACACCATCGGTGACTACGATCCGCCGGAGTACCGCACCGAGACGACGGGCAGCTGCCCGGCGCCCTACGTGCTGAGCTCGAACGGCCAGAGCTGCGAGCTGATCAACCAGCCGTCGTCGTTCTGACGGGGTCCGCCGCGGGGCCGACCGGCCCCGCGGTGTTCAAGCCAGCAGCCGGCGCGCGATCGCGACGCCCGCTTCTCGACCGTCGTGCACGGCGGTCACCACGAGGTCGGCGCCGCGCACGTTGTCGCCGCCGGCGAAGATCTTCGGGTGCGAGGTGGTGCCGTCCGGACCGGTGCGCAGGCGGCCGTCGGCGGTGAGTTCGAGGCCGAACGAAGCCCACCACGACGCGGGGCTGGCGCGGAAGCCGAACGCGAGGATCACCACGTCGGCCGGCAGTACTTCCTCGGTGCCGGGCACGGCTTCGGCCGGGCTGCCGCGGCCGCCGGTGGCGCGGGTTTCCACCATGCGCACGCCGCGCACCTGCTGGCCGCCGTCCACGCGCAGGCCGGCCTCGATCGCGAGCGGCTGGCGGTTGAAGACGAAGCGCACGCCTTCGTCGCGGGCGTTCCTTACCTCGCGGTGCGAACCCGGCATGTCGTCCTCGCCGCGCCGGTACACGCAGCTCACTTCGGCGGCGCCCAGCCGGATCGCCGAGCGCACGCAGTCCATCGCGGTGTCGCCGCCGCCCAGCACCAGCACGCGCTTGCCGCCCAGCTCCACGGCCGGGTCTTCGGGCGAGGCCAGGTCGAGCTGGCGGCGTGCGTTGCCGACCAGGAAGGGCAGGGCCGGCAGCACGCCGGGCAGGTCCTGGCCCGGAAGGCGGCCATCCACGGCGGTGTAGGCGCCGGTGCCGAGGAACACCGCGTCGTAGTCGCGCACCAGCTCGGCGCCCTTGGCCGCATCGACGTCCACGCCCAGGTGGAAGCGCACGCCCATCGCCTCCAGCACGCCGCGGCGCGTGGCGATGACGTGTTTCTCGAGCTTGAAGGCCGGGATGCCGAAGCTCAGCAGGCCGCCGATTTCGGGATAGCGGTCGAACACGTGCGCCTCGATGCCCGCGCGCGCCAGGCGATCGGCGCAGGCGAGGCCGGCGGGGCCGGCGCCGATGATGGCCACGCGCCGGCCGCTGGGCTTCACCGCCGACAGGTCCGGCCGCCAGCCGAGCCGGAACGCCTCGTCGACGATGTACTTCTCGATCGACCCGATCGTGACCGCCTCGAAGCCGGTGTTGAGCGTGCAGTCGCCTTCGCACAAGCGGTCCTGCGGGCAGACGCGGCCGCAGATCTCGGGCAGCGGGTTGGTCGAGTGCGCCAGCTCCGCCGCCTCGAACAGCCGGCCTTCCCGCACCAGCGCCAGCCAGTCCGGAATCGGGTTGTGCACCGGGCACTTCCATTCGCAGTAGGGGTTGCCGCAGTCCAGGCAGCGCGCGCTTTGCTCGGCAGCTTCCGGCGCGGCGAACTGGCCGTAGATCTCCTGCCAGCCCAGCACGCGCGTGTTCGCCGGCAGCTCGCGCGGCATCCGGCGCGGCAGCTCCAGGAACTGGAACGGCTTCGCCTTCATGCCAGGCTCCCCGATGACCGCAGCGGCGCGCTCATGCCGCGTTCCTCAGCGTCTGCGCCAGTTGTTCAAGCGAGGCGGCCTTGGGCTTGACCAGCCAGAAGCGGCCGGCCACGTCACGGAAGTCCTCCAGCAGGCGCTCGCCCAGCAAGCTGCCGGTGTGCTCCACGTGCGCGCGCAGCAGCCCGCGCAGGTGGTGGCGGTGGTGCTCCATGCCCTCGGGCGTGATCCGCAGCACGTCGATCAGCTCGTGGTTGTAGCGGTCTACGAAGTCGCGCTCGATGTCGAGCACGTAGGCCAGGCCGCCGGTGAGGCCGGCGCCGAAGTTCAGGCCGGTGCGGCCGAGCACGACCACCACGCCGCCGGTCATGTACTCGCAGCCGTGGTCGCCGATGCCTTCGACCACGGCTAGCGCGCCGGAATTGCGCACCGCGAAGCGTTCGCCCGCGGTTCCCGCCGCGTAAAGTTCGCCGCCGGTGGCGCCGTACAGGCAGGTGTTGCCCATGATCGGCGTGTGCTCGGCCACGAACCGGGCGTCGGCGGGCGGCCGCAGCACGATGCGCCCGCCGGCCATGCCTTTGCCCACGTAGTCATTGGCGTCGCCGGTGAGCGTGAGGTGCAGCCCGCCGGCGTTCCAGGCGCCGAGGCTCTGGCCGGCGTGGCCGTGCAGGTGGACATCCAGCGGCGTCTCCGCCATTCCGGCGTCGCCGTGCACGCGCGCGATCTCGCCCGAGAGCCGCGCGCCGATGCTGCGATCGGCGTTGCCGATGCCGTAATGGAACTCGCCGCCGGCACCGGCGTGGATGGCGGCGCGCATCTCGTCCAGCATGCGTGCCGCCAGCCGGCCTGGGTCGCGCGGCGGGTTGCGCGCCTCGGTGCAGAAGCGCGCGGCCGCTCCCGCGCCCGAGGCGGCGATCAGGAGGGGCGACAGGTCCAGCCTGCGCTGCTTCTCCGTGAGGCCTTCGGCCTGCACCAGCAGGTCGGTGCGCCCGATCAGGTCCTCCAGCCGCGCCACGCCCAGCCGGGCCAGCCAGCGGCGCACGTCCTCGGCGACGAAGCGGAAGAAGTTCATCGCCATCTCCGGCAGGCCGGTGAAGTGGTGTGCCCGCAGGCGCGGGTCTTGCGTGGCCACGCCGGTGGCGCAGTTGTTGAGGTGGCAGATGCGCAGGTACCTGCAGCCCAGCGCCACCATCGGCGCGGTGCCGAAGCCGAAGCTCTCGGCGCCGAGGATCGCGGCCTTCACCACGTCCAGGCCGGTCTTGAGGCCGCCGTCGGCCTGCAGGCGCACGCGGTGGCGCAGGTCGTTCATGCGCAGCGTCTGCTGCACTTCGGCCAGGCCCAGCTCCCAGGGCGTGCCCGCGTGGTGGATCGATGAAATGGGCGAAGCGCCGGTGCCGCCGTCGTGGCCCGAGATCGTCACCAGGTCGGCGTAGGCCTTCACCACGCCCGCGGCGATCGTGCCCACGCCCGCGTGCGAGACCAGCTTCACCGACACCAGCGCGGACGGGTTCACTTCCTTGAGGTCGAAGATCAGCTGGGCCAGGTCTTCGATCGAATAGATGTCGTGGTGCGGCGGCGGCGAGATCAGGCC
>ERZ1066122.1467-NODE-1467-length-18888-cov-17.768810_pt1 | contig 18888 bp, 18 predicted proteins | sample MGYA00382769_ERZ1066122 | MGnify/ENA primary metagenome ERZ1066122 (study PRJEB33369, sample SAMEA5778352) | biofilm metagenome | biome: Industrial cooling water; feature: Water cooling tower basin; material: Biofilm | place: United Arab Emirates | collected... | reverse complement strand
GGCGCAGCACGTGCAGGTCGTACTTGCCGTGCTGGCCCAGCTTGGGCTTGCCGGCATCCTCCAGCACCGGGCGCAGCGCCTCGAGCACGGCGCCACGGCCCAGCTGCGCCGGGGCGCCCGGGTAGTCGTGGCCCACGGGGATGTAGCAGGCCTTGCCGGGCTCGACGCAGAAGCTCAGGCCGACCAGGTTGGCGCGCATCGGGTCGAGCGAATCGGTCTCGGTGTCGAAGGACATCAGGTCGGCGGCCTGCAGGCGGGCGACCCAGGCCTGCAGCGCGGCGGCGTCGAGCACGCATTCGTACTCGCCGGGCGCGGACAGCGCCGCGTCGGGCGCTTCCCCGGCGGCGGACGGCGGCGCGGCGGGCCGCGAGCCGCGCGCGGCCGGGGCGGAACCGCCGTCGAGTTCACGCAGGGCGCTTCCGAACCCGCAGCGCGTGTAGAGCTCGCGCAGCGCCTCCACGTCGCGCGGGCGCAGCGTCAGGTCGGCGGGGCCCTGGTCCAGGGCGACGTCGGTCTTGATGGTCACCAGCCGCTGGTTCAGCGGCAGGCGGTCGAGCGCGGCGCGCAGGTTCTCGCCGATCTTGCCGCCGATCTTGTCGGCGCTGGCGATCACCGCCTCCAGCGTGCCGTACTCACCCAGCCACTTGGCCGCGGTCTTGGGCCCGCACTTGTCGACGCCGGGCACGTTGTCCACGGTGTCGCCCATCAGCGCCAGCAGGTCGATCACCTGGTCGGGGCGCACGCCGAACTTCTCCATCACGCCGGCGTCGTCGAGCACGCTGCCGGTCATGGTGTTGGTGAGGGTGATGCCGGGCCGCACCAGCTGGGCGAAATCCTTGTCGCTGGTGGAAATGGTGACCGGGATGCCGGCCGCGTGCGCCTGCAGCGCCAGCGTGCCGATCACGTCGTCGGCCTCGACGCCGGGCACGCACAGCAGCGGGAAACCCAGCGCCTGCACGATCTGCTTCATCGGCTCGACCTGGGCACGCAGGTCCTCGGGCATGGGCGGGCGGTTGGCCTTGTACTGCGGGTACATCTCGTCGCGGAAGGTGGGGCCGGAGGCGTCGAGCACGAAGGCGGTGTAGTCCGGGTTCTCCTTCAGCGTGGCGCGCAGCATGTTGACGATGCCGTAGAGCGCGCCCGTGGGCGTGCCGTCCGGGGCGGTCAGCGGCGGCAGCGCGTGGAAGGCCCGGAACAGGTAGGACGAGCCATCGATCAGGACGAGGCGGGACATGGCGTGGCCTTTCTGGACGAGGCCCCGATTTTAAGCCGCGCGGGCCTTGAGCGCCCGCGCGGCATTTGCCATCCTCGAAGGCCCGCGCGAGGACCTCCCCATGGCCATCCTGACCACCCTGCTGCTGGCCCTGTCGGTCCAGGCCGAACCGGCCCGCGAGGAAGCCCCGATCCCGGAGAAGGTCCAGGCCCCGGTGCCCGCCGAGGACGAGGTGCCCGAGGTCGCCATCCGGGTCCAGCCCAACGGCGACCGGGTCGAGGAATACCGCCAGAACGGCGTGCTGTACATGGTGAAGGTCACGCCGGAGCGCGGCCCGCCGTACTACCTGATGGACACCGACGGCAACGGCCGCTTCAACCGCGACCCGCGTGATCCGCGCATCCAGCCCGTGCACTGGGTCATCTACGAATGGGATTGAGCCGCCTGGCGCCGCTGCTGCGCGCCGTCGATGCCGTGAACGAGGCCGCCGGCCGCCTGGCCGGCTTGCTGGCGGCCGTGCTGGTGGCGCTGGTGTTCGGCCTGGTGCTGGCGCGCTACGCGTTCAACGCCGGCTCGGTGGCGGCGCAGGAGGCGGTGCTGTGGCTGCACGCCGCGCTGTTCCTGCTGGGCCTGGGCTACACCCTGCGGCACGACGGCCACGTGCGGGTCGATGTCTTCTCGCAGCGTTGGTCGCCGCGCACGCGCGCGCGGGTGACACTGGCCGCGGCGCTGCTGCTGTTGCTGCCGTTCTGCGCCTTCATGCTGGCGATGAGCTGGGACTACGTGCTGGCCAGCTGGTCGGCGCGCGAAGGCTCGCGTGATCCCGGCGGCCTGCCGGCCTGGTACCTGCTCAAGGCGCTGCTGCCGGTGTCGGCGGCGCTGCTGTTCCTGCAGGGCCTGGCGCTGGCGCTGCGCGCCCTGCCCCCCGCCCTCGCGCGCGAGGCCGGATGAGCCTGCACGACCAGCACATCCTGATGCTCGTGTTGCTGCTGCTGGGCCTGTTCGCGGGCCTGGCCAGCGGCTTCCCGGTGGCCTTCGTGCTCGGCGGCGTGGCTTTGCTGGTGGCCGGCCTGGGCCTGCTGGCGGGCAATTTCGATCCCAGTTTCCTCGAGGCCTTCCCGAACCGCGTGTTCGGCGTGATGACCAACGAGACGCTGGTGGCGGTGCCGCTGTTCGTGTTCATGGGCGTGATGCTGGAGAAGTCGCGCATCGCCGAGTCACTGCTCGAGGCGGTGGCCTCGCTGTTCGGCCCGGTGCGCGGCGGGCTGGTGGTGGCGGTGCTGCTGGTCGGCGCGCTGCTGGCGGCGTCCACCGGCATCGTCGGCGCCACCGTGGTGGCGATGGGCCTGATCTCGCTGCCCACCATGCTGCGCCACGGCTACTGCCCGCGCCTGGCCAGCGGCGCGATCTGCGCCTCGGGCACGCTGGGCCAGATCATCCCGCCCTCGATCGTGCTGGTGCTGCTGGGCGACCAGCTGGGCAACGCCTACCAGCAGGCGCAGCTCAAGCAGGGCATCTTCGCGCCGGAGACGATTTCCGTTGGCGACCTGTTCGCCGGTGCGCTGGTGCCGGGGCTGATGCTGGTCGGGCTTTACCTCGCCTACGCGCTGTGGGTGGCCTGGCGCGAGCCGGCGCGGGCGCCGGCGATCCGCACCGGGGCGACGCGCGGCAAGTGGGCCTTGGCCAAGGCGATCGTGCCGGCGCTGGCGCTGATCCTGCTGGTGCTGGGCTCGATCCTGGGCGGCTTCGCCACGGCCACGGAAGCGGCCGCGGTGGGCGCGGTCGGCGCCACCGTGTTCGCGGCATTGCACCGCCAGCTGGGCTGGGCACGCCTGCGCGAAGTGTCGGAGCAGACGGTGAAGGTCACCGCGATGGTGTTCGCCATCCTGCTCGGCGCGGCGCTGTTCTCGCTGGTGTTCCGCGGCTATGGCGGCGACGAGCTGGTGCACGAGGCGCTCACCGCGCTGCCGGGCGGCAAGTGGGGCGCGGTGGTGGCGGTGATGCTGCTGATGTTCCTGCTGGGCTTCGTGCTCGACTTCATCGAGATCGTGTTCGTGGTGGTGCCGATCGTCGGGCCGGTGCTGCTGGCGCTGGGCGTCGACCCGGTCTGGCTGGGCGTGATGATGGCCATCAACCTGCAGACCTCGTTCCTGACGCCGCCCTTCGGCTTCGCGCTGTTCTACCTGCGCGGCGTGGCGCCGCCGGCACTGGCCACCGGCGACATCTACCGCGGCGTGGTGCCCTTCATCGGCCTGCAGCTGCTGATGCTGGCGCTGGTGGCCGCCTTCCCGGCCCTGGCCACCGCGCTGCCCGACTGGCTCTACGGCTGACCGCCCTCAGGCCTTGCCCGGCCGCGGCGGCAGCCCCGAGAAATGGCGCCAGAGCGCCTGCAGCTCTTCGTCGGTCATCGCGCCGTAAACCCGCCACGGCATGAAGCCGTGCAGCTCGCGGCCGTCCGGGCGCTTGCCCTCGCGGATCACGCGGATGAAGTCAGCCTCGGTCCAGCCCGCCAGGCCGCTGGCGTGCGGCGTGAGGTTGCTGGCGGCCGGCAGCTCGGGCGGCGTGCCCGGGACGCGCTGGCCGGCCCAGTCGGCGCCGTGGCAGCCGGTGCAGACCTGGGCCAGGTAGGCGCCGTACTCCGCGCTGGGACCGGGCGCGGGCGCGCCGCGCCGGCGGGGCGCGTGGTCGATGTGTTCGGCAGGCACGAGGTCGAACTGGCCCAGCAGGTGCAGCACGCGGCCCATCGGGCCGATCGCGGTCTCGCCCGGCGCGTGGTCCGAGGGCGGCAGCGACTGCAGGTGGCGCACCAGCGCGGCGGTGTCGGCGTCGGAAAGATCCTTGAAGTCCGCGGACGGCATGAAGCGCAGCGGACGGCCGTCCGGTCCGACGCCGTGGCGGATGGCCGCGGCCAGCTGGTTGGCGTCGTAGCGCCCGGCGATCACCGCCGGCGTGAGGTTGGAACCGACGATGCGCGCCACCGGCATCGCGTCGAACACGAACTTGCCGCGGGCGTCGGCGCCGTGGCACTCGACGCAGCCCAACACGCCGTACAGGTGCGCACCGCGCGCCGCCTCGGCGTCATCGGCCGCGAACACCAGCGACGGATCCTGCACGGCGTACACGCGGGCCATCGCCCGCTCCGAATTCCACCAGGCCGCCGCGCCGAGTGCGCACGTCGCCGCCACCACCAGGCCCGCCAGCCAGGCCGATCGCTTCAACCACTTGCCCAAGACGCCATCATCCAGAGAGGGGAATGGCCATCAATACGACGAAGGCGCGACGAAGCGGCCCGGCGGCGTTCAGCCGCTATTTTGCCGGCGCGGGCGAAGCGTGACCTTCGGCAGGGTCAGCCGCGGGTGGCGTAGTAGGCCTCTTCCGACACCGCGTGCCAGGCCTTGGCCTGGGCGCGGAAGGCCTGCATGGAGTCGAGCGCGCGGCGCGCCATCGGGTCGGCCGCGGCGGTCTCCTCCAGCACCTTGTCGGAGACGCGGCGCAGCGCCAGCAGCACGTCGTCGGGCAGCTGGCGCAGCTCGACGCCGTGCTCGCGCACCAGCACGTCCAGCGCCTGCTGGTTGCGCGCGGTGTACTCGGCCAGCATCGCGTCGTTCACCGCGCGGCAGCACAGCGCGACGATCTCCTTCAGGTCCGCCGGCAGCGTTTCGTACGCGGCCTGGTTGACCATGCACTCCAGCGTCGGGCCCGGCTCCTGCCAGCCCGGGTAGTAGCAGTACTTGGCCGCGCGGTGCAGGCCGAAGGCGAGGTCGTTGTACGGGCCCACCCACTCGGCCGCATCGATGGCGCCGGACTGCAGCGAGCTGAAGATCTCGGCTCCCGGCAGGTTCACCGGCGTCGCGCCGGCGCGCGCCATCACCTCGCCGCCGAGGCCCGGGATGCGCATCTTCAGGCCCTGCAGGTCGGCCAGCGAGGCCACCGGCTTGCGGAACCAGCCCGCCATCTGCACGCCGGTGTTGCCGGCCGGGAACGGCACCAGCCCGAAGGGCGCGTACAGCTCGCGCCACAGCGCCAGCCCGCCGCCCTCGAACAGCCAGCCGTTCATTTCCTGCGCATTGAGCCCGAAGGGCACGGCGCAGAAGAACGGCGCCGCCGCGGCCTTGCCCTTCCAGTAGTAGCTGGCCGAATGGCCCATCTCGGCGGTGCCGCGGCTGACCGCGTCGAACACCTCGAAGGCCGGCACCAGCTCGCCGGCGCCGTACACCTTCACCGTGAGGCGGCCGCCGCTGGTGGCGGTGATCATCTCGGCCAGGCGCGCGGCGCCCGTGCCCAGGCCGGGGAAATTGGTCGGCCACGAGGTGACCATCTTCCAGACGAACTTCTCGCTGGACGCCGCGCCGGCCTCGCCCTGCGGCTTCGCACCGCAGGCCGCCAGGCCGGTCGCCACCGCGGCCACGCCGGCACCGCGCAGGAGCTCACGTCGCTTCATGGTTCCCATCCCTTTCCCGACAAGGCGCCAAGTATGCGTCGTACACCCGGCTGCGGCGAGGGGGTGGGGCTTTCGGGGTGTCCGGGGCGGAAAGCGGTTTTGGACGCGGATTCACGCGGATAAACGCGGATAAGGCAAAAGCAGTTGGCGTTGGATCTCCGCAGCGCGCAGCCGCTCGCCGTGCCCCATTCCAACCTTTGCTCTATCCGCGTTTATCCGCGTAAATCCGCGTCAAAAAACCCTCCCGCCGAAAATCCAGACAGCGCCCGTCAGGCGGGGGTGAGGTTGGCGTAGCCGAGGACGAGCCACTTGGCGCCGCCGCGCTCGAAGTTGACCTGCACGCGGGCGTGCGGGCCGCTGCCTTCGGCGTCCATCACCGTGCCTTCGCCGAAGCTGGGGTGGATCACGCGCTGGCCCAGGCGCAGGCCCGGACCGGCGTCCGACGCCAGCGCCGCGCTGCGCGGCGGGCCGTAGGACGGGCGGCTGACGGTGACCTTGGGCCGGACCTCGGAGATCAGGGCCGGCGGGATCTCGCGCAGGAAGCGCGACGGCGTGCCGTACATCTCCATGCCGTGCAGGCGGCGCGACTCGGCGTAGGTGAGCACCAGCTTCTGGCGCGCGCGCGTGAGGCCGACGTAGGCCAGGCGGCGCTCCTCCTCCAGCCGCCCGCTTTCCTCGATCGACTTGCCGCTCGGGAACAGGCCTTCCTCCATGCCCACCAGGAACACCTGCGGGAACTCCAGGCCCTTCGCGCTGTGCAGCGTCATCAGCTGCACGCCGTCCTCGCCGGCCTCGGCCTGGCCTTCGCCGGCCTCGAGCGAGGCGTAGCCGAGGAAGGCCACCAGCTCGCTCATGTCGGCGTTCTCGTCCTCGTCGCGGCGCTCGAAGCGGCTGGCGACCGAGACCAGTTCGTCCAGGTTCTCGGTACGCGAATCGAGCTGGCCCTTCGACTCCTGCGCGTAGTGCGCGCGCAGGCCCGAGGTGGCGATGACGTGGTCGAACACCTCGTGCAGCGCCTGCCCGGCGGTGTCGTCGTGCAGCGAATCCACCAGCTCGGCGAAGCCGCGCAGCGCATTGCGGGCGCGGCCCGGCAGCGCGCCGCCCTCCGACAGCGCCACCGCGGCCTGCCACAGCGGCATGGCCTGCTCGCGCGCGTGGCGGCGCACTTCGTCGAGCGTCTTGCCGCCGATGCCGCGCGGCGGCGTGTTCACCGCGCGCTCGAAGGCGGCGTCGTCGCTGCGGTTGGCCATCAGGCGCAGGTAGGCCAGCGCGTCCTTGATTTCCATGCGCTCGAAGAAGCGCTGGCCGCCGTAAACGCGATACGGCAAGCCGGCCTGCACCAGCTGCTCTTCGATCGCGCGCGACTGCGCGTTGGAGCGGTACAGAACGGCGTTGTCGCCGGCGCTGCCGCCGTCGCGGATCCAGGCCTGGATGCGCTCGACGACGAAGCGCGCCTCGTCCACTTCGTTGTAGGCGGCGAACAGGTCGATCGGCTCGCCCTCGCCGTCGGCGGTCCAGAGCTGCTTGCCGAGGCGGTCGGGGTTGTGGGTGATCACCGCGTTGGCGGCGGCGAGGATATTGCCGGTGGAGCGGTAGTTCTGCTCGAGCTTGAGCGTGCGCGCGCCCGGGTAGTCGCGCAGGAAGCGCTGCACGTTCTCGACCTTGGCGCCGCGCCAGCCGTAGATGGCCTGGTCGTCGTCGCCGACCACGAACACTTCGCCGGTGTCGCCGGCCAGCACGCGCACGAAGGCGTACTGGATCGAGTTCGTGTCCTGGAACTCGTCCACCAGCAGGTGGCGGAAGCGCTGCTGGTAGTGGTGCAGCAGCGCCGGGTGCTCGAGCCAGAGCTCGTGCGCGCGCAGCAGCAGCTCGGCGAAGTCGACCAGGCCGGCGCGCTGGCAGCGTGCCTCGTAGGCCTCGTACACCTTGAGCATGGTCTGGCCGTAGAAGTCGCCGCCGGCCGGCTGTATGTGCTTCGGGCGCCGGCCCTCGTCCTTCTGCGCGTTGATCCACCAGGCCATCTGCCGCGGCGGGAAGCGGCCCTCGTCGAGCTCGAGGTCGGCGCTGATGCGCTTGAGCAGGCGCACCTGGTCGTCCTGGTCGAGCACCTGGAAGGATTCGGGCAGGCCGGCTTCCTGCCAGTGCAGGCGCAGCAGCCGGTGCGCCAGGCCGTGGAAGGTGCCGATCCACATGCCGCGGGCGCCATGGCGCAGCAGCGCCTCGACGCGGCCGCGCATCTCGGCGGCGGCCTTGTTGGTGAAGGTGACGGCGAGGATGCCGTGCGCCGGCACGCCGACGACTTCGTTGAGCCAGCCGATGCGGTGGGTGAGGACGCGGGTCTTGCCCGAGCCGGCGCCGGCCAGCACCAGGGCATGGCCCGGCGGCGCGGAGACGACCTCGCGCTGGGCCGGGTTCAGTTCGTCAAGCAGGTGGGAGACATCCATGGCGCCATTGTACCGGCGCCACCTCGCGCACTGCAGGCGGGGTCAGTGCGCGCCCTTGGACGCCGGCTTGGCGGCGTGGGACATCAGGCGGTCGGTCCAGGCGATGCCGATCGCCGACACGATGAAGGCCATGTGGATGATGGTCTGCCACATCACGCCTTCGGCGGTGTAGTTGGAGTTGGGCGCGCCCAGGTTGCCGGCCTCGATGAAGGTCTTGAGCAGGTGGATCGAGGAGATGCCGATGATGGCCATCGCCAGCTTCACCTTCAGCACCGAGGCGTTCACGTGGCTCAGCCACTCGGGCTGGTCCGGGTGGCCCTGCAGGTTCAGGCGCGAGACGAAGGTCTCGTAGCCGCCCACGATCACCATCACCAGCAGGTTGGAGATCATCACCACGTCGATCAGGCCCAGCACGATCAGCATGATGCCCTGCTCGGTGAGCGTGTTGACGTCGGTCACCAGGTGCAGCAGTTCCTTCAGGAACAGGAACACGTAGGCGCACTGGGCCACGATCAGGCCCAGGTACAGCGGAAGCTGCAGCCAGCGCGACGCGAAGATCAGGTTGGACAGCGGGCCGAGCCTCGGCGCCGCGCTGGATTCAGGCTGGTTCATGGGTTCGTCCGTTTACTTCTTGCTGGCCACGCCGACCACGACCGCGACGGCGCCCGCGCCGAGCAGGATCCAGCCGAGGTTGAGCGGGGGAGTCTTGGTGTCGGTCTTGCTGATCTCGATCGGGCCGATGTCGGCGACCTTCTCGGTGGTCTGGAACTTGAACACGCCGCTGGCGATCAGGCCGCCGACGACAAGCAGGATGACGCCGATGATGAGGGCGGGCATGCGCATGGTTCTTCTCCAGGGTTGGCCCGGGGAACGGGCAGGCGAAGCGTAGAGGCAACGCCCGGCCCTGCCAAGCGGCGCCGCCGGGCCTCGTTCAGTCGAGGGACACGCCCGGCAGGGACAGCACGTAATCGGCGCCCATCAGGGTCGAAGGCGTGTAATAACCTCCCGCCGGCGCCGGGCCGCGGAGCAGGCGGCCGACGATGCCCAGGGCCGCGGTGACGGTGATCTCGTAGCCGTTGGGCGTGCGCAGGCGGCGCTTGAGCTCGTTGCCGGCGGCATCGCGCACCTCGCCCCAGACCACGCAGCCGGTCTTGCCGCGGGTGGCGTCGGAGGGGCCGCGCACGCGCTTCTCCACCTGCTTCTTGAGCAGCGACTGCACCGGGCCCAGGCCCAGCAGCAGGCCCAGCAGGCGCAGGCGGCGCAGCTTCTTCGCCGTGCCCGGGGGCACGCCCATGTAGACCTCGACGTTGCCGATGCCGGTGGAGACGTAGGCCGTGTAGACGTCGCCCCAGGGAATCGTCATGGCGAAGCGCTGCTCGCCGTCGCGCTCGAAGGTGCGGGTCTTCCAGGCCAGCGGGACGCGGGTCATCCTGCCGTCGATGCGCGCGCGGCCGCCCTTGCCCAGGCCCTCCACGCTGGTCTTGGCCGTGCCCGGGCTGGGGCCGCCGCCGGCCTCGAAGGCCAGCACCAGCGAATCGGCCGTGGGCAGTTCGCGCTTGAGCCGGGCCGCCAGGCAATCGGTGGGCACCACGTCGAAGCCCGAGCCGGGCAGCACCACGATGCCCTTCTCGCGGGCGCGGGCGTCCTGCGCGTGGCAGTGCGCGAACACGTCGATCTCGCCGGTGATGTCGAGGTAGTGCGCGCCCACGTCCAGGCAGGCCTCGAGCATCGGCGCGCAGGTGGCCGAGAACGGGCCGGCGCAGTGCATCACCAGGCCGATGCCGTTGAGCCCGCTGCGCAGCGCCTGCGCGTCGTCGAGCGCGAACGCGCGCACCGGCAGCCCGTGTGCCTTCGCCAGCGGCGCCAGCGAAGCGGCGCTGCGGCCGGCCAGCACCGGGCGCAGGCCGCGCCTGACCGCCTCCTCCACCATCATCCGGCCGGTGTAGCCGTTGGCGCCGTAGATCATCCACTCCATGTCAGTGCCCCGCCGCGCGCGACTTGACCATCTTCAGCAGCTGGCGGAAGTAGGTCTCCGGCAGCCAGCGCTTCAGGCGCCAGCGCATCGGCTCGCGCTTCGTGGGCAGCACCAGGAACTCGCCGCGCCCGAGCGCCGCGAACACGTTGTCGGCCACCGAGTCGAGCGTGTCGGGCGAGGTGTCCATCATGCGCCTGGCGAAATCCTTGAGCTTGGGGTTGCCCTGCCAGCTCTCGAGCAGGTTGGTGCGGAAGAAGGCCGGGCACAGCACGCTGACGGTGATGCCCTTGTCGTGCACCTCGGTGCGCAGCTGCTCGGACAGCGCGACCACGGCCGCCTTCGAGACGCCGTAGCTCATGATGCTGGGCGCGCCGGCCAGGCCGGCGAAGCTGGCGGTGTTGACCACGTGGCCGCGGCCGGCGGCGATCATGCCGGGCAGGAACAGCCGGCAGCCGCGCACCACGCTGAGCACGTTGACGTCGAGCACGGTGCGCCACTCGGCCATGGTGGTCTCGACCATGGCGCCACCGGTGGCCATGCCGGCGTTGTTCACCAGCACGTCCAGGCCGCCCCATTCGCGGGCGATGGATTCGTGCACCTGCTCCAGGGCCTCGTCGCTGGCGACGTTGGCGGCGAGGGCGAGGTGGCCGCTGCCCGGCAGCGCGGCGCGGGTCAGTTCGGCGCGCGCGGCGTCGATGTCGACGCAGGCGACGCGGTCGCCGGCCCTGGCGTAACGCATGGCCAGGGCCTGGCCCAGACCGCTTCCCGCGCCCGTGATCAGTACCCGCCGCTGCGACATGGATCGTTCCCCTGGTGTGGGCCAGGCCTCGACGGGGCCTGTGCTAGATTCCGGAGCATACCAAGCCGTACGTCATTCACACGTTCCCGTGGAGCCTTCCGTGCCCGATCCCTTGTTCGACCTCAGCGGCAAGACCGCCCTCGTCAGCGGCGCCTCCCGCGGCATCGGCGAGGCCATCGCCCACCTGCTGGCGGCGCACGGCGCCCACGTCGTCTGCACCAGCCGCAAGCTCGAGGGCTGCGAGGCGGTGGCCGGCCAGATCCGGGCGGCGGGCGGCTCGGCCGAGGCGCACGCGGTGCACGTGGGCGATCCGGCCGCGATCGAAGGCCTGTTCGGCCAGCTCGACGCCGCCGGCCGCACGGTCGACCTCCTGGTCAACAACGCCGCCGCCAACCCCTACTTCGGGCCCGCGGTCGACATGACGCTGGAAGCCTACGAAAAGACCGTGGAGGTGAACCTGCGCGGCTACTTCTGGACCACCGTGCAGGCGGCGCGCCGCATGAAGGGCCGCGGCGGCAGCATCGTCAACATCGCTTCGGTGAACGCCGAGCGCGCCGCGCCCGGGCAGCTCGTGTACTCGATGACCAAGGCCGGCATCGTCAACATGACCGAAGGCTTCGCCAAGGAGCTGGCGCCGATGGGCGTGCGCGTGAACGCCGTGCTGCCGGGCCTGACCGACACCAAGTTCGCCTCGGCGCTGACCGGCAACCCCAAGATCATGGAGATGATGCTGCGGCTGATCCCGCTGGGCCGGATGGCGCAGCCGGGCGAGATCGCGCCGGCGGTGCTGTTCCTGTCTTCACCCGCGGCCTCGTACCTTACCGGCGTGGCGCTGCCGGTGGACGGCGGCTACCTGGCCTGAGACCAAGGACATGATCGACCTGTACTACTGGCCGACGCCCAACGGCCACAAGATCACCCTCTTCCTGGAGGAAACCGGCCTGCCCTACCGCATCGTGCCGGTGGACATCGGCGCCGGCGACCAGTTCAAGCCGGAGTTCCTGGCCCTTTCGCCGAACAACCGCATGCCGGCCATCGTCGACCACGCGCCCGCCGACGGCGGCGAGCCGGTCAGCGTGTTCGAGTCCGGCGCCATCCTGCAGTACCTGGCCGAGAAGACCGGCCGGCTGCTGCCGACCGCGGTGCGCGAGCGCAAGGCGGTGCTGGAGTGGCTGTGCTGGCAGCTGGGCGGCTTCGGGCCGATGCTGGGCCAGAACCACCACTTCACCCGCTACGCGCCCGAGAAGGTGCCGTACGCGATCGAGCGCTACCAGCGCGAGACCGCGCGCCTGTACGGCGTGCTGGACCGGCGCCTGGCCGGTCGCGGGTTCATCGCCGGCGACGCGCTGTCGATCGCCGACCTGGCCTGCCACCCCTGGGCCGTATCGCATGCCTGGCACCACATCGACCTGGGCGACTACCCGGAGGTACGGCGCTGGCACGATGCGCTCGCCGCGCGCCCGGCCTTCATGCGCGCCTACGCGCTGGAGCAGGCCTACAAGCGTCCCGCCGAAATGACCGACGAGATGCGACGCAACCTGTTCGGGCGCCCCGCCTGAACCCCCTCGACACCCGGAGCCCGCCATGCACCGCACCGCCCTTTCCACCGCCGTCGCCACGGCCCTGATGCTGGCGCTGCCGGCGGCCGCGCAGGACGTCTCCAAGGTCGAGGTCGAAACCACGAAGGTGGCCGAGGGCGTGTACGCGCTCAAGGGCGCCGGCGGCAACCTCGGGCTGGTGGTGGGCGAGGACCGCGCGTTCCTGATCGACGACCAGTACGCGCCGATGGTGCCCAAGATCCGCGCCGCCATCGCCAGGGTCACCGACAAGCCGGTGAGCTTCGTGCTCAACACGCACTGGCACGGCGACCACACCGGCGGCAACGAGGCCTTCGCCGAGGCCGGCACGCTGGTGGTCGCGCACGACAACGTGCGCACCCGGCTCTCGTCCGACCAGGTGATGGCCGCGTTCGACCGCACCGTGCCCGCGGCGCCGAAGGGCGCGCTGCCGGTGATCACCTTCAACGACCGGGTCACCTTCCACGTTGGCGGCCACACCGTGCGCACCATCCACATCCCCAGCGCGCACACCGACGGCGACGCCATCGTGCACCTGCCCGAGACCAACGTGATCCACACCGGCGACCTGGTGTTCTACGGGCTCTACCCGGTGGTGGACTACAGCAACGGCGGCAGCCTGAAGGGCATGGCCGACGCCACCGCGAAGCTGCTGGAGATGTCCAACGAAGACACGCGCTTCATCCCCGGCCACGGGCCGGTGGTGATCACCCGCCGCCAGCTGGCCGAGTACCTGGAGATGCTGCGCGTGGTGCACGCGCGCCTCGACAAGCTGATCGGCGAGGGCAGGACGCTCGAGGAAGTGATCGCGGCCCGGCCCACCGCCGAGTTCGACGAACAGTGGGGCAAGGGCTTCCTGCCGCCCGACCGTTGGGTGCGCATCAACTACCAGGGCATGGCCCCGGCCAAGGACGCGAAGTGATGAAGAGCCTGCTGCTGGCCACGATGATGACCCTGACCGCCGCCACCGCCACCGCGCAAGAAAAGCTCAGCCTGGAAGCGATCACCGGCGGCGCGCCGCTGTCCGGCCCCAGCCTGATGAAGCCGGCGATCTCGCCGGATGGTTCGCGCGTCACGTTCCTCCAGGGCAAGGCCGACGACCGCTTCCAGCTCGACCTGTGGGAGTACGCCATCGCCGAGGGCGAACGCCGGCTGCTGGTCGATTCGGCCGTGGTGCTGCCGGGCGAGGAAGTGCTGTCGGACGAGGAGAAGGCGCGGCGCGAGCGCCAGCGCATCGCCGCCTTCCGCGGCATCGTCGAGTACCAGTGGGCGCCCGACGGCAAGGCGCTGCTGTTCCCGCTGGGCGGCGAGCTGTACCTGTACGACCTGGGCGAAGGCGTCGACAATCCCGTTCGCAAGCTGACCTCGGGCACCGGCTTCGCCACCGACCCGAAGGTGTCGCCGCGCGGCGGCTACGTCAGCTTCGTGCGCGACCGCAACCTGTGGGTGATCGACCTGGCCACCGGCCGCGAGCGCGCCCTGACCACCGACGGAAGCGAGGTGATCGGCAACGGCGTGGCCGAGTTCGTGGCCGACGAGGAAATGGGCCGGCACACCGGCTACTGGTGGGCGCCGGATGATTCCGCCATCGCTTTCGCGCGCATAGACGAGTCGCCGGTGCCGATCCAGAGGCGCCCGGAGGTGTACGCCGACCGCACCGAGATCGTCGAGCAGCGCTACCCGGCCGCCGGCGATCCGAACGTGCGCATCAGCCTGCACGTGGCCACGCTGCGAGACGGCCGCCGCACCGACATCGACCTCGGCCCCGAGGCCGACATCTACCTGGCCCGGGTGAACTGGCGCGGCGCCGACCGCCTCACCTTCCAGCGCCAGTCGCGCGACCAGCGCCGGCTGGACCTGGTGGAAGCCACGCTGGCCACCGGCCGCCAGCGGGTGCTGCTCACCGAAACCAGCCGGACCTGGGTACCGCTGCACGACGGCCTGCGCTTCCTGGCCGACGACCGGTTCCTGTGGCTGTCCGAGCGCAGCGGCTTCGAGCACCTGTACCTGCACGACGCCGACGGCAAGCCGCTGCGCGCGCTGACGTCCGGCGAGTGGACCGTCGAGGCGCTGCTGGGCGTGGACGAGGCCGCCGGCCTGGCCTACGTCGCCGGCACCCGCGATTCGCCGCTCGAGAACCATGTCTACGCCGTGCCGCTGGCCGGCGGCGAGCCGCGCCGCCTGACGGCGCAGCCGGGCATGCACCAGGCCGTGTTCAGCGCGAACGCGGCGGTATTCGTGGACCAGTGGTCGAACCCGGAAACCCCGCCGCAGACCGAGCTGCTGCGCGCCGACGGCACGAAGCTGGCGACGCTGGTCGCGAACGACCTCACTGATCCGGCGCATCCGTATGCGCCCTACCTGGCGGCCCACCGTCCGGTCGAGTTCGGCGAACTCCAGGCCGCCAGCGGCGAGACCCTGCACTACAGCCTGGTCAAGCCCGCCGGTTTCGATCCGGCGAAGAAGTATCCGGTGGTCGTGTACGTCTACGGCGGCCCCGCGGCGCAGACGGTGACGCGCGCGTGGCCCGGGCGCGCCGATGCGCTGTTCAACCAGTACCTGGCGCAGAACGGCTACGTCGTTTTCTCGCTCGACAACCGCGGCACGCCGCGCCGCGGCGCGAAGTTCGGCGGCGCGCTGTACGGCAAGCAGGGCACGGTGGAGGTCGAGGACCAGAAGCTGGGCGTCGACTTCCTGCGCCGCCAGCCCTGGGTGGACGGTGCGCGCATCGGCGTGCACGGCTGGTCCAACGGCGGCTACATGACCCTGATGCTGCTGGCCCAGGCCAGCGACCACTACGCCTGCGGCGTGGCCGGCGCGCCGGTGACCGACTGGGCGCTGTACGACACCCACTACACCGAGCGCTACATGGACCACCCGGCCGCGAACCCGGAGGGCTACCGCGTCGCCTCGGTGTTCACCCACCTCGACGGCCTGCGCTCGAAGCTGCTGCTGGTGCACGGCATGGCCGACGACAACGTGCTGTTCACCAATTCGACCAAGCTGATGTCGGAGCTGCAGAAGCGCGGCACGCCCTTCGAGCTGATGACCTACCCCGGCGCCAAGCACGGCCTGCAGGGCGCCGACGCCCTGCACCGCTACCGCCTCACCGAGTCTTTCCTTTCCCGCTGCCTCAAGTAAAAACGGGGTCAGGTTCACTTTTGCCGCCGGGGCCGGGTTGCCCCAGCCCCGGCGGCAAAAGTGAACCTGACCCCGTTTTTTATCGCGCCAGCTGGACGAGGGCCGGGGCGTGGTCGCTGGGGCGCTCCCAGGTGCGGGGTTCCTTGTCGATGCTGGCGGCGACGCAGCGCACGCGCAGGGCGTCGCTGACCAGGCACAGGTCGATGCGCAGGCCCAGGTTGCGGCGGAAGCCGGCGGCGCGGTAGTCCCACCAGCTGAACACGCCGCCTTCCTGGTTGAGCAGGCGGTAGCTGTCGTGCAGGCCCAGGGCCAGCAGGCGCCGCAGCGCCGCGCGCTCGGCGGTGGAAGTGAGGATGCTGGCGTCGTTCCACACGGCCGGGTCGTGCACGTCGCGGTCGTCGGGGGCGATGTTGAAGTCGCCGAGCACCACCAGCTGCGGATGCGCCTTCAACTCTTCGGCCAGCCAGCCATGCACGGCATCGAGCCAGCGTAGCTTGTAGTCGTACTTGTCGGTGCCCACGTCCTGGCCGTTCACCACGTACAGGTTGACGATGCGCAGCCCGCCCACGGTGGCGGCGATCACGCGCTTCTGCTCGTCCTCAAAGCCGGGGATGCCGACCTGCACGTCCGCGGCCGGCTCGCGCGAGATGATGGCCACGCCGTTGTAGGTCTTCTGGCCCGCGAACACGCTGCGGTAGCCCAGTGCGGCCAGGGCGTCGTCGGGGAAGCGGGCGTCCTCGAGCTTGGTTTCCTGCAGCGCCACGATGTCGGGCGCACGCAGCTTCAGCCACTCCTCCAGGTGCGGGAGGCGGACGTTGAGCGAGTTGACGTTCCAGCTGGCGATCGTGGTCGTATCCATGCGCGAATGCTAACGGTTCGCGATGGCGGGGGCGACTGCTTGACCGGCATCAAGGCAGGCACGCCGGGCCGGCGTAGTGTCAGGCTTGGGAAACCGACCGGAGCACGCCCATGGACCCCGCCCGCCGCTACGCCCCTTCGCGCCGCGCCCTGCACTGGCTGATGTTCGTCGGCGTGGTGCTGGCCTTCGTCTTCATCGAGGGTCGCGAGCTGTTCGAGCGCGGCACCCCCGCGCGCCTGGCCATGGTGCAAGCCCACTTCTGGACCGGCATCGCCCTGCTGGCGCTGATGCTGCCGCGCCTGCGGCTGGCCTTCTCGCGCCCGGCGCCCGCGGTGCGGCCGGCGCTGCCCGCCTGGCAGGCGCTTCCGGCCAAGGCCGTGCACCTGCTGTTGTACGCCATGCTCATCGTGCAGCCGCTGCTGGGGCTGGGCACGGCCTGGACCGACGGCAAGGAGATCCTGGTGCCCTTCACGCAGCTTGCGCTGCCGGCCCTGCTGGCGCCTGACGCCGCCCTGGCCGGCCAGCTTGAGGACCTGCACGAGCTGCTCGGCACGGCGTTCTACTACGTGGTCGGCCTGCACGTCGCGGCCGCGCTCTACCACCACTTCGTCCGCCGCGACGACACCCTGCGCCGCATGGCCTGAGCGTTGCCATCGCGGCCCGGCTCGGCCAGAGTGGCGGCTCGCTCTAGCCACGAGGCCGTGCATGGACTGGGTTGACCTTCGCAGCGACACCGTCACCCGCCCCACCGAAGCGATGCGCCAGGCCGGCCTGCGCGCGCCGGTGGGCGACGACGTGATGGGCGACGACCCCAGCGTGAACGCGCTGCAGGAACGGCTGGCCGGCGAGCTGGGCTTCGCCGCCGGCCTGTTCGTGCCCAGCGGCACCCAAAGCAACCTGCTGGCGCTGATGGCGCACTGCGAGCGCGGCGACGAGTACCTGGTCGGCATGGACGCGCACACCTACAAGTACGAAGGCGGCGGCGCGGCGGTGCTCGGTTCGATCCAGCCGCAGCCGATCGTCAACGCCCCCGACGGCACGCTGCCGCTCGACGCCGTGGCCGCCGCGATCAAGCCCGCCGGTGACCCGCACTTCGCACGCACGCGCCTGCTGGCGCTGGAGAACACCTGGCACGGCCGCGTGCTGCCGCTGTCCTACCTGGCGCAGGCGCGCGAACTGGCGAAGGCCCATGGCCTGGGCTACCACCTCGACGGCGCGCGGCTGTTCAACGCAGCGGTGGCCGGCGGCACCCGCGCGGCCCACATCGCCTCGCACTTCGATTCGGTGTCGGTGTGCCTGTCGAAGGGGCTGGGCGCGCCGGTGGGCTCGGTGCTGCTGGGCTCGCACGAACTGATCGACAAGGCACGCCGCTGGCGCAAGGTGCTCGGCGGCGGCTGGCGCCAGGCCGGGCAGCTGGCGGCGATGGCCCAACATGCGCTCGACCACCACGTCGAACGGCTGGCGGACGACCACCGTCGCGCCGCCGCGCTGGCGCAAGCGCTGGCCGGACTGCCCGGCGTGCAGGTGGAAGCGCCGCAGACCAACCTGGTGTTCATCACCGTGCCCGACGGCCGGCAATCCGCGCTGGCCGCGCACCTGCGCGACGAAGGCGTGCTGGTCTCGGCGGGCCGCGGGCCGCGCATCCGCCTGGTGACGCACCTGGACGTGGACGACGCCGGGCTGGCCCGCGCGATCGCGGCCTTCCGCGGCTTCTTCGGGTGATGGCGCGCGCGGGCCGGGGCATAATCCGGCCATGACCCTTCCCGACTGCCACCTCGACCTCGGCTGCGGCACGCAGCCGCGCAACCCCTACCAACGCGGCACGCTGTACGGCGTGGACATCCGCGCGCCCGAGGGCCCGGTGGACTACGAGCACCGCGTCGCCAACCTGGTGCTGCAGCCGATCCCCTTCGCCGACAACAGCCTGGGCTCGGTCTCGGCCTTCGACTACCTCGAGCACGTGCCGCGCCTGTTTCCCGACGGCCAGGGCGGCACCTGCTTCCCCTTCGTGCGGCTGATGGACGAGATCTGGCGCGTGCTGGCGCCGGGCGGGCGGCTGTACGCGCTCACGCCCGCCTACCCGCACCCCGAGGCCTTCGTCGACCCGACCCACGTGAACATCATCACCGACGAAAGCCACGCCTACTTCTGCGGCGAATCACCGTTGGGACGGATGTACGGTTTCACCGGCCGCTTCCGCGCGATCAGGGTGGTGCGCACCGAACGCGCCAGCGCCTACAGCGCGCTGGCCAACTCACCGCAGAACCACGGCCCGGCGAAACGCTTCGCCCGCACGGTGCGCCGCTGGATCCGCTTCCTCCGCGGCAAGCGCGCGCAGCTTTCCCCCGCCTGGCTCCTCTGGGAACTCGAGGCCATCAAGCCCTAGAAAAAAAGGTTCTTCTCCCATTTGAGGGGAGTGGCGCACGGCCGACCCGTTAG
>ERZ1066122.1466-NODE-1466-length-18893-cov-35.523357_pt1 | contig 18893 bp, 16 predicted proteins | sample MGYA00382769_ERZ1066122 | MGnify/ENA primary metagenome ERZ1066122 (study PRJEB33369, sample SAMEA5778352) | biofilm metagenome | biome: Industrial cooling water; feature: Water cooling tower basin; material: Biofilm | place: United Arab Emirates | collected... | reverse complement strand
CAATCGCCCGAGACGCGCATAGCACCTTGAAAGCCCTGGAGTTGAGAGTTGAGAGAACGCCCGCTCTGCGAGCGAGAGCCGGTGAACGACGCGTGGGTCGCGGTTCCCCCGACCCCCGATCCCCGACCCCCGACCCCTGGTGGGGTGGTGAATGGGTGGGGCGGCCCGTTAGTCTTAGGGTCGCCGCCCCGGGGCGGGGCGGCGACACCCCTGCAAGGAGCAGCGAACGGATGAACCGGAGTACGCGCAAAGGCGTCGGCCGGGTGGTGCTGGCGGCGACGCTGACGACGCTCACGGCCGGCGCCGCGGCGGCGCAGGCTGCCCGGGTGGAGCTGGACACGGTACGGGCCGGCCGCTTCGACACCGGTCGGATGTGGACGTTCGAGTACGCGCCCACCGAGTACTTCTCGCAGACCTACGGCTTCCAGGCGACGCCGCAGTGGTTCGAGCGCGCGCGGCTGGCGGCGCTGCGCATCCCCGGCTGCTCGGCGTCGTTCGTCTCGCCGAACGGGCTGGTGGTCACCAACCACCACTGCGCGCGCGGCGCCATCGTCAACGTGCAGCGCCCGGGCGAGAACCTGCTGGACGACGGCTTCTACGCCCGCAGCTTGAGCGAGGAGCGGCGCATCCCCAACTACCACGTCGACCAGCTCATCGCCATCGAGGACGTCAGCGACGAGGTCTTCCGCGCGCTCGACCGCGCCACCACCGACGAGCAGCGCGTCGTGCTGCGGCAGCAGGCGTTCGAGAGCATCGGGCAGCGACTGCGCCGGCGCCACGCACAGGGCGGCGCCACCACCCGGGTGGAGATCGTCCCGCTCTACCACGGCGGGCGCTACTCGGCGTACGTCTTCCGCCGCTTCACCGACGTGCGGCTCGTCGTCGCGCCCGAGCTGCAGCTCGGCTTCTTCGGCGGCGACCCGGACAACTTCACCTACCCGCGCTACGCGCTGGACTTCGCCTTCTACCGCGTCTACGACGAGGCCGGCCGGCCGGTGCAGCCCAGCCACTACTTCCGCTTCAGCCCCACCGGCGTCAAGGAGGGCGACGCCGTCTTCGTCATCGGCAACCCCGGCCCCACCAGCCGGCTGCTGAGCGTGGCGCAGACGGAGTTCCACCGCGACGTGCAGGTGCCGGCGCTGGTCGGCTTCCTGGAGACGCGGCTGGCGGCGATGCAGGAGTTCTACGACCACCACCGCGCGGAGGCGGAGGCGGTCAACCTGCGCAACCGCATGTTCAGCCTGTCGAACTCGCTGAAGGCCAGCTCCGGCCGGCTGCAGGCGCTGAACGACCCGGTGATCCTGGCGAAGCGGCAGGACGCGGAGCGCGCCTTCCGCCAGGCCCTGGCGGCGAAGCCCGAGCTGCGGCAGCGCTGGGGCCAGGTGCACGAGCGCATCGCGGAGCTGCAGCGCGAGAAGCGGGAGTACGCGCGGCAGTTCGGCGCCTTCGCGCGGCTGAGCGACGCCAGCGCCGAGGCGGCGACGCTGCGCCGCGCGCTGCTGGCCGCCGGCCTCCTGCAGGCGCGGCAGGCCGGCGCGCCGGCCGACACGCTCGCGGCCATCCGCCAGCGGCTGCTGCGCGTCGGCGACGCGCCGCGCCACCTGGAGCTGCACCTGCTGGCCGCGCGCCTGCAGGACTTCCGGCGCTACCTCGGCGCGGAGGACGCCCTCACCCGCGCGGCGCTGCAGGGCCGGGAGCCGGAAGCCGCGGCGCAGGCGCTGCTGCAGGCCTCCGTCTTCGCGGACTCGGCGAGGACGGCGCAGGCGCTGGCCGCGGGCACGCCGCCCGCCGACGACCCGGCGCTGCGGCTGGCGCAGCTCGTCCTGCCCGCGCACGCGCAGTACCAGCAGGCGTTCGGCCGCCTGGCCGCGCGCGAGGCGGAGCTGAACGAGCAGCTCGGCCGCGCGCGCTTCGCCGCCTACGGCACGCAGACGCCGCCCGACGCCACCAGCTCGCCGCGCATCACCGACGGCGTCGTCAAGGGCTACGAGTACAACGGCACCGACGCGCCCTACAAGACGACGTTCTTCGGCATGTACGACCGCTACCACGCCTTCGGCGACGGCACCGACTGGGACCTGCCGCCACGCTGGGAGACGCTGCCCGCCGGGCTGGACCTGAACACGCCGCTGAACTTCGTCTCCACCGCCGACACCTACGGCGGCAACTCCGGCTCGCCGGCCGTCACCAAAGAGCTGGAGCTGGTGGGGCTGAACTTCGACCGCAACCTCGAGGGCCTCTCGCGCGACTACATCTACCTGCCCGAGCGCGGGCGCAACATCATGGTGGACGTGCGCGCCATCCGCGAAGCGCTCGACGATGTCTACGACGCCGACCGCATCGTGCGGGAGCTGAACACCGGCCGGCTCTACGAGACGGAGAGTTGAGAGTTGAGAGTTGCGAGTTGAGAGTGAACGGCAACCCCACCCCTCCACCGCCACTGCGGCGGGGAGGGGTGGGGGTTCTCTCAACTCTCAACTCGCAACTCGCAACTGGAGCGAAGCGAGGCGAGCATGAGCAGTGGATGGATCGAGCAGTACGGCTACCTCGCTGTAGTCGTCGGCGGGATGCTGGAAGGGGAGACCGCGTTCGTGACCGCGGGCTATGCGCTGAGCCGTGGCTACCTGGACCCGGCGACGACCTGGCTGTGCGCCGTCGCCGGCGGGTCGCTGGGCGACGTCACCTACTACCTGCTCGGCCGGCGCTTCGGCCCGCGGCTGATCCGCGCCTTCCCGGCGCTGCGGCGGCTGCGCGCCCGCGCCACCCTGCTGCTGCGCCGCTGGGGGCGCGCCGCCGCGTTCGTGGCGCGCTTCGCCTACGGGCTGCGCACCGTGCTGCCGCTGAGCATCGGCGCGGCGCGCTTCGCCTTCCCGCTCTTCCTCGGCTTCAACCTGCTGGGCTCCGTCGTGTTCGCCTCGCTCTATCTCGGGGTCGGTTACCTGTTCGGCGAGGCGGTGCAGCGGATGCTCGCGCGGGTGGAGGGCTACGAGGGCTGGAGCGTGCTTGGGCTGCTGCTGGCGGGTGCGTGCATCTGGGCGCTGCGCGAGTGGAAGCTCTTCCACGACGAACTGCCGGACGCCGCGCTGGCCGGGGACCTCCCGGCACCGGCTGCCGCCGAGCGGCTCAGTGCGCCGGCTGCCGCCGAGCGGCTCAGTGCGCCGCTGCCGCCGGAGCGGCCGGCAGCCGCGCCAGCACGTGCACCCAGTACGGCCCGCTGACGCCGAGGCCGTGGTGGGTGAAGCCGCAGTCGTCGAGGTTCTCGCGGTGCGGTGGGCTGCGCAGCCAGTCCGCCAGCGCGTGCGCCGCGTCGGGCTGGCCGAGCGCGAGGTTCTCGCCGGCGGGTCCGCGCTCGACGAGGCCGGCGTCGCGCAGCCGCTGCGCGAAGCTGCGGCCCTCGGGGCTGGTGTGGTCGAAGTACGCGCGGGCGCGCATGTCGTCGGCGTGCGCCTGCGCCGCCGCGGCGAGGCGCGCGTCCCAGCGCAGCGCCGCGCAGCCGACCTCGGCGCGGTGACGGTTGGCGAGCAGCGCGAAGGCGTCGGCCTCGCGGGCGACGCGGGCCGCGGCCAGCGCGAGCGCGGCGAGCGGGAGCAGGATGCGGGCGTAGCGCATGGCGGTGCGGGCACCCGGAGGTGTGCGCGCCGAAGGGCCGGCGCCGCCGCCGGGAGCGACTGGGCGCTACCGGCTACACCCCTGGAGTATCGGCCGCCCGACGCGGCGCCTTGAGGCGGCCGCGTGCAGCGCCGCCCTCGCGCGGCGCTGCGCCGCGCGCTATGATCCCCGCTCCACCCCAGCCGAGAGCGGAGAACCCATGAGCTTCGTCGAGACGTTCGAGCCCCGGGCGCTGTGGCGCCACTTCGACCGCATCCTCACCATCCCGCGCGGCTCCAAGGAAGAGGAGCCGATGCGCCGCTACGTCATCGAGGTCGCCGAGCGCCGCGGGTTGAGCTGGCAGGCCGACGCCGCCGGCAACCTCGTGGTGCGCAAGCCCGCCTCCCGCGGCCGCGAGGCCGCGCCGGTGACCATCCTCCAGAGCCACCTGGACATGGTCAACGAGAAGGACTCCGACGTGATGCACGACTTCTCGAAGGACCCCATCGTCCCGCGCCAGGAGGGCGGCCTGCTCTACGCCAGCGGCACCACGCTGGGCGCGGACAACGGCATCGGCGTCGCCGCCATGCTCGCGCTGCTGGAGAGCGACGACGTCGCGCACGGCCCGCTGGAGCTGCTCTTCACCGTCGACGAGGAGACCGGCCTGACCGGCGCGCAGGGGCTCGACGGCGGCATGCTCACCGGCCGCCGCCTGCTCAACCTGGACTCGGAGGAGGAGGGCGCCGTCACCGTCGGCTGCGCCGGCGCGGGCGACAGCACGCTGCGGCTGCCGCTGCGCACCGAGCCCACGCCGTTCGGCAGCCTGGCGCTGCGCGTGCGGCTCGGCGGCCTGCACGGCGGGCATTCCGGCACCGAGATCCACCTGCAGCGCGGCAACGCCATCAAGCTGCTGGCGCGCATCCTCCACGCCGTCGCGCTGGAGATCCCCTTCCAGCTCTTCGGCCTGCAGGGCGGCAACAAGCGCAACGCCATCCCGCGCGAGGCGACGGCGCTGCTGGTGGTGCGCGAGCTGGGGCGCGAGGCGTTCGCGGAGCGCGTGCGCCGCGAGTTCGAGGCGGTGCGCGCCGAGTACGCCGTCGCCGACCCCGGCCTCGCGCTGAGCCTGGACGAGGCCGCGCTGCCCAGCGAGGTCTGGACGGCCGACAGCCACCGCACGGCGCTCGACCTGCTGGAGGCGCTGCCGCACGGCGTGCTCGCCATGAGCCTCGACATCCCCGGCCTGGTGGAGACGAGCAGCAACGTCGCCACCGTGCAGGTGCAGGGCGGCGCGCTGCAGGTCGGCTGTGCTACGCGCTCGTCGGTGGGCTCCGCGCTGCGCGCGGCGCGGCGGCGCATGCGCTCCATCGCGCGGCTCGCGCACGCCTCCATCGAGCAGAACCCCGGCTACCCCGGCTGGAAGCCCAACCTGCAGTCGCCGCTGCTGGGCCTGGTCGGCGAGGTGCACGCCGAGCTGTTCGGGAAGAAGCCGGACGTGCGCGCGGTGCACGCCGGGCTGGAGTGCGGCATCATCGGCGAGAAGGTGCCGGGCATGGACATGCTCTCCGTCGGCCCGCAGATCGACTCGCCGCACTCGCCGCAGGAGCACGTCAAGATCAGCTCCGTCGCTGACTTCTGGCGCCTGCTGACGGCCTCGCTGGAGCGGCTGGCGGCGTAGAACGGCGGAACGGTTGATTGGGCCACGAGGTGCTGAGCCGGGGCACGCGTGGCCCCGTACCCCGCCGGGGCTTCCCTCCAGTCCAGCTTGCTTGGAGGGGCTGGATCGCCCGATACTCCGGGTGGCGGGGCGCCGGCGAACCTGGAAGGCTGCCAAGCGTCACCCTCTGCCGTGTACCGTCCCAGCTCTGCGGATCCATGTCGCTCGCTCTCAACAAGCCCCAGCTCGACAACCTCGCGAACGAGATCTGGAAGTCCGTCGAACGCCTGCGTGGCAAGTTCAAGGCGTACGAGTACCAGAACGTCATCCTGCCGATCATCGTCATCCGTCGCCTGGAGTGCGTGCTGCTGCAGTGGCGCGCAGACAAGGCGGCGGAGGTGCGCGCAAAGCGGCCCGCGATTACCGACGCGGAGCTGGCGAAGCTGGTCAAGGGGATGGAGGTCAACACGGCGCCGTTCTCCAACCACACGGACTGGACGCTGCGCCGTGTGTACGAGGAGGACCACGCCCTGCTGGAGGCCAACTTCCGCGCCTACATCAACGGCTTCTCCAAGAACGTCGATGAGATCATCGAGCACTTCAACTATCGCGCGACCATCGGGCAGATGGTCAAGAACAACCGGCTCGCCCCCATCCTCAACCAGTACAAGGAGCTGGAGCTGGGGCCGGACCGGCTCTCGCCGCTGGAGATGGGCTACATCTACGAGGAGCTGCTGCGGCGCTTCTCGGAGCAGAGCGGCGAGGAGGCCGGGGAGCATTTTACCCCGCGCGAGGTGATCCGGCTGATGGTGGAGTTGCTCGACATCCCGCTGCCCGAGCGCCACCTCTCCATCTACGACCCCGCCTGCGGCACCGGCGGCATGCTCTCCGTGGCGAAGGAGCACCTGCTCGATCGCGCCGCCACGCCCGCGCAGCGCGCGGCGGTGGAGAAGTACGTCACCATCCACGGGCAGGAGCTGTCGCCCACCAACTACGCCATCTGCCGTGCCGACCTGCTGATCAAGAACGACCGCCAGGCGCGCGTTTGTCTGGGCAATTCGCTGATCCCGCACGAGCGCGACAGCCGCGAGCCGGGCGACCAGCTGCCGGAGGGCGACAACCGCTTCGACTTCATGCTCTCCAACCCGCCGTTCGGCGTCACCTGGGGCGGCAAGGACGGCTACGAGGCCGAGGCGAAGAAGCTGCAGCGCACCCGCTACCGCGCCGGCATGCCGCGCGTCAACGACGGCGCGCTGCTCTTCCTGCAGACGATGCTCGCCAAGATGAAGCCCGCCGAGCAGGGTGGCAGCCGCATCGCCATCATCTTCAACGGCTCGCCGCTCTCCAACGGCGACTGCGGGCAAGGCGAGAGCGAGATCCGCCGCTGGATCCTGGAAAACGACTGGCTCGATGCCATCGTCATGCTTCCCGACCAGCTCTTCTACAACACCGGCATCTTCACCTACGTCTGGCTGCTTCGCAACGACAAACCCGCGTCGCACCGGGGGCGCGTGATGCTGATCGACGCGCGGCAGCAGTTCGAGAAGGAGCCGAAATCGTTCGGCAACAAGCGCAACCGCATCACCGACGCGCACCGCGCCTGGATCGAGCAGCGCTACCACGAGGGCTGGGCGGAGGGGTACGCCGACGAGCACGTGAAGGTCTTCCCGCGCGCGCACTTCGCCTACCACAAGGTCAGCGTGGTGTTCTGGCAGCACGACGAGCACGACCAGCCCGCGTTGATCACCGAGCCGTACCCGCGGGCACTCACCGCTGCCAACCTGAAGAAGGAACAGGAGTTCTACGCCAGCGACCTGGAGTTCCGCGTGCGGCTGGAGGACGCAGCCGGGGAGCGCACCGAAGTGCTGCACCTGGCCCCGCACGACAACGCCGCGAGGAAGCTGAAGGCGCTGCTCGCCGGCAGCCCGGAGGTGCGGGCCGTGGAGTGGACGCACCGCCACTACGTGAAGGACGACGAGTACATCCCCTTCGGTGAGGACATCGCGGCGTTCCTCGAGCGCGAGATCGACCGGCCCATCATTCGCTGGCAGGACGGCCCGCAGCTCGGCTACGAGATCCTGCCCAACAAGGAGTTCTACCGCTACCAGCCGCCCACCCCGGCCGACGAGCTGCTGGCGGAGTTTTGGCGCCTGGAGCGCGAGGCGGAGACGCTGCTGGCGGAGGTGAGCTGAAATGGGTTCCCATCGTCTCGACGAAGGCGCACGTTGGCTAGCCTTGAAGCCCCAGGATTGGCAGCATGATCGCCTTAAGGACGTCGTTCGGCGGATCGTCGGCGGCGGTACCCCATCGAGTAGTGACCCCGATTGCTGGGTCGACGGAGATATTGTCTGGGTGACCCCCACAGACTTCTCACGCAACGGAAGCCGAGCGGAGATCTATGACTCGGAGCGGAGAATCACGTTTGCCGGCCTGAACTCCTGCGGAGCGAGCCTGCTCCCCAAGAGCGCGGTGATCATGGCCAGCCGCGCCACCATCGGGGCAGTTCGCATCGCTGGAACCGAGTTGGCCACTAACCAGGGATTCATCTCGTTCGTCTGCGACGAGCGGCGGCTGCATCATCGCTTCCTCTACTATGTCATCTTGGGCTATCTCGGCGAGTACTTCGCGGAGATAGCACCCAGTACGACGTTCGCCGAAATTAGCCGCGGAAAAGCGAAGCTCGAGGCAGTTGCCTTCCCCGATCTCCCCGACCAAAAGCGCATCGCCGCCTATCTGGACGCGCGCTGCGCAGCGATCGACGCGGCGGTGACGGCCAAGCGGCGGCAGCTCGAGGTGCTGAACGAGGTGCGCGAGAGCGTGATCGAACGTGCGGTCACGCTCGGGATTGCACCGGATCCTCCCCTCAGGCGAGTAGGTAGAGACTGGATCGAGGCGGTGCCAGGCCACTGGGAAATCGTGCGCGTCAAGCGGATCATCTCTCGCATGGACTACGGGATCTCCCAGAGCACGGAGCAGGAAGGCCGGTATCCGGTTCTGAAGATGGGGCACCTCCAGGCGGGTGAGATCCGCTATCGGGATCTCGACTTCGTGGATGCCGTGCCTGATAATCTGCTGCTGCGCGAGGGCGACCTGCTCTACAACCGGACGAACAGCCCCGATCAGGTCGGCAAGGCCGCGCTCTTCCGCGGCGGTATCGACGAGGAGGTGACCTTCGCGTCCTACCTGGTGCGGCTGCGGATGAACCACCGTGCCGATCCACGATTCCTGAGCTACGTCGTCAACTGCAGGGGTTTCTTGTCGTTCGCGCGGAAGCTCGCCATACCTTCGGTACAGCAGTCGAACCTCAACTCGACGCGGTATGGGCGCATGCTGATTCCCCTACCGGCTATTCCGGAGCAGCTGGCAATCGCCGATTACCTCGACACGAAGGTTGGCCAACTGCGCGCAATCGTCACGACCATCGAGGCGCAGATCACCGCACTGGTGTCGTATCGCAAGTCACTGATCCACGAGTGCGTCACCGGGCAGCGTCGGGTGACGGAGATGGATGTCGAGAAGGCGGAGCGGGCAGCGGAACTGGGGAGCGAGGCGGAACTCCTGCGGGAGCTGGCGCATGCCTGAGCTGGACTGGATCACCGTGCGCGGCTTCCGGAGCATCGCCGCGATCGAGAAGCTGGAGCTGCGGCCGATCAACGTGGTGATCGGCCCCAACGGCTCGGGCAAATCCAACTTTATCGGCGTCTTCTCGTTCCTGCACGCGCTACGCGAGGGGCACCTGCAGGAGTACGTGGCGCGCGCAGGCGGCGCGGAGCGGGTGCTGCACTTCGGCTCCAAGGTGACGGACGCGCTGCACGTGCACGTCTCGTTCGACGACGACGTGAACCAGTACGAGATCACGCTGGTCCCCACGGATGCCGACACGCTGCATCCAGCCTCGGAGTACGTCTACTACTGGGACAAGGCCAGGCACCCCGAGCGGCCGCACGACGATCGCCTCCTGCCGCGCAAGCAGGAGGCCGGGATCAGCGACCCAACGCTACAAAGGAAGGGGAGCTGGATCCGGCGGCGCCTGGACCGCTGGCGCGTCTATCACTTCCACGATACCAGCGCCAGCTCGCCGATGAAGAAAACGGCCGAGGTGAACGACAACCGCTACCTGCGGCCGGACGCCGCCAACCTGGCCGCCTTCCTCTACCTGCTGCGTCAGAGGCACGCCCGGGAGTACGCGTTGATCCGGCGCACGGTGCAGCTGATGGCGCCCTTCTTCGACGACTTCGCGCTGGAGCCGCAGCGGCTGAACCCGAAGAAGATCCAGTTGGAATGGCGGCACCGCGGCTCGGAGGAGTACTTCGACGCCGCCTCGCTCTCCGACGGCACGCTTCGCTTCATCGCGCTGGCGACGCTCTTCCTGCAGCCGCTGGAGTATCGCCCCTCGGTGATCCTGGTGGACGAGCCGGAGCTGGGACTGCACCCCTATGCCATCACGCTGCTCGCCGCGCTGGTGAAGCAGGCCGCGGTGCGAACGCAGGTCATCCTCTCCACGCAGTCGCCCCAGCTGCTGGATCACTTCCAGCCCGAGGACGTGCTCGTCGCAGAGCGGGTGGACGGCGGCACGCAGTTCACGCGCCTCGACGCCGAACGGCTCGGCACCTGGCTGGAGGAGTACAGCCTGGGCCAGCTGTGGGAGAAGAACGAGCTTGGCGGTCGCCCGAGCGCGGAGCGCGCACGTGGCTAGGGTGATCCTGCTGGTGGAGGGCGTCACGGAAGAGGACTTCGTCAGCCAGGTGCTCGCCCCGCACCTGTATGACCGGGGGTACGAGGAAGTGAGCGTGCGGAAGCTCGGCCTGGGGGAGAAGCGGGGCGGCATCATCGGGTGGCCGGAGGCGCGGCGGGACATCCTGCGCCACCTGGCCCAGGACCGGAGCTGGCTGGTCACCACGATGGTGGATTATTACGGGCTGCCGCAGGGCGATGCACGCGGGTGGCCGGGGCGGGCGGGGGCGACCCGGCAGGCGGTGGCGCGGCGTGCCGCGACGGTCCAGGCCGCCATGCACGCCGAGATCGTCGCGCAGATGGGTACGAGCTTCGATGCCTCCCGCTTCCTCCCCTTCGTGGTGCTTCACAAGTTCGAGGCGCTGCTCTTCAGCGACTGCACCGGTTTCGCGCAGGCGCTCTACGCGCCGAAACTGGCCGTTGCCCTGCAGGAGATCCGCGACGCCTTCGCCACCCCCGAGGAGATCAACGACTCCCCGCAGACCGCGCCCTCGAAGCGGGTGGAGGCGCTGATGCCGGAGTACCAGAAGCCGCTGTTCGGCTCCTTCGCCGCGGAGTACATCGGGCTCGGCACCATCCGCGCCGAGTGCCCGCACTTCCGTGCCTGGCTCGAAGCCCTGGAAGCCTGGCCCCACTAGCCACGCGTTATGCCCAAGCACGCTCCCGAGCTGACGCGCACCGTTCGCAGGAGGGGCGGCTGGGCGCGGCGATCCGGGTTCCCTTCCGCTCGCCCGACGCGCCCGACCTGGAGGACGCCACCGAGGAACACGACGAGGAGGAGCAGATCGCGCGCATCATCCGCGAGCACGACCGCAACCAGCTCTTCGTCGCCTTCACCGCCACCCCGGCCCCAGCCACGCTGACGCTCTTCGGCACGCCGTTCGACCGCTACACGGAGGCCGAGGCGATCGCCGAGGGCTACATCGTGGACGTAGCGGCGAGCATCATCTCGTTCCGCACCCTCTACCACCTGCACACCCACTACCTCCCCGCGCTCGACGAAGAGGAGCGGCTCTACCCCAAGGCCGTGGTGGCGAAGGCGCTGCAGAACGCGGCGTACCAGGACGACGGCCTGATCCAGTACAAAGCCGAGGTGATGCTGCGCCTCTTCGAGGAGCGGGTGAAGCCGCTGATCGGGGGACGGGCCAAGGCCATGATCGTCGCCACCTCGCGCGTGGCCGGCCTGCGCTACTTCCAGATCATCCGCGAGAAGCTGCGCGAGCGGGGGGCGGAGTACCGCGTCCTGTACGCCTTCTCCGACTTCGTGCACCCGGTCACCGGCGCGGCAGTCAGCGAGCACGCGGTCAACGAGCTGAACCCGGGGGAGCTGGTCGAAGAGCGCTTCGGGGGCGACGACTACCGGCTGATGGTGGTGGCGAACAAGTTCCAGACGGGCTTCGACCAGCCACTGCTTGCCGGGATGTTCCTGGACAAGGTCGTTTCCGGGCGCAACGCCGTGCAGACAGTCTCGCGTCTCAACCGCCGCCATCCGGGAAAACAGGACGTGGTGGTGGTGGACTTCACCAACAACGCGGAGGCCATCCTCAAGGCGTTCGCCACCTACCGCAAGGGCACTCCCTTCGAGCCGACCGCGGCGGATCCGGCCATCTGCATGCAACTGCTCGGCGAGATCCTGGCCGCCGGTGTCTTCACGCAGAACGACGCACGGGAGTTCGTGCGGCTCGTTGCAACCGGCAGCGACGCGCAGGTGCAGTTCCAGGTCAACGCGCTGCGGGTGCGCTTTCAGGCGGCGCTGCCGGCCGCGGAGGAACGCAAGGGGTTCGTCTTCCTGCTGGCGCGGCTGGTCCGGAGCTACCACTTCCTGAGCTGCTTCTTCAGCTTCCCGGATCACGTCCGGGAGTTCGTCGCGTTCGCCGAGTACGTCGGCCCCCAGCTCATCAAAGCCGGGAACGTGTCGGAGCTGATGCGTCAGATCCGGCAGACCGAGGTGGTCCGCGCGGCCGTCGAGTATCAGGGCGAGGTGCACGCCAGCGGCGTCGAGGTGAAGCTGCGGCCCGGAGGGCGGAACCCGGGCGCTGGGCCACCGCCCACCCGCGTGTCGGTGCAGGACATGATCGACCCGATCCGGCTTCGCTTCGAGATCAGCGATGAAGAGGCGCTCTACATTCGCGAAGTCACCGAGGAAAAGCGTGCGGATCCGGCCGTTCGCGACACGGTGCGGGCGCACCGGCAGGACCTGGTGTTCCTGGACACGTACCGTGGGCAGGTGAACGGCGAGATCCAAGACGCGTACAGCGAGCGGGGCCGCTTCGAGGAGCTGGCCGACGCCAAGTACACGGACACCGGCGGCATCTTCGACATCATGGCCGTGACGGTGATCCAGAGCCACCAGAGCGCGGCGTAGCGGGCAATGGGCAGGCGCTTCGCCGACATCCCGCAGCCGGACCGGCCCCGTGAGAAGCTGCTCCGCAGTGGCGCGGCGGGGCTCAGCGATCAGGAACTTCTGGCCGTGTTGCTGGGCAAGGGTACCCCGGAAGTCGACGTGATGCAGCTCGCGGCCAGGCTGACGCGGCTGATCGACACCCGAAGCCTGGCGCTGCACGCCGACGAGCTGGCCGCGCTTCCCGGCGTCGGCCCGGCCAAGGCGGCGCTCATCTGCGGATCTGCTGCCGCACGTGCGCCACTATGCGGACCGCAAGCAGGAGCACTTCCTATGCGCCAGCATCAATGGGGCGAACGAGATCCTGAACGTGCGAGTGGTCTCGATCGGCCTGATCGATCGCGCCCCCGTTCACCCGCGCGAGGTGTTCGCCGACGCGCTCGCCGACCGGGCTTCCGCCGTCATCGTCGCCCACAACCACCCTACCCACGATCTCACCCCGTCGGCAGCCGACATCGAGATCACGCGCCAACTCAAAGCTGCGGGCGCCATCATCGGCATTCTTCTGCTGGATCACGTCATCTTCAACCGGACCGACTATTTCAGCTTTCTGGAGTCTGGGCGGCTGTAACGTTAGCTTCCCCACCGAACCAACCCCTCCCACGCCTGACCCCATCCGACCCCGGAGGTCTCCCATGCGGACGCGTACCCTCGCCCTCACCACGGCGCTGCTGGCCACCGCCGCCAGCCTGGCGCTGGCGCACGACACCTGGCTCTCGGCGGCGAGCTACTTCGTGCGGCCAGGCACGGAGCTGCGGCTGGAGCTGACCAGCGGGATGGCGTTCCCCGCGCTCGAGTCCCCGATCCGTCCCGAGCGCGTGCAGCGCGCCGAGCTGCACCTCGCCGGCCGGGTGGACACCCTCGGCCGCGGCGTGGCGGGGGAGCGCGCGCTGCAGCTGCGTGCGCGCCCGCAGCGTGAGGGCGTCGCGCGCCTGCGCGTGAGCCTGGGCCCGCGCCCGATCGAGCTGAAGCCGGACGAGGTCGCCCACTACCTCGACGAGATCGGCGCGCCGGACAGCATCCGGCGCATCGCCGCCGCCGGCGGGCCGTTCCGCGAGCTGTACACCAAGCACGCGCTCGCCTTCGTGCGCGTTGGCGAGCCCACCGCCGACCGCAGCTGGGCCGCGCCGCTGGGGCTGCCGCTGGAGCTGGTGCCGGAGCAGGACCCCACCGCGCTCGTGCCCGGCGATACGCTCGTGCTGCGCGTACTGAGCGGCGGCGCGCCGCAGCCGGGCTTCGCGGTGGGTGCGGTGCGCGAGGGAGCGGCGCCGCTGCTGCTGCGCGCAGACGCCGGGGGCCGCGTGCGCGTGCCGATTGGCGGTGCCGGGCGCTACCTCGTGCGCGGCACCGAGCTGCGCCGCTCGTCGCAGCCGAACGTCGACTGGGAGAGCGACTTCGTCACGCTCACCTTCGCCGTGCGCGAGCGGGCGCGCTGAGCGTGCCCCGGCCCGGCTGCCCTACCCCCGTGGCCGGCTGCCGGCTGCGAGGCGCTTGTCGGGGTGGACGGGCGCTGGCCGCTTCCCTACTATGCAGGCGCGGGCCCGCGCCCGCGGAGAGGCCCGCTTCTTCTGCGTCAAGGAGGTGGCCGAATGGCGAACTACGAGTACCGCTGTCAGGACTGCAACGAGACCTTCAGCCGCTCGGAGCCGATGAGCCAGCATGGCAGCGCGCCCCCCCGCTGCCCGAAGTGCAACGGCGAGAAGGTGCAGCAGATGCTCACCCCGGTCTACGTGCAGACGAGCCGGAAGAGCTGACCCGGCCCGACCACCGCTCTTCCCGGCTGTCAGCTGTCGGCTGTCGGCTGTCAGAAACGGCAAACCCTCACCCCCAACCAGGGGGTGAGGGCGCAGTTGGCCGACAGCCGACAGCCGACAGCGGGCGGGGATGGGCGGCGGGGCGGCTACTTCAGATACCGCCCCAGCCAGTCGTACATCGTCTCCCACCAGACCATCGCGTTCTGCGGCTTCAGCACCCAGTGCCCCTCGTCGGGGAAGTAGAGCAGGCGCGCGGGCACGCCCTGGCGGCGCAGCGCGGTGAAGACCTGCAGCCCCTGCTCCAGCGGCACGCGGTAGTCCAGCCCGCCGTGGATCACCAGCATCGGCGTCTTGAAGTTCTCCACGTGGTTGGCCGGGTTCCACTTCTCGTACAGCTCGGGGTTCGCCCAGGGCGTGCCGCGGAACTCCCACTCGGGGAACCACAGCTCCTCGGTGGAGCCGTACATGCTGCGCGGGTCGTAGACGCCGTCGTGGTTGATGAGCGCGCGGAAGCGGTCGGTGTGCGCCTCGAACCAGTTCATCATGTAGCCGCCGTAGCTGGCGCCGGCGGCGGCCAGGCGCGTACGGTCGAGGAACGGGTAGGCGGCGAGCGCGTGGTCCAGCCCCTTCATCAGGTCCTCGAAGACCTGGCCGCCCCAGTCGCCGCTGATCTCGTCGGTGAAGCGCTGCCCGTAGGCGGTGCTGCCGCGCGGGTTGACCAGCAGCGCCACGTAGCCCGGCGCCGCGAAGAGCTGCGGGTTCCAGCGGTAGCTCCAGTTGTCGGCCCAGACGCCCTGCGGGCCGCCGTGCACCAGGTAGACGACCGGGTACTTCTTCGCCGCGTCGAACTCCGGCGGCTTGACGAGGAAGCCCTGCACGCGCGTGCCGCCCGCGCCCTCGAACCAGAACGGCTCCGCCGGCTGCAGCGCCAGCTCGGCGAGCAGCGCCTCGTTGGTGCGCGTGAGCTGGCGCAGCGTGCGGCCGCGCGCGTCCAGCGCGAACAGCTCCACCGGCGCCTGGGCCGACTGCCGCGCCACCACCAGCGTGCGCCCGTCCGGCGAGACGGCGAGCCCGCTGTTGTACGTGCCGCGCGTGAGCTGCGCACTGGCGCCGCCGCCGACCGGCACGCGGTAGACGTGCTCCTGCAGCTCGTCGGCCGCGAGGACGTACAGGCTCTTCGAGTCCGCCGCCCAGGTGAAGAAGCCCACCGAGCGGTCGAGCGACGCGGTCAGCGAACGGCGCTGGCCCGACTGGCGATCCAGCACCACGAGCTGCGCGCGGTCGGCCTCGAAGCCGGGGCGCTCCATCGCCAGGTAGGCGAGCCAGCGGCCGTCGGGCGAGTACTGCGGCGCTACGTCGTTCGCGTCGCTCGGCGTCACCAGCTTCGGCTCGCCGCCCTCGGCGCTCACCGTCCAGACGTCGTTGCCGGTGCCGACGGCGGTGGGCACGTCGGTGTTGCGCACGAAGGCGACCTCGCGGCCGTCGGGGCTGAGGTCGTAGTCGCGAAAGCCGCCGAGCGCGAGGGGCGGCGTGTCGAACGCGCCGGGCGTGACGTCCCGCGCCTGGCCGCCGGCCAGGTCGAGCACGAAGACGTGGCTGCGCCGGCCGTCTTCCCACTCGTCCCAGTGGCGGTACATCAGCTCGTCGTAGATGCGCGCCTGCGACGGGCCCTCGGCCAGCCGGCGCAGCCGCTCGGCCTGCGCGTCGCCCTCGGGCCAGACCCGGGCGCTGTAGAGCAGCCGGCGGCCGTCGGCCGAGAAGACGAGCGGCCCGCTGACGCCGCCCTCCTGGCGGGTGAGTTGCCGCGCCTCGCCGCCCTCCACCGGCTGCAGCCAGACCTGCGGCCCGCCCTCCGCGCGCGTGGAGACGAAGGCGAGCGCCCGGCCGTCCGGCGTCCAGGCGGGCTCGCGGTTGGAGCCGCTGGTGCTGGTGAACTGCACCGCCGGGCCGCCGGCCGTCGGCACCAGCCAGATCTCGGTGTCGCTGCGGTAGCTGCCCAGGTCGTAGCGCGTGACGGTGTAGGCGACGCGGCGGCCGTCGGGGCTGAGCACGGGCGTGCCCACCCGCGCTAGCGACCAGAGGTCGCGCGGCGTGATGGCGCGCTTCGCCTGCGCCAGTGCCGGCGCGGCCAGCCCGGCCAGCAGGAGCGTCAGCAGCGGCGCCGCCAGCGCGGCGCGCGGGACTGCACGGCGTAGCTTCATCGGCATCTCCGGGGAAGGACGTGAACGGATGCCGGCCAACATACGCGCTGCGGTCGGGGCGGGGAAAGAGGGGGCGGGCGACCGCGGAGTGCGGATCGTGGAGCGCGGGTTGAACTGGACGCGCGCGCGGCCGAGACTCAAACCCAGGGGCGGTTTCGGGAGTCGATGCCCAGCAGGCCCCGCCCGGTGCGTCGCCCGCGCCGACGCGGTGCCTTGCTTTCCCGAACCGGCTTGCCCCGCAACCCTGCAGCACGGACGTTCTCATGGCCCGCCAGATCGAGCGCGAGCTCCAGCTCTCCACGCCGCTCCAGTCCCTCGCCCGTGAGCTGACGCTCAACGTCTATCGCACCGACCTCGTCCTGACGAGCGCGCTGGAGGAAGCCCTGCGCCCCGCGCACCTGCATGTCGACGAGTACAACGTGCTGCGCATCCTGCGGGGTGCCGGAGCGGACGGCCACGAACGCGGCGAGATCCAGCGGCGCATGGTCCACGCCGCCGACGGCCTGCTCGCCATCTTCCACCGCCTGAAGAGCCGTGGCCTGATCACCGGGGTTCGCCACCTGATGATCACGCCCGCCGGCCTGGAGCTGCTCGCGTCCATCGACCCGGCGTTCGAGCCGGCGATCGAGCAGCGCATCGGCTGGATCGCGGCGAGCAAGCTGAAGATCGCCATCGACGTGCTGGAATCGATCCGACAGGGGCCGCCGCCACCGCCCGCCTGACGCCGGATCAGTGTCGCCGTTCCCGCGCCGGCCAGGCGAGCAGCCGGATCTGGCTTGAGCGGGGCTGAACGCGCGTTACATTGTCTTACAGCGTGCTACCAGGCGCTACGAGTGGTCTACACCGGAGGTGGGAATGGCATCCGTGCCGCGCAGCATCCGCGTTCCCGAGCGGCTGGACCAGGAGATCAACCGCGAGATCCGGCAGCGCGGCGAGCGGGACTGGTCGAAGGGCGTGCTCTCGCTGATGGAAGAGGGCGTGCGCGCCGCGCGGGTGCCGGGCATCGTCTTCGTGCAACGGCGCGACGGGCGGCGCGCGGCGGTTGCCTTTTCGGGTCTCGAGGTCTGGGAGATCGTCGCGACGTGGAAGGAGGGTGGCGAGAGCTGGCAGACGCTGGCGGATGCCTACCCCGAGCTCTCGGCGGGCCAGCTCCGCGCTGCGCTCGCCTACTACCAGGCGTATCCCGACGAGATCGACGAGCGGCTGGAGCGAGAGGCCTACTGGAGCGCCGAGCGCCTGGCCGAGGAGTTCCCCTTCCCGCAGCCGCCGCGGCCGTGAGCGCTCGGCCAACGGCGAAGACATCCTCGATTGCCCGCTTCTACCTCGACGAGGACGTTCCGCACGGCGCCGCCGGGATCGCTGCCGTGCTGGGGCTGGACGTCGTGGCCGCGAGAGATGCACAGCCATCGCTGCCGCAGGACGACGCGACTCATCTGCAGGCGGCGGCTGCGGATGCGCGGGTCCTGGTCACCTACAACCGCGACGACTTCATCCGCGCGACGCCTTCGCGACGGGGCTGCCGCACGCCGGAGTGCTGATCCTGACGCGGAAGCTCCCGCGCGACCCGGCCCGCATCGCGCACGGGCTGCAGCGCTGGGTAGAAGCCCGGCGAACGGCGACGCGCTGGCCGGTGCAGGCGTACGAGATCGACTTCCTCTCGGACTGACTCCAGGCAGCCAGGGCCCCTAGCGCCGTTCCCGCGCCGGCCAGGCGAGCAGCCGCATCTGCCCGCCGCTGACGGCGACGGCGACGTGGAGCAGCAGTTCGTCGGCGGCGTTGCCGGGGTGGGTGTGATTGTAGCGCACGACCTTCCAGCCGCTGAAGCTGCCGATCGCGGCGCCCATCACCACGTCGCTGGCCCAGTGGCGGTTGTGGTACATGCGCGAGGTGCCGGCCAACGCGGCGCCGCCGTAGAGCAGGCCGCCCGCCCACCACTTGGCCTCGGGCCGGCTGTGCGCGATCTCCTCGGTGAGCGCGGCGGCCGCGGCGAACGCGACCAGCGTGTGGCCGGAGGGGAACGACTGGTAGGCGTCGCGCCCGAGGCCGCGGCCCGGGCGGAAGTCGAACGGGCGCGTGGGGTCGAGCTGCGGGCGGGCGCGGCCGGTGAGCACCTTGAGCAGATAGGTCGCCGAGAGGCCGACGAGCACCGCCTCGGTGGTGTGCAGCCCCGCGTCGGCCAGGCGCGGCTCGTCGCCCAGGCGGCCGGCGGTGTAGAGCCCGCCGGCGACCAGCAACACGCCGGGGTGCGCCAGCAGCCGGAACGCGGCGGCGCCGCCGCCGAGCACGCGGCTGCGCTGCGGCAGCGAGTCCTGCAGGTGGGCGGCGAGCGCCGCGTCCAGCGGGAAGAGCGCCGCGGTGCCGGCCACGAAGCCGGCGGCGATCCAGGCGTCGCGCGCACCGAAGAGCGGCTCCGCCGCGCCGCCCGCGGGCTGGGCGGCGAGCGGCGCGGCGGGCAGCGCCAGCGCGAAGGCGAAGCAGACGAACAGGCGCAGGCGCGTCGGCATCGGGCGCGTCGGGCAGGCGGGCCGGGTGGTGCGGCCCCGCCGGGGGCCGCACCACCC
>ERZ1066122.1462-NODE-1462-length-18920-cov-47.681209_pt1 | contig 18920 bp, 16 predicted proteins | sample MGYA00382769_ERZ1066122 | MGnify/ENA primary metagenome ERZ1066122 (study PRJEB33369, sample SAMEA5778352) | biofilm metagenome | biome: Industrial cooling water; feature: Water cooling tower basin; material: Biofilm | place: United Arab Emirates | collected... | reverse complement strand
CCGAGATCGGCAGCGTCATCGAGCAGCACCTGAAGTCGATCGGCATGATCGTCGATCCGGAGATCAGCGACGCGCAGCGCGCGCTGATCGCCGAGAAGCGCGCGGCCTACGAGCAGGGCCTAAAAAAAAACGCTGAAGTGAGCCCGGTCGCGGCCGGTGACATCGCCGTGACCGGCGACGGCACCAGCTTCCCGCCCTCGGCGACGATGTGCGGCAAGTGCAACACGAAGGCCGTCATCATCATGGACGGCTGCCAGACCTGCCTGAACTGCGGGTACTCGAAGTGCGGTTGACGGGAACCCGCATCGAGTGACGCGCGGCGACGCCGCCTCCGGCCAGATCGCCTTCGAGCAATTCGCGCGCACGTTCGCGCGCGCCCTGTGGATGACCCCGGTCGGGTGGGTGGTGGTCGCCGTGATGGCGTGGGGCCTGGCGCCGCGCGCGTCGCTGGCAGCGTGGATCGTCGCGGCCTTCGTCTGCTGGGCGGCGTGCATGGCGCAAAGCGCGTGGGCGCGCCGCGGCGGCCTCGACCGCGCCCGCCACCAGCCGTCGGCCCGCGGCGCCGCCTTCGTCGACGGCATCGGCTGGGGCATGGTGCCCCTGTTCCTGATGGGCCACGATCCGGTGCTCGACGCGCGGCTGGCCGCCGTGCTCTGTGGCGTCATCGCCGTCACCATCGGCATCTACATCACCGCGCCGACCGCGCTCAGGCTGCAGGTCGCCGGCACGTGGATCGGCCTCGGCGCGTCGCTCGCGCGCGGCGGCGGCCCCGATGCGGCGATCGTCCTCGGGCTGGCCGTCATGCACGCGCTGACCCTGTCGTTCCTGCCCGCGATCACCGCGCGCGTGGTCGAGGGCATCCGCCTGCAGCAGGCGAATGCGCGGCTGGCCGAGCAGCTTCGCCTGCACCTGCTGGCGGTCGAAGAGGAAGCTGCCACCGATCCACTCACCGGCGTGCTCAACCGCCGCGCGTTCGATCGGGTGCTCGCCAACGAGGTGTCGCGGGCCGCCGCGGGGCGGACTTCCCTTTCGCTCCTGGCGCTCGACCTCGACCACTTCAAGGCCATCAACGACACCCATGGCCACGCGGTTGGCGACGACGCCCTGCGCGCCTTCGCGGCGCGCCTGCGCGCGCTGCTTCGCCAGCAGGACCACTTCGCCCGGGTGGGCGGCGAGGAGTTCGTCGTGCTGCTGCCCGGCGCGGCCGCCGTTCGCGCGCTCGAGATCGCCGAGCGGCTCCGCGCCGCCGTGGCCGAGCGGCCGCTGCTCGACGCGCCGCGCGTCGCGCCCACGGTGTCGATCGGCGTGGCCAGTCGCCAGGACGGCGAGACCGCCGCCGCGCTGCTCGCCCGGGCGGACGCTGCTGCCTACGCGGCGAAGCGGGCCGGTCGAGACCGCGCGATGCTTGCGTCGGACTGATCGGCGGCGGGCGCGTCGACGGCGTCCCGCGCGTCGACGGCGGCTGGCGCGTCGATGGCGTCCGCTGCGTCGACGGCGTCCTGCGTCTCCGGCTCCGGCGCCTCGCCCGGCGCGAAAACCGCGTAGCCGCGGGCGCGCAGCGCCGGCAGCAGGCCGTCGTCGTTGGTCAGCACCTGGAAGTCCACCACCGCCACCGTCGTGCGCGGCTCGGAAAGGCTTTCTTCGGCCACGCGCAGCCACGCGTCGACGACGCGCCGCGGCAGGTCGTCGAAGCCGCGCTTGCGCAGCGCCTCCGTTCCCAGCAGCGCGAGCGCGCAGGCGCGGATCTCGCTCTCCACGTCGAGCTCCTCGAGCGTGCGGATGTCGCCCACCGCCCACGCGTTGGCGCGTTCGACCATCGCCGCGGTATCGGTCTCGAGTCGAGCGAGCGTCGCCTCCATGCAGGCCAGGTCGTCGACCGGCGCACGCTCGAACTCGCGCAGGGCGGCGCGCGGATCTTCGATGGTGATCTTCACGTCGGGGTCGACGATCTCCCGGTCGGCGCGACGCGCCACCCGCTGCACGCGCTCCCACACGATGTTGTCGCGGCGCAGACCGAGGTCCTCCAAGGCCTCCTCCATCAGCGCATAGGCGGCGAAGACCGGCCGCCGTCGCTCGACGCCGCGGTCGCGCCCCATGTAGCGCGTCTTCTGCGCCTGCCAGCGCGCATACAGCGCCGGGGGCAGCACCTCGGAGAGCTCGCGGTCTTCCGGATCGTTGCGCGCCCGCAGCGCGCTGGGCAGCAGGCGCAGTCCGCCGAAGAAGCCCACGTCGGCCTCGACGTCGATGCCGGGCGGCGCGATGACGCGATCGGCGCGTTCGACCAGCGCGTCCAGCTCGCGGGGCTCCCACGCGATCCGCCGCGGCAGCGGGCTGAGCGTGGCCATGATCCACAGCGTGCTGTCGCCCTTGCGCACCTGCCAGAGGCCCGGCCCCGGCTGGATGCCGGTGACGACGACCGCTTCCAGCGTGGGCGGGGCCGGCGGCGTCGCGGCGTCGGGCGCGACATCGGGCGAGGCGTCGGGCGAGGCGTCGGGCGAGGCGTCGGCCTGCGGTTCGGCCTGCGGTTCGGCCTGCGGTTCGGCCAGCGCCGCGTCGTCCGGGGATTCCGTGGGCGTCGCTGGGGCCGGCGCTTCGATGGCGGCCTCCGCGGGCACCGGCGGGGACTGGGGTGGCACCGCGGGGGATGGCGCCGGCGGAACGGCGAGCGCGCCGCCGGCAAGGGCCGCGGCGAGCACAAGGACAGCGGGGGACGGAGCGCGAGAGGGCATGCGGGGGCGGCGGACGTCGGGACGAAGCGCGATGCTCGCCCGCGTCGCGTGACGATCGCATGGGGCGTCGGCTCGGGGCCGCGCGCGCGTTGCGATGGGTTCAGCGCAGCGCGTAGTCGCGCCAGTCGGGCCGCTGCGTGCCGCGCACGTACTCCGGCGTGTAGCCCGGGAAGATCGCCGCGACGCGGCCGCTGTCGAGCCGGTACCAGCTGCTGCAGCGCGTCCACACCGAGCCCGCCAGCCGCGCCTGCAGCGCCTCGTTGTGCGCGCGCATCGCCGCCTCGCGCACCTCGATGGCGCGGTGGCCGCCGTCGATGACCCGCCGAAGGGCGGCCAGCGCGTGCGCGGCGGCGGCTTCGATGTAGAACAGCGTGCTGGTGTGTCCGGTGGCGGTGTTGGGCCCCAGCAGCAGGAACAGGTTCGGGAAGCCCGCCACCGCCGTGCCGCGATAGGCTTCGGGCGCCGCACGCCACGCGCCGGCCAGCGTGCGGCCGTCGCGGCCCTCGATGCGCAGCGAGGCGAGCAGGTTCGCGGTGTCGAAGCCGGTGGCGCAGACCAGCGCGTCGAGCGCATGGTGCGTCCCGTCGACGGTGATGACGCCGCGCGCGTCGACGCGCGCGATGCCGGCGGTGACGAGGGCCACGTGCGGCTTCGCCAGGCACGGGTAGTAGTCGTTGGCGTAGATGATGCGCTTGCAGCCCAGCGGGTAGGGCGGGGCCAGCGCCGCCTCGAGCGCCTCGCGATCGGGGGCGCCGCGGAGCTGGCGGGCGCGGTGCCAGCGCGCGAGGGCCAGCATGAAGCGGCGGGCCAGCGTGCCCTCGTCGAAGCCGCGGCGCGTCCACTCGAGCAAGGCGGCCCAGCCGTAGCGCACCAGCGCCGTCGCGCCCGGCAGGCGCGCCAGCAGCCGGTCGACCGCGCCGTAGCGGCGCTCCAGCCGCGGCAGCACCCAGTTCGGCGTGCGCTGGAACACGCTCAGGTGCGCGGCGCGCGCGGCGAGCTTCGGCACGATCTGCACGGCCGTCGAGCCGGTGCCGATCACGCCGATGCGCGCGCCGTCGAGCGCGCGGTCGTCGGCGGGCCATCGCGCCGAGTGCAGGCGCGGGCCGGCGAATTCGTCGAGTCCGGCGATGTCGGGCCAGCGCGGCTGGCTCAGGGGCCCCGTGCTGCACAGGAAGAAGCGCGCGCGCAGCAGGTCGCCGCGCGCCGTTCGGATCGTCCACACGCCGTCCGTCTCGCTCCACGCGGCTGATTCGACGCGCGCGCCCAGGCGCAGGTGGGCGACGAGGCCGCGCGCTTCCGCCAGCCGCTGCTGGTAGGCCTGGATGTCGGCGGCGTCGGCGAAGCGCTGCCTCGCCTCGCGGTTCGGCGCGAACGAGAAGGCGTAGGCCGGCGCCGGCACGTCGACCTGCGCGCCGGGGTAGCGGTTGTCCCACCACGTGCCGCCGATGCCGCACGACTGCTCGAGCACGACGAAGTCGTCGATGCCCGCGCGCTTCAGCGCATGCGCCATGCACAGCCCCGACATGCCGGCGCCGAGCACCACGGCCACGTGCGCGGATTCCGCCGGCGGGCTCGCGGCCTCGAGATGCGGCGCGGCGAAAGCCGCCGCGCGCGCCAGCGCGGCATCGGCGCTGGGCAGGGTGCCGGCGTGCAGCTGGAAGACGTGCCAGCGCTTCGGCACGCGATCGGCGCGCACCGTCACGCCGGCGGCGCGCAGCGCGTCGACGAGGCCGCGGCAGCCGGACGCGAGGATGTCGTCGTCGCCCCACTGCACCAGCGTGGGCGGCAGGCCGGAGAGCCGGCCGTGCAGCGGCGATACGCGTGGATCGTCGGCCTCGATGGCGGCGCGGAACGCGTCGACGCCCGCGCGCACCCACGGCAGCGACAGCAGCGCCTCGCCGGGCACGGCGGCCGGCACGCCGCGCAGCGTCAGGTCGGCCAGCGGCGAGAGCAGCAGCAGGGCCGCGGGCGCCGTGTCGCCGGCATCGCGCAGCGCCTGCGCCAGCCGCAGGGCAAGGGCGCCGCCGGCCGAATCGCCCGCGACGATCACCGGACCCTCGGCCGCGAGCGCGCGGAACGCCGCCAGCGCGTCGTCGAGCGCGGCGGGGTAGGGATGCTCGGGCGCCAGTCGGTAGTCCGCGGCGAACACCGGCAGCCCGGCGTCGCGCGCCAGCCGCGCCGTCAGCGCGCGGTGGGTCCGCGGCGAGCCCACGCAGAACGCGCCGCCGTGGAGGTACCGCACGCAGCCCGATTTCACCGGCGGATGCGGCGGGTGCAGCCATTCGCCGGGTACCCCGCCGATCGTCGCCGCTTCGACGCGCACGCCGCTCGGAAGGCGGTTCAGCGGCGCGAAGCGGTCGAGGTGCCGGCGCTGCTCGGCGATCGGCGCGCGCGGCGCGAGCCGCGGCTTGACCCCGAGGCGCAGCACGCGGCGCAGCTCGGCGGCAATGGCGGCATCGCGCAGGCCGCGCGGGTCGTGGGTTGTTTCGGCGGCATCGGGCGTCATCGCGCCGATTTACACTGTAAGAACGTCCATCGTCCGTGATGCTCATGCACCTGCAGACCGTTCCCACCCTCGTGCGCGCCCTCGCCCAGCTCAAGCACCTGCTCACCAAGGGCGACGCGCACGCCCGCGCGCAGGGCTGGGATCCGACCGTGCTGCTCGGCATGCGCCTGGCGCCTGACATGTTCCCGCTGACGCGGCAGGTGCAGATCGCCACCGACATCGCCAAGAACGGCGTCGCCCGCCTGTCGGGCGGCGAGGCGCCGAAGTTCGCCGACGACGAGACCACGTTCGAGCAGCTCGCCGCGCGCATCGACCGCGCCATCAGCTACATCGAATCGGTGCCGGCGGCGGCGTTCGACGGCGCGGCGGCGCGCGCGATCACCGTGCCCACCCGCGCCCGCGGCGACCTGCACTTCAACGGGCACGACTACCTGTTCGGCTTCGTGCTGCCGAACGTGCACTTCCACTGCACCGTCGCCTACGGCCTGCTGCGCCACGCCGGCGTGCCGCTGGGCAAGGCCGACTACCTTGGGCCGGTCGGGCAGGGCAAAGCCGACGCCGGGCAGGGCTGACCGCGATGGCGCGCAGCATCGAGCTGGTCGGCTTCGACGCCGACGACACGCTGTGGCACAGCGAGCGCTACTTCCAGGACGCGCACGCCGAGTTCGAGCGGATCGTCGGCGGCTACGTGGATCTCGCCGATGCCGGCGTGCACGAGCGCCTGCTCAGCGTCGAGCGCGAGAACATCAAGTTGTTCGGCTACGGCGCGAAGGGCATGACGCTCTCGATGATCGAAACCGCCATCGCGCTGACGGCCGAGCGCATTTCGGCGGCTGATCTGCACCGCATCGTGGGATTGGGCAAGTCGATCCTGCAGCACCCGGTCGAGCTGCTGCCCGGCGTGCGCGAGGCCGTGCAGGCCGTGGCCGCGACGCACCGGGTCGTGCTGATCACCAAGGGCGACCTGTTCCACCAGGAGCGCAAGGTCGCCGCCTCCGGGATGGCCGGCCTGTTCCAGCGCATCGAGATTGTCAGCGAGAAGGACGAGGCGAGCTACGCGCGGCTGTTCCGCGAGTTCGAAATCGCGCCCGCGCAGTTCGCGATGGTCGGCAATTCGCAGAAGAGCGACATCGCGCCGGTGCTGGCGCTGGGCGGCTGGGGCATCCACGTGCCGTATCCGCTGGTGTGGGCGCTGGACCGCGCCGACATCGATCCGGCGCACCCGCGTTTCGCCAGCGTGCCGAACGCGGGCGAGGTGCCGGCCGTGCTCGCGCGCTGGGGCTGAGCGCGAAGTCCCGGCAGCCCGCTGCCGGGCGCTGCGGAAGCGCCGCTCAGAACCGCGAGTAGCGCCAGCTCACCATGCGCCCGTCGCGGTACGGCATGACGCCGTGGAACGGGCGGCGGTCGCCGTCGAACACCAGCGGCAGGAAGTGGCGGTCGCCCTCCCACATCGGCAGGTCCATCAGCGACGCGAGCGGCACCCACTCGAGGTCACCCTCGACGTTGCGCGCGGGCGCCTCGCCCTCGTACGCCGTGACGAGGAAGATGAAGCCCAGCCAGTCCTCGCCGTTCTTGCCGAAGCCCGGCCAGCTGATGGTGCCGCGCAGCGCCATCGCCGTGACCGTGAGCCCGGCCTCCTCGTGGATCTCGCGCGCCATGCCGGCGGCGACGTCCTCGTCGGCCTCGAGCTTGCCGCCAAGGCCGTTGTACTTGCCGAGGTGCTCGTCGCCGGGGCGCGCGTTGCGATGCACCATCAGCACGCGCGCGCCGTCGGGCGAGAGCACGTAGCCGAGCGTGCCGATGATCGGGGTGTAGGGCATGGACGGCCTTTAGAGGAGGGCGGGGTCGAGGTCGCGACACAGCGGATCGACGCTGGCGAAGCGCGCCAGCACCGCGTCCTTGGTCGGCAGCTCCCAGTCGATGAAGTAGCGGGCTGCGGCGAGCTTGCCGTCCAGCATCGCGCGGCGCACGTCGCCGGCGGCCAGCGCGCGCTTCGCGGCGACGGCCTGGTCAAGCCACAGCCAAGCGACGACCGCGTGGCCCATCGCGTCGAGCAACAGGTACGCGTTCGCGAGGGCGAGTTCGAGGTCGCTCGCGGCGACCTTGCCGGCCTTCGCGATGGCGGGGCCGAGGGCGGCCCAGCGCGCGGCGAGGGCGTCGGCGAGCGCGGTGAGGCCCGCATCAGCCCCCGTCCCTCCGGTGTTCGCATCGGCCGCGCGCGCGCTCGCGATCGTCGCTTCGACGCGCTTCGACAGCAGCGCGAACGCTCTGCCGCCATCGCCCAGCAGCTTGCGGCCGAGCAGGTCCATGGCCTGGATGCCGTTGGTGCCCTCGTGGATGGCGTTGATGCGGTTCTCGCGCCACAGCCGCTCGACGGGGAAATCGCGGGTGTAGCCGGCGCCGCCGTGCACCTGGATGGCCAGCGAATTCGCCTCCTGCCCGTAGTCCGATGGCCACGCCTTGACGATGGGCGTAAGCAGGTCGACCAGCGCCTGCGCGGTCGCGTCGCCGCCGTGCTTGGCCTCGTCGACGAGGCGGCTGGCGTAGAAGCACAGCGCGAGGCCGCCCTCGGCGAAGCTCTTGCATTTGAGCAGCATGCGGCGCACGTCGGCGTGCTCGATGATCGGGACCATCGGCGTGGTGGCGTCGCGCTCGCCGGGCTTGCGGCCCTGGCGGCGCTCCTTCGCGTAAGCGAGTGCCGCGCGGTAGCCGCCGTAGCCGGTCATGGCCGCACCGATGCCCACACCAATGCGCGCCTCGTTCATCATCACGAACATGCCGCGCAGGCCGTCGTGCGGCGCGCCGACGAGCTCACCGATGGCGGGCTCCTCCTCGCCGAAGCCGAGCAGGCAGTTCACCTGCCCGTGCGTGCCGAGCTTGTGGTTCAGGCCGATCAGCCGCACGCCGTTGCGCGCACCGGCGTGGCCGTCGGCGTCGACGTGGCGACGCGGCACGATGAACAGCGAGATGCCCTTGGTGCCAGCCGGGCCGCCGGGAATCTTCGCCAGCACCAGATGCACGATGTTCTCGGCGATCTCGTGGTCGCCGCTGCTGATCCACATCTTGTTGCCGCGGATCGCGTAGCGGCCGTCGGGCAGCGGCTCGGCCACGCAGCGCAGGTCGGCCAGCGACGAGCCGGCCTGTGGCTCGGACAGGCACATCGTGCCGAACCAGCGGCCCTCGTTCATCGCCGGCAGGAAGCGGCGCTTCTGGTCCTCGCTGCCGACCTCGCGGATCAGGTTGGCCGCCGCCTGCGTCAGGAAGGCGTAGCCGTTGGTCGCGACGTTCGCGCAAGAAAACAGTCCGCCGATCGCGGCGACGAAGGTGTAGGGCAGGCCGAGGCCGCCCTCTTCGGCCGGGGCTTCCATGCCGAAGAAGCCGGCTTCGCGATAGGCCGTGAGCGCCTCGCGGATGGCCGGCATCAACTCGACGCGACCGTCGACGATCTTCGGCGGGTTCTGGTCGGAAGCCGCGGCGTGCGGCAGGAAGTGCGAGGCGGCGAGGTCGAGTGCGGCGTCGATCATCGCCACGCCGGTGTCGCGGTCGACGTGCGCGAACGCGGGCAGCGCCGCGAGGCGGTCGGCTGCGAGCCAGTCGTAGAGCCAGAAATGCAGGTCGTCGCGGGGTGGGAGCATGGGGGTCGGAACCGGGTGGCGAAGAGGGTGGAAGGCGTGGGGCCGTCGGGCGGCCGTCGCGTCAGGACGGTGGCGCAGCGTAACCCTCGCGCCACGTCGGGACGCGTGGAGACCAGCCGCTGCCGCGCAGCCGCGCGTTCGACACGCGCTTGCCGGTGACGGGGCCGCTCGCCTTCCCTAGGGCGGGCAGGCCCAGCCGCGCGCGCAGCCCGTCGACCACCTCGTGTTCGAGCGCGGGCGCGTCGTCGTTGCCGCAGTAGACGCGCGCGATGCGCGGCGCCTGCAGCAGGTGCCGCAGGGCGCCGGCGACGTCGTCGACGTGGATGCGGTTGGTCCAGCGCGGTTCGCCGGGCTCGTCGCGGCGCGCGCGCTGCCACATGCGCTCGCGGCCCGGCCCGTAGATGCCTGACGCACGGAACGCAGCGGCGTCGGGGTGCGCGTCGAGCTCGCGCTCGGCCTCGACCAGCACGCGGCCGTTGAACGCGGTCGCGTCGGCGGGCGTGTCCTCATCGACCACACCGCCGGCGTCCTCGGCGTAGACCGCCGTGCTGGACACGAACAGCACGCGGCCGATGTCGCTACGGTCGAGCAGGCGTCGCAGGCCGTCGCGGTACAGCGCGCGGTACGCGGACTCCGTGCGCTCGTCGGGCGCGGCGCAGAACACCAGCGCGTCGAGGCGCTTCGGAATCGCATCGAAGCCCTCGCCGCTGCGCAGGTCGGCGCGCAGCGCGCGGATGCTGGGCCCCATCGACACCGCGCGGCGGCGCAGGGCGAGCACGTCGAAACCCGCGCCCGCGGCGAGCGTCGCCAGGCGTGAGCCCGTGTCGCCGGCGCCGGCAACCAGCAGCGAGCGCCGCGAATCCTTCGTGATCGACATGGCGGGGCGGGACGACGATGAAACCCGAGGGACGCCGATGCTACCGTTCGCGCATGAATCCCGCGGTGAACCTCGTGCTCGTCGGCCCCATGGGCGCCGGAAAGACCTCCATCGGCAAACGCCTGGCCGAGCGCTTCGGTCTGGCGTTCGTCGACCTCGACCACGCCATCGAGGCCGCCACAGGCGCGCGCGTGGCCGACATCTTCGAGCGCGAGGGCGAGGCCGGCTTCCGCGAGCGCGAGGCCCGGCAGCTTGCCGTCGAACTTGAGGGCGAAGACCGCCTCGTCGCCACCGGCGGCGGGGCGGTGCTGCGCGCCGACAGCCGCGCGCGGATGCGCGAGCGCGGCTACGTGCTGTACCTCGCGGTGTCGGTGGATGAGCAGCTGAAGCGCCTCGCCAACGACCGCGTGCGACCGCTGCTGCAGCGCCCCGACCGCGAGGACGTGCTGCGGACGATGGCCGCGACGCGGGCCCCGCTCTACGACGAGGTGGCCGACCTGCGCTTCGACTCCAGCGGCCTCACGCCGGCGCAGGCCTGCGAGAAGCTGATCCCGCAGCTGCGCGACCGCTGGCTGCGCGCGAGGGCCGCATGAGCGCAGCCGCCACCACGGTCCCATCGGCTGCGGCCGTGCGCCACGTCGACGTCGAGCTTGGGCGCCGCCGCTACCCGATCCGCATCGGCCCCGGCCTGCTCGATGACGCCCCCTCGCTCGCCGCGCTGGCGCCGGGCCGCCACGTGCTGATCGTCAGCGACGCCAACGTCGCGCCGCACTACCTTGCGCGCGTCGAGGAGGCCCTCGCGTCCGATCCGTCGGGGAAAAAAATCGCGTCACACGTGCTGCCCGCCGGCGAGCAGGAGAAGACGCTGGCGCGCTTCGGCGAGCTGATGTCGGCGCTTGCCGCGCTCGGCGCGAACCGCGACGCCACGCTGGTCGCCCTCGGCGGCGGCGTCATCGGCGACCTGACCGGCTTCGCCGCGGCCTGTTGGATGCGCGGCGTGCGCTTCGTGCAGCTGCCGACCACGCTGCTGGCGATGGTGGATTCCTCGGTGGGCGGCAAGACCGCCGTCGACCTGCCCGAGGGCAAGAACCTCGTCGGCGCCTTCCACCAGCCGGCCGCGGTCATCGCGGATACCGACACGCTGGCCACGCTGCCCGATCGCGAGCTGCGCGCGGGCCTCGCCGAAGTCATCAAGTACGGCGCGCTGGGCGATGCGGCCTTCTTCGACTGGGTGAACGCCAACGCCGCGGCGCTGCGGGCGCGCGACGCCGATGCGCTGGCCCACGCCATCGCCACCAGCTGCACGCACAAGGCCGGCATCGTCGCGCGCGACGAGACCGAAACCGGCGAGCGCATGCTGCTGAACCTCGGCCACACCTTTGGACACGCGATCGAAGCGGTTCAGGGCTTCGGCGGCCTCGTGCACGGCGAGGCGGTGGCGGTCGGCATGGCGCTGGCGGCACGCCTGAGCGCGGAGCTCGGGCTTGCACCTCACGCCGACGCCGAGCGCCTCGAGGCCGCGCTGCGTGCGCTGGATCTGCCGACCGACGTGCCGCCGGGCCTCGACCCCGACGCGCTGATCGCCCGGATGCGCCTCGACAAGAAGAACCTCAGCGGCACGCTGCGGTTGATCCTGTGGCGGGGCGTGGGGCAGGCCTTCGTCGCCACCGGCATCGACGAGGCGACGGTGCGGCGCGTGCTCGCCCCACGCTGATGGACTGGCTCGACGCCCTGCCCGACGCGCGCGTGCTGCGCGACCCCGCGCAGACCGCCGACTACAGGCACGATGAATCGCACGTGCGCGGTCCCTCGCCGCGCGCGGTGGTGAAGCCGCGCAGCCCCGACGCCTTGCGGGAACTCGTGCGTCGCGCCGGCGATGAAGGCTTCACATTGGTGCCGCGCGGCGCCGGCAGCGGCAAAGCCGGCGGCTGCGTGCCCACGGCCGGCAGCGTGGTGGTCGACCTCTCCGACTGGCCCGGCGAGATCGCCGTCAACGCGTCGAACCTCACGCTCTCCGCGCCGGCCAGCGCGCCGCTCGCCGCCGTGCGCGAGCATGCCGACGCACACGCGCTGTGGTACCCGCCCGATCCGAACTCGTGGCCGCTGTGCAGCTTCGGCGGCTCGCTGGCGACGAACGCCGGCGGGCCCAACGCCTGCAAGTACGGCATGACGCGGCGCTGGGTGCTGAGCGTCGACGCGCTGATGAGCGACGGCGAGGTGCACCGCTTCGGCATCGATTCGGTCAAGCAGAACACCGGGCCAAACCTCGGCCAGCTGCTGGTCGGCAGCGAAGGCGTGTTCGGCATGATCCTCGGCGCGACGGTCGCGCTGCTGCCGCGGCCGCGCGAGCACCTGACGCTGCTGCTGCCGCTGCCCGACATGGCGATGCTGCCGACGCTGCCGGCGCAGCTGTTCCGCGCCGGGTTCCTGCCCTCAGCGCTGGAGTTCTGGGACCGCGCCGTGCTCGCCGACCTGCGCGCGCACGGCCCCGACGACGCGCGCCGGCTGCCCGGCGAGGCGCTGGTGCTGCTGGAGTTTGACGACCCGGGCTGCTCGCACGCCGGCTTTCTCGAGCCGCTGCTCGACGCGCTCGGCCCGCTCGCCGAGAACGCGCAGGTGGCGACGTCCAGCGCGCAGCGCGAGGCGCTGTGGAGCGTGCGGCGCATGACCAGCGTGCACCTGAAGCAGCGCTTTCCGAAGAAAGTCAGCGAGGACGTGGTGGTGCCCCGCGATCGCCTGCCGACGTTCTTCGCGCGGCTCGACGCGCTCGACGTGAAGACGGTGAGCTACGGCCACTTGGGCGACGGCAATCTGCACGTCAATCTTCTGCACGCCGGCGAACTCGACGGTGCGGCCCTCGACGCCGCGCTCGATCCGCTGTTCGCGCTCTGCGTCGAACTCGGCGGCACGCTCTCGGGCGAACACGGCATCGGCTTGGCCAAGCGCGACGCTTTCCTGAAGCACGGCGACCCGTTCGCGATCGAGGCGCTGCGCGGCATCAAGCGGGCGCTGGATCCGAAGAACGTTTTCAACGCCGGCAAGGTCTTCTGAAGCCGCGCGCGCCGGCCCTCTTGGCATCCCCGTCGCGGCGCGGCATGGTGGCGGCCCGTCCGAGGAGGATCGCCATGTCGCACCGCAGCACGATGCCCGTCCGCACCGCTCTCGCGCTTGCCTTGGCGCTGCCGCTTGCTGCGGCGGCGCACAACCACGAATCGAAACCGTCCACTGCAGCCAGCGCGGCGGCGTCCACCGGCGCGCTGATCAGCCGCGACGTGCTGTTCGGCAACCCCGAGCGCAGCGCCGGCCAGATCAGCCCGGACGGCCGATGGCTCGGCTTCGTCGCGCCGCGCGACGGCGTGCTCAACGTCTGGGTCGCGCCGGCCAGCGCGCCCGACGAGGCGCGCCCGATCACCAACGACCGGCTGCGCGGCATCCGCGGCTTCAGCTTCGCCTACGACGGCCAGCACATCCTGTTCGCGCAGGACGTAGGTGGTGACGAGAACTTCCAGGTCTTCGCCGCCGACATCGAGACCGGCACGGCGCGCGAGCTGACGCCGAAGGGCTCGCGGGCCAGCGTGCTCGAGCTGTCGCGGCAGCATCCGGGCGAGGTGCTGCTCAGCGTCAATGACCGCGACAAGGCCTTCTTCGACCCGGTCCGCGTGGTGATCGCCGACGGCACCGCGACGCGCCTGATCGAGAACGACCGCTTCACCGGTTTCGTCGCCGACGAGGGCTTCGCGCTGCGCTTTGCCGCCACCCAGACCGCGGACGGCGGCAGCGAGTGGTTCCGGCGCGACGGCGAGGGCTGGGCCTCGTGGGCGACCATCGCGCAGGAAGACGCGCTGACCACCAGCCCGCTCGGCCTCGACGATGCCGGCACCATGCTGTACATGCTCGATTCGCGCGGCCGCGACACCTCCGCCCTGTTCGCGATCGACCTCGCCAGCGGCGAGCGCACGCTGCTGAAGGAGGACGCCCGCGCCGACGTCGACGAGCAGCGCCTCGTCGACCCGGCGACGGGCCGCGTGCAGGCGGTCCTCGTCGAGTACCTGCGCCCCGAGTGGCACGTGCTCGATCCGGCGGTGCAGGCCGACATCGAGGCCCTGCGCCGGCACGCCGGCGGCGACGAATTCGACATCGCGTCGCGCACGCTCGACGACACGCAGTGGATCGTCTCGGTCTATGGCTCGAGCCGCAGCGCGGGCTTCTACCGATACGACCGCGCGACCCGCACGGTGACGCCGTGGTTCGACACCCGCCCGGCGCTGCCGGACGCGCAGCTGCAGCGCATGCACACCGCCGAAATCAAGAGCCGCGACGGCAAGACGCTGCCGAGCTTCTACACGCTGCCGGCCGGCAGCGACGCCGACGGCGACGGCCGGCCCGAGGCGCCGGTGCCGATGGTGCTGCTGGTGCACGGCGGGCCGTGGGCGCGCGACTTCTACGGCTTCAACGCGACCCACCAGTGGTTCGCCAACCGCGGCTACGCCACGCTGAGCGTCAACTTCCGCGGCTCGACCGGCTTCGGCAAGGCCTTCATCAACGCCGGCGACCTGCAGTGGGCCAAGGCCATGCACGACGACCTGATCGACGGCGTGCGCTGGGCCGAGGCGCAGGGCATCGCGGCAAGCGGCAGGACGGCGATCATGGGCGGCAGCTACGGCGGCTACGCGGCGCTGGTCGGCCTCACCTTCACCCCGCGCGAGTTCGCCTGCGGCGTGTCGATCGTCGGGCCCTCGAACCTGATCACCCTGCTCGGCACCATCCCGCCGTACTGGGGCCCGATTCGCCGCCAGTTCACGACCCGCGTCGGCGACGACACCACGGAAGAAGGCCGCGCGCTGCTGAAAGAGCGTTCGCCGCTGACGCGCGTCGACGCCATCGAGCGGCCGCTGCTGATCGGCCAGGGTGCCAACGATCCGCGCGTGGTGCAGGCTGAAAGCGACCAGATCGTGCAGGCCATGCAGGCCCGGGGCATCCCGGTGACCTACGCGCTGTTCCCCGACGAGGGCCACGGCTTCGTGCGGCCGCAGAACCGGCTGGCGTTCAACGCCGTGGCCGAGAGCTTCCTCGGCGAGTGCCTCGGCGGCCGCGTCGAGCCGATCGGCGACGACTTCGAGGGCAGCAGCCTGAAGGTGCCCGCCGGGGTGGAGGGTGTGCCGGGCGTGGCCGAAGCGCTGGGCGCCGCGCCGTGATCGTCCGCCGGATCGGGGTCTTCTCCGCGGGGAAACTGCTCGCTGCGCTCTATGCCGCCCTTGGCCTCGTCGCCGGGCTGTTCGTCTCGTTGGCCTCGCTGGTTGGAACGGCGAGCGGCATGGGCGGGCAGCATGGCGCGGCGCCGATGGGGGCCCTGTTCGGCGTGGGCGCCATCGTGCTGCTGCCGCTCGTCTACGGCGTCATCGGATTCCTCGGCGGCGTGATTTTCGCCTTCCTCTACAACGTCGCGGCCAGCGTGGTCGGCGGGATCGAACTCGACGTCGAATGAGGCGGAGCGGGGCCGGCGCCTCGGGCCGCCCCGCTTCCGCACCGGTTGCCCGGCGGCCTTGGGCCCGCGTCAGGGGTAGAGCAGGCGCTTCGTCCAGCGCCCGTCCATGCGGGCGTAGCGCTGGCGCTCGTGCAGCCGGAACGGCGCGCCGTACCAGAGCTCGATCATCTCCGGCACCACGCGGAAGCCGGACCAGTGCGGCGGCCGCGGCACCGGGCCGCCGTCGAACTTCGCGGTGAATGCAGCGATGCGCGCTTCGAAGGTCTCGCGCGAGTCGAGGGTCTGCGACTGCAGCGAGGCCCACGCGCCGATCTGGCTCTCGCGCGGGCGGCTGTCGAAGTAGGCGTCGGCCTCGGCCGCGCTGACCGGCTCGACGGTGCCCTCGATCTTGGCCTGCACCTGGTGGCGCAGCGTCTTCCACAGGAACAGCAGCGCCGCGTGCGGGTTGGCGGCGATCTGGCGGCCCTTGCGCGAATCGAAATTGGTGTAGAAGACGAAGCCGCGTTCGTCGACGTGCTTCAGCAGCACCGTGCGCGCCGACGGTCGGCCGCGCGCGTCGGCGGTGGCGACGGTCATCGCGGTGGGCTCGGGGTCGCCGGCCGCGGTGGCTTCGGCGAGCAGGGCCTTGAAGGTGGCAACGGCTTCGGCGAGCAGCGGGTCGACGGGGGTGGATGGCGGGGTGGTCGCGGGATCACTCACGTGCGGGAACTCGTCTCCAAGGCAGGCCGCGCTATTCTCGCCGGCCCCGCGCGATCCGCGCATGACGCCGCTCAATCCGCCGCATGGCCGTGCTGAAACCCGTTGGAGCGGGCTACCCGTCCGCGTTCGTTGCCGCCGTGCTCGATCGCGCCATGGCGCTGCCCGGCCCGTGCCGCGTGTTCGGCATCACCGGCCTGCAGGGCACCGGCAAATCCACGCTGTCGGCGCAGGTCGCGGCGCTGGCCGAAGCGCGCGGCCTGCGCGCGGTGGTGCTGTCGATCGACGACCTCTACCTCGACCAGCCGGAGCGCCTGCGCTTGGGTCGCGAGGTGCATCCGCTGTTGGCCACGCGCGGCGCGCCGGGCTCGCACGATCTCGCGCTCGGCCTCGCCACCTTCGATGCGCTGCGCGCCGGCACCGCGCGCCTGCCGGCCTTCGACAAGATCAGCGACCGGCGGCTGCCCGAGGGCGAGTGGGCGCGCGTCGACGGCGTGCCGGATCTCGTGCTGTTCGAGGGCTGGTTCCACAAGGTGCCGCCGCAGGCCGAGGCCGAGCTCGCGGCGCCGATCAACGCGCTGGAGCGCGACGACGATCCGGACGGCGCATGGCGGCGCTGGTGCAACGCCGCACTCGCCGGCTACGCGCCGCTGTGGTCGCGCATCGACACGCTGCTGTTCCTGCAGGGCCCCGGCTTCGAGCAGGTGCCCGACTGGCGCGGCCAGCAGGAGCAGACGCTCGCCGCGGCGAACCCGGGGCGGCGCACGATGACGCAGGCGGAAGTCGAGCGCTTCGTGCTGTTCTTCGAGCGCGTCTCCCGCCATGCGCTGGCCACGCTGCCCGGCATCGCCGACTGGACGGTGCGGCTCGACGCCCGGCGGCGCGTGCTGGGCTGAGGCCAGCGCCGATGCGCGGTGCCGTCGGCGCCCCAAGGCGCTTCGAGGCCCGTCAGCCCAGCGCCTTCATCCCCGAGGCCGCGAGCAGCTCGACCATCTGCCCGGCCTGCTGCGCCTGCTCGCTGCTGGCGTTGCCCTGCGCGGCGCGCTTGGCCACGCCCTGCGCGATCGCGGCGAGGCGGAAGAAGCTGAAGGCCAGCACGAAGCCCCAGTCCTGCGGAATCGCGCGGCCGGTTTTCGCGGCGTATCGCGCCAGCAGCTCGCGCTCGGAGGGAACGCCCAGCGCCGCGCGGTCCATGCCGGCGAGGCCGGGCAGGGCGGGGTTGCGCGGCAGGCGCAGGGCCATGCAGAAATAGCCCAGGTCGGCGAGCGGATGGCCCAGCGTGGCGAGCTCCCAGTCCATCACCGCGAGCACGCGCGCGTCGTCCGTGGCCCACATCAGGTTGTCGATGCGGAAGTCGCCGTGCACGAGCGCCACCACGCCGTCGTCGGCCGGGCAGCGCGTCGGCAGTTCATGGATCAGCGCGTCCATCGCCGCGATGTCGCGCGTGCGGGTCTGCGCGTACTGCTCGCTCCAGCGACTGATCTGCCGCGCGAAGTAGCTGCCGGGCTTGCCGAAGTCGGCCAGCCCCGCGGCCTGCACGTCGACGCCGTGGATGGCGGCGAGCGTGTCGATGATCGCGTCGTAGTGCGCGGCGCGCGAAGCGGGCGCGTGCGTCGGCAGCGACGGGTCCCACTCGACGCGGCCGTCGACGAAGTCCATCACGTAGAACATCGAGCCGATCACCGCATCGTCGGTGCACAGCCAGCGCGGCGTGGCGACCGGCACGCGGCCCTGAAGCGCCTGCAGCACGCGGAACTCGCGGTCGACGGCGTGGGCCGAGGCGAGCAGCGCGCCCGGCGGCTTGCGGCGCAGCACATACGTTCCGGAGGCAGCGTCGAGGCGGTAGGTCGGGTTGCTCTGGCCGCCCTTGAATTTCGTCGCCGTCAGCGGGCCGCGGAAGCCGGGCACGTGGGCTTCGAGCGCAGCGGCCAGCGCGGCCTCGTCGAGCGCGAAGGCCCTGCGCGGATCGCCGCCCGCGCTGCCCGGGGTGGTTTCAGCGGCCATCGCGCGCGCCCTTCAGCATGCCCTTGGCGAGCGAGGCGATGTGAACTTCGTCCGGGCCATCGGCGAGGCGCAGGCAGCGCGCGCCGGTGTAGGCGGCCGAGAGGAAGGGATCGGCGAGGCCGCCGGCGCCGTGGATCTGGATGGCGCGGTCGACCACCGCGCAGGCCATGCGCGGCGCGACGATCTTGATCATGCCGATGGCGTCCTTCGCGCCCTTGTTGCCCTTGGCGTCGAGCTGGGCGGCGGCATCCAGCGTGAGCAGGCGGGCCTGCTCGATCTCGCAGCGGGAGAGCGCGATCGCCTCCTGCACCATGCCCTGCGCGCCCAGCGGCTTGCCGAAGGCCACGCGCGTCTGCGCGCGCGCCACCATCGTCTCCAGCGCGCGCTGCGCCATGCCGATGGTGCGCATGCAGTGGTGGATGCGGCCCGGCCCGAGGCGGGCCTGCGCCAGCGCGAAGCCCTGGCCTTCGCCGCCGATGAGGTTGGAAGCGGGCACGCGCACGTCGGTGAATTCAAGCTCGACGTGGCCGCCGGGCGCGTCATCAAAGCCGAGGGCCTCGAGCGGGCGGACGACGCGCAGGCCCGGCGTGTCCATCGGCACCAGCACCATCGCGTGCCGGGCGTGCGGTTCGGCCTGCGGCGTGGTGACACCCATGACGATGAGGATGCGGCAGCGCGGGTCACCCGCACCGGTGATCCACCACTTGCGGCCGTCGAGCACGTAGTGATCGCCGTCGCGGCGGATGCGCAGCGCGATGTTGGTGGCGTCCGACGAGGCGACGTCCGGTTCGGTCATCGCGAAGGCCGAGCGGATCTCGCCTCTGAGCAGCGGCGCAAGCCAGGCGGCCTTCTGTTCCGCGCTGCCGAAGTGCGCCAGCACCTCCATGTTGCCGGTGTCGGGCGCGTTGCAGTTGAACACCTCGCTGGCCCACAGCACGCGGCCCATGCGCTCGGCCAGCGGCGCGTAGTCGAGGTTCGAAAGCCCCGC
>ERZ1066122.1461-NODE-1461-length-18945-cov-7.170249_pt1 | contig 18945 bp, 25 predicted proteins | sample MGYA00382769_ERZ1066122 | MGnify/ENA primary metagenome ERZ1066122 (study PRJEB33369, sample SAMEA5778352) | biofilm metagenome | biome: Industrial cooling water; feature: Water cooling tower basin; material: Biofilm | place: United Arab Emirates | collected... | reverse complement strand
GTTGGCATAGGGCAAGTCGGGGAGAATGAAGGCCACGTTAGGCTCCTTTTTGCAGATTTCATGTGACAACGTCGCAAGTGGGGATTAGGTCCGCATCCATCAACAGGGCGGCAACGGTCGCAATCAATCTTGGGGAAGAATGATGGCAAAATTTTTCGGAAATCTGCATTTGGTGCTCGCTGTCGGGTTGCTGGCGTCCTTTGCAATCATGTTCAGCGTCGATGCCGATGGCGTAACTGCACAGTCGATCACCCGCTGGCTGCACACCTTTTTTGGCATCGTCTGGATCGGATTGCTCTACTATTTCAACTTCGTGCAAATCCCGACCATGCCGAAAATTCCGGCTGAACTGAAACCCGGCGTGTCGAAACATATCGCGCCTTCGGCACTCTTCTTCTTCCGCTGGGGCGCGCTGATGACCGTGGTCTTCGGCCTGATCGTGTCGATCCAGGCAGGCTATGGCCACCAAGCGCTGATGCTGGACGAAAATTACCTGCTGATCGGTATCGGCATGTGGCTGGCACTGATCATGGCTTTCAATGTCTGGTTCATCATCTGGCCCAATCAGAAAAAGGCGCTCGGCATTGTCGAGGCCGATGACGCCACAAAGGCAAAGGCAGCAAGCACCGCAATGATGACCTCGCGGCTGAATACCCTGCTGTCAATCCCGATGCTGTACACGATGGTGACCTTTAACGGCGGTTGAGACCATTCACGACAGTTATGAAAAAGGCGGCCATTGCCCCGTATTTTTTGTTATCCCAGCAAATCATGCTTCTTAAGGCTGTGCCTCAAATGGGCGTAACTCAGGTTGAGCGCTTTTGCCGTTTGCCGCTGGTTATAGCGGTGCTGCGCCAGCGCCTGTTCGAGCAATGCCTTTTCAAAGGCTTCGGTGGTGGCGCGGAAATCGCCCACTTTGATGTGGGTATCGCCGATTGCCGACAGATCGGTGGAATGGCGCGCGCCGTTGTCTCCCGTATCTGAAGCAGCGCTGCCACTGGCCCTGGGCTCGCTGTTCGGACCGGCAGGGACCCATGGGCTTTCAAAAGGGTCAAATTGCACATAATCGACCGGCAGCGATGGATCGGGCGCTCGACCACGTTGCGCAGCTCGCGGACATTTCCGGGCCAAGGATAATTCTCCATCGCGCGTTTCGCCAGTGGGCCAAAGCCCGGCCAACCGTCCCAGCCAAGCTCGGTTGCCATGCGGCGTCCGAAATAATCGGACAAGACCTCAATATCGCCTTCGCGAACACGCAGCGGCGGGAGCGTGACGACCTCGAATGACAAGCGGTCGAGAAGGTCGGCGCGGAATTTGCCCTGTTCGACCAGATGCGGCAGATTTTCGTTAGTAGCAGCAACGATGCGGATATCGACGCGGATGGGGCGTGAGGAGCCTATCCGGGTTACCTCGCCATATTCAACCGCACGCAGCAGCCGTTCCTGCGCGCCCATTGACAGGCAGGCCAGTTCGTCAAGGAACAGAGTACCGCCATCGGCTTCCTCAAAGCGGCCTTCGCGCGCACGCGTTGCGCCGGTGAACGCTCCTGCCTCATGCCCGAACAGCTCCGCCTCGATCAGCGTTTCGGGCAGCGCCGCACAGTTCATCGTCACCAGCGGCCCACCCCAGCGCGGGCTGAGCCGGTGGAGGCGCTCTGCAATCAGTTCCTTGCCCGTACCGCGCTCGCCGATCACCAGCACTGGCCGGTTGAGACCCGCCGCACGGCTCGCCCGTTCGACAGCATCCAGAAAGGCGCTCGATTGCCCGACAAATTGTGTTCCCCGTTCCATTCCACACTGTTGGCATATTTCGCCATCTGTTAGCAAGAATTACCGGTGCAAATGCCCACCATGTTTCGACGAACGACCGATTTCCGCCATTATCGATAATTGGCACGGGTCCTGCACAGTATCTGGCAAGCCCGGACGGGGCGAAACCGACAGGAAAGAACAGACTTATGAAACCGATCCCCACCAGCCAGCCAGAGGCAACCGGCACAAAGGTAGGCACGACGATTTCGCTCGTGCTGCTCGTCGCCTTCGGCCTTTCGTCCTATCTGAACCAGCAGGATAAAGACATCAACCATGCAACCGCCGAACATTCCAACCGGCCGACCGTCATCAGCGCCTACCTTGCCTGATTTCGCAAAGCCCAGACCGGGGCGACCCAGCTCTCCCCCAGCTCCCCCAACAGAGCTTGCCCCGGTCTCCCCTTTTTCGCACTATGGCCTGGACGCAGGCCGCAGTTTTTACCGGAGTATTCCTATGGGCATTTTTTCCAGGACACGAGACATCATCGCCGCGAACGTCACCGACCTGCTCGATAAATCACAGGACCCGGCCAAGATGATCCGCATGATCATCATGGAGATGGAGGAAACATTGGTCGAAGTGCGCGCAAGCGCCGCGCGTACCATTGCCGACAAAAAGGAATTGCAGCGGCATATTGCGAAGCTCGACCATCTGGAAAGCGACTGGACCGAAAAGGCGCAGCTTGCGCTGTCAAAGGACCGTGAAGACCTGGCCAAGGCCGCGCTTGTCGAAAAGAAGAAGGCCACCGACATGGCAGTCCAGCTGCGCTCTGAAGTCGCGGTACTCGATGATGCGCTGAAAGCATCGGAAGCCGACATCCACAAGCTGCAGAAAAAGCTGACGGATGCCCGCGCGCGCCAGAATGCGCTGATGACGCGACTGGAAAGCGCTGAGAACCAGGTCAAGCTGCGCACCATGTATAATGGTGACAAGGTCCGCGATGCCTTCAGCCGCTTCGACGATCTGGAACGCCAGGTCGATCAGGCGCAGGGCTATGCCGATGCATTGGCAATCGGCGCAGAGAAGCCGCGCTCACTGGGCGACGAAATCGATGCACTCAGCTCAGTCGATGAAATCGACGAAGAGCTGGCTGCGATGAAAAAAGCTATGAAGAAGGGTTGAGGAAATGGAAGACGTTTTGGTCCCTGTGATGGTCGTAGGGATGCTGTTCATCGGCCTCCCCTGGCTCGTCATGCACTATGTCACCAAATGGAAGACCGCAGCAACGCTGACGACGGACGACGAACAGATGCTGGGCGACATGCATGAGCTTGCCCGCCGCCTCGAAGACCGGCTCGAAACGGTCGAGCGGCTGGTGAGCGCGGACAACCCCGACTGGCATCCGCGCCGCCTTGACCATGAGAGCGACGAATATCTGTCCGATCACAATATCCGCAAGCTGGAAAGGAACCGCTGAGATGGCCGGCACACATACCAAATTCTATCTCGACAAGCAGAATGCCAAATGGAAGGGCGTCTGCGCCGGGATTGCCGACTATACCGGAGTGAATGTCCTCTGGGTCCGGCTCGGGACGGTGTTTCTGACGCTGATGGGGGGCTTCCCCTGGACGCTGATCGCATACTGGATCACTGCCTGGATGGCCGACAAAAAGCCGATCCACCTTTATACCGGCGACCGCGACGAGCAGAAATTCTGGCAGGGCGTGCGCCAATCCCCTGCCCGCACAACGCGCGACATCCGCTCGCGCTTCCGCGAAATCGACCGTCGCCTGGCCGACATCGAGATTTTCTATACCAGCAACAACAAACAGCTAGCCGACGAGATCGAAAGCCTGCGCTGAACGATCTGATACCGAGGGAGAATTACAATGTTTGAGGGACCAGCTTTCATCGTTGCCATCGTGGTCGTCTGCACCGCAGGCTGGCTGATCAACAATTGGATACGCGCCAAACATGGCTATCCACTCGAAGATGAGTGGGGCGGCAAAACCGCGCTGACCGACGGCGACTATCCCGAGGTTGATCGCAAGGTGCAATTGCTGACCAGCGAGAATGGGCAGCTAGTCGAAAAGATCGGCCGTCTTGAGGAACGCGTCGCGGTGCTGGAACGCATTGCTACCGACAAAGGCACGCATCTCGCCGAAGAGATCGAGCGGCTGCGTCAAATTTAATGGGAGGGAGTTAAGCCCATGGTCGAAACACAAATTGCGAATCTGTTGCCCTTCCTCGTCATTGGCGGCCTGATGGTTGCCCTGGCGGGAACCTTTGGCTGGATCTACACGACCCGGCTCCGCATCAAAAACGGCTACCTGTTGGAAGGCATGTGGGGTCAGAAACATTATCCCAAGGTCGATCAGGAATCGATCGAGCGGATCAAGCTTTTGAGCCAGGAAAATGCGCAGCTGCGCGCCGAACTCGGTTCGATCAAGGATCGCCTCGTCAGCGTCGAAAAGATCGTTGTTGACGACACGCACCGGCTGACCGCCGACATCGAAGCACTGCGCCGTCCGGCCAATTAAGGACATGAAATGAGCCCCATCCTCATCCCCATACTTGGTATCAGCTGCGGCCTGCTTGCCATCTTTGCCGGTGCAATTTTCCGCCCCTGGCTGAAAATGAAAGAGCGTAAGATGGAGCTCGACGCGATGATGGTCGCGGAAAAGGCGGCACAATATGCGGCAGACAAGGGTCGTCTGGAAGAGCGCGTCGCGGTGCTTGAACGCATTGTCACCGATCAGGGTTATAGCCTTGCCAGCGAAATAGAGGCGCTGCGCACAACGCCGCTGACCTTTGAACCCTATCACGAAAAGGAAGTGCAGAAATGATCGGTGATCCCTTTACCATGGTTGTGGCGATCGTGTTGATCGTCACCATCGGCAAGGTGCTGTCGTCCAAATATAAGGCGCGGCATGGCATTATCGAGGATGAGGATATGCTGGGCAACAAGACCCAGCGGCTTGTCGGCGGCACAGCTGCGAGCGCCGACACCGGCGCGATGGCGGAAGAAATCCGCGCGCTGAAGGAACGCATCCAGGTGCTGGAACGGATCGCGACCGACAATAACAGCGCCCATGACATCAACCGCCAGATAGAGGAATTGCGCCAGAAATAGGCGCGGCTGGGGAGCCGAACTGCAAAGGAAGACACGATGCTAAACGACCCCAATTTCTACCTGATCATCGGCAGCTTTATGCTGGCCTCCATCGGACTGGTTGCGCTGGTCTCGCTGCGCGGATGGCGCGAGTGGATCGAGCTGAAACGCGCCGAGCTCGAAGCAGCGCAACAGGGCCGCGAGGTAACAACGCCCTCCACCGTGTCGCGCATCGAGGTCGCCGACCTTAAGGAACGCGTCAAAAAGCTGGAGGCTATTGCGGCGGGCATTGATCTCTAGGCCGTAGCGCCATATCGCGCGGACCATGACAGAGCTTGCCACCATCCTCGACGAATATGAATTTCTCGATCCCGACGACCGCTATCGTCTGCTGATCGACCTGGGCAAGGCTTTGCCGCCCATGCCCGATGCGCTGAAGACCGATGCAACGCTGGTGCGCGGTTGTTCGGCGTCGGTCTGGGTCTACCCGGTCGCCGAAAATGGCCAGCTGACCTTCCTCGCCGACAGTAATGCCGCGATCACCAAGGGGATCATCGCGCTTGTCCTCAAAACGGTAGAGGGCAAGAGCGCCGCCGAAATCGGTACAACCGACATTGAGGGCGCGCTTGCGCCCTTCGACCTCAAAAACCAGCTGAGCTCAAACCGGACGCAGGGTATTCCGAACATGATCGCGTTGATCAGGGAGACGGCCGCGCGGGTCATGGGGTAAAGCGGTATATGCGCTCGCAACAGATTTTCCGTCGTTTGTTGCGCGAACCCTCTAATGTCGAAACCGATCCAAAAGGCACTTGCGATACGCGTATCGCAAGTCTATGGACATTTTCATGCCAATGTCACTCCGTCTTCCTTCTCAGGTCGAAGATCGTCTCAATATGTTGGCGACAATGACGGGACGCTCTAAGACCTTTTACGCAACAGAAGCCATTATCGAGTATATTGACGATCTGGAGGATGCCTATTTGTCCTCGGAAATTCGGGCGCGCGTGCGCTCTGGCACAGAGACGCGCATTCCGCTGAACACATTGCTGGAAGAATATGGTCTGGCGCGTTGAACTCGCCGACAGTGCTGCCAAGCAACTAAGAAAACTCGATCCGCAAGTTGCCAAGCGCATTTTAGGTTTTCTGTGCGATCGCGTCGCTACGCTCGATGATCCGCGCAGCATCGGCGAGGCGCTTCGCGGCAAAGAACTCGGCGATTTTTGGAAATATCGCGTTGGCGACTGGCGGATCATTGCCGATCTAGAAGATGGCGTGCTGCTCATAACGGTTATCCGGATTGGCAACCGCCGCGATATTTACCGGCGATAACCGACGTGATTTCTGGTCGTTGGTCCAGCGTCCATGGCGCAGAAACCTATCTGTCGGCTCCCCCAACAAATCCGTAAACCACTACCCCTTCCACTCCCGCCGTTCTTCGGCAGCGCGCAGGACGTCATAGGCTGCCTGGCCGGCCTGGAAGGCCTTGGCGGCGTCGGCATTGCCGGGGTTGACGTCTGGATGCGTTTCCTTGGCGATTTTGCGCCAGGCCTTTTTGGCATCTTCGAAACTGGCGTCGCTTTCCAGTCCAAGCAGTTCGAGCGCGCGCATTTCGTCGCGGCTGCGGCTGCCATCGCCCGAGCCTGCCCAGCCATAATGCGCCGATTCCTTATAGCCTGAAAAATCGCGTTTCTCGTCCGCCTCGCGCGCAGCCGCCTCTTCGGCGGTCAGGCCGGCAAAATAGTCCCAGCCCTTATTATATTCGGCCGCATGCGCTTCGCAGAACATCCAGCGTTCGGGGCTGTTTGGCGATTTGGGCGCCGGGCATTTGCCCTCTTCATTGCAGCCATGCCGATCGCAAAGGCGAACCGTTTGCGTCTCGCGCGCGGCACCATAGCCCCGCCATCGCGGGAAACCCCAGTCACTGCTGCGCGTCGATCGTGCCATGCGCGCCATCTAGCGATGGGCGCACCGCTTTACCAGTGCACAAAAGGTCCAGAGGGCCTGTAAGCCGGGTTCTGTCCATCCGCCGAAGCCCTTCGACAAGCTCAGGACGTAGGCGGAATGGGCGGCCATTCCTCTAGGCGGCGCATTGCTGCGCCGCTCAAGCAATCAACCCGGACGACGGAGTGGAGGTACCCATATGCCGTCCCTATTCGATTTTGCTCCCGGTGGGGTTTGCCGTGCCGCCGACGTTGCCGCCGCCGCGGTGCGCTTTTACCGCACCCTTTCTCCCTTACCCGCCCGAAGGCTTAGACCCGGGGGTCTGGGCGGTTTGCTTTCTGTGGCACTGTCCCTGAAGCCGCCCCGAAAGACGTCCCCGCCGGGTGTTACCCGGCACCGTTCCTCGCTGGAGCCCGGACTTTCCTCTCCTGCCGCCATAAAGCGACAGCAGCGGCCGCCCGGCCCTCTGGAGCCTCAGCCTATAGAAGCGCCGCCCTCATATTCCAAGAGCAGGCTCCACAATATCGCCCGGCATTGTCCGTCGATCACGCCATCGACATTTTCAGGCCGGAAACGGCGCTGGAACGCAACGACCGCTGCAGGACCATCGGCAATGCCATAGCCATAGCGTTCGAGCGCAAGCAGGAATGCAGCGTCGCTCCAGCCAGGATCGGTCAGGTTCTTTGTCGGACGGGGCACGGCGAGACCGAGCTTTGCCAGCCTCTCCCAATCGAACAGTTCACCGGGATCCAGCTTGCGCGCAGGGGCGACGTCGCTGTGGCCGACAACATTGCGCGGATGGATGCTATAGGTGCGCACAAGCTCTGCCACCAACGGCACCAGCGCCGCCATCTGCTCCTCAGGAAAGGGACGATAGCCCCATTCGTGCCCGGGATTGACAATCTCAATGCCGATGCTCGCGCTGTTGCAATCGGTGATGCCACGCCAATGCGACAAGCCAGCATGCTGCGCGCGCTGTTCCTCGCGCACCATGTGGACGATCGTGCCATCCTCATCGACGGTATAATGCGCCGATACTTTGGATGCCGGATTGGCGAGCCAGGCAATTGCCTCCGCCCCGCTTTTCATACCGGTATAGTGCAGGATCAGCATGGTGATCGGCAGCGTGCGCTCACCGAAATTGGGGGATGGGGTCCAGATCATGCCGCCATCATAATCGGCGATTAAAGCAATGCAATCGATGCTGTCGGCTCACACGCGCGCAGCCGAAGTCCGCTCATAAAAGCCGCGAAATTCCGGGCTGGCTTTCAGCCGCTCGGTCTGACCGATGACGGTTTCTGCCGCCCCCAGCATCAATATGCCGTCGGGTGCCAGCGTGTCGGCGATATTTTCCAGCACCTGCTTGCGATTGTCATCGCACAGATACATCAACATGTTGCGGCACAGCACCAGATCGAAGACGCCAAGGCCTTGCGCCCGGTCGAGCAGATTGTGCCTGCTGAAGTTGACCTTGCGGCGGATGGCGTCTTGCAATTGCCAATCGGTACCATGCTGTGAGAAATATTTGAGCATGAGCATGACAGGCAATCCGCGCTGGATTTCAAATTGCGAATAGCGCGCTGCCCGCGCCTGGGTAAGCGCCGTGGTCGAGACATCGGTCGCGTGGATCTGGATCGTCCAGCCCAGCCATTTCTCCGGATTTTCGGCAAAATGCATGGCCAGCGAATAAGGCTCCTGCCCGCTGGAACAGGCCGACGACCATATCCGCAGCCGCCGCACCGATTTTCGTTTTTCGCGTAAGTGATCGAGGACCGGCCCGGTCAGCAGGGCAAAGTTCGCCTGATCGCGAAAAAAACAGGTTTCATTGTTGATCATCGCTTCGACGCATTCATTAGCCAGCCCCTGATCGCCTGCTTCGCCCAGCAAGCCAGACAGCATGGCAAGGTCGGGGATCGAATGTTTGCGCAGCACCGGCTTCAGTGCCATCTCGACACGCCAATGGCGGTTCGCCATCAATTGCTGGCCGCTATGCTTGCGCAGTAACGCAGCAAGCTGGCGATGGAGAGCTGTATCATGCGCGCTCATTGCGAAGCCAATTGCGAAAATGATCGCGCCATTTCATCGGGTGTCAGGATAGCGCTGGCGAGATTTTCGCGCGCGACCGCGCCGGGCATTCCCCAGACGACCGCGCTGTCTATATCCTGCACCCAGATTTGCGCCTCACTGTCAGCCAATTTGCGCGCGCCCGCCGCACCATCATTGCCCATGCCGCTCAGGACTACCGCAAGCGCTGTCTCGCCGTAACAATGCGCGACCGACGCAAATAACGCATCGACCGAGGGGCAGTAACGGCTGTCGGCATATTCGGCCACATGATCGATAATGACTTTTGTGCCTGACCTGCGACAGACAAGATGGGCATCACCGGGTGCGACGTAAATATGTCGCGCAAGCGCTTCCACGCCCCGCGCGGCAACGCTGACATGGCGATCAGTATAGGTCGCAAGCTGTCGGGCGAAAAAGTCCATAAATGCTTCGGGCAAATGCTGGACGATGAAAATCGGGCATTCCAATTCGGGATCGAGCGCTGCGACCAGCTGATAAATGACCGGAATCCCACCCGTCGAAGCGCCAATGGCAATGCAATCGGGCGCAGAGATGGCAACCGCATGCGCAGTGCGCGGCGCATGATGATCGGTATTGCGCCGAGACCGGCCCAGCCGCACGACTTTTTCGACCAGCAATTCTGAAAATCGCCCGCCAAAGCCCGCGCGTCCCGGCTTGGCGAGCGTATCGCATGCCCCCAAAGACAATGCCTCAATAGCCGCTGGACCATTTTCTTCGACAAAGGACGAAACAACGATCACCCGCGCCCCGCCCGATGCGGCCAATATATCAGGCAAAGCATCGAGCCCGCTACGCTCGGGCATTTCAACATCGAGGAGGATGACGTCGACGCTAGTGACCGCAAGCGCGCACAATGCCTCGGCACTGTCGGCTGCTTGCGCAACAATTTCGATCTTGTCGCTTTCCCCCAGCACGCGGGTGAAAATGGCGCGTGCGACGTTGCTGTCATCGACGAGCATCACCCGGATCGGGTGATTGGCCGTAACCCTGGGTGGGCGGGGCAGAATGCGCGTCGATAGTGTCATCTGGCTATACGGTCAGAGGCAGCCGACAATCTGAAGTTTGTTTTCCAGCGTTTCCCTGTCGAACGGCTTCATCACATATTCGTCCGCGCCGGCATCGATCGCGGCCTGGATATGGCCGATGCCATTTTCGGTGGTGCAGAAAATGACCTTCGCTCCGGCCTGCGGCATCGTTGCCCGGTAGGCGCGCAGAAAATCCATCCCGCTCATCACCGGCATATTCCAGTCGAGCAGGATCACGTCCGGCGCCACTTCGCTGCACAAGAACAAAGCCTCGTCGCCATCGGTTGCCTCGGTCACATCGAACTGCAGTGTTTCCAATATGTGGCGTGCTACTTTCCGGATGACCTTGCTGTCATCCACTACCAAACAAGTTTTCATCACCCGGTCACCCTATTAAAACTCTCACAGCAAATCTGCTTAGGCGATGGGGCTTATCGAGCGGTTAATGCCTCACGCCTTCTCCGACATTTTCCCGTCATGCCGCCAGTGCTGATTGCGGCACGAGCAACATGTCGGGCGAAAGCAGCACGATCATGCGCCCCTCGATCTCGACGACCTCCTGCGCGATCCTCGCCCAGCAAGGATCAAGGCGCATTGCCGGTAGAATCGAGTCGGCATCCACCGATACAACGTCGCGCACTGCCTCAACCTTCAGGGCATAGGGGTGGCCGCCGATCGTTGCGACGACGGCGAGCTTGCCATTCTCATCCGCTGATTTGTGTCCGCTAATGGCATATTGGCAGTCGATCAGCGTGAGCACCCGGCTGCGTAAAGCGATCAGCCCGGCGATCAGGGGATCGGCCTGCGGCACGGTAACCACTTCGCCGATAGTGACCACCGATTCGATACAATCGCTGCGAATGGCAACTTCGGTTCCGGCAATTTCGACGATAAGAAACAGGTCGGACATCAGCAAACTCCCGCGACTTTGGCTTCGATTGCCGACATCAGCCCGACACGGTCATAGCGATAGATGCTGGATCGTTCGTCGGCGATGGCATGAACGGTGCTCCGCAGATGCACCACACGGTCATCGGACGCGGCACCGCCGATCTCGCTTGCGAGGATGACAGCGGCTCGCGTTCGATCGCCTTCGTCAAAGCTGACCTGATACCCCGATGCTGTCAGCAGTGGCTGCAATATACGGGCCTCCCAGCCATCATGGTCGGCAGCGTCGATAAAGCAAAGCGGACGCGCCGCGTGGGTCGCCAGATTGGCGCCGGTTTCGAAAAATTGGAAGATATTGACCAATTCAACCGGTTTGCCGTCGAAATGGACGATTGCCTCTATCATCGCCGGATTGGCCGATGTTTCCATTTGGGCAGGAAGCGTGAATATGTCGACAACATCGTCGACTGCGAGATAGCGAACCGCCTGCCCGTCCGATAGGCGCAGCATTTTGACAAGGCCGCCATTGGGCAGCGCTGAAAGACCATGAATATCGAACAGCGCATCGCCAATCGACACGCACAGCCTGCCGCCGACATGGTGGATATGTTCGGCAGCAATGTCCTCCATCCGGTCGACAGCTGAAAGGCGGATCGCTCTCATGCAGTCGTCCAGCGACTGGAACAGGAGAGCCGATGCGCCCTCGACCAATTGCCCTTCTTCCGATTGCTCCGCTGCGAGCGCGCCGAAAAGCGCTTCATGTGCGCCGATTGCCGCGGCCAGACCGCTGGAATCCAGCAAAAGCATCGGGCGGCCATTGTCGGGCAAGGATGTGCCCGCATAAAGCCCCGTGGCCATGACAAGCGGCGCGCCCGGCTTCACGACCAGTTCCTCGTTATCGACCACCGCCTCGACGTCTAGCGCAAAGACGGCACCGACAGCGGGCCGGATGATCATAAGTGTGCGGTTCGTATGTTCGATTCCATCTGGCAGCGGCAAGCCCAGTAATGTTTCCAGATGCGCATAGGCAAAGCGGTTGCCGCGAACCTTGGCCACTGCAATGCCGCCTACGCTCTCAATCTCGACATTGCGGTTGTTGACCGACAGAATTTCGACAATCGATCCGCGCGAAATGCCGAAACATTGCCCTCCTGCGGTCACCGACAGGCCTGCAATGATCGACAGGGTCAGCGGCAGGCGAAGCGTCAGCTTCATCCCCCTGCCCTCCTGATTCTCGATGTCGATCGTGCCGCCAATTGCGTGGATATTGGTACGCACGACATCCATGCCGACACCGCGTCCCGAAATCGCACTGACCCTGTCCGCAGTGGAGAGGCCTGGAGCGAAGATAGTTTCGAGACGGCTGCGCTCGGGCAATTTCTGCCATTGTGCTGCCGTGTATAATTTACGCGCAATCGCCTTTGCGCCGAGTTTTTCGACGTCAATACCGCGGCCGTCGTCGGCAATCTCGACGAGTATCTGGTTGCCCGATTGCCGGGCGACAATGTGGATTTTGCCGGCAATCGGCTTACCGGCAGCGATACGGTCGCTCACTGGCTCGATCCCGTGATCGGCTGCGTTGCGCAGGATATGGGTCAAGGGATCACGCAGCGCTTCGACCATTTCGCGGTCGACCTCGACTTCATTGCCCTCGATGACCAGATCGACCTTCTTGTCGAGCTCAAGGCAAATATCGCGCATTAACCGCGGCAACGTCGAAAACAGCCGGTCGATGCCCTGCATCCGCATCTGCCCGATCGCATCGCGCATTTCTGCAACGCTGGTCGACAACCGACCAAAGGCTTGCTCAAACTCGCTCGAGCTATCCAGCCGCCGGAACTGGCGTGACACTTCGTTTCGGGCAAGCACCAGGTCCGAAATGCCGTTCATCAGCTTGTCGAGCAACGTAAGCGATACGCGGACGGTGCGTCCCTTGTTGCGGAGGAAGACGTCTTCGTCGACAGCTTCTACAGTGTCGGGCACGGCTTCAGGCGCAGCAGAAATTTCGCTGATGTCAGCCTTTTCGGGTAAGAACCCCAGCATCGCCTCGATCAGCGCATTATCGTCATCCTGCACCGGAACGCCGGTTTCCAGGGCATCGGTCAGCGCCGAAATGCGGTCGATGACAGCAAGCACCGTTGTGACCAGCCCGGTCGATGGCGCCAGTTTGCCGTCGCGCGCTGCGCTCAGCACTTCCTCGGCTGCATGGCTCAGCTTCATCAGGCGGGGCAGATCGAGGAAACCGCAGCTGCCCTTTACCGTATGCACAAAGCGGAAAACGCTATCGACAAGGCCATGGTCCCCGGGCGATTTTTCCCACAGCACCAGCTGCTCGGTCAGCACCTCCAGCGTTTCGCGGGTTTCGGCGATAAACTCTTCGCGCAGGTCATCCATGTAAGGCGGTCCCTAAAATCCGCCTTCATCTAGGATCGGGATGGTTAAAAAGCCCTTTACGCCTGGCGGACAAGTGCCCCGATGATCAGTTCATTTTCGGCAGGTTGCGCAATCTGGATCGCGCCGCGATTTTGCCCGCACAGCGTATAGACCATCCAGGCGGCTGCGGTGCGTGAATCGATTTGTTCGCCGGAAAGCTTGCCTTCCAGAGTATCGCGCACCGTTGCATCGAAAATCACCCGCATTCCTTCGGCACGGATGACGATTTCCTGCTCGTCCGACCGCATTTCCGCGCCGACATACAGTTTCCCGCCACGCACCAGCGCATCATTGGCAATCAGGACCAGATTAAGCAAAATCTTGATTGCGCGCTTGGGCATCAATGTTGCCGGGACCGACCAGATCAGTTCGGTCCGGTTGCCAGCCGTCACCAGCGGCTCGATGACGGCGCGTGCCTCGGCAGGGTCTACCTCGCTGCCGAACCCTCCCGCCGCGCCAAAGGCAAGCCGAAAGAATTTCAGCTTGTCCGCCGCCGATTTGGCGCTCTCTGCCAGCAAATCCATGCAGCGTTTGCGCATTTCGGGGTCATGTTCGTCGGCCAGCAGTTCCAGCCCGTTATTCATCGCCCCAACGGGGCTCAACAGGTCATGGCACAGCCGCGAACATAGGAGGGCAGCCAGATCAACGTCATTATCGGCCATTATTTTACATTTCCTTCGAGGAATCAGAATGTGGCCGCAATGGACGCAAGTTCGAGCGGTTTCAACCTCCTGCATTTGGACAGAGGCTCGATTCGCCTTGATATGCTGTATTGCGCAACCCACATGCGACCTATGGTGGGGGATGATATAGTCCATGATGGCATATTGGGCGAAGGTCGGCTGGACCGCGCGCTCGTCGCTGCCCTCCCCGAATTTTCCCGCGCCCGCATCCAGGCATTGATCGCCGACAATGCGCTCGTGATCGACGGCGAGCATGTCACCGATGCCGCCTCGACCAAATTCGCCGGAGCGCATTTTGCGCTGACCGTCCCCTCCCCCCGGCCGGACAAGGCCGAGGCACAGGATATCGCTCTCGATATTGTCTTCGAGGACGAGCATCTCATCATCGTTGACAAGCCTGCGGGACTGGTGGTCCACCCGGCGGCCGGACATGCCGATGGCACGCTCGTCAATGCACTGCTCCACCATTGTCGCGGCAAATTGTCTGGTATCGGTGGAGTAGAAAGGCCCGGCATCGTCCATCGGATCGATCGTGACACGTCCGGATTGCTTGTCGTTGCCAAGACCGACAAGGCGCATGAAGGCCTAGCCAGGCTTTTTGCAGCGCACGACATCGAGCGCCGATATCTTGCCATAGTGGCAGGTCAGCCCGCACCACCCGCAGGCACCATTCGCACCCAAATCGGTCGCCACCCCAGCGACCGCAAGAAAATGGCAGTATTACCGGAACCGCGCGGCAAACATGCTGTTACCCACTATCATATGGTCGAAGCGCTCAAAAAGGCGAGCTTGGTCGAGTGCCGTCTGGAAACAGGTCGCACCCATCAGGTCCGTGTTCACATGGCGCATATCGGCCATCCGCTGATCGGCGATGCCACTTATAATAATCGACAAAAGGCGTTTATATTTGGACCAAATCAGTCGTATTTCAAACGACAAGCCTTGCACGCCGCGTCATTGGGCTTTATCCACCCGATTACCGGTGAAAAGCTGGGTTTCGACAGCGCTTTGCCTGATGATATTCAGGAACTGCTAACGTCGATACGGCTATAGATTTTCACTGTAACCGTCTGACCTGGGGGTGCTTGATGAGGCCTCCGGGCGGACAGAAAAGAGGAAGTACGATGTCAGAGACGAAAAACGTTCCGGCAACTATCCCTGCCCTTGGGGGGGACGCCAGCCTTAACCGCTATCTTGCGGAAATCCGCAAATTCCCGATCCTGTCGCCCGAACAGGAATATATGCTCGCCAAACGCTATCAGGAGCATCAGGACCCGCAGGCTGCCGCACAGCTTGTGTCCTCGCACCTGCGCCTCGTGTCGAAAATCGCGATGGGCTATCGCGGCTATGGCCTTCCCGTCAGCGAACTGATTTCCGAAGGCAATGTCGGCCTGATGCAGGGCGTCAAGAAATTCGATCCCGATCGCGGCTTTCGCCTTGCGACCTATGCGATGTGGTGGATCAAGGCGTCGATGCAGGAATTCATCCTGCGCAGCTGGAGCCTTGTGAAAATCGGCACTACTGCCGCGCAAAAGAAGCTGTTCTTCAACCTCCGTCGCATGAAAAGCAACATGCAGGCGTTCGAGGATGGCGACCTGACGCCTGAGCATCTGGACAAGATCGCAACTGACCTTGGTGTGACCAAAAGCGAAGTTGTAGAGATGAACCGCCGCATGGCGATGGGCGGCGATACCTCGCTGAACGTGCCGATGCGCGAAGATGGCGAGGGCCAGTGGCAGGACTGGCTGGTCGATGACGAACCGCTGCAGGATCAGCGCGTCGCCGAGGCGCAGGAGGCCGATGTGCGTCACGCCATGCTGTCCGAGGCGCTTGACAGCCTGAACGAGCGTGAGAAGCACATATTGACCGAACGTCGCCTGATCGACGAGCCGAAAACGCTCGAGGAACTGAGCCAGCATTATAATGTCAGCCGCGAACGTGTGCGCCAGATCGAGGTGCGCGCCTTTGAAAAGCTGCAAAAGGCCATGCTGCGGATCGCGAACGAAAAGCGGCTTGTTCTCGCCTGAGGCATTTTACAAAACGGGTGACGGCGGGCGTCGGTTCAGTTAGCCAAAGGCAATGACTGCACCGAAACGCTCCGCCTTCGCCCGTTTCTTTTTCTTCCTGTTCAAATGCGGCCTATGGTTCGTGGGGCTTAGCCTCGCGCTCGTGCTGCTTTTCCGCTTCGTGCCGGTGCCGATTACGGCAACCATGCTGTTCGACAGCAATGGCGCAACGCGCGACTGGGAGCCGCTGTCGAATATCTCACCCAATCTCGCCCGCGCCGTCATCGCGGCGGAGGACAGCAAATTCTGCCAGCATCGCGGCTTTGATACAGAGGCCATAGAGGATGCGCTGCAGCGGACAAAATCGGGCGGGCGAATGCGTGGCGGCTCGACGATCAGCCAGCAGACGGCCAAAAATGTCTTCCTGTGGCAAGGCAGCGGCTGGACCCGCATTGTCCGCAAACTGCCAGAGGCGTGGTTTACTTTCCTGATCGAGACTTTCTGGGGCAAGCCGCGTATCATGGAGGTGTATCTGAATGTCGCGGAGACCGGCATCGGCACCTATGGCGCGGAGGCAGGGGCGCAGCGCTATTTCCGCAAAAGCGCCGCCAAGCTGACCCGTCAAGAAGCCGCGCGCATTGCCGCCATATTGCCGCTACCCAAAAAGCGCGAAGTCATCGGCGCAGGTGGCTTCACCCGCCGCTATGGCAACACCATTGCCGCGCGCATAGGCGTTGTGAAACGCGACGGGCTGGATAGCTGCATCTACAAATGAAAAGGGCGGGAAGCCGAAGCGCCCCGCCCTCTTGAGATTGCCAAGCTCTGAAATATCAGAATTTCAGGCGGACGCCAACGCGGATGCCATAGAGCGATACCCGAGTCTGCAGCACTTCGTTAGGCGCAAGAACCGCCCGATAGCGATACTGGGCACATTGTTGGTTCAGCGTTGCTGCTGTGCCAGCTGTCCCGGTAGGTGTAGCGGCTGTCAGACAAGTCACGCGCGCTAGGGCCGCGTTATAGGGAAACTGCACTTGGCGCAGCGAACCCCAGTCGCTGTCGATCAGATTCAGGACGTTCTCGATGTCGGCGAACACCTCCAACTGGCTGCCGAACAGCGCCGGTAGTTCCTGGCTCACGCGGACGTCAACTTTGAAGAAATCAGGCGAGGTCAGCGAATTTTTCGGGACGATCCGGCCACGATATTTGCCAAGACCGAGCGTGTCGACCAGCGTGTTGAACGCGGCTTCGCTTGCTGCGCTGTCAAAGCTGACGCGGGTGTCGCCGACGGTCGGAATATAGGCCAGCATGTTGCCAAGGTTGCCGACCGTGCCGAAGGTCGTACCTCGTCCGCCAGCGTCATCCAGCAAGGTTGCACTATACGGACGGCCCGAGCGATATTCGCCAAACAGGCTGAACCGCGTTTCATTCTCGCCAAAGAAGGCATGCTTGTAATCGATGCCGAATTTCCACTGATCGGTAAATTCATAGATCGACCGGCCATATGCCGAGAAATTCGGGTCCGAAAACGCGTTCTGGGCGTAGTTCGATGCTGCGGTTGAAGAGGTCAGCGCAGCAACATCCTTTACATTCGAACGTGTGTAGCTGCCGTCGATCGACAAGTCGCCAAATTCCTTGGCAAAGCGTGCGGTGGCGAACCATGCACGGCCCTTGTTGCTGTTAAACAACAACAGGTCGCGGTTGGTCGTGGCGACACCGCCAAAGGGAGCATAGCGGGTGCGGCCATCGGGCAGCGTGCCATTGGGAACCGAGCGAATGTCGGTCCACTGATAGCCCCAGATATTCTTGTCATACAGGAACTGCGCACCAAACAGCCAGCCATCGCCGAGCGGGCCAAGGTCGGCCTCATAATCGGCCTGCAGCGACGCCTTGATTTTGCGAGCAAGCCGGAGGTCGGGGACCAGCGCATCGGTCGGCGCGGCGGCCAGCGATGCGATGTTGGTGGTCAGGAATGCGGCAACGCTGGGGTCGATGGTGCGGCCATCGACGTTGATCAGCGCGTCGCTGCAAATCTGCGCCGCGTTGGTCGCAACGACGTTGCAGCCATTGGCAGTCGTGTTGCGCTGGATATCGAGCGCGTTGGTCAGCTGACCCGTGTTGGAGAAGCTGTTCGACAGGAACACATCGGGCGTGCCGCCGGCAAAGATGCCGACACCGCCGCGGATGTTAAGCCGGTCGCTCGCTTCCCAGTTAAAGCCGAAACGCGGCTGGAACACGCCACGACCCGAGAAGGTGCTTCGGTTCGAATAGCCATAGCGCGCGGTGAAATTGGGGTTCAGAGGCGGGCGCACATCATTGTTGAACAGATCGTAACGCAGACCATAGGTCATCGTCAGATTATCGGTGACCTGCCAGTCGTCCTGGATACCGATGGTCCAGTTTTGCGTGCCGAAATTGGCAGCAGCATCGTTCGGATCGAGGCTCGGCACGGCGTTCGCATAGCGCAGACGGCTGGCGCGGCGGGCCTGGAAATCGGCGATCGAGTCGAAATAGGTATCACCCAGCGAACGCTGCAGGAACAGGTTGAACGTATCGACCGACGTGAAGCCCAGCATGAAGCGGATCGCATGATCGCCGGCATCGAGCTTTGCAGTGAAATCGATCGAAGTGTTCGACGTATTGAGGTCGTTCGACTGGCGGCTGACGTCCGGTCCGAAGAACAGACGCGTACCATTGCAGCTGGTCAGCGATGGGTTCAGCGGGCCGGTCGGCAATATGGTCGTCGCGTCGGTGCAAACCTCAAACTGTCCGAATTCGCGACCACCGAACGGCGTCTGGTCGCGATTATAGTCGCGATAGGATGCACGGAACTGCGTGGAGAAATTGTCCGACCAGGTCGAGTTCAGCTCGAAGATGCCGGTGTTGACTTCTTCGAGCAGCTCATAACCATTCGACTGGAAACCCAGCGCGAAGGGTGCGGTCAGGAAGGTGTTCTGCTGGAACTGCTGGTTACCCTTGTTGCGGATATAGGTCAGCGCAGCGCGGTGGTCGTCATTGATG
>ERZ1066122.1459-NODE-1459-length-18977-cov-30.407357_pt1 | contig 18977 bp, 23 predicted proteins | sample MGYA00382769_ERZ1066122 | MGnify/ENA primary metagenome ERZ1066122 (study PRJEB33369, sample SAMEA5778352) | biofilm metagenome | biome: Industrial cooling water; feature: Water cooling tower basin; material: Biofilm | place: United Arab Emirates | collected... | reverse complement strand
CCGAGGCGGGGATCGATTCGATCGAGCACGGCACCTATCTCGATGAAGCCGCCGCCAAGGCGATGAAGGCCAGCGGCACGGTGCTGGTGCCGACCCTGATGGCGCTCGAGGGCGTCTCCGAGGGCCTCGGCAAGGGCGTCTACACCCCGGTCGTCGAGGACAAGATCCGCGCCGTCCAGCCGCTGATGAACTCGCTGGTGAGCCGCGCACGCCAGTTCGGCGTCACCGTCGCCTTCGGCACCGATGCCGGCGTCTACCAGCACGGCCGCAACGCCGAGGAACTGGGCCTGATGAAGAAGCAGGGCATGACCGACCGCGAGGTGCTGGCGAGCGCGACCACGGTGGCGGCGAAGGTGCTCGGCATGGAAAATCAGATCGGCCGCCTCGCGCCAGGCTATTCGGCGGACATCATTGCGGTCGACGGCAATCCGCTCGCCGACGTGACCGTGCTGGAGAAGGTCGGCTTCGTCATGGTACGGGGGCGGGTGATCGAGTGAGGCTCGACACCCCGCCGCAAAGGCTCTAATCCACACGCCATCCCCGGGGAGCGCGCTTGCGCTGAGAGGTGGGTGTAGCACCCCACGACCCGTTGAACCTGAACCTGTTAACACAGGCGGAGGGAGTGGGCTGGTCGCTGTGCCAAACCCCCGCTCGCTTTCCGCCGTGAGGAGAGAGAGCATCATGGCCGACATCAACAGCCCCGTCGAAATCGGCGTCACCACCGGTCCCATCCGCGGCAGCCGCAAGGTCTATGTCGGCGCGCGCACCGGGAGCGGCATCCGCGTCGCGATGCGCGAGATCGACCTCGAGGGCGGCGAGCCGAGCGTGCGGGTCTACGACACCTCGGGCCCCTACACCGACCCCAATGCCCATATCGACATCAACGCCGGCCTCGCCCCGCTGCGCCGCGACTGGATCATGGCCCGCGGCGATGTCGAGGATTACGAGGGGCGCGAGGTCAAGCCGGAGGACAACGGCCGCCTCGGCCCGGACCGGAGCGGCGGCGTCGCGCAGTTCCCCAACACGGTGAAGCGCCCCCTGCGCGCCAAAACGGGCATGAACGTCACCCAGATGCACTACGCCCGCCGCGGGATCATCACGCCCGAGATGGAATATGTCGCCGAGCGCGAGAACCTCGGCCGCGAGATCGCCGCGGACCTCATCCGCGACGGCGAAAGCTGGGGCGCCGAGATCCCCGACGTCATCACCCCCGAATTCGTCCGCTCCGAAGTCGCGCGGGGCCGCGCCATCATCCCCTCCAACATCAACCACCCCGAAAGCGAGCCGATGGCGATCGGCCGCAACTTCCTCGTCAAGATCAACGCCAATATCGGCAACTCCGCCGTCGCCTCCGACGTCGCGCAGGAAGTCGACAAGATGGTCTGGGCGACCCGCTGGGGCGCGGACACGATCATGGACCTCTCGACGGGCCGCAACATCCACGACACCCGCGAATGGATCATCCGCAACTCGCCCGTGCCCATCGGCACCGTGCCGATCTATCAGGCGCTCGAGAAGGTCGGCGGCATCGCCGAGGAGCTGACCTGGGAGATCTTCCGCGACACGCTGATCGAACAGGCCGAGCAGGGCGTCGACTACTTCACCATCCACGCAGGGGTGCGCCTGCCCTACATCCCGCTCACCGCCAAGCGCGTCACCGGGATCGTCAGCCGCGGCGGATCGATCATGGCCAAGTGGTGCCTCGCCCACCACAAGGAGAGCTTCCTCTACGAGCACTTCGACGAGATCACCGAGATCATGAAGGCCTACGACATCGCCTATTCGCTGGGCGATGGCCTCCGCCCCGGCTCGATCGCCGACGCCAACGACGAGGCCCAGTTCGCCGAGCTCTACACCCTCGGCGAACTCACCAAGCGGGCGTGGGCGCAGGACGTGCAGGTGATGATCGAGGGCCCCGGCCACGTGCCGATGCACAAGATCAAGCAGAACATGGAAAAGCAGCTCGAGGCCTGCGGCGAGGCGCCGTTCTACACCCTCGGCCCGCTCGTCACCGACATCGCGCCGGGCTACGACCACATCACCAGCGGCATCGGCGCGGCGCAGATCGGGTGGTACGGCACGGCGATGCTCTGCTACGTCACCCCCAAGGAGCACCTCGGCCTGCCCGACCGCGACGACGTGAAGGTGGGCGTGGTCACCTACAAGCTCGCCGCCCACGCCGCCGACCTCGCCAAGGGGCACCCCGCCGCGCAGGTGCGCGACGATGCGCTGTCCAAGGCCCGCTTCGAGTTCCGCTGGCGCGACCAGTTCAACCTGTCGCTCGATCCGGAAACCGCCGAGCAATACCACGACCAGACGCTCCCCGCCGAGGGCGCCAAGTCGGCGCATTTCTGCTCGATGTGCGGGCCCAAGTTCTGCTCGATGAAGATCACGCAGGAAGTGCGCGACTTTGCCGCCAAGCAGAACGCCGGGATCGAAACCTTCGTCGCCAGCGAGGCCGAGGCCGAGAAGGGCATGGCGGAGATGAGCGCCAGGTTCCGCGAGGTCGGCAACCAGCTCTATGTCGGCGCAGGCGACCGCGAGCACGATTGAGGCCCCGTCCCCCGTTCATTGTGCCATCCCGTTGACCGGCCCTGCGAAAGGGCAGACACCTTTCGCAGGGCCGCGCTCGATTGGGGATCAATGACATGAACGCACTCCGCCTGCTGCAAATCCTGCTGGTCGCATTCGGGGCGGTTTTCTGCCTCGTCGGGCCGCTGGCGATCGTCTGGCCGAGCGGCTGGGCATGGCACGAAGGGCCGCCCGCGGCCTCGCAATACTTCATGATGATCGTCGCGGTCTATGCGACGCTCGGCCTGTTCATGATCGCCGCCGCCCGCGATCCGCTCCGCCACGTGTCGCTGATCCGCTTCGTCGCGGTGTCGAGCGCGGTGCACGCCGCGGTGATGGCGGTGCAATCCTTGCAGGACCCGGTGCATCAGGGCCACCTGCTCGGCGATGTGCCCGCGCTGCTGCTGGTGACGATCGCCTTCGCGGTGCTGCTGCCCAGGGCGCAGCGCGACGCAGGGGCGACACTCGCCGCCTGAAGGCGGGCGGCTTTCCCGCTTTGCGCTTGACCGGCGCGGCGGGCGGAGCGCAATCTGCGCACCTTCCAAGGGGAGGGGAGTTGCCATGCGTCACGCCACTATCCGCCGCGCCGGGATTGCCCTCGCGCTTTCGCTCGCCGCCGCCACCGCCGCCCATGCCGAGGCGCCGCCCAAGCAGACCCTTATGCCCGAGCATCCCGAGGCCCGCGCCTTCCAGGAGATGGCGGGCTTCTCCGACGCGGTGGTGCATGGCGACACCATCCACCTCTCGAGCGTGGTCGCGGGGCCGGCCCCGGGCGAGGACAGCCTCCAGCCCGGCTACGAGCGCGCCTTCGCTCGGCTCGATGCGATCATCAGGCGGCTCGGCGCGACGTGGGACGACGTGCTGGTGTTCGACACCTTCCACAAGGGCCCTGTCGCGGCCCAGGTCGAGGCGCTGCTGCCGGTCAAGAACCGCTACATCAAGGCCCCCTTCCCGACCTGGACCGCGCTCGGCGTGAGCGACCTCTACGATCCGGGCGCCGTGACCGAGATCAAGCTGACGCTGCGGGCGTCTAAATAATTTCCATCAGAGACGTTCGAGGCGCGAAGCTACACTTGACGAAGCTTCAGCTTCGAAGAACATGTTCGAAATGAGCTGGAAGTCCGCGATTTCAAAGCGGAAGTCGGAATACGAGCCGGAGTAAATCAATGAAGTCAGATACGGCAACGCTGTCAGACCTCTTTGACAAAGAATCGTTCTATGAAATTCCAAGTTTCCAACGTCCCTTCTCGTGGGACGAAGAGAACTTCCGCGAACTTATAGACGACTTATTGTCAACAGATTATAAAAGGCAATACTTTTTGGGAAGCATAGTATTTTATATCGATAATGGCGACAGAATGGTGGTTGATGGTCAGCAGCGCCTTACATCACTAATGATACTTCTCGCATGCATAAGAGATCTAATCGAGGATGAGAAAATAAAATCGGACTTGCAAGGTCTCATTATACAGCCGGAAGATACAGTTCGCGAGATAGATCGTCGTGACCGGCTTCTGGTGAAGGATCATGAAATGTTCGCGGCGATGATCAGTGAATTAGGTGGAACTAATAGAATATTAGATCCACGCGATTACGACGAACCTAGCAATAGGTATATTCTAGCGCGCAATGTTTTTCGTGAGAAGCTTGAGGCACTCTCACAGACAAAAATTATTGAATTTATGAGGTTCGTATCAAATCGATGTATAATGATTTATCTTCAAGCTGACACGTTCGATGAGGCGTTTCGTTTGTTCGAGGTGGTGAACGACCGAGGAAAGCAGCTTCGTCGGATTGATTTGTTGAAGGCACTGAACCTTGATCCGGATCTGGTACCAAGCAAGGCCAAGAGGGCGCAGCTCTCTGCCCAGTGGGAGCAAGACGAGGCAAGTATTGGAGAGTCCGACTTCGAATCTCTATTTAATATGATAAGGCTGATACTCACTAGATCGAAACCCGCGGAAGACCTTTTTTCAGAGTTTAGAAAAAGAATTTTTTCCTCAGGTAAAATGGACCAAGGCGAGAAGTTTTTTACCGAGGTTTCTAGGTATGTCGATCTACATAAGCAAATTTTCAAAGATTATAGCTACTTAAGTGGTGGAGAATTAGACCGTCAGTTTCGCGCACTGATTTCAATCATGGATGGTGGCCTGCGAACATTTGAATGGCGAGCGTGTGTTTTGGCTTTCGCCAAAAAATTTGGACGTGATCATATTTATCAATTTTGCCTTAAGATTAAAAAAGTCGTCCTGGGTCATGCTGTGAATGGAGTTAGAAAGGACGAGCGATACGATGACTTCACTAATATCCTTGCGATAATCGAAAGCTCAGCCAATGCTGAAGCCTGTTTGGCTAGCATCCAGTATGACCACCAAGCTATCGTTGACCGTCTCAAGTCTGACGATGTATACAAGAAGCCGTATGAGAAGTATGTTTTGCTCAGGCTTGAATTGGCGGTGGCTGAGCTTGATCAAGTGAGGGAATTTACGGCAAGAACAACGGAGCATGTATTTCCTCAGAATCCTGAGGAAGACAGTGAATGGGCGAAGATTGCAACAGATGAAGAGCGTCGGAAGTTTGTTAACAAGCTCGGGAATCTTATATTGCTTAGTCAAGGGAAGAATTCGTCTGCGAGCAACAAGGACTTCACTGATAAGAAGGAGCAGTATCTGAAGGGCCGGGTGAGCGATTTTCCGAGAAGTAGTCAAATTCTCGGTTATGGCGAGTGGACTCCTGATATCATTGCGCGTCGAACAGAAGAGGCTGCGGAGTTGATATTGGCTGATCCATCGTTGAAGTGATGCCGACTGGTGTATCATGGCGCTTTAACCCCCCTTTCCTACACCCCCACCCCGAGTCATCCTCCCCCGATGACCCGCGCCCAGTCTCGCAATTCGCCCCGCTCCGCAACCCGCGCCAAGCTCCGCGCTGTCCCGGACACCCCAGCCGACACCACCCCCAAGCCAGCCCGCCACGACAGCTGGCCGCTCGATCTGCAAGGCGCGTTCCTCCGCGCGCTCTCGGCGACGCATTCCGTCTCCGAGGCCGCAAGGTCGGTCGGCAAGTCGCGGCAGTCTGCCTATCGGCTCCGCTCGCGGCTCAAGGGCCAGCCCTTTGATCTCGCGTGGGAGGTGGCGTTCCACCATTCCTATGACGTGCTCGCCCACGCGGCGCTCGAACGGGCGCTCAACGGGGTCGAGGTGCCGGTGTTCTTCCAGGGCGAGCAGGTCGGCAGCTACCGCCGCTTCGACGAGCGTCTGACGGTGGCCTTGCTCCAGCGGTTCACCGCGGGCGGCAACCCGCTGTTCGGGCGGCTGGCTCCGCTGGCCGAGCGCCATGCGCGCGACTTCGAGGCGCTGCTTGCCAAGGTGGAAGCGGGCGAGCCGGTGGTCACCGGGGCGCTCTCTCCCGAGGATGCGGGCGAACACGAGGTGCTGCGCGCACGGTTCTCCAGCATCCCGGAAAAGGGGGCGTTCCCCTGTCCGTCCGCTCTCAGCGACGATGAATTAATGAAGGTATTACAAGAGAATGGATGGGGGGAGTGAAGCGGACAGGGTGTCCGCTTTGTCCGGTTACGCCGCCCGTTCGATCCGGTTCCGCCCTGCCTGCTTGGCGGCGTAGAGGGCGGTGTCGGCGCGGGTGATCAGGCGGTCGGTCGCCTCGCCCCCGCGGCGCGCGGCGAGGCCGAAGCTGGCGGTCACGCGGTGGGGGCCGGCGGGCGTGATCAGCGGGGTGTCGGCGACCGCGACGCGCAGGCCCTCGATCCGCGCGGCGAAGGCGGCGAAGTCGGCGGTGCGGGCGGCGATCAGGAACTCCTCGCCGCCGATCCGGGCCACCAGCCAGTCGGCCGGGATCATGCGGCGCAGCATCGCGGCGAAGTGGACGAGGCTGGCGTCCCCGCCGTCGTGCCCGAGCCGGTCGTTGACGCGCTTGAAGAAGTCGAGATCGGCGATGGCGAGCGCGAGCGGCTCGGCCGCGGAGGCCTCGGCCCAGACGGCGAGCCGGGCGAGGGCGGCGCGGCGGTTGGCGAGGCCGGTGAGCGGGTCGGAATGGGCGAGCCGTTCGAGCTCGGCGCGCGAGGCCTCGAGGCGCAGGGTGAGGTCGGCGATCCAGGCGAAGGCGAGGCTGGCGACGACGAGCGGGATCAGCACCGCGGCGGTCATCGTGCCGGCGTAGTCGATGGTGCCGAACTGGGTGAAGGAGAGGTGGGCGAAGGCGGCCGAGGCGAACACCGAGGCGCCCACGACCAGCGCCCCCGTGCGCCACAGGCGGCGGCGCAGGGCAGGCGGGGCGCCGGGGGCGGCGCGGGGGGCGGCAAGCGGTTCCATCCGCCGTGCAGGATACAGCAAAGCGGTGCCCCAAGTCTTAACGCGGCCCTGCGTGGAGCGATGCGATTAGGTCGTGGGGCCAAAGCGTGCTACAGGGGTCCCGCTGACGTCGAAATTTGCGACGGACTTCCGACTTTGCGCTCCGCCGCTTGCCCCAGGGCCCCGGCGTTAACCAGACGACGACTTCCTTTCATCGGACGGCCTGACGCACGACCCTCCGGCATGTCGCCGGGGGGCAACCGACTGTTCTTGAAAGGAACACCCATGAGCAGCAAGACCGGAACCGTGAAGTTCTTCAACACCGACAAGGGCTACGGCTTCATCCAGCCCGACGACGGTTCGTCGGACAGCTTCGTCCACATCACCGCCGTGCAGGCCGCAGGGATGCACAGCCTCGATAAGGACCAGCGCCTGAACTACGATCTGGAACGCGGACGCAACGGCAAGGAAAGCGCCGTCAACCTTTCGGCCGCCTGATCCGAATACCGGGGGCAGGCCCGCGATGGCGCGGCCTGCCCCCCATGACCGACTCCCGCCTACCCCCTCCCATGGCAGGATACCCCCGATGGCCCAGACCTACGAATTCTACCGCGAGCGCGCCGACGAAGCCGCCGCCCTCGCCGAGAAGGCGACCCTCGAGAACGTGCGCGAGCGCGAGCTGAGGTCCGAGAAGACCTGGCGCGGCCTCGCCGAGCATGCCCGCAAGACCATCGTGGAACGCGAGAAGGCCGAACTCGCCCGCGCCGAGCGCCGCGCGGCGGAGGACCCGTCGCGCTGAACGGCTCGCCCGATTGCACTGGAAAGCCGCGGGCACATCATCCATATTCTCCCTTGGGCAACAGGATACTCAAGCCAGAGGAGAAGATGCCCATGAGCACCATGCAGTTCCAGTTCAACACCGATAGTTCGGTGATGGGGACAGAGGAAGTGGCGCAGCGGATCGAGGCGCAGGTGCGCCAGCGGCTGGAGCGTTTCTCCGATCGCCTGACGCGGCTCGAGGTTCACGTCTCGGACGTCAACGGGCGCAAGCACGGTGCCGACGACAAGCATTGCACCATCGAGGCCCGCCCGCGCGGCTCGCGTCCCATCGGGGTGACCGGCAAGGCGGCGGATGTCGATGCGGCGGCGCGGATTGCCGCCAGCACGATGGCAGAGCGGCTCGAGCGGTGGTTCGGCAAGGCCGAACGGCACAGCCGCGATCCCTCGCCCGACAAGCAGATCTGACCGGATCCGGCGCGGCGCGCGGCGGGGGGCCTAGCCCTCCTTGCGCCCGAACACCTTGGCCCTGAGGCCCCGGCCGCTGAGGCTCGGCAATCCGGGCCGGCTCGGGCTCGGGGCGACCACGCGTTCGGGCGGAGGGGCGGGAGGCTGGGGCGGTTCGGGCTGCGCGGCGGGTTCACCCGCCTTGCGCACCTCGAAGCGACCGCCGATCCCTTCGGCCAGCTTGCGCTTCTCGCTCCACTCGTTGGCGAGTGCCATCTTGGCTTCCTCGTCGTCCGGCATGACCGCTGCCGGGAAGGCGCGGTCGTCGAAGACGTTGGCGTCGGGCACGTGCTCGGGCGCGACGAAGCCGTGGTCGAGGTGCTTGAGCGGCACCAGTTCATAGACCGGCACCTCGACGGGAGCGGTCTCGCCGTCGCCCATGTCCGCACCGGCATCGTGGTGCAGCACGCGGTAGGACTGGCTACGGTCCTCCGGGCCGAAGGTGTCGCCATCGGGGATGACATAGCCCCCCGGCATGGTCGCGACCCTGAGAAAGGCGAAGATCGTCTCGTAGTTGGCGGCCCAGGGCAGGACGTGGGGCCTCACGATCACCTCGCGCCCGAGCCAGTGGCGCGCGCCGAAGGTCTGGATGCCGACCCGCGCCTCCTCCCCCGGGCCGGGACGCGGGCCGAACAGGAAGGGGTGGATATGGAGCGGCCCGGGTGCCTCGTTCGACGCGGCAAGACCATCGAACAGCTCGCCCGCGACCAGAAGGTCGGACTGGGTCCAGTGCACCGCCAGCGGCATGGCGTGCTCGACGACGATGCGCGAAAGCAGCGCGAGCAGCTGCAGCCGCCGCTCGAACTGTGCCTGGGTCGCGCCCGAGGGGGCGCGGCCGATGGACGCGAACATGGCCGCGATCGCGGGGTTTTCCTCGACCCCGCCGAACACCCCGTGCGAGACCTCGAGCAGGATGTGGCTGCCGCTGCGGGCGATGCGTTCGCGGATGTCGGGCGTGACGATGCCGGTGAAGGGCGAGGACAGGGCGGGGAGGAACACCTCGGGCGCGGCGGGGTGGCTCAGGTACTCGAGCGTCACCATCAGCTCCTCGGCGCCCCCGAACAGCCGGTAGAAGCGGCCCGGGTTGGCCTCGGGGACGTTGAACTGCGTGCCGGAGCGCATCTGCTCGATCCGGGTGAAGTCGCGCATGATCGCCTCGAGCTCGGCGATGGGCCGGTCGAACAGCAGACAGGCCTGAAGGCGGTTGGGATAGAGCATGGCGCGGCGGACCCCCGGGGGCGTGGATGACGGCACCTCGCCGTAGCACCGGCAGGGTTAATTCCGGGTTGAGATCACCCCGCCGGGTCCGCCTCCGTGCCCGCGATCCCGCATTCCGCAAGCAGCCCCTCGATCGCCTTGGCGACCCCGAAGAACCCTGCCTTGGCGAGCGGCCAGGTGGCGCGGTCGAGATCGGGGAGCAGGGCAAGGATGCGGCCTTGCGCGGCGAGCGGGGCAAGTTCGGGCCGCAGCGCGTCGCCGGTCCAGCCCACGGGGAGATGGTTGAGGGCGATCCGGTCCACCCCCGCCTCCGCCAGCAGCGGCGCGAGCGGTTCGCCTGCGCGCCATTCCACCGCCGGGCAGCCGAAAGCCGCCGCCGCCTCGGTCATGCCGGAGGCGACCGCGCCTTCAGCGAAGGGCCGCGCGTGCTCGCCGACGGGGCCCGGCGAGCGCGCATCAGGCCGGGCGGCGCCGATCACCAGCGCCGGTGCGACCGGCAGGGCGAGGGGGGCGTGGTGCGCGGCCTCGTCATGCAGCAGCAGCGCGAAGGGCTCGGCGAAGTCGGCTGCGGTGACGGGGCGGGGCAGATCGAGCTTCCGGCGCGGATATTCCTGCGCCTCTTCGAGCGGTTCGGCCTCGTCCCCCGCAAGACGCGGCGCGGCCAGCGCCCCCTCGGGCCTGCCTGCGGTGTAGCGCGCGATGTTGTCCGCGCGAGCGAGGTAGTGCTTGCCCTTCGTGTGCAGCCCCGCGACCCAGCGCCACGACAGGGTGTTCGACGCCGCATCGGCATCCATCAGGTGCCGCAGGAAGAAGTCCGCGCCGAGCCGCCAGTCGAGTTTGAGGGTGAAGATCCAGATGCTAGCGAACCACATCCGCGCGTGGTTGTGGAGGTAGCCGGTGGCGACCAGCTCCCTCGCCCAGACATCGAAGGCCTCGATCCCGGTGCGCCCCTCGGTCGCTTCCTCGTAGGCCTTGCGCAGGCCCGCGCTGCGCGCCAGCGCCGCGCGTGCCCCATCGAGATCGCGGCGGTAATCGTCCCAGATCGCGGGGCGCTGTTCGAGATAGCCCTTGAAGTAGATCCGCCAGAACACCTCGGCGACGAACTTCTCGGCCGCGCGCGGGCTGTGCTGGCCGAGCACCGCCTCCAGCACCTCGGTCTCGCCGAGCAGACCGGCGTGGAGCCAGGGCGAAAGCTGGCTGACATTGCCGCGCCCGGAGCCATCGCCCGGGCCGTCGTCGGCGTTGCGGGTCTCGGCATAGCGGCGGCCGGCGGCAGGGAGGAATTCGGCGAGGCGCGTCTGGCCGCGCGCGCGGGTGGGGGTGAAGTCCATGCGCGCCCAATGCCTTGGCGCGGGGCTGGTTCCGGCCTATTCCTGCAAGCCAGGAGAAACGCCATGCAACCCCGCCGCCTGCCGCTCGCCGCGCTGCTGATCGCAGCTGCCGCCTGCACCCCGGCCGCCCCCACCGACGGGATAGACCCTGAGGGCAAGACCTTCGATGCGGTCGGCCCGGAGGAGGTCGTCACCCTCGTCGGCACCGAGCCCTTATGGGCGCTCAAGGTCGAAGGGGGCGAGGGGCTCTGGACGACGCCCGAAAACCAGCCCGGCACCCGCTTTGCCGTTACCCGCTTTGCCGGCAACGGCGGCATGGGCTTCTCCGGCACGCTCGATGGCAAGCCCCTCGCCGCCACGCTCACCCCGGGCGAATGTAGCGACGGCATGAGCGACCGGCGCTTCCCCTTCGTCGCCACTATCGCTTTGGAGGGCACGACATTGCAGGGCTGCGGCTATACCACCGCACAGCCGTTCACCGGCGATCCGGCGCCCTGAGCGGCGCGAGAAGGGGGAGAGACGAGACCATGACCATCACCGGAGGCTGCCTGTGCGGCAAGGTGCGCTACACCTGCGAAAGCGATCCGCTGCTGTGCGTCACCTGCCATTGCAAGAACTGCCAGCGCCAGGCGGGCAGCGCGCTTTCGGTGATCATCGGGGTGCCCGAGGACGCGGTGGCGTTCGAGGGCACGCTCACCACCTACAACGACACCGGCGACAGCGGTGCGACGGTGCGGCGGCAGTTCTGCGGCACCTGCGGATCGCCGGTCTTCACCCGGGTCGACAGCCCGCCGGGGATGATGTTCATCAAGGCCGGGACGCTCGATGACACGAGCATCCTGAAGCCCGCCTTCCACTGCTATGCCAAGAGCAAGCAGGACTGGGTCGACCTCGGCGATCTCCCCGCCTTCGAAACTGTTCCCGAGGGGCTCTAGAACAGCCCCGGCAGCTCGTGCTGGGCGGGCTCGGGCCGGCGCGGCTGGAGCGGCAGGCGGTCGGGCAGGTCGATGCCCTGGCGCGCGTTCTGGCCCTGGTCGATGCCGCCTGCCACGTCGCCCGCGGCGCCGCCGGTGATCGGGGTGCAGGCGCGTCCGGCGAGGAAATCGAGCGCCGCCGCGATCGAGGCCTCGCGCGGATCGCCGAGCGGGCGGGCGAGATCGTCGCCGGCACGGCAGGTGTTGGGCACCACGCTGGCGAGGCCGGTGAAATAGTCGCCCTGATTGTTGGCATTGACCGTCTGGAAGGCGACCGCGCGCACGCGCAGGTCGCAGGCGGCAAGGTCGAAGCCGAACTGGCCGACCGGCTTGCCGAAGGAGTTGGCCCCGACCAGCGCGAGATTGTTGCCGAGATAGGGGATCAGCGAATTGGTGACGAGCTCGCTCGCCGAGGCGCTCGATCCGGTGGTGATCACCGCCACGCGGGTCGGGGCGATGGCGTTGGCCTCGGTGCGGAACAGCCGGGTGGTGTTCTGCGAGGCCTTGGAGGGGCGCAGCACCTCGCGGCTCCACACCTGCCCGACGCGGCCCGATCCCATCAGGTCGCCGAAGGTGTCGGCGACATCGACGAGCCCGCCGCCGTTGTAGCGCAGGTCGATGATCAGCTCGCGCACGCCCTGCGATGCGAACTGGCCGAAGGCCGCGCGCAGCTGGTTGGCGGCATCGGCCACCACGAAGGTGCGCAGGTTGATGTAGCCGATCCGCCGCGCGCCATCGCTGAGGACCAGCGCGCCATAACGGTCCGACACCGGATCGAGCGCGAAGGTGGTCTTGGTGATCGACCGCTCGACGATCGCGCCGCCCGGCTGCACGAAGCGCAGCACGCGGGTGACCCCCGGGTCCGAGGGCCCGAGCGCATTGGCAACCGCCTGGGAGCCGCCGCTGGCGAACAGGCTGGAGACGGTCTGGAGGTTCGCGGCGGTGGTGCCGATCGCGGTGATCTCCGCCCCGCGGTCGAGCCCCGCGGCAAGGCCGCTCGCGCCTTCATAGGCCTCGACCACGAACAGGCGGCGATTGGCATCGTCGTAGGACAGGCGGATGCCGAAGCCCGCCGAGGAGCCGGAATTGATCAGCGCGTTCTCCTGCGCGATCGAGGTCGCGAAGGTGAAGAAGCGGTCGCGGTTGGCGGCGCGGGCGGGGGCGACGCGGGCGTCGAGATAGTCGTCGAGATTGTTGAACGAGGCCGGGTTGGCGTTCGCGAGCAGATCGGGGAACAGGTACCACTCGTTGAGCACGCCGTCGGCGAAATCCTGCTGGGCGCGCAGCGAGCAGCCCGAGGGCGGCGGGGTGGGCGCGGGCGTTCCCCCGCCCCCGACGGCGACCGGCGGCGCGGAGGAATCGCCGCCACCGCAGGCGGCCAGTTGCAGGGCCAGAACAAGGCTGAGAGCGGTGCGGGCGAAGGTCACGACGCGGGCAACTCCGGCAGGGAACGAGGCTGGCAGGGGGTGGCCTCTTGCGGCAGGGATGCATCGGGACCGGCCCGAGAGCAAGGTGCCTGCGGCGGACCGCTGCCGAATTGGCTGAAAAGCGTGGCCATTTTGCCTGCATTTGCAGGGTTTTCCTCAGAAACCGCCAAAAACCGTATTGCCAAGTCTCGTATCGCGCATCCGAAGGGACTAGCACGAGGGCGATGAAGCGACAGAATCATGACTGATTTCCCCGCCTGGCTCGCACCATCGGTGCCCGCGTCCGCGCGTCATCCCGGCCTCGCCGTGGCGAAGCTGGGGTCGGCGCAGGCGCTCGGGCGCGGCGGTTTCGCGCTGACCAGCCCGGCGTTCCGCGGCGGCGAGGAGCTCGATCCGAGCTTCACCGCGGCCGAGGAGGATGCTGTCGCCCCGCCGCTCGAATGGAGCGCGCCGCCGCCGGGTTCGGCAGAACTGGTGCTGGTGGTCGAGGATGCCTCGGCGCCCGGCGACGATCCGGCCTGCCACTGGCTCGTCTGGGGCCTTGCCGCGCAGCGCGGCAAGCTGCTCGAGGGCGAGACCCCGCCGCGCACCGGCAAGAACGCCGCCGGCAATTCCGAATGGCTGCTGCCCGCCCCGCCCGAGGGCGAGACGCGCCACTACCTGTTCCAACTGTTCGCGACCGAACTGCCGCTGGTGCTGATGCCCGGCGCGGGGAGAGCGGAACTGCTCGCATCGCTGCAAGGGTCGGTCACGGCCTGCGCGGTCCTCCACGCCACGGTCACCGGCGGCGGCGAGGACGAGGATGGGGCCTTCGAAGACGATGATTTCTGATCAACCTGCCACTGACATAAGGGAGTAGAAGATGGCTGGAACGACCAACGCACTGCAGAAGCCGGTTACCCTTTCGGGTGATCTCGAAGCCGTGATCGGCAAGGGTCCGATGACCCGCGCCGAAGTGACCTCGAAGGTGTGGGAATACATCAAGGCCAATGGCCTGCAGGACACCAAGGACAAGCGCCAGATCAATCCCGATGCCAAGCTCGGCGCGGTGATCGGCAAGGACCAGATCTCGATGTTCAAGATGACCGCTGCGGTCTCGAAGCACCTCAAGTAAGTCTGGCGGTCGCCGGACGGCGGCCTTCAGCCTTCGCACATCAGCGGCGCGCGATCCGGTAGGGTCCGCGCCGCTTTTGCATTCCGGCGCCTTTCCACCACAGGGTGACGGTGCCTGCCTCCACCAGCGCATCGGCGGCGGCATGGACCGCATCCATCTCCGCCCGCCAGTCGCCCCCGGGCGCTGCGAGCCTTCGGGCGGCCTCGCTCGGGCAGATCGTCGCGCCCGCCGCGCGTTCGGCGAGGAGGGCGAGGATCGCCTCGGCCGCGATCATGCGGCGCGGCGCCTCGGGGGGAGGCACTCGCCCACCCACAGCGCGAGCCAGATGATTGCCGGCTGCGCGAACATCCGCGGCACGTGATAGGCAAGGCCGAGCCCGCCGTCCGGCTTCGCCATGTCGAGCGCGAAGTGGTTGATGTTGGCGGGCCACACGCACAGGGCGTAGAGCGCAAGGCCCCACCCCGCCGCCTGCCGCAGCTTGTGCGAGAACGGCTGCGCCAGCCCGATCGCGCCCGCGATCTCGGCCATGCCGGTCCACAGCACCACTGCCTCCGGGGCAGGCACCCATGCGGGCATGATCGTGAGGAACGGCGCGGGCCGCGCGATGTGGACGATGCCGGCCAGCAGGTAGAAGGCCGCGAGCACCGAGCGCAGCACGGCCCTGGTCACGCGCCCGGTTCCCATCCCGGCGCGGCGAGGGTGAAGCCGGCGAAGTCGAATCCCGGTACCACCACGCAGGAAACGAGGCTGAAGCCGTGCCGCGCCTCGCCGTGGGGGCAGGCGGCCTGCCATTCGTGCGGCGCGACGAGCCCCTGCAACTGCTGCCCCGCCGCGACATCGCTGCCGAGGATTACCGACCGGGCCGGGCCTTCGTCGCCCGCTGCAAGCCGCAGTTCGACCGGATCGCCCGCCTGCCAGATCCACAGCTCGGCGGCATCGACCCTGTGCCAGTGCGACGCCTCGCCGGCGCGCAGCAGGAAGATGATGGCGGTGCCCTGCGCACGTCCGTCCGGCCCGGCCTCGCCCCGCCAGGTCTCGCGATACCATCCGCCCTCGGGATGGGCGGCGAGGCCCAATTGTTCGATCAGCCGTGCCGCGCTATCCATCGTCGTTCCTTGCCCGCATCCTCGCGCGCTCTAGCTTCGGGAGCCTCCCCCATGCAACTCTCCGCGATTGTCCGTCCCATGCCCTCGCTGGCTGCCCTTGCCGCCGCGCTGCTGCTTGCGGGGCCTGCCGCAGCCCAGCCGGTGAGCGAGGAACAGGCCGCCGCAACCGCGCGCGCCGCGCTCGAGGCGGCGCCGGTGTTCGATGGGCACAACGACGCCCCGGGGCAGCTGCGCTCGCGTGAGAACAACCAGATCAACGATTTCGACTTCACCGACACGCTCGACGAGCACGAACACGCCGAGGGCGCGGCGGGCAGCCCCATGCACACCGATCTCAACCGCCTGCGCGAAGGCAAGGTGGGGGCGCAGTTCTGGTCGGTCTACGTTCCCCACAATGCCGACGAGGCCAAGGCGGTGCAGGAGACCATCGAGCAGATCGACGTCACCAAGCGCCTGATCGCGCGCTATCCCGATGCCCTGCGCTATGCGCTGACCGCCGACGAGGTGGAGCGCGCGATGCGCGAGGGCCGGATCGCCTCCTTGCTGGGGATGGAAGGCGGCTATTCGATCGGCTCCAACCTCGGCGTTCTGCGCCAGTTCCACGCGATGGGCGCGCGCTACATGACGCTGACCCACAATTCCAACATCCCCTGGGCGGATTCGGCGACCGATGCGCCGAAGCACGACGGGCTGACCGATTTCGGCAAGGACGTGGTGCGCGAGATGAACCGGCTGGGGATGCTGGTCGATCTCAGCCATGTCAGCGAGGCGACGATGATGGACGCGCTCGACGTCGCGCGGGTGCCGGTGATCTTCAGCCATTCCGGCGCCCGTGGGGTGACGGGCCACCCGCGCAACGTGCCCGATTCTGTGCTGAAGCGCCTGCCCGAGAACGGCGGCGTGGTGATGGTGGTCGCCCTGCCGCGCTTCATCAACGAGAAGGTGCGCCTGTGGGACGCCCGGCGCGCGGGCGTCATCGCGGCGGCACGGGTCGAGCATCTCGGCAACCCTGCGGCGGCGGCCAGGGCGGTGGAGGCGTGGGTCGCCGCCAATCCCGAGCCCAAGGCCAGCATCAAGGATGTCGCCGACCACATCGACCACATCCGCAAGGTGGCGGGCGTCGAGCATATCGGCATCGGCGGCGATTACGACGGGATGCCGACCGGCCCAGTCGGCATGGAGGACGTGCGCGGCTACCCCGCGCTGTTCACCGAGCTCGCGCGGCGCGGCTATTCGCAGGCCGAGCTGGAGATGATCGCGAGCCGCAACATCCTGCGCGTCATGCGCGCCGCCGAGGCTTATGCCGCGCGCGCGGCAGGCGAGCCGCCGATCGAGACGCTGATCGACGCGCCCGCCGTGACGCCGTGATCAGTGCGCCGCGCGGGCGAGCGCGGGGATGATCCACACGAGGCTCATCGCGACCACCGCGAGGCCGAGGCTGAAGGCCAGCACGTAGCGCAGCCCGGTGTTGCTCACCGCGCCGCGTGCGGCTTCGTCGTTGATGCGGATCGATTCCCTCGGATCGGCCATTCTCGCTCTCCCCTGTTATTGGCTTACGTTACGTAAACATGTTCCGTAACGTCAATCAAAGCAGGAGGAGCGGAATGGTTCCCCGTCAGTCGGTGCCGGGTCCCGTGCCGGTCGGAGTGGCGGCGGGGGTTTGGGCGGGCTCGGTGGTCCCGGGGGCGATGAGATCGGCCTGCTCGGCGAGGTCTTCCTCGCCCTGCGCCTGTTCGCGCGCGGCCTCGATGCGGCCGGTGCTGGTGCCTTCGCTTTCCACCGGGCCCTCGGTCAGCGCGCCCGTCACCCAGATGACGGTCAGCGCGACGATCGCGAGGGTGAGGCTGATCAGCAGCACCCAGCGCACGACGCCCTCGTTGCTGCCGCCCTTGGCATCGGTCTCGTCGATGCGGGTTGCGCGGCGGTCTGGTCGGGGCATGGGCGTCTCCTGCTCGGGTAAGGGCAGGGCACTACGCGCGCGCGCGCGCCGGAGTTCACCGGCAAGGGACAGGGCGGGGTGCAAACGCGCCGGAGCGATCTGGCTGGCGCCTCAATCGCGCAGCAGCTCGTTGATGCCGGTCTTGGAGCGGGTCTGGGCGTCGACCGTCTTGACGATCACCGCGCAGTAGAGGCTCGGCCCCATGGTGCCGTCGGGCAGGGGCTTGCCGGGCATCGAGCCGGGAACGACCACCGCATAGGGCGGCACTTCGCCCATGTAGACCTTCCCGGTGGCGCGGTCGACGATCTTGGTCGAGGCGCCAAGATAGACGCCCATCGAGAGCACCGCGCCCTCGCCCACGCGCACGCCCTCGGCCACCTCAGCGCGCGCGCCGATGAAGGCGTTGTCGCCGATGATCACGGGTTCGGCCTGGAGCGGTTCGAGCACGCCGCCGATCCCCGCCCCGCCCGAAATGTGGACGTTGGCGCCGATCTGCGCGCAGGAGCCGACCGTCGCCCAGGTGTCGATCATGGTGTTCTCGCCGACATAGGCGCCGATGTTGACGAAGCTCGGCATCAGCACGACGCCTTTGGAGATATGCGCCCCGCGCCGCACCACTGCGCCCGGAACCACGCGGAAGCCCGCGTCCTTGAAGCGGTTCTCGCCCCAGCCGGCGAACTTCAGCGGCACCTTGTCATAGGCCGGTGCCCCGGCCGCGCCGCCTTCCATCACGCGGTTGTCGTTGAGCCGGAAGCTCAGGAGCACCGCCTTCTTGAGCCACTGGTTGACCTGCCAGCCGCCGTTGCCGTCGGGCTGGGCGACGCGCGCCTCGCCGCAATCGAGCAGGGCCAGCGCATCGGCGACCGCATGGCGCACCTCGTGCCCCGGGGTGATCTCGGCGCGGTTCTCCCACGCGGCTTCGATGGCGGCGATCAGGTCGTCATGCATGGGCGGTCTCCAAGAAACATCACCGACCCCGTTCGTCCTGAGCTTGTCGAAGGACTGTCCTTCTTCTTCACCGGTGCAGGAAGGGAAGTGCAGCCCTTCGACAAGTTCAGGGCGAACGGAAGTGGGAATGCATTGCGGGCCGCTTAGCCTTGAGGCCGAAACTCGGCAAGCGGCTTACACGGGCATCCCTGCCGCCAATGCGAACTGGTAGGCCCGTTCCGCCAGCGGGCGGACCCGGTCGCTCATCGCCTTGGCGTGGGCGCTGGAGGCGGTGCCGTCGATCACGCGCTTCTTGATGCCCTGCATGATCCCGGCGAGGCGGAACAGGTTATAGGCGAAGTACCAGTCCATCGGCGGCACCGGATAGCCGGTGCGCGCGACGTAGCGTTCCACCGCCTCCTCCTGGGAGGGGATGCCGAGCGCCTCGAGATCGAGGCCCAGCAGCCCCGCACGGCCATCGGCGGGGTTGTGCCAGTTGAGCATCAGGTAGCTGAAGTCCGCGATCGGATCGCCCAGCGTCGAGAGCTCCCAGTCGAGCACCGCGATGATGCGGGGCTCGCTCTTGTGGAAGATCACGTTGTCGAGCCGGTAATCGCCGTGCACCACGCTCGAGGCGTTCTGGGGCGGGATGGTCTGCGGCAGCCATTCGATGAGCCGCTCCATCTCGGGCATGTGCTCGGTCTCGGAAAGCTTGTACTGCTTTGTCCAGCGGGTGATCTGGCGCGCGCAGTAATCGGTGGGCTTGCCGTAATCGCCCA
>ERZ1066122.1455-NODE-1455-length-19003-cov-9.974984_pt1 | contig 19003 bp, 21 predicted proteins | sample MGYA00382769_ERZ1066122 | MGnify/ENA primary metagenome ERZ1066122 (study PRJEB33369, sample SAMEA5778352) | biofilm metagenome | biome: Industrial cooling water; feature: Water cooling tower basin; material: Biofilm | place: United Arab Emirates | collected... | reverse complement strand
CGGCTGGCACGGTCCGCCGGGGCCGCCGCGAAGGGGCCGATCCGCCGCCGCCGGGCAAACGCGAGCGCCGCCGCCCAGGCGTCGCCGGGCGGGAGCGCGAGCGCCGCCGCGGCCTCGTCCTCGCGCGTTCCGGCCGCGCGCAGCGCCTGGCCGATCCGCCGCGGGCCATAGCCGCGCCGCACCAGCGACGCGGCGCGCGCCCGGGCGAATCCGGCATCGTCGACATAGCCGAGCCGGGCAAGCTGAGCGACGAGCCCCGGAACGTCCGGCGGCGCCGACTCCGCCCAGCCGCGCTCGCGCAGCTTGCGGTGCAGATAGGCGGCAAGCCGGGCTTCGGTGGTCAGATACCGCTCCGCATAGCCGAGCGCGAGGCGCTGGAGGGCGGGGCCGTCGAGTGCCGGCGCGCTGCCCGCGCCCCGGCCGGCCGCTTTGCTTCGCCACGTTTGTGCCACACTCGCGTCCGATTTTGACCGTGCCGGCCTTGCTAGAGAAACCGTTAAGGTTTGGGTTGCCGATCTCGTACGCGGCGGCCATGAAAGGCAAGACGGAAAAAGGGGCCCCTCGCGATGCTGCAAGCGCCCGCCCTCGATCATCAGGCAGGTTCCTACACGAACAATATGACGGAAATTGTTCCAACTCCCTCGGACGACTCTGTCCCGCGGCGCTTTTCGGACTTCGCCACCCTTGGCGAGGCCCTGGATTACGCGGCGCTCGGCAGCCGCGGCTTCAACTTCTACGATGCGCGCGGGAAGCTGGTCCTGCCCTATCCCTACGCCCGCCTGCGCGAGGCGGCGCTCGCCAATGCCCGCCGCTTGATCGCCCGCGGCATCGGCCGGGGCGACCGCGTGGCGCTGATCGCCGAGACGGGTCCGGATTTCGCCGCGCTGTTCTTCGGCGCGGTCTATGCGGGCGCCTGGCCGGTGCCGCTGCCGCTGCCGACATCGTTCGGCGGCGCCGCCGCTTATGTCGACCAGCTGAAGGTGCAGCTCGACAGCTGCGATCCGGTGCTGCTTCTCTTCCCGGCCGAGCTGGCGGCGATGGCGGCGGAGGCGGCGCGCCAGGCCGGCCTGCCCGGCCAGTCCTGGGAAAGCTTTGCCGCCGCGCCGGCCCCGGCCGCGACGCTGCCCGCCGCCGATCCGGACGACATCTGCTATCTGCAATATTCGAGCGGCTCGACGCGCTTCCCGCACGGCGTCGCCGTCACCCACCGCGCGCTGCTGAACAATCTCGCCGCCCATTCGCACGGCATGCACGTCCGCGAAGGCGATCGCTGCGTGTCGTGGCTGCCCTGGTATCACGATATGGGGCTGGTCGGCTGCATGCTTTCCCCGGTCGCGAACCAGGTGTCGGTCGACTTTCTGAAGACCGAGGATTTCGCCCGCCGGCCGCTCGCCTGGCTGGATCTGATTTCCCGCAACCCGGGCACCACCCTCAGCTATTCGCCGACCTTCGGCTATGACATTTGCGCCCGCCGCGTCTCCAGCCAGCTGAGCGTGGCCGATCGCTTCGATCTGTCGCGCTGGCGGCTGGCCGGCAATGGCGCCGACATGATCCGGCCAGACGTGATGCAGAGCTTCGTCGACGCCTTTGCCGATGCGGGCTTTCAGGCGCAGGCCTTCACGCCGAGCTACGGCCTTGCCGAAGCCACGCTGGCAGTGACGATCATGCCGCCGGGCGAAGGCATCGTCGTCGAGCTGGTCGAGGAAACCGAGCTGTCCGGTGGCATGGCCGCGAACGACGGCCCGCAGCGCTTCCGGGCAGTCGTCAACTGCGGCAAGCCGGTGCGCGACATGACCGTCGAGATCCGCGACGAATCCGGCGGCGTGCTGCCGGACCGGGCGATCGGGAAGGTCTGGTGCAAGGGCCCGTCGGTGATGGTCGGCTATTACCGCGATCCGGAAGCGACCGCCGCCTGCATGGCCGATGGTTGGCTGGACACGGGCGACATGGGCTACATGTCCGGCGGCTATCTCTACATCGTCGGCCGCGCCAAGGACATGATCATCATCAACGGCAAGAACCACTGGCCGCAGGACATCGAGTGGGCGGTCGAGCAATTGCCGGGCTTCAAGCCCGGCGACATCGCCGCCTTCGCGATCACCACGCCGGGCGGCGAGGAGACGCCGGCGGTGCTGGTCCAGTGCCGCACGTCCGACCCGGCGGAGCGGGCCCGGCTGCGCGACGCGATCCGCGAGCGGGTGCGCTCGATCACCGGCATGAACTGCGTCGTCGAACTCGTCCCCCCGCGCACCCTGCCGCGGACGAGCTCGGGCAAGCTCAGCCGCTCGAAAGCGCGCAAGCTTTATCTGGAAGGCGAGATCCAGCCTTACGATCTGGCGGCGTAAGGCCGCAGCGCCGGGCGACGGCGGCTGCTCGGCGTCGACTGGAGCTGGGGGGCGGTGCTGTCCTGCGCGCTGTTCGGCCTCGCCCGTGCCTTCGGCTATGGTGCGGACGGCTTTTCGTTCGACCCGATGGTGATGGCGCTCACCGCGCTGCCGGCCGTCATCGCCGTCTGGCTGCGGCTGCGCACCGGCAGCCTGCTCCTGCCAATCCTTCTCCACAACTTCGGCAACGCGATCACATTGTTGGTTTGAGCGGCATCCTGCCGATCAAGACACGCTTACGAGTCGTTCACCAAACGGCGCTAGACCCAGCGGGTGACCCGCTTCCGCCCAGCCGTTGCACCCCGCCCGATCGTCGACTGGCCGACCGCGCTTGGCCTTTCCGAGCCGCGCGACTCGGACTGGGGGAAAGTGCGCGCGGCGCAGCTGCGCGAGGTCTATACCCACACCCGCGCCCGCTTTGCCGGCGAGCTGCTCGGCGTGCTGCTGCTGATGATCGCATTTGGCGCCTATGCGGCGCCGCTGACGATCGGCGGCTGGTCGGCCGTCGCCGTCGGCCTGGCGGTCGGCACCGTGTTGTGGCGGCTGCGCGCCCGCCCGGACGAGAGCGTTGCATCCCGTCAGGATCTGGCGATCGAGACATTGCTGTCCACGCTGACCGCGCTCGTCTGGTCGGCCGCGCCCTTCCTGTTCGCCGGGCTGGGCGGGCTCGAGCAGCAGCTCACTCTCTGGTCCGTCACGCTCGCCATGATGGTGGGCGGCATCCTGCTGCTGACGCCGATCCCGCTTGCATCCGCGCTGTCGCTGCTGCTCGCGGGGGCCGGCAGCGCGTACATGCTCGTCGCGCTGTCCTTCCACCTGCTCGCTCTCGCCAACGTTGCCTTCATGCTGGTGCTGGTCTCGAGCGCGCTCGGCAACGGCCGCGCTTTCCTGTTCAGCAAATCCGCGCAGTTCGCGCTCGTCGAGAAAGAGGAAGTCGTCTCGCTGCTGCTGCGCGAGCATGAGGAAGGCGATGCGGACTGGCTGTGGCAGGTCGATGCCGCAAAGGCACTCACGCACGTATCGCCGCGCCTCGCTTATGCGCTCGGCGAGGAAGCGGCCGCGCTGGAGGGCCGGTCGTTCCTGCAGCTGCTGGCCGGCGACACCTGGGAATCCGGCAATTTCTCGGCGGCGCTCCGCCTGCTTGCCGACAAGCTCAAGACGCGCGAGGCGTTCAGCGACCTGATCCTGCCGGTCACCATCAAGGGCGAGACCCGCTGGTGGGAGCTGTCGGCGAGCCCGCGCTATGACGATCGCGGCGCGTTCCTCGGCTTTCGCGGCGTCGGTTCGGACGTGACGATCGAGCGCCACACCGCGGACAAGATCAACCGCATGGCGCGGTTCGACACGCTGACCGGGCTGCCCAACCGGCTGCAGGTCACCGAAGCGCTCGCCCAGGCCATGGCGGAAGCGGAGAAGTGGCGCGGTCGCTGCGGCCTGCTGATGATCGATCTCGACCGCTTCAAGGCGGTCAACGACACGCTCGGCCATCCGGTCGGCGACCGGCTGCTCGGCCGGGTCTCCGAACGGCTGCTCGGGCTCATGTCCGACAACGAGACCTGCGGGCGACTGGGCGGCGACGAGTTCGCGGTGGTGATGCGCGACGCCGCCGACCCCGCACGCGTCGAGGAGCTTGCCCGCCGCATCATCGAAGAGCTGTCCCGCCCCTATGAGGTGGACGCGCACACCCTCTATATCGGCGCAAGCGTCGGCAGCGCGATCGGGCCGCGTGACGGCCGCTCGGTCGAAACGCTGATCCGCTCCGCCGATCTGGCGCTCTACCGGTCGAAGGATGCCGGCGGTGGCGCTTATCATGCCTATGAGCCGCAGCTCCACGTCCATGCCGAAGAGCGGCGGGTGCTCGAGATCGCGCTCCGCAAGGCGCTCGAGAAAGGCGAGCTGCACCTCCATTATCAGCCGGTCGTCTCTGCGGACGAAGCGGTGGTCGAAGGCTTTGAGGCGCTGCTGCGCTGGAGCCACCCCGAACTCGGCCAGGTCTCTCCGGCGAAATTCATCCCGATCGCGGAGGAAGCCCGGCTGATCGGGCCGATCGGCGAATGGGCGCTCAAGACCGCCTGCCGGGAGGCCATTCACTGGCCGTCGACCGTCCGGGTGGCGGTGAACGTCTCGGCCGAACAGCTCCACGATCCGCGTTTCGTGACGGCCGTGCGGAATGCGCTCGGCGAATCCGGCCTGTCGCCGGAGCGGCTCGAACTGGAAGTGACCGAAAGCGTGTTCATGCGCGAAGGCACCAATGCCGTGTCGGTCTTGAAGGAAGTGCTCGATCTCGGCGTCCGGCTGGCGCTCGACGATTTCGGCACCGGCTATTCCTCGCTCGGCTATCTGAGCCGGACCAGATTCTCGACGATCAAGATCGATCGCAGCTTCGTCCAGGGTGCGTCGCGCAACGCGCCCGAGAGCCTCGCCATCATCCGCGCGGTGGTGGCGCTCGCCGACAGCCTCGCCATGTCGACGACCGCGGAAGGAGTCGAGACGGAAGAGGAATATGCGATGGTGCGGCGGCTCGGCTGCCGCAAGATCCAGGGCTATCTGTTCGGCCGGCCGATGCCGCCCGCCGAGGCGCGGGCGCTGTTCCCGCAGCTCACCCGCACGGCCGTCGCCTGAGGCGCCTTGCGCGCCTGCGACGGCCCCGCTACATCGCCGGGGCTCCGCACGGAGGAGTGTAGCTCAGTTGGTAGAGCATCGGTCTCCAAAACCGAGGGCCGGGGGTTCGAGTCCCTCCACTCCTGCCAGCCGCGCCGTCGGGCCGCGGCGGCGCCGCCCGACCCCGTCTTGCACCGCTGCGTGCTGCGCTATATAGGTCGCGGCATTCCGACATCGGGGTGTGCTTCCGCCGGGGCCTGAGGGTCCGGACGGGGGCGCTTACCCGCAAAAGCGAGCACAGGCAGGACGACGTGGCAGGCAAAGGCATCGGGAACATCCCGGAATTCGTCAATCAGGTCCGCACCGAGACGGCCAAGGTCGTGTGGCCGACCAGCCGCGAGACGATGATGACCGCGCTGATGGTGATCATCATGACGACGATCCTCGGCGTCTTCTTCTTCGGGATCGACCGCGCGTTCGGCGCGATCGTGACTTTCCTGCTCAATCTTGCCGCCTGACGGGGACGCACCGCACATGTCGCGCTGGTACATTATTCACGCCTATTCGGGGTTCGAGAACAAGGTTCGCGACGCCATTCTGTCGGAAGCGACGCGGATGGGGCTGGAGACCCTCGTCGAACGCGTCGAAGTGCCGACCGAGACGGTGACGGAAGTCCGCCGCGGCAAGAAAGTCCAGTCGGAGCGGAAGTTCTTCCCCGGCTATGTGCTCGCCAAGCTCGAGATGAACGACGACGTCTACCACCTCGTCAAGAACACGCCCAAGGTGACCGGCTTCCTCGGCTCGAGCGGCAAGCCGCAGCCGATCAGCGAGGCGGAAGCCGCGCGCATCCTCAACACCAAGGAAGAAGCGGCCGCCGCCCCCAAGACCAAGATCAAGGTCGATTACGAGATCGGCGATGCGGTCAAGGTGCTGGACGGGCCGTTCGCCAGCTTCAACGGCGTGGTCGAGGAACTCGATTTCGATCGCAGCCGCGTCAAGGTGTCGGTGTCGATCTTCGGCCGTGCGACGCCGGTCGAACTGGAGTTCGAGCAGGTCGAGCGCGTCAAGTAGCGGCGCTGCGGGAAAGGCGGCGCGCCCGGCCTTCCCGCCCCCTCCGTCCTGCGCTATCCTTGGCTGTCGGGGCCGCGACAGAACGTCCCCCGGATCGGGCCGCAGCATCGGGCCTGCCGTCGCATGCGCGGCGGCAGCGATGCGCAACCGATTGGCAGGGGGGGACGACCGACATGGCCGAGATGACATTCAAGCCCGTCTTCAACCGCGGCGTCACGAGCTTCGCGCTCGCCGCCGCGCTGGCCGCGCAGACGCCGGCGCTGGCCGCGCCGCCGGGCGATCTTCGCGACCTCATGGATGTCCGGGCAAGCTCCGGGGAAAGCGCGCTCGAGCAGCGCGGCTATCATCTTCACCACGCGTCCCAGGGCGAGGCCGGCTCCTACACCTACTGGTGGAACAGCCAGACCAAGAAATGCGTGCGGGTGGTGACCCGGGACGGCCGCTATGCCGAGATTGACGGCGTGGACGGCGCCGATTGCGGCCACAAGGGTGGCGGCGATGCCGGCACGGCCGCCGCGGTGATCGGCGCGGCCGCCCTGCTCGGCGTGCTCGCGCTCAGCCACAAATCCCATCATTACGAGGACGGGCCGCGCCCGCGTGACTCCAGGCAGACCGCCGAGTTCGAGCGGGGCTATCGCGACGGGCTCTACAATCAGTCCTATCACAACTACAACCGCGACGACTTCTACGCCCGCGGCTACGAACAGGGGACGCGCCAGCGCGACCACGAGACCAGCTACCGCCCCGGCTTCGGCGGCAATGGCGGCTATGGCGGCTTCGTGAACGTCTCCGATCTGAACTCGGCGCAGCGCGGCTATGCGGAGGCGGAGCTCAGCCGCCGCGGCTTCACCATGATCGACACCAACCGCAGCGACGGCGCCGGCCGCTACACCACCTGGTGGCGGGCGGCATCGCGCCAGTGCCTGATCGTCAACACCCGCGACCAATATGTCTATTCGATCGAGACGGCCCGGCCGCGCAACTGCCGCTGAGCCGCGCCCTGCACGCTGTGGCCGATCGGACACAGCGTGCAGGGCAAGCGTCGCCCGGCGCAACTCCTGACTGCCCCGTGTGTTGTCCCCGCTCCGAAGACCGTGGGTCACACAAAAGGGTATCAGTATGCGTCAGCTTATGTTTCTTCCCCTCGTCGCGCTCGGCCTTGCCGCGCCGGCCGTCGCCCAGCCGGCCACCGCGCCGGACGGCAGCCGGGCTTTCGGCATCGAGCCCTATGTCGGCGTGATGGGCGGCTATGAATGGTTCGACAACGAACCGAGCGAGGCCGGCATTCCGCAGCCGGCGCGCGGCCAAAATCTGAAGGGAACGCTGGTTCAGGGCGTGGCCGGCGTGAACATTCCGCTCGGCGCCTTCTTCGTCGGCGCCGAGGGCAATGTCGCCAAGGGTGTCGAAGGCGATATCGACTGGCAGTACGGCGCCGCCGGCCGCTTCGGCATCCGCGCCGGCGAAAGCGGCATGTTCTATGGCAAGGTCGGCTATCAGTGGATCAACCTCAACTCCGGACCCGACAGCCCGGATTATGACGGCATGAGCTACGGCATCGGCGTCGAAGTCGGCCCGCGCGAAATCGGTCTGGGCGGGATCACCGGCGAAAGCGGCGTGCGGCTGCGGCTGGAGGCAAACACGTCCGGCGATTTCAACAGCTTCCGGCCGACGGTCGGGCTGATCGCCCACTTCTGACCGGTTTCTCCGGCGCTGCCCCCCACGGGCGGCGCCGGGGCCTTTCCTTTGCCGCGGCATTGGGCTATGGCCCCGCGCTTCCGAGGCGAGAGCCGCGGAGGATCCGGCGGGAGGCGCGCTTCGGCGCGCCGTCAGCACCGCTAAACTTGAGCCGGAACGGCGCGGCGGGACGGGTATCCCGCGGCGGCCCCGTTCCCCGACAGAGTGAGTAAGGACCAATGGCCAAGAAGATTACCGGCTATATCAAGCTGCAGGTGCCAGCCGGCGCCGCCAATCCCAGCCCCCCGATCGGCCCGGCGCTCGGTCAGCGCGGCGTCAACATCATGGAGTTCTGCAAGGCGTTCAACGCCGCCACGCAGGAACTCGAAAAGGGCGCCCCGATCCCGACCGTCATCACCGTCTATGCCGACCGGTCGTTCAGCTTCGAGACCAAGACGCCGCCGGCGAGCTTCCTCCTGAAGAAGGCGGCGGGCATCAAGTCTGGCTCAAAGGAGCCGGGCAAGGCGACCGCGGGCAAGATCAAGCGCTCGCAGCTGGAAGAGATCGCCCAGACGAAGATGAAGGATCTGAACGCAACCGACCTCGCGGCGGCGACCAAGATCATCGAAGGTTCGGCCCGCGCGATGGGCCTCGACGTGGTGGAGGGCTAAGGCCATGGCGAAGCTCAGCAAGAAGGCGAAGGCGATGGCTGCGGCAGTGGACCGCGAGCATCTCTACGGCGTCGACGAGGCGATTTCGCTCGCCAAGCAGCATGCGAGCGCCAAGTTCGACGAGACGATCGAAGTGGCGCTGAACCTTGGCGTCGATCCGCGCCATGCCGACCAGATGGTCCGCGGCGTGGTGACGCTGCCCAAGGGCACCGGCAAGACGGTGCGCGTGGCGGTGTTCGCCCGCGGCGCCAAGGCCGACGAAGCCCGGGAGGCAGGCGCCGACATCGTCGGTGCCGAGGATCTGCTGGAGACCGTGCAGGGCGGCACGATCGATTTCGATCGCTGCATCGCCACGCCCGACATGATGGGCCTGGTCGGCCGGCTCGGCAAGGTGCTCGGTCCGAAGGGCCTGATGCCGAACCCGAAGCTTGGCACGGTGACGATGAACGTCGGCCAGGCGGTCAAGGACGCCAAGGGCGGCCAGGTCGAATACCGCGTCGAGAAGGCGGGCATCATCCATAGCGGCATCGGCAAGGCGAGCTTCCCGGCCGAAGACCTGCGCGCGAACTTCGACGCGCTGGTCGACGCGGTGATCAAGGCCAAGCCGTCGGGCGCGAAGGGCAAGTATCTGAAGAAGATCGCCGTCAGCTCGACGATGGGCCCGGGCATCAAGGTCGATGTGGGGGCGGTGCACGGCGCCGTCTGATCGATCCGCGCTGCTGGAAGACATCAGGGCCGGTGCCGCAAGGTGCCGGCCCTTTTGCATGGCGGCGCTGCGTTCCGCCGGCTGGACCGGCCCGCGACCCCGCGCCCCGGGGGGTCATGACGCAGGCGGATCGGCATGAACCGGCGGCCGCCGGTGACGTTCTGCGCGGCAGAGCGGGGCCCCACCCATCTTGGAGAGTGACAATGAGAAAGTGGGTATTTGCTGCCCTTGCGGCCGCCACCGCGATCACGCCGGCCCAGGCCGTGGTCATCACGCTGCAGGACCAGATCGTGAACGGTCCTGACGATTTCACCTGGGTCTATCAGGGAACGCTCGGGCCCGACGAAGGGGTTCGGTCCGGCGATCGGCTGATCATCTTCGACTTTGCCGGCTATATCGACGGATCGATCTTCTCCGACATCGCCGAAGTCAGCACCTCGACCGAGGCGCTCAGCGCGGGCACCTTCATGCCGTTCGGGGAAAGCGACGATCCCGATCTCGTGAACCTCGTCTTCACCTATACGGGCGATGATTTCCGGAGCACGGGCGGCCCGTTCGATGCATTCAGCTTCGAAGGGCTGGGCGCGCGATCGGTCTATGCGCAGTCGACGATCGACGGCTTCTTTGCGCTCGCGACCAAGAACAACCCGCCCGATGCCGCGAACACGCCAACCATTCAGGTCGGGCTGGTCCAGGTGCCGGCAGTGCCCGAGCCCGCCAGCTGGGCGATGATGATCGGCGGCTTCGGCCTGATCGGGGCGATCACGCGGCGCAGCCGCAGGATGACCGTCCGGTTCGCCTGAGCGGACCGGGCCGGAGCCGGCCGCCGCGCGAACCGGCTCCGGCCCTTTTCAGCCGTCGGCGATCAGGCGCTGCGTCTCGATCCGCCGGCGGACGACCTCGTCGCTCGCCCCCATGCCGTCGAGCACCCGGCCGGCAAGCTGCAGGCTTCCTTCGAGCGTTTCCGGCACGGCCGCGCTTGCCCCAGCCGCGCGCAGCCGGGCGGCATGGCCTTCGTCGCGCGCTCGGACATAGACCGGCACCTCCGGATGGTGGCGCCGGATCTCGGCGACGATGCGCTCGGCCGCCGCCGCATCGTCCATGGTGACGACGATCGCCGCCGCCCGTTCGAGCTTCAGGCGCGCGAGCATCTCCAGCCGGCCGGCATCGCCGAAATAGATCGGTCGCCGTTCCCGCCGCGCCGAGGCCACCAGCGCGGCATCGCAGTCGAGCCCGACATAGCTCAGCTGCTCGGCCTCGAACACGTTGGCGAGCAGTCGCCCGACCCGGCCGAAACCAGCGATGATGACATGCCCTTCCCGATCGATCGGCCCGTCCAGCCGCGCGTCGTCAGCGGCCCCGGCCTGCTCGAGCGCCTGGCCCAGCCGCCGGGCGGCCCCGGCAAGAAACGGCGTCGCCAGCATCGTCAGCCCGGCGACGATCAGCACGAGCTGGCCGATCGATGCCGGCACCACGCCGTTCGCGAGGCCGAGCCCGACCACGACAAAGGCGAACTCGCCGCCCTGGGCAAGCAGCAGCCCGGTCTCTGCCGCGACGTGACGGGGCAGGCGGAACGCAAGGCAGATGCCGGTGTTGAGCGCGGCCTTGAGGATAATCAGCCCGGCGACCGCGGCAGCGATCCAGCCCGGCTGGGCGCCGATCACGCGCCAGTCGATCCCCATCCCGACGGACATGAAGAACAGGCCCAGCATCAGACCCTTGAAGGGTTCGATGGTCACTTCGATCTGATGCCGATACTCGGTCTCGGCGAGAACGAGGCCGGCCAGGAAGGCGCCGAGCGCCATCGACAGCCCGGCTGCGCCGGTCAGCGCGGCCGTGCCGATCACGATCAGCAGCACCGCGGCCATGAATGCTTCCGGGCTGCGCGTCTGGGCGATGGTGCGCAACGCCGGCCGCAGGGCGAGCCGGCCGATGCCGTAAAGCAGGGCCATCACCAGCACCGCCTTGGCGAGCGCGCCGGCCAGCTGGTCGATCGCGCCGCCGGGACCACCGGTGCCGAGCGCCGTCACCATGAACAGGATCGGGATCACCGCCAGATCCTGCATCAGCAGGATCGCGAAGGCGGCGCGGCCGGCGGGCGTGCCGAGCCGCCGCTCGCCCATCAGCAATTGCATGACGATCGCAGTCGACGACAGCGCCAGGCACGCACCGAGGACCACGGCGACCGGCGCCGGGCTGCCGATGGCGGCGGCGATCGCCCCGATCGCGGCCGCGCAGACGAGGATTTGCGCCGCACCGAGCCCGAACACCAGCCGCCGCATCGCCCAGAGGCGATCGAGCGACAGTTCGAGGCCGATCACGAACAGCAGGAAGACGACGCCGAGTTCGGCAAGCGCCCGCACCCCGTCCAGATCGGTGATCGCGATGCGGCCAAGCGCCGGCAGCTCGGCCGCGAGGAGCCCCAGACCATAAGGGCCGATCAGGCCGCCGAGAACGAGATAGCCGAGCACGGGGCTGACCCGCAGCCGCGCAAGGACCGGCACCGCCACCCCGGCAGCGACCAGGAAGACGATGATTTCCCGCAGGAAAGGAATGGTCGGGTGCGCGTGTTCCATATCGCCTTTTGGCTGACCGGTCGGTCTCTAGCCGCTCCACGGCCGGTCTGGCAAAGGGGGCCAAGGCGCGGACCGGCGCCCCGCGCTTGACGGCACGCGTGGTTCCGCTATAGGCGCCCGCTTCGGCCGGGGGTTCCCGGCCGCCGTCCGAGACAGCTGGTGGGGCTTGCCCCTTAATCTCCAGCCTAGACGGGGAACGACATCGGGTCTGCACCGCTCCGCGTCCGCCGAGCCCGTGCCGGCACGCCCATTCCCCATCCGGACACTTAAGTCGGCCCCCGGCGCCCCGGCGCTATGGGCCATGGAGGAGAATGGCATGGATCGAGCTCAAAAAAGCGAGCTGGTTTCCGAGCTGAACGCAACCTTCGCCGCCACGGGCGTGGTGGTCGTGACCCGCAATCTGGGCATGACCGTCAAGCAGAGCACCGAGCTGCGGAACCGGATGCGCGATGCCGGCGCCAGCTATCAGGTAGCGAAGAACCGCCTTGCCAAGATCGCGATCCAGGGCACGCCCTATGCCAGCATCGGCACGATGCTGGCCGGGCCGACCGGGCTCGCCCATTCGAACGACCCCGTCGCGGCCGCGAAGGTGGCCGTCGAATTCGCCAAGACGACCGACAGGTTCGAGATCGTCGGCGGGGCCATGGGCGATACCGTCCTCGATCCGGCTGGCGTGACGGCCCTCGCTTCGCTGCCTTCCCTGGACGAACTGCGGGCCAAGCTTGTCGGTCTCATCCAGGCGCCGGCGACAAAGCTGGCTCAGATCGCTCAGGCCCCGGCCGCGCAGATTGCGCGGGTGCTCGGCGCCTATGCGGCCAAGGAAGACGCATAACCTTATTCCGATTGGAGATTTCACATGGCAGACCTGAATTCCCTCGTCGATCAGCTTTCGGCTCTCACCGTTCTCGAGGCCGCCGAGCTGTCCAAGATGCTCGAAGAGAAGTGGGGCGTCTCGGCCGCTGCGGCGGTCGCGGTCGCGGCCCCGGCCGGCGGCGGCGCCGCGGCGCCGGTGGCTGAAGAGAAGACCGAGTTCGACGTGATCCTCGTCAATGACGGCGGCAAGAAGATCAACGTGATCAAGGAAGTCCGCGCGATCACCCAGCTCGGCCTGACCGAAGCCAAGGCGCTCGTCGAAGGCGCGCCGAAGGCCGTCAAGGAAGGCGTCAACAAGGACGAGGCCGAGAAGATCAAGAAGCAGCTGGAAGAAGCCGGCGCGACCGTCGAGCTCAAGTAAGCCGCTCTCCGGTCTTCCGGAACGGAGAAGAAGGGCGGTCCGGCAACGGGCCGCCCTTTCGCTGTCGGGGCGTCGGCGCGCAGACGGCGATGCGACACCCACCGGCAGGGCGGCACGGCCCGGTGGCGCGGTTCGACGCCCGCTCTCGACAAGGCCGCGGGGACGCGCTCTATGCCGGCGGCATGGCCGTCTACACTCAGGTGTCCGCCGAGGCGATGAGCGCGCTGCTCGCCCGCTACGGCGTCGGCGCGCTGGTGTCCGCGAAGGGGATTGCCGAAGGCGTCGAAAACTCCAATTATCTGGTCGAGACGGATGGAGGCCGCTTCATCCTGACGCTCTACGAGAAGCGGGTCGACGCCGCCGACCTGCCCTTCTTCCTGTCCCTGCTCGACCATCTCGCCGCGCGTGGCCGGCCCGTGCCGCGGGCGCTCGCCGACCGATCGGGCCGGCAGATCCAGACCGTCGCCGGCCGGCCGGCTTGCCTGATCGAGTTTCTGCCCGGCGTGTCGCTCGGCGATCCGAGCCCGGCGCAGGCCCGGGCGGCCGGCGCGGAACTCGGCCGCATGCATGTGGCGCTGCGGGACTTTCCCGGCAGCCGCGCGAACGCGCTCGGCCCGGCCGGTTGGCACGAGCTTGCCCGGCGCTGCGGCGAGCAGCTGGAGACGATCGCGCCGGGCCTCGGCACCCGCGTGCGGCAGGAGCTCGCTTTTCTGGACGAACACTGGCCGGCGACCTTGCCTCGCGCGGTCATCCATGCCGATCTGTTCCCCGACAATGTGCTGATGCTCGGCGAGACGGTGACCGGGCTCATCGATTTCTATTTCTCCTGCACCGACATCCGCGCCTGGGACTTGGCGGTGATGCACGCCGCCTGGTGCTTCGCGCCGGATGGGCGCCGGTTCGATCCGGCGCTCGGCGACGCGCTGATCGCCGGCTATGACACCACCCATGGGCTGAGCGCCGCCGAGCGTCAGGCGTTCGAGATCCTTGCCCGGGGCGCATGCCTGCGTTTCCTGCTGACGCGCGCCTGGGACTGGCTGAACACGCCGGCCGATGCGCTGGTGACGCGCAAGGATCCGCTCGCCTTCCTGCGCCGGCTCGATCATTACGCCGGCCGATGACCGACTTTCCCCTCGTCGAGATCGCGACGGACGGCGCGTGCAAGGGCAATCCCGGGCCTGGCGGCTGGGGCGCAGTGCTGCGCTTCGGCACCACGGAGAAGGAGCTTTCCGGCGGCGAACCGGAGACCACCAACAACCGGATGGAGCTGATCGCCGCCGTCGAAGCGCTCAGCGCGCTCAAGCGACCCTGCCGGGTGCGGCTGGCCACCGACAGCCGCTATGTGCTCGACGGCCTCACCAAATGGGTGCGCAATTGGCAGCTGAACGGCTGGCGGACGGCGGACCGCAAGCCGGTCAAGAACGCTGATCTGTGGCAGCGGCTGATCGCGGCGGCGGAACCGCATCGGATCGAGTGGATCTGGGTGAAGGGCCATGCCGGCCATCCGGACAATGAGCGCGCCGACAGGCTGGCGAGCGACGCGGCGCGGCAACAGCAGCGCTGACCGCAGGCGCAGCTTCGGGGTTGTTGCCGGATCCGGGACCGGCAGGCACTTTTCCGGCTTATGTCGGCTGACGGACAGACGCGCGCGCGGGGCCGCGCTAGTCGTTACGGATCTGAGAAAGATAACAGCAAATTTCGAGCACGTGCCGGGGGGCGGGATGGGTAACGGGAATGGGCGGTCGGACTCCGCAGTCCTGGGCACGGCGGTGTCCTTTGCAGGCAACCGTCTGCTTGCGTCTCTCGGCGCCGCCGAGCGCGCGCTGTTCGAACCGCTGCTCCAGCCGGTGTCGCTCACCCGCGGGATGGTGCTGTTCGAGCCCGGCGAAGATGTCGAACAAACCCATTTCCCCGGGCCCGGCGTGGTCACCTCCCTCATCGTGATCATGCGCGACGGCCGCGCCGTGGAAGCGGCGACGATCGGCCGCGAGGGCGCGATCGGCGGGATCATCAGCGCCGGCAACAAGCCCGCTTTCGCGCGCGCGCTCGTCCAGATCGGCGGCCCGGCGATGCGCATCGAGACGAGCGCGCTCGAAGCGATCAAGGAGCGCTCCAAGGCCGTTCGTGACCTGTTCAGCCGCTTCGCGGACTCGCTGCTGGCCCAGACCATGCAGTCGGTCGCCTGCAACGCGCTCCACGCGCTCGACGCCCGGCTGTGCCGCTGGCTGCTCACCACCCACGACCGGGTGGACGGCGACGAGATCGCGCTGACGCAGGAGCATCTGGCCGAAATGCTGGGGGTGCAGCGCACCACGGTGAGCGGCGTCGCGCGGTTGCTGCAGGAGCGCGGGCTGATCAGCTACAGCCGCGGCCGGCTGGTCGTGCTCGACCGGGCGCGGCTCGAACATCATGCCTGCGAATGCTATCGCGGCGTCCGCGCGCATCTGCGCGCCGTGCTCCCGGAACGCCGCGAGGAGGCGCCGGAAGAAGCTCCGCGCAGCCCGGCTTGACCGCGCCGCCGCCGCCCGATCATCAGACGATCGCCACGCTTGTCGAGGAAAACCGCCGGCTTCGCGCGGAGCTTGTCCGCGCGCGCCGCACCGCGGCCGGAGAGGAAGCGCAGCGGCTCGCCGTGCGCGAGCTCCGTCACCGCATCAAGAATGTGCTGGCGGTCGTCCAATCACTCGCCAAGCAGACGCTGCGCGACGGCGTGGCGCTGACGGACGCGCGCGATGCGCTCGACCGGCGGCTGGCGGCAATGGGCCGCGGGGTCGACCTGCTGCTGAAGCGCGACTGGACGGCGACCGGCATGGCGGCGCTCGCCCGCGCCGCCCTCGCCCACCGCGACAGCTATCCGGGCCGCGTCGAGATCGACGGCCCGCCGGTCGAGATCGGCGCCGCTGCGGCGCTGACCATCGCCATGGCCCTTCACGAGCTTGAGACGAACGCGATCAAGCATGGCGCCCTGGCCCAGCCGGACGGCACGGTGGCGCTGTCCTGGAGCCAGGCGGACGGGCGGCTGCGCCTCACATGGCGGGAGCGCGGCTGCCGCCTCGCCGGGCCGCCGGCGCGCACCGGCTTCGGCATGCGGCTGATCCGCGACGTTCCTGCCCGCCGCTTCGCCGCCACGGCGTTGCTCGACTGGCGGGCGGACGGCCTGTGCTGGACACTGGATGCGGAGCTCGCCCGCCTCCACGATTAGCGGGGTGCGCCGCTCAGTGGCGGTGCTCGCGGCGAAGCTGGTAGCGGCCGTTGGTGAAGCCGTCGAACAGGCCGGCAATGGCCGGGTGATGAACCGGGCCGGCATCCTCGTCCTTCAGCAGATTCTGCTGGCTGACATAGGCGATGTAGCTGCTCTCGGCATTCTCGGCGAGCAGGTGGTAGAAGGGCTGGTCTTTCCGCGGACGCACATCCTCCGGTATCGCCTGATACCATTCCTCGGAATTGGCGAAGACGGGATCGATGTCGAACACGACGCCGCGGAAATCGAACAGCCGGTGGCGAACGACGTCGCCGATCGCGAACCGCGCATGGGCGATCGGCGGGGCCGCCACGTCGCCGGGATCGGCGGAGCCGAGGCTGCGGTCTTGGGTCATACGCTGACATTTAGGCCGTCCGGCCGCCCATGCAACCATGCTGAGGGGGCGTGGCCGGGCCGCGCGCAACCGGCGCTTGTGCGGCGCCTTTCGTTCCGCTAGAGGCGCCGCTTCATTCGACCGGGCCGCACGCGGCCCGCGCATCTCGCGGAGAGGTGGCTGAGTGGTCGAAAGCACCGCACTCGAAATGCGGCGTGCCGGCAACGGTACCGTGGGTTCGAATCCCACCCTCTCCGCCATCATCCGAGCGCAGCGAGCGATGATGGCTGAGAGGGCGGCTGAGAGTGCCCACCGGGTTCGAGCCGAAGCGGCCGCAGGCCGCGGAGACGACCGACCCGGACTCGATCCGGGGGAGGTCAATCCCACCCTCTACGACCCGACCCCCACGTCCCGAATCGGAACAAAATTCGCCCCTGCCGCCTTTACGGTCTCGAAAGCGGCAGAGGGCTAAAGGTCGGTCATCCGAGGCGTAAACAGGTTCGACGAGGCTGCCCGACCCGATGCTCCGTTTCGCTTCCCGACAGGCCGGCTTGCGCGCGATTGCGCTGCGCCGCTCACTCGAAGCGAATCTGCCGGCGTTGATCCGCCTGTGGCTGTGCGCCGCGATCCTCGCCTCCGCCATCCGGATCTTCGCCAGCCCGGCCGCAGCGCAGGGGCCGGACCTCGCGCTCATTGCGCCCTATGCGCTACTTGCCGCCGCTCCCGCATTATCGCTGCTGCTTGCGCTGCGCTGGTTCGCCGATGGCGGTTCGCTCGGCCAGCCGCGGCTTCGCCTGGCGCGGATCGGCCGCTGGCGCGAGGTCGGGCTCGAGGAGGCGCGCCGCCACCCGCTTTACGGCGCCGACGGCTTCATGGTCTCGCTGTTGATCGGAATGCTGCTAAACGTGCCGCTGCGCGCGCTCGAATATCTCGCCGCGACCCCGGCGATGGCGGGCGAGTTCCCGCCGTGGCTGGCGGTGCTCCGGACGATGATGACGCTCGACGTCGTGCTGATGACCAGCCTTTACACCGTCGCCTTCGTCGCCGCGCTTCGCCGCGTACCCTGTTTCACGCGCCTGCTCGCCGGCATCTGGGCGCTCGACCTCGCGCTCCAGGGGCTGACCGCGCGCATGGTCGCGGCCGAGCCGGGCCTGCCCGACCGGGTCGCGGCGGCGCTCGAGCAATTGCTCACCGGCAATGCCTGGAAGGTGGTGATCAGCATCGCCATCTGGCTGCCCTACCTGCTGCTGTCGGAGCGGGTGAACGTCACCTACCGACACCGCCTGCCGGCCTAGCGGCTGAGCCGCTCCTTCAGCTCCGACACTTCCCAATAATCGTTGCGGCTGAACGGCAGCAGCGGCTTCAGCGCAGCAAAGGTGGTGCGGCCCATCGCTCGCTTCGCCGCTTCGACGCGGGCGAAGGTCTCCGCCGCGTCGATCTCGACCTTTTCGGCATCCTCGGCCTGCTCGTGGAGCGCGGTCTCGGCGGCGAGCACCAGCGCGGTCATCTCGCGGCAATAGTCGCGGATGGCGGCGCCGGTCGCGGGATCGGAGCGCTCGACCAGCGCCGCGATCCGCCGCCCGCTGTCGTCTTCGGGGTAGCCGCCGTCGCGCCAGGCGGCGAGCGCGGCGCGGTGCACCGCGCTCTCCTGGGCGAGCCAGTGCTGCGCCTCCTGCGCGCCGAACTTGAACAGCGCCATGATCAGGAACGGGGCGATGGCCAGGGTCGCGATCATCGCCACCAGCGGCTGGTCCGGAAACTGGTTGAAGCCCATGTGGACGAGGCCGGCGATGGCGAGGCCGGGGACGTACCATAGCGGGTTGAAATCGAAGCGCGACGCGGCGTCGCGGGTCTCGCGCTCGGCCAATTCGTGCGCAACCGCGGCGATGATCGCCACCGTGGTGCCATGCATCACCGCCGTGCCCAGCCCGCGCACCATCCACGTCGCCGGGGCAAGGTCGGGGAAGCGGGTGAGATAGATGATGTTCTCGACCACCGAGAAGCCGGCGCCGACGGCGAAGCCCGAGATCACCGCGTCGAGCTTGAAGCCGATGCGGTTGAGCGCGAACAAGAGGACGATCGCCAGCGCCTTGATCGTCTCCTCCACCCACGGCGCGGCGAAGCGGCTGTAGGTCGAATAGCCGAGCGGAAGCTGGTCGAGGAACACGCCGCTGACCGGGTAGGCGAGGAGGCCGGTGAGGCCGCCAAGGGCAAGCAGGCCGAGCATCTCGAGGCCGGTCATCAGCTTGAACACGTCGAGCCAGACGAACATCGCCAGCATCGCCAGCACCGGCACCAGCGCCAGCGACCAGTTGAGCACCTCGACGCCCATCACAGGATCTTGAGCGAGGTCATGATCTCGGTCTTCTGATAGTCGCCGTCGGCGAAGCCCGCGGCGGCGCCGACCGAGAACACCATCGGCAGGCGAAGCGCGACGGTGAAGGCGAGATCGACCTGCCCGCCGACATTGGCGTAGCGGTGGTTCTTGCCGTCCGGCGCCCGAGTCAGCAT